>Ga0192277_1086_pt1 | contig 18469 bp, 22 predicted proteins | sample Koala_Koa24_J3_FD_131302 | JGI IMG/M metagenome (GOLD analysis project Ga0192277, IMG submission 131302) | Enriched cells from koala feces incubated with labeled cellulose particles, San Francisco Zoo, California, United States - Koala_Koa2-4_J3 ...
TCAATACATCTGGGGGAATGGCATCGAATGATGAGTAAAACACACATAACAATGAGGATTGAAACCACTCTGCTTCTTTTACATCCGCACACGTCGACCAATATGTCCGCAGCCCTCATTGGCGGTACGTTCGGAGCCATCATTTCGGATATTGACTGCAAGTCTACAATAAGGTTTTTATTCAGTATCTCTCCGGCTGTTTAGATACTCATTATATACTGCGTTGCTGTGTTCCAACTGCTTTTTCTGCATAATCCGATTCCTGTCTCCGAGAATTGCCAGCATCTCATCTACGATTTCACCTTCCGGTAACTCGCTGTAATGAGAAAGATAAAAGATCATTCTCTGTGCTGTAAAATCTGTATTCAGATTCTGTGTTATCAGGTCACAAAAACGTTCCTGATATCCTTTTTCCAGCATAATCTGATACAGTTCCTGACTCAATTCTGATTTTGGTTTCATATACTCCGCCATCTTCCTATTCTGTTTCACCATGTATAAGCTTTTACTTCACAATTCCTGATTCCAAACGCTGCATATTCCTCATTGGTCATATCGTGGAAATAAGAATGTACCACGCGGGCAATCCCATTATGAGCCACGAGTAAATAAGTTCGGTCATCTGCCCGGATGTCATCGATCAGGTTATACACCCGCTGACACAGCTGCATCATCGACTCGCCGCCATCGTAACGGTCCAGAAAATGGGCTTTGTTGGAAACGCCCCCTCACATACGTTCGGCGGCAGGACGCACCAGCCAATTAGAAAACGCTTCGCGTTTGGCTGGTGCTGCTGCCCGAAATTCCTGTCCATCTCTGGGCGTAGATTCGTATCGACCAAAATTCTGTTCTTTCAGCCGAGGCTCCATCCGCATTGGGATACCGGTCTCTTCTGAAATATGCCTTGCTGTCTCAGAAGCCCGCGCCAAAGGCGAATAAAGGATCTCGTCTATAGGCAGTTTTTCAGTAGCAAGCTGTTTGCCAAGTGCAATCGCCTGTTCATGTCCACGCTCCGTAAGCGCTATATCAGTAGCGCCGCAGATCTTATTCTCGACATTCCAGATTGTTTCCCCATGTCTTGTGAAATAAAGTGTTCCCACGCTTCTCTCCTCCTAGAACAAATGCTCCAGATAACTTCCATCCGGCTGTAATTCCTCAAAGCACTCCGTCAGAGTGTCATCATACATGATCTGCAGCACTTGACGCATCCCACCGGCCAGTTCTTTTTTCTCATATTCTTCCCGTGAAATCCAGTATACCTGCCCTTCTTCGGAGCTTTTCAAATCTCCCTCAAATGACTCTGCAAGGTAAAGCAGACCGACGTTATGTAAACCATCCCGATACCAGTGATAAATCCCTTTCAGCACCGGATGGTGAATCGTCAGTCCTGTTTCTTCCTTCATTTCCCGGATCACCGCTTCCGTGAACGTCTCCCCGGCTTCTACATGACCTCCGGGAAATGTCGTACCACTGTAATTTCTCCCTGTTTTATCCAAGGCAAGTATCTGATCCCCATCACACAGCATACACATATTCATGAAGATTACTTTTTCCGGCGGATGTTTCTCTAGCTTTTCATCGTTTTTCATTCGCATCACCTATTCTGTCTTCGGTCACAGCCATAATGCTAATATAAGACACACCTGGAGACTCTAATACAAAAGCCCCAGTACAAGCATATAATATTCCGGCCTCTTTCCTTCTTCCATCCACAGCAGCTTCTGATGCAGATATTTTGTCACAGTCAGGCCAACATTTCCTCCCAGGGCTTCGATCGAGTAACGCATTCGTTCCGGATGACGGCATGTCAATCCTCGTCCCCGCGTACAGAAGCTGCTGTCTATCATCTGATCCTCTGTATCTTTCGTTTTTTGTTCCCGCGAACATTCGGTGCAGTATCCACCGCTAAGCGAAACACTCCCTGGCTTATCTTTTTCCATTTGCAAAAGTTCTTCCGCCAAAGAACTTTTAAATGTCCCCATAATCTTCGCAGTCAGTCGGGAACTCTCCTGAGAGGAATAACTACCAGAGAGCAATTTCTCAGGAAGGTAAATTTTCTCTCCGATCAAATGAAGTATATCGTACCTTTTCCAGTAGCTGAGCGGATCGAAATCAAATTCCGGGCAGGACCATGTCTTATTATAATTTGGACACGCACGGCAATATTCAGCAAACGTCGGCACATCGACGCAAGTCTCCAGATATTCCTCGACCGGAACATTCGCCTCAAAACGCTCCGTGCGAAAATTCCTGATCTCCATCTCAGTCAAATCTATTCTTTCTGGTTCCATCAAGTTTTCCCCCTAACCATCGAATAATTACTTCCAGGATTCTTTGTTTTGTAAGAAGTCACTTATGGGAGTGCACCGCCCCTACCGTAACAACAGCCATCATAACAGCTACCAGAAGAAGCGGTATCATGCCGTCTACATAGCCCTTCACTTTATCCAGGCCATAGTATAGAAGGTAACAAATCATACTGACAACAGCAGCGATCAGTGTAATGACAAGAAGCAAGATCACAGCTGATTTCGTAAACTGTCCCTGCGCAAACAGCGCGTTCAGTTCGAGAAACATCAGAGTCGTCCATCCGACAATGAGGAACAACTCCGTTGTTACCTGCCGCTTTAAAAGTACACTGGTTCCTACCAACAGGACGATATAAACAACCCCACCGCCGATCAGCAGCGCATTTCGAGGAAACAAAAGCGCGTCACTCTCCCTCTCCACAGCACCGCTGCCCTGAACGATCTGCGTCACTGCAACAACACCAAATAACAGTGCCGGAATCAAAAGCCAACCGCTTCGGAGACCTTTGACCGCGCCTACCGGCTTAAATGCAATCAGCCACCATGCCAGGTAAAAGGCGCAGCAGCCAATCATCAGCAGATTCCCTGTCAACATCTGACGGGTCTGTGCATCAAAATCTGAAAACATCAACCTGCCTCCCTGCCACGTTTAGATAAAAATCATACCAGCTTAATCAATTAGTCAATTTTCCTTATACCTTCTCCGATAGTAATCCATCGTCCTATAATCAATGATGTCCTTCATATGCCGTACAAATGCAGGTTCCCTGACAACTTCTTTCAGATCACTGCGTAAAGCCAATGCACATCCCTGCCGTTCCACAAAAAAGCCTTTCCCGGACTCTTTCAGAAAATGAATCGGATTGGTCTTCGCATTGCTCAAATGCTGCTTGTCCGTAATTTTCTGAAATTCTCCATATGTAATATCCTGACGCAGATCTTTCCAGTTCGTTCCCGTCTGAAAAAATGTTTTCCATGCATTTAAGACATCCTCCTCTGACACTTCTATTTTCACGTCACCGTTATTATAAAAAGCCATCAGAATAGGCATTTTATAAGATTTCTGCATATTGGTAGTCTCCAACAGAGACAGAAACTCTCTTCCAATCCCATCATAGATCTTCTGTTCTTCCTCGTCCAAATCACCCATTTTATGTAAATAATCAAGATATCCTCTGAAAGGATTTTCCTTCGCGTGGCTAATGCACATCCGGTAAATTCCATCATCCATTCCGCGGAACAATTCCATGCGAGTTGGAACATTTCCATTTAGTGATTCTTTTACTGTAAAATACTCAAAACGTATCCGTTCCTTGAGCGATTTCCCTTTTCTCTCTATTTCCTGAAAGAGTTGAATCAGCTTCATGTCGAAATCGACAATGCATTCTTCCGGGAATTCAAAATTGGTCGGGTTCTTATTTTCTCCCGCATTTTCATCTTTACCTGAACCAACCTGCTGCCCGGATTTCTTTCCATGTCTGTCCGGTTCGCTTCCCTGTTCGCTGAGCAGGTAGATCGTATTTCCTGCTTTTTGATAATTTCCAATGAAATCCAACACATTCAGATACTGCTTTTTTCTGCATTTTCGCAGACCGCGACCGAGCTGCTGCAAAAACACTACCGGAGATTCCGTCGGACGCAAAAACATTACCATATCAATTTCCGGGATATCGACTCCCTCATTAAACATGTCTACTGAAAAGATGACGCGCAGCTGCCCCTGTCTTAATTTTTTCACAGCCTCCCGTCTGTCCATCGAATATGCACCGGCAGCATTGCTATAAACTGCTGCGGAAAGAATTCCACGTTCTGAAAAATCTTTTGCCATTGCTTCTGCATGCAATCTGGAACAGCAGAATCCCAATGCTCTCCGGGAATGGTATTTCCTGTAATACTGATAAATCAATTGATAACGCGCTTTGTTATTCAGATAAATATTTTCCAGTTCCGCTTCCACATAATGCCCCCGCACAGGACGAAGGCCACTGTAGTTCGTGTCATCATAGACACCATAATAATGGAATGGAACCAGCACGCCTCTGTTTACCGCACTTTTCAATGATAATTCGTACGGAACATTATAATCACAAAGCTCATAGATATCCCGGCCATCCATCCGGTCAGGGGTTGCGGTCAGTCCCAGCAGAAACTGCGGATGAAAATAATTTATGATCCTCTTGTAGCAATCGTTTGCTGCGTGGTGAAATTCGTCAATCACCAAGTAATCGAAATAATCCGGCGCAAAATAGTTCTTATTCAGGTATTGAGAACGGCCAAGTGTTGCCACCGAAGCAAAAATGACGGGTTTATCTGTCTCTTTACTATCTCCATTAAAAAAACCATAGTCATTCGACTGCCGTACATTTCGAAAGGACTGCGCTGCCTGCAACAGGATTTCCTGTCTATGCGCAACAAACAGTACGTGCTGATACGATTTTGAATCAAAAGCCGCCAGATAGGTCTTGCCTCCGCCGGTAGCCACATGGATCAACGCTTTCCGGGCTCCCTCCGCCCGGCTAGTCTTCAAAGCATACAGAGCTTCAATCTGCGCTCCTCTAGGCTGAAAAACAGAAGAAACAGTACCAGCACGCCGATTGATATCTTGTTCGTTATCATTATCTTTATCATTCTCTTCTTCATACCGTTCCAGATCTTTCGCAACTGCGGGGCGTCTCCAAGACTGTGCATACTTTTTTAGCTCTGTATCATCTATAATAATCGAGTGATGATTAAACAGATCCTCAAATGTATTGCAAAATTTATGAAAGCCTGCCTCGTTTTCACAACTGTTGAATCTGTAATTCCACTCAATTCCAGAAGTCAGTGCGCTCCTTGATAGATTCGATGAGCCAATATAAATCTCGTTCTGTTTTTTTCCATGAAAAATATACGCTTTCGGATGAAAAGAGCGCTTCTTATCATTATAAAAGCGAAGGTCAATCTGATCTCCCAACTCGCCTTTTAATAGATACAATGCCGCAGGCTGCGTAATTCCAAGATAATTTCCAGTGAGCACGCGAATCCTGGCTCCCTGATTCAAAGCACCTTCCAAATCATGCAGGATCATCCTCACACCTGATTCCATCAGAAAAGAAACAATAATATCGATCTGCTCCGCCTGTGCAATACTGAGCTTCAGCTGGTAATACAAAAAACGCTCCACATAACGGTCTCCTGTAATTACATCTGTGTGCTCAATCTGAAAAGAGTCAGTAAATAAAGGCTCTGTATCATCAGCCTTCCAGGCTGCTCCGCTGCTGTCACAGACTTTGGCTCTATCATTCGTTCCATTCGTGTCTTTCTCAACAGGTTCTTCCGATATTATTTCTTCTGTAAAATCAGGTTCAGCCATTTTTCTTCTCCTCTGCCCGGGCGAATATCTGGGGTAATCCATATCCTGCAAATAGTAAATACATTCAATTCCTGCAGCAGTTCATTTACCCGCTGTTCATTCATATCGGTAAAATATCGTCCATTCCTCATGCCTTCATAGGAACCATATTTAAACGAAGCATATGCAATTCCATCCGGTTTTAATGCTGCTGCCATTTTGATCAGGACGGTTTTTAATTCCTCTGGCGAAAGATGCAGGAGCGAAGAACACGCCCATATACCATTATAACAGGTCTGATAATCCAGATCCTGAAAAAGCATCTGCTTTACCGGGATACCAGCGTACTCTGAGGCCATTCGACAGAGTTCCGCAGATCCATCAATAGCTGTGACCTGATAGCCATGCTCCAGAAAATACTTTGTGTCTCGTCCGGCGCCGCAGCCAAAATCGAGAATGGAGGCCTGCGGCGGAAGATGCTCAAGAAAAATATTCTGCGTTTCACAGAACACTAAAGTCTGGGTGGAGGAAGTAAAAGCAGCAGCATTTTTATTATAGTATTCAAGAGTTTGAATTGTATATGCACGATTCATCTTGTATTCCTCTATAATTAATTTCGTAAATAGCATGGACTCAATACCAGTTTCTGGCCATGCCTCAACATTTTTGCAAAAACCATATATTGTAGTATAAGTCAGGAAGCATCACAATTCAACATATTTTGTATCCAAATTTCCATCGCTTCGCTATAGATCTGACTCATGACGTCTTGTATCAATTCGAATCTAATTCACATCCTCCCAATACGCTTCCGCATCCTCATACCCATCAAAGTCATCATAATGGTCATAATAGAATTCCTCTGGATCATCATAATCCGACGCATTATATTCATCCTTGCTGGAACTGCTACTTTTCGAACTGCTCCCCGAACTGGATGATGAGTTTCCAGAGGAAACTTTATCGCGATTATCCCAGACCCGAATCACCTTTCCCTGCACACACCGGGCCGTAAATATCGTCGTATTTCCGCTTTTAAAATCATACAGGTTTGCAGTGTACGCCTGCCCGCTGATCATTTCCGTATTGTGACGCACAGTTGAAGAAGGCTCTCCCAAAGAGGTTTTACTAATATACGTCTCTGACATTCCCACATAGGGAACCTTTTTACTCAGGCTTTCCAGGAAGGATTTTTCTTTTGCCGCAGCTTGTTCTTCCTTCTCCTTTTTCTTCTGCTCCTCCGCTTCTGATTCCGCTATCGCCTGTTCTTCCAGATATACCTCATACTCGGTAGTAACCTGTTCTTTGTAGGCTTCCAGTTTCTCCTGTATTTCCACGCTTACATTTTGCAATTCCAGAGAACTCACCATGGAATAAGCGGTGGTAATGTCATTGCTGTCATAACTCATATGAGACTGGCAAAGAGCAAGTAGTTCTTTCGTTTCCAGACCAGAATAGACTTTTTCGCTGATCTGTTCTAAGAGTCCTCCCGCTTCTTCATATAATTCTTGCTCAATAAGTTCCTCTGCCTCCTGATATGTGGCCCTTACCTCCGTCTCTCGCTGACGTTCATCCATCCTGACTGCAACAAATAACGCAGCCACAAGCAGAACCACACAGACCCGGATGCTCCTTTTCAGATTTTTCTTCATCCGTTCCTCCACCATCATTTCTTATAATGGTTCATCTCTCCAAACAACCCTCTATCGCTGTATCCGGTTTTATGCCCCTTCGCATCATAATGGTTCATGTCATTGATTATACCTGGGTCACTTCTGCCGACCTTTTTCCCATGATTGTCTTTGTGTGTCAATCCGCCGCTCCAGTTCGGAGTACTGTATCCCACCTTATGGCCTTTCACATCATAATTATTCATACCACCGAAAACACTCGGACGGCTCTCGCCGACTTTCTTCCCCTTTGAATCATAATGTATCACTGTGCCAAACGCACCTTTTCTGCTGTAACCTTCACTTTTTCTCATAAAATCCTCCATTTCTGCTTCCTTCCGCAGCCAAAAGCATCTCTATCGCGGTTTCGATTCATAAGCGATCTTAAGCACCATTAACAGGATAGTTGCCACGAATTCTTTATCGATTTGTTATGATCCATTATGCTTCATTAGCTGTCCAAAAAACAGGTCTTGCAAAAGAACTTTTGTTCTCTCTCAGAACGGATACAATACTCTCCCTGCCATCCTCATCAGTCCAGTCCCGATCGGGGCAAGCATCAACGTACAGCAAAGTATAACTCCAGTCAGTAGGAGAACAGTTGCCAGTGGCAGGCCGATACACAACACATAGCCAATTTTCAGCATGACCCACGTAAATTTAATGCTGAGCCAAATTAAAAAAACGATGAAAAGAAATAGAACGATTGACATCCCCATTGTTTTGCCCTTTCTTTGGTGGGTGGCAGATGTCAGTATATGAAAAAAGACTTCTGCCACAATATACGTTGTCGCAAAAGTCTTGTTTTTAATTCATCCCGTGCAGATCAGATAACCTGCATAATTCCGATATCGGAATTACGCGGGTTATTCCGATTTAAAATTTATTCCGACAAAGTTCTCAAAAACTGGCACAAAATAAGGATTCGGAGCGATTTATCGGAATATATTCTATATAATGTTCTGGCGGGCAGCCGCCCAGCAACATTATGTAGGAGGTACTTCAAATGCAAGACATTGAAAGTATAGTGGAATCCGTCAAAATTCAGCTTGCGGATTACGGCCTTAGTCCTGGAACAATTGACATGCAGTATTATGCCATCTACAAGCCTGTTATCAACCGGCATCACGAAATCGGGGTGTCTGAATACTCTGAAGAAATCGTTGCCACTTTCTTTGATGAGTATAAGGAACGGTTGGAAGCACATACTGTGACTCGGTCATATTTTTCTACAGTGAGAAGATCCATACAGCACCTCGATTCCTGTGCTAAAACAGGGGTTGTTGATTTTACTCCTTTCGAAAGACCATTTCAAATCATTCCCAGCCCAGCTCATCTGAGGATGGTAAATGACTGCCTGGAAGGTCAGAACATTGGCGATGAAAAAAATGTTAATCTCCAGATGAGGCATTTTTTCTGCTTCATGGAGCAAAGAATTCCTGAAGATGAACCAATAACAGACGAGCTTGTCCGAGAGTTTATCTTAGAGGAATGTTCAAAGTATAGTGGAAGCATTGGCTGCATTTTAAGAGCTGTAAGAATCATTGTACCCTATCTCAGAACTAAGGGGCTAATGACTGGAACAGCAGATTATACAGCGTTTACGCCGAAAGCGCCACGTACTAAAATGCAGGTTCCTTATTCTCCCGAGGAAGTGGAGGCTATGCTTGATGCATTAGGGACAACGGCTATTGATGTAAGAAATAAAGCCATGCTTCTTCTAGGGTATGACAGCGGACTTCGTGCTGGCGATATCATCAAACTAACACTTGACGATATCGATTGGAGCAAAGGCGAGGTAGCCATCGTCCAAGGAAAAACAGCAGAGCCGTTATGGCTGCCTATACATCCCACTACTATGAACGCAGTTGCCGATTACATTTTAAAAGCTCGTCCAATGAGTGAGTACCGAACAGTATTTTTAACAGTGGCAAGACCCTACAGGCCACTTGCGTCAGGCTCAAGTCTGTCGGTAATGATGGCAGAGCTTTCTAAAAAAGTGGGCATCGAACTCGTGCCGGGAAGAGCTTTTCATGGAGTCAGGCGTTCGTTTGCAATCAACTTGGCAGAAGCGGATGTACCGCTTGAGACGATATCGCAAATGTTGGGGCACAAAGATTTCTCAACGGATCGTCAATACCTCACATTCAACAGAACCCAGACTTCCATGTGTGCCATGGGATTTGAATTGGTACCGCTGGCATCAGAGTATTACTTATCTGACGTTTCGCAGACAGGAGGTGGACAGAAATGACATTCTACGACTCCCTTGTGAGCGATTTTGAAAAAATGCTTTCTATTAAAGAAGCACTTGGATATAGCCGTCAGACATACATCCCATATACCACAGAGTTCATCGCGTTTTGCGGAGACAATTATCCAGATGCAGATGCGATTACTTACCAGATGGTGGAAGGCTGGCTGTCCCAGTTTCACTATGTTTCACCTAACACGCGGACACGGGCACTGATCAACCTTCGGACATTCACGCGCTACCTTGCTTCTGTTGGAAGAAAAACCTATGTGGTAGACGATGAGTTCTCCATACCGCTTGTTCCATACGCTCCCGTAATCATGAAAGATGACGAAATAACACAGTTCTTTCACGGTGTTGATATAACTACAAAATCAAGCAATCTTCCGAACAAAGGTTATATCCTTCCTGTCCTGTTCCGCATGATATTCTGCTGCGGTCTGCGTCCGGCAGAGCCACTGAAGCTTCGACGCGAAGATATAAATCTTGACACTGGGGATGTGTACATACGTCAGTCTAAGCGGAGAACAGACCGCCATATCCTCATGTCGGAAGAAATGCTTAGTTTATGCCGCCGTTTTGACTACGTAATGGGATGTCGGGACTGGTTTTTCCAAAGGCCAGATGGCAAACCATTTAATACAAAGTGGCTGGGGCACCAATTCGAGCAGTGTTATCGAAATAGCGGGCTTAACTTACCAAAAACGCCGAACACTTATGGATTGCGCCACTGCTTTGCAACTTATACAATGATGAAATGGTGCGATGAGGGAAAAGACATCATGGTACTCCTCCCATACCTCAGCGCATACATGGGGCATACGGATATCAAACACACCTTATATTACGTTCACCTCCTTCCTGAACGCTTGCGGGCAAGCACAGGTATTGACTGGAAAAGTCTTGATTCTGTTTATCCGGAGGTGGTATGCGATGAATAAAACCATTGATATAAAGCTTTTCAGGGCATTTAAAAACTACCTCGGGAATTATCTCCCCAACGTACGGGCAAAAAGTGAGAACACGGTAACATCCTATCAGTATGGAATAAACTTGTACAATGCCTTTATTCAGGAGCGTTATAACAAGGAATTATGCGAAGTTTGCACGTCTGACTATACAGCGGAAAATATCCTTGCATTTCTGGATTGGCTGGATACCTCACGGGGAAACGGTGTATCCACGATCAATCAGAGATTGTTCGAAATCCGTGCTTTTTGCAAGTACCTTATGAAAAACGACCCAATGCTGATGGAAACACTCGCCAGCATCCTGGACATCGAAAAGCGCGCTGAACCTCCGAAAGGAGAGTTTATATATCTATCTCACGAACAGTTACAGCTTTTGTTCGCGCAACCAGATACGAGTACAAAAATCGGTATCAGGGACAGGTTTTTTCTTGAACTGATGTATGACAGCGGCTGCCGTGACCAGGAGATGCTTGACTTAAGAATCAAAGACTTCATGATTGACAAAGGCAAAGTAAGCATCAAAGTGGTTGGCAAAGGAAATAAATTTCGCATAACTCCAATAAGCGAAAAAATCATTCCGACATTCCATCAGTACCAGAAAACATTTCTGACCAATGCGGATCCGGATAGTTTTATGTTCTTTACAATCCGAAAAGGCATAAAAACACCGATGTCTGATGACAACGTTGCTCGCTTCATGAACAAATATGAGCGGATGATAAAGGAAAGCGGACAAGATTTTCCCCACCTTCATCCTCATCTTCTCAGACGTTCGAGAGCCATGAACCTTTATATACACGGCATGCCGCTTCCGCTCATTTCCGAGTGGCTCGGACACACCCAGCTGGAAACAACAACTATTTATGCCCAGGCAACGACTGAAATGAAACGTATCGCCGCTAATAAAGCTGATTCATCGAATCCTTCCGTTTTCAAGGATGACGTGTTCAAATACGCTGACGATGAGGACAGTCTCAAACGGTTGTATGGTCTGAAGTAGACAAAATCTATTCCGATATTTTGCGGAAATCTAATGACCCGTGCGCTGATTTTCGCATTTGTCGGAATAAATTTCTAATCGGAATAACCTGCATGATAGTCGGTACGAAAGCCTGTCGGCCAACTACTCCCTCTTGTTGTATGGAATTATAAACCTTTGTTAATAAAATGTCAATATATTCTGCCAAAAACTTCATCCGTACTGTTTTGTCAGTCGATGAATTTCTTCTTTCACGTCTGCCACTACTGAATCCGGGCTGATGATCTTTGCTCCATCTCCGAGAGCCATTACCCAATGGATGAATTGTTTGCTCACCGCGACTTTTACGTTAACGGTAAAATGCTGCTCATCCTCTTTCATGATGGTGATTTCTTTACCGAAACGGTCAATGATTGCTCCGGCAAGGCTGTTATCGCAGCGCAGCTTCACAATTTCCTCCCTGCCGCCATACATCCCGAACATCTTCCGCGCATAGACAGCCATGTCAAATTCCCGAAATTGTTCTCTTCCTTCCCGCCGTTCTTTCGTGTTTTCAATCCGAAGCATTTTATCCACGCGGAAATGTTTGATTTTGCCCGCAGCACTGTCATACGCAATCATGTAATAGTTCTCATCATCCCAACTGAGTGCCCAGGGACTGACACGATAGTACGCGCCATCGTGCCGCAGCTCCATTTCTTTTCTCACATTCCATTGAAAATATTGAAAGCAAATCTGTTCGTTAGCGGCAATCGCAGCATGAATCGCATCTACATTATAATAAATACTCGCATTCATCGTCTTAATTCGGTTCGCCACATACACCTGACGTTGGAGTTGTGATGCTTCGTGCTGGCTCGCCAGACTCTCGATTTTTTTAATCAGCTCGTTGGACTTTTTCACCGTAATAAATTTTGCAGACTGCACAGAGTCTACCAGCAGTTTCAGCTCGGCCAGTTCAAACTGGCGTTTCCCCACATGGTAGTAATACGTCCTGTCACGCTGCTCCCCAATGATGTCCATACCAAACTGGCGCAGGCTCTCCATATCGTTATAAATGCTCTTCCTCTCAGCAGTGATTCCGTACTGTTCCAGAGCAGAAATGATCTCCGGCATACTGATTGAATGTGTCTCATCCGTTTGCTCAAGCAGAATCTTCATCAGATACATAATCTTCAATTTCTGATTTGAACCTTTCGCCATGACCGCGTCCTCTCATCCATCAAATGCTTATACTACATTTATTCATCCAACCACTTCCAACACCGCATCCACGGTCTGCTGCCACTGTTCCTCTCTGGAAATCGAAGCGGTTCCATCCCCATCCTGCTCTCCATAGAGGCCGAACCATGCATGACAGCCGCCCTCTATACATATTTCGGTGTAATTTGTCGAATACTCTCTTCCAGCTTCGACCTTTTCCATACTCAGGACACCATCATTGCTGCCGTAAATGGAAAGCACCGCAAGATCTCCCAGGTCTTTTGTCGCGTAGGCTGCCAGCAGGATTACACCATCCAGCTTGTCTGTATTTCCAGCCGCATAGGACGCCGCCATTGCGCCTCCAAGAGAATGGCCGGAGATATACCAATGCTCATAATCATACTCTTCCATCACGTCATCGGCTCTGTTGATACCGAAAATAGCCATGTTGTAAGGCATCTCGAGTAAAAAGCAGTCCACGCCATTTTCCGCCAGCTTCATCATCAGCGGTGCATATGCCGTATACTCAACCTTTGCTCCCGGATAGAAAATAATCGCGCTGTCCTCTCCTGCACCGTCAAAATAGAGTCCATTGTCTATCTCGATTACCTCTACACTGCCGCTGCTTTCCAGATACTCTGTGACTTCCGCATCAGCCCTGTAGTAATCGCTCGCGTACCAGATCATCAGCACACCAAACAAAATACAAAGCTGCGCTGCCAGATTAACCAGCTGCTCGATCCAGTTTGTGCGTTTACTCGAAGAATCCATTTCCTGTCCCGATTCGCTCTGCGAATCGAGGACGTAGGCCATGCCATTGTGCGAAGCACAATTTTTCATGGCATGGCTCTCCGCTGCTGCACCAAGAATTCCCATCACAACAAATCCGACGATAGCTAACAGAAACAGGATATTGCACGGAAATGAGGATATGTTTTTCCACAGTTCTGACAAAGATGGACGGCTGATAATCAAAGAAAGCAGAATCAGTACAAAACCGCCCGGCATTAGATAATGAAACTGCCTGTATAACAGTTGAATATCCTTATGGGAAGCAGCCAGTATTAATTTCCACAATACTTTTCCAAGACCAGCTATGATACACAACAGCGCGCCGATCAAAAATACTGCTGAATCATACATTGACGCAATCATAGCTATTGAGATGCTGAAACATATGACGGGCAACGCATCTACAAGAGCCATTCCGAAAGATGCTTCAAGCTGCGCCTGATTATTTTCTGTCTTATTCGTTTCATCCGTTCCCATAAAAATCATCCTCTTTCATATGCAAAAATACGCGATTCTATTTCAAAAGCTTTTTCAGCTGCGCTTCTGTTGCAAATGGATAGCTATGGCTTAAGTGTTCAAAAATCTTTTCCCGACTTTCTTCCGGTTCTTCCTTATAATTCGCGGTCACCATGTCATAACCCCACAAGTTTTCTGGCTTTGAATAGACGCAAACCGGCATTCCATATTCCCCGCCCCGCTTGTTTACCTTACGGCGAAAGTCTTTAGTCACCAGATAGGTCTGCATCTGCAGGTCCGTCAGAATCCCGTTGAAGTTCTTTTCCCCGCCTTTGCCGAAGCCGGCGCGTCTTTTCAATTCCAGCCCAATCGATTCATCCTGTTCCTCAAAACAATCCATGATCTTCTTACTGCGGATATTGGCTAATTCATCATCCCATCTGGCATCAAAGTCATAACCGTCTCTGCGATAATTCGCAAAGACCGGAAACCATTCCAGACTGACGAAGGCCGACTTTTTTCCGAAAAACTTTCCATATGCTACCTCGTGACTTCTGGCAATCAGCTCCCGCCATTCCCACGGGTCCTGTTCCGGATCTCCTGTCCACCAGAACAGATTTGAGGTATGCTCTTCTACCGAAAAGCCCTCGATCTCATTCTTGAACAGCGGAAGAAAGCCAATCTCATTGATCCAGCTGATCAAATCGTGCCAGCTGCGAATCCGCATGGGGTCGTTCCAGTCCATTCCGTACATAATCCACTCTCCGTTTTCATTTGCCATAATTCTTTTATCTTCTGTTCCTGCCAGAACAGCAACAGTCCTTCCTCATAGATGTCCTGCTTCTTTCGTGATGCAATACTATCATAAATTCATCCATTCTTCCACAGACAAATACAAATCAATGTGCAATCAACAGCACTCAGCCATGGCATTATTTCAAAATGAGTAAGAGGAGACTTGTCGGATCCTACCCGTCCGCGCGGGGGCGCATGTTATGTAAGGATTGCCGATGAAATCGGAGGGCACTGAGTGCCAACCGCAGCGAAGCGTAGATCCTTATGACGTGGGCGCAAGCCTCAATACTCCTTACGCGCCCCTGCGATCGAGTAGGAGGCAGCTTGTCGGCTCCTACTCGCCCGCGCGGGCCGGGTGCGGCTTTAGCCGCAATACACCTTGCCCGGCCCTGCGCATAAAAAAGCCCGCAGCCGTCGAAGCAGAAGATTTCGACAGCTGCGGGATATGCACCGACATTTTTTATTTTTCCTCTGATGGAATCAGCCATGAGATTCCTGCAGGAACATCTCACATGATTTGCGCATCTCATCTGTTGTCCACCCATCCCTGACTCGATTTCTTACACGATTATATTTTGGCTAATCCGATCTGTCGGTATCTCCCGTTCAACATACTTTTCCTCTGTTAAGCCTATGGCCAGCCCTGCGCTGGGTGTAAATCCTTCCGGAAGATGAAGTTTGGCCAGCAAATCGGGCTTCATTCGAATGGCGGCTACCGCTCCGTAAATATAGACGCAGCCAACACCAAGTTCTGTAGCAGCAAGCGCCATATTATGATCTATCATAGCAGCGTTTGCATGACCGGCGCCTTCTGTTGAAGGGTTGAATTTCACGGATACAACAATCAGTTCAGGTGCGCCGTAAAGCGGATGAGAATCCGGACGCTTCATAAGTGCTGCTGCTGTGCTGTCAATTTCAGAAAGCAGTTCTTTATTTTTGATAATAGTAAGATGAACTGTGTCATATTGTCCCATACCAACAGGTGCAGCGTTGGCCGCTTTCAAAATCAATGCTTCCTGTTCGGGAGACACCGCCTCGCCGGTGTAATTTCTGATTGGTTTTCTGCTGAAAATTGTATTGAGTGTATCCACTGTTATTACCTCCTGTTTTACTCCTTATCCCATAAGCGGAAAGTCCGCCTGTACGCACAGTCATTTGGCAGGGTAGGGTTAACGGTGTATCAGACAATCAACCGGAAAACCTCATCCGCGCCCGCACGGATATTCAGGGACGCATACGAATCAAAATTGGTTTCACCCGGATTGATCTGGATGATTTTTGTACCTCGTTTCCTGTAATTAAAATACGCATTTCCGTAGGAACCGTTAGCACCGATTATTAAAATCAGCTCAGCTTTTGAAATCCAGTCCTGTGCTTTTTTCAGGTTTTCCTCGTGAAGTCCGACACCGCTGTAGAACGGGAAGGTCCAGATCACATCTCCGCATTCATCACATCTGGGAACGGTTCCCTGATTCCAGATGTGGTAATCGTCAAAATGTTTGCCACACTTCGTGCAGCGATTGATCTGAAGGCTCCCCTGGATTTCCGCCACATTTTCTGAACCGGCTATCGTATGCATACAGTCCACGTTGGTTGTGATAATTCCCTGCAGAAGTCCATTGATCTCCAGACTTCTCAGCGCTTTATGCGCATAGGACGGTTCATTAGCAAACATGGAATGCAGGAAAGCGTGATCAAGCAGTTTATAGTATTTATCCGGCTCATTCCTAAGCGTATCCTCTGAAGCCAGCGGCATAAGCTCCGCCACATTTTCATGGTCAAAGTTCATGCCGCCTGCGGAAAAGGAGATCCCAGCGCCGGTGATGGCAACGGTATACCGGCTCTCGTTCAAAGCCTTTTTCAATTGAAGTGCCTGTTTGGAAATATCCATTCAAAAAACCTTCCTTTCTTTCAGTTTATGAAATACATCATCGCACGCCTCCCGGATATTTAAATCCGCAACCTGGTCAAAACTGGTATGCCCCGGATTGATCTGCACAATCACGGCATCCCTGCTCCGATAATCCCAGTACGCGCCTCCGTAATAACCGTTTGTTCCGATCACAAGGATCAGATCCGCCTTTGAAATCCACTCCCTTGCCTTCTGTACACCTTCTTCCCAGAGACTGATGTGGCTGTAAAGCTCCCAAGGAAGAATCCTTCCGCCGCACGATTCGCATCTGGGCAGATCTTTCTGCTCCCAGATTTCATACCCGTCATAATGACGGCCGCATTTTATGTCTTGATTCACGCAGTGAATCGAGACGCAGGCCACGCCATTGCGCGCCAGCGCAATTTGGAATGGCGTGGCTCACCTTGTTTCGAGCACCGGTTGATCTGAAACCCTCCCTGAATTTCAGCCACATTTTTGGAACCGGCTATCGTATGCATACATTCTTCATTTGTTGTAATGATTCCGATCAGTTTTCCTGCTGTCTCCAGATCGCGCAGCGCATAATGGCTGAAAGTAGGTTTATAGCTGTGCATGGCCTTAACATAGGAGCGCAGGAACCTGTCGCGTCCCCAAATACCCCTAAGAACCGTTTTAGTGAAGAGCTGACTGTATGTGATGCCGTCGCCTGCAAGCGAGATACCCGCCCCGGTAATAGCAACCATGCTGTGACTTTGATCTATATAGTCGAACAGCTGCTGTATCTGATCCACGTTTTGCCTCCTCGCTTAAGGGAAATCTCACAATAATCGTCACATCCTGCCGGTTTCCTGGTTATGCATTTCCTGCCCGCAGTTCCTTTAACTTTTTAAAGACATCATCCGAGCCTTCCCGGATATTCAGATTGGCTATACTGTCAAAACCGGTATTGCCGGGATTGATCTGAACAATCACAGCGTCCCTTCTCCGGTTATTCCAGTAAGAGTTTCCGAAATAACCGTTGGTTCCAATCACAAGAATCAGATCCGCTTTTGCCATCCAGGTTCTTGCCTTCCGGATATCTGCATCCCACAGGCTGATATGCCTGTAAAGCGGCCACGGCAGGATTTCTCCGCCACATGCTTCACATTTTGGAAGTTCCTCCTGCTTCCATATTTCATACCCGTCATAATGACGGCCGCAGTTGGAACAGCAGTTGACCTGCAGGCTTCCCTGAATCTCTGCGACATTTTTGGAACCGGCGATCGTGTGCATGCAGTCCACATTCGTTGTGATAATCCCGATGAGTTTTCCCTCCGCTTCCAGATCTGCCAGGGCATAGTGGGCAAAGCTGGGCTGATAGGAAAACATATTTTCCAGGTAGGTCGGCAGGAAAGAACTGTTATCATCCCCGGAACGGCGCATACCGCCGCGGCCGGAGAAAATCATTTGTCCGTATGTGACACCTCCACTGGCAACAGAAATCCCGGCGCCCGTCATTGCGACAATGCTGTTGCTGTGTTCAATATAGTTCGACAGCTTAAGTATTTTGTCCATGCTTTTGCCCGCCTCCATTGAGCCATTTCCTGACTTTTTCTTCATTAATCTTATTTAAGCGCAGACCCGAATGGACTCTTGCGCCGGCACAGGCCTTCTTAAGCTGCTCTACCGCGTTTTCAGGACCGCTCATTCCGCTGGTGCAGAAAGGGTAGACCTCTTTTCCGCTGAAATCATACTGCGATATAAAGGACAGAATCAGCTGCGGGCATTTACTGTACCAGATCGGAAAGCCGATCAGAATACGGTCATAGGAATCAAAGTCCCTTACCTGATCCACGA
>Ga0192277_1092_pt1 | contig 17707 bp, 12 predicted proteins | sample Koala_Koa24_J3_FD_131302 | JGI IMG/M metagenome (GOLD analysis project Ga0192277, IMG submission 131302) | Enriched cells from koala feces incubated with labeled cellulose particles, San Francisco Zoo, California, United States - Koala_Koa2-4_J3 ...
GGGGCAACTGAACAGTTATCTGGCGGACATCGAGAAGACCGCGCAGGAACGGCTGGAAGTCCTGCTGGAGGGTCTGCAGAAAGCATATCCGGGACCGGACAAAAGCGACCAGATGGCGTGGGTAGCGCACCAGAACAGCCTGAAGGAGATGGCGGAAGAGACCATTTATCAGGAACTGATCTACATCTGATTGAAGATCCGCCTGAAGAAACCAATGGAACAGTAATTGATGAAGCAGAGATGGAAATCGTCTCTGCTTTATCTTTGCCCGTAATTCCGACGATGGAGGAGCAGATCCGCGACATCGAGGAACGTCAGGCGGCGCTTTATGCGGGGGATATTTCGATACCGTCAGAAGTTGTGGATGAAATACTGCGGACCGGCGGCAATAAAACCCACAGCCTGCCGCGCCTGATCTATAATTTTATGTCAGAGCAGACGGACGAGGAATATACGGAATTTGTCCGCACGGAATATGGCACGGGTGGAAAAGGCTTTGAGATTGATGGGAAAGAATATTCAGTGTGGTTTGACCCATCTGGGGTGCAGATTGCGCTTGGACATACGGTGCATGATCAAATCCTGGATAAGGCATTTTTATCGTGGGAGAACGTGAGCAGCCGTATTCATCAGCTACTGAAGCAAGGCGAATATGCATTGCAGCCGGTTCTGGATGCAGCGCGTAGCACTGTGATAAAAGAACACGCGCAGTCCCTAGCCTTTTTTGAAAGGGAAATGGCTGACGGTGTTGCGGAACACGTTTTTGCGGATTTAGAGCCATTTTCCGGTGGCTTTCCGGATATTGAGGAAAAACTGTCGAAACTTCTTGCACAGCATGACTTCCTGGTTGACCTGAATGCGCGGTTGGAAGGGTTCGTAAATGTATATGAAAGCAACCATGACCTGATGCGATCACATATTTATAGTCCCGAAAAAGTCCTGCGACAATTCCGGCATTTAGCGTTGAAAACGATGCACTTTCAGGCTCGGTCTGATTTTCATTGGCAGGAACACAAGGTGTTTATCACGCAGGATGAAATCGACGCGTATCTGGCAAGCGGAGGTGTTTATTCAGACGGCAGGCTTTCAACGTATTCGTTTTATTTGCAGAACGAATCCGTGGCAGACCGAACAAACTTCATCAAAGAAAGATATGGAACCGGTGGTCAGAGCAACGCCCTTTCAGGAGCAGATGATTCCTGGGCTGATTATGACAGTAAGGGGCTGCGGCTCAGTAAGAATGGAATCCGAAACCCTGAGACGGAGATTTTGCTTCCATGGAAAAAGGTAGCGCAGAGGATTGATTTTCTGATTGAAAATGGACGGTTTTTATCTGCCGCAGACTATGACCATATGGCCTCGTATGAACGCAGAACGATGGCTGCGAGAATCCTGAGTTTTTATGGAGGAATGCCGACGGAGATTCCACGTCCGTTTGCCTATCAGCAGGATCAGGTACTTGCTTATGGGGGCAGTCTGGAAGATTTGACAGAGGCTCTGGAAGACCGCGAAAGAATGGAAACCGTTCTGAAGTCAATGGATGAAGCTTTGGCTGCGCTCCCTATCGATGATTATAGATATAAAGAGCGGTCCGGAATTCTCGCAGATATGCGTGGATACGTGGATGGCAGCTATACCCTGTTTCCCAATAAGAATGAGCGGAAGGAACCGTTGCGTGAGAATAGGCAGATGTCGCTGTTTGATTATTTGGATGCTGGTGCTTTTGAGCCTGTGACTGAAGATCGGAATGTGGTGGAACCATTTCTTGAAAAGATTGTGGCAGAGCGTGACGATGCGGTAGATGCAGGTGGTACAGAAGAAAAGCTGCAGGAGACGGAAGTTTCAGAGGAAGAGCCAGAGACACAAACATCAAAGTCGGACATAGAGCGCACAGAATCACGGGAAGCAGAGTCACCTGCAACGTTGCCCCAGGCCCCTACAATCCGCGATCTGTATGAACATTACCTTCCGATTGTTGAAACGGTGGTTCTGAAAGACAGGGCATATCAAAACGCCTGCAGAAATTCAGACCGGGAAAATGCGGAGATTGAAGGAAATGCGGCCATTAAGCGTGCGGTGGATTCTTCGGAAGATATGGAATTATATCGACTGTATTATGACGAGACTGGATTCCATAACCGGCTGCACAGAGAGGTATTTGAAGCAACCTATCCGATGCTATCTGCGCCTGCGCCGGCGGAGTCTTTTACTATATGGCAGCTGAGTGAGACAGCAGCTAAAGAGTACGACACAATTAAGGAACGCTACCAAAGTACCCTGGTAGGTTTTGAACAGCACGGGTATTTTGAATTTTACGGGGATGACGCGAGGCTTGTATCGCAGATTATCCGAAGCCGGATTTTTGAAAAACCAGCAGGGGAAGATACGCGTTTATTCACGGCCTTCCCGGTAAGTCAGTGGGCTGCATTTTCCGAAATGATCCGGAAAAAGGGCGAGAGCCTTGCCTTAATGAGTGAGAGGCCAAACGGTACGCACCGGCTGATGAAATATTTCAGCTGGAAAGACTATCTGCCCCTGGATGCGGTGATTCATGTGGATGGCCGGGAATTCCGTATTGATACCGTGGATTATCAGACTGGAATCGTCAGTCTGCAGGATATGACGATGGCCAAAGAAGCCCGCTATCCGATCTTTCGGAACGAGTCCGTCGAATTTGTCCGCTCGTATTACGAAGAGGAAGAAGCGGCTTACGATTTTTCTACAGAAATGCGGGTTGCGGATGCCCTGGAGCAAAATAACGTAAACCACGATGACTTTAGTGGCGAGCAGATGGATGTGATCTATGATGCGGCTCAAAAGGAACTGGATATCGTACCATTGGCAGATCCTGATTTTTTGCCTGGGCAAATGCAGCTGATTGCAGATGCAGAAGAACATTTGCAGGATGACAGTAGCGGGATTCCGGCTGATCTGATTGAGTCGCTGTCTGAAGATGTCATGACGCTGGAAGAAGTCGAAGCAGCCAGAGAAAAATATCAGCTGCCGTTGAAGGAAGATGGTGCAGAACGAATACAACCGCGCGAGAAGAAAAATGATGCAGAAGATGTAGAAGAAGCTGCGGACGGTCCGGAGAATGTAAGACTTAAAAGTATCGTATTGGAATTGAATCCGGCGGAAGGAGAAGTAGAACCGCTATCTTCTGAAGGCATAGAACAGCCGGCATCAGAGCTTTCTGAAAAAGAACCAGAGATACGGACAGAAATTGAAACAGAAATCGAAACCGAGACAGAAACCGAGACAGAGACCGAAGCAGAAACTGAATCAGAAGTAAAGCCGGCCTCAGAGTCGCAGCCTCATGAACGCATCAACTTCCGCATCACAGACGATGACCTGGGAGCAGGCGGCCAGAAAACAAAGTTCCGGGCGAATATGGATGCAATCTATCTGCTGAAAGAACTGGAAGCAGAAAACCGCCTGGCGACCGCAGAGGAACAGGAGGTGCTATCGCGTTATGTCGGCTGGGGTGGTATCCCGCAGGCTTTTGATGAAAGGGCGGAAGGATGGAGTGGTGAATATCAGGAGCTTCGCTCCGCACTTACTGAGGATGAATATAAGGAAGCGAGGGCGTCTACGCTGAACGCATTTTACACATCCCCGACCGTTATCAAGGCCATGTATGAAGCTCTTGAGCGAATGGGGCTCCGTTCCGGAAATATTCTGGAGCCGTCCTGCGGTGTCGGGAATTTCATGGGTTTGATCCCTAAAAGCATGGAAAACGCCAGGATGTATGGCATTGAGCTGGACAGTGTTTCAGGCCGGATTGCACAGCAGCTGTATCAGAAGAATACGATCTCCGTGCAGGGCTTTGAGACAACGCAGTACCCGGATAATTTTTTCGATTGTGTGATCGGGAATGTCCCATTTGGCTCTTATAAAGTAGCGGATAAGCGGTATGACCGGCAGAATTTCCTGATCCATGATTATTTTATAGCAAAGTCGATTGACCTGGTGCGTCCGGGAGGCGTGATTGCGGTTATCACATCGAGCGGGACAATGGACAAGGTGAATTCATCCGTGAGGGAGTATATCGGCAACCGGGCAGATCTGTTAGGGGCAGTCCGGCTGCCGAAGAATGCGTTCCTCCGGAATGCAAACACAGGGGTGGTTGCGGATATCCTGTTTTTACAGAAGCGTGACCGTGCCAGTATTGAGCATCCATCCTGGGTGGAGCTTGGAACCACGCCGGAAGGATATATGGTCAACTCCTATTTTGCCCGGCACCCGGAGATGGTACTGGGTGAGTTTATGACAGAGAGTACACAGTATGGCAGACAGGAGGTGACGGTCAGACCAATCGAGGGCGCGGAGTTGTCCGTGCAGCTGCATGAAGCGTTAAGCCACATCAGCGGACAGATTACGGAATATGAGCCTGTGGATGATGAACTGGTTGAAGATACAACCATGATCCCGGCAGACCCGGCTGTGAAGAATTTCAGCTTCACGGAGAAGGATGGGGAAGTTTACTATCGTGAGAACTCGCAGATGAGGAAGATGACTCTCTCGAAAGATATGAAAGCGCGTGTGCTGGGGATGGTTGGTCTGCGTGATACTGTCCGCGAACTGATTGACTGCCAGCTTAACGATGGCAGTGATGAAGAAGTGGAAAAACTGCAGCAGAGACTGGAAAGCCAGTATGATGCGTTTACTTCCCAGTATGGATTGATCAATAGCAGGACGAACAAGCGGGCGTTTTCCAATGATAACAGCTACAGCCTGCTGGCGTCCCTGGAGATGCTGGATGAAGATGGAAATCTGGAGCGCAAAGCAGACATTTTTACAAGGCGGACGATCCGCAGAGCAGAGCCGGTATCCCATGTGGATACGGCCAGCGACGCGCTTGCCCTTTCGATTGGAGAAAAGGCAAAGGTGGATCTTCCCTATATGGCGGAATTGCTTGGCACGCCCGGGGAGTATGGAAAAATCATTCAGGATCTGCTGGGGGTGATTTTCCGCGACCCTGCTGAAGAAGTGCAGGAAGACGAGACTGCGGGCTGGCATACGGCGGACGATTATCTGTCCGGTAATGTAAGGAAAAAACTGGAGGTGGCAAAAGCAGCTGCTGCGCATGACGGGAAATATGCCGTAAATGTGGAGTATCTGGAAAAAGTGCAGCCGAAAGACCTGGATGCATCGGAGATTGAAGTGCGCCTGGGGGCTACCTGGGTGAAGCAGGAATATATCCAGGAGTTTATGGAAGAGATATTTCGGCCGCCCTGGCGGATGCGGGAGCACATCAATGTCCTGTACTCGAAGCATACCGGGCAATGGCAGATAACCGGGAAGTCGTTTGATAAGTATAATGTAAGGACAAATTCCACGTATGGCACAAAACGAGCGAATGGCTACCGGCTGCTGGAGGATGCCCTGAATCTGCGGGATACGAAAATCTATGATACCGTTACCGATGACAATGGAAAAGAAAAGCGCGTCCTGAACCAGAACGAAACAACTCTTGCCCAACAGAAACAGGAACTGCTCAAAGATGAATTTAAGGACTGGATCTTCCGTGACATGGGCAGGCGGGAGGATATCTGCAGGACTTACAACACTCTGTTTAACTCCATCCGCTCCCGCGAGTATGATGGAAGTCATATCCAGTTTGTTGGGATGAATCCGGAAATCACGATGATGGAGCATCAGAGAAACGCTGTCGCCCATATTTTATATGGTAATAATACACTCCTGGCCCACTGCGTTGGGGCTGGAAAAACGTTCGAGATGACTGCTGCAGCGATGGAGAGCATCCGCCTGGGACTGGCTCGGAAATGCCTGTTTGTAGTACCGCATCATCGGACCCAGCAGTGGGGAAGTGAGTTTCTGCGGCTGTATCCGGGAGCGAATGTCCTGGTGGCAACAAAAAAGGATTTTGAACCGGCGAACCGGAAAAAATTTTGCTCTAGGATTGCAACCGGGCAGTATGATGCCATTATCATTGGTCACAGCCAGTTTGAGCGGATTCCGCTTTCGGTTGAGAGACAGGCGGCATCAATCGAACGACAGATTGACGATATTATGCTTGCTCTTTCGGATGCCGACGCATCCGGACTGGGAAAGCGCAGCTTCACGGTAAAGCAGTTGGATGTGAACTTCCCGTAAGTTTTTACGCCTAAAGAGAAAAAAGTGGTTTGGATGTCGAAAAAATCCCGGTGTTCTGCGACTTTTCGCTTGCAGAAGGCCGGGAATTATGCTATACTAAATATAGGTGTAATCACACCTATACAAGGAGGCAGCCATGTACCTGAAATTTCTCGTTGACATTCCTGGCGTTCCGGGCAAAATCACCTACCGGCGGAAGGCAGATACGGACTATGTTTATTATGAGTATGACCGCAAGTATGATAAAGGAACGCAGCTCACAAATCCCAAAAGAGCAACAATCGGGAAACGTTCCAAGGACGATCCTACAAAAATGCAGCCGAACCAGAATTTTCTGAAATATTTTCCGGAAACGGAACTGCCGGAGGAGATGGACAGGACATACCGGAGCAGCTGCCTGAGGATCGGAGACTACATTGTAATAAAGAAGATAATGGAAGAATATCATCTGGAGGAGATCCTTTCGCATTATTTCAAAGGGAAAGACCTGGGGCTGTTCCTTGACCTTGCAGCGTATTCGATTGTTACGGAAAGTAATGTTGCACAGTATTACCCTGAGTATGCATACAACCATCCGCTGTTTACAGAGGATATGCGTATTTATTCTGACACGAAAATATCCACATTCCTCCATTTTGTCACGGAAGACCAGAGTGTCAGTTTCTTGAACGAGTGGAATTCAAAAAGGGATCACCGTGAGAAAATTTATATTTCTTATGATTCCACGAACAAAAACTGCCAGGCAGGTGACCTGGAGATTGTGGAATACGGCCATCCAAAGGTGGATCAGGGGCAGCCGATCTTTAATTATGCAATCGCTTATGACACACATAACCGTGAGCCGCTTTTTTACGAGAAGTATCCGGGCAGCATCAATGACATATCCCAGCTGGAATTCATGCTGGACAGGGCATATGGTTATGGATACAGGAAGATCGGTTTTATACTGGACCGGGGATATTTCAGCAGGCAGAACCTCGATGCCATCCGGGAAAAAGGCTATTCCTACCTGATAATGGTAAAAGGTATGGCGTCCTTCGTAAACGGGCTTGTTCTGGAGAAAAGGGGGACATTCGAAGAGAAACGGGTGAATTATATAGAGGGTTTCGACGCATATGGAACGACAATAGAAACAAAGCTGTTTGCAACGGATGAAAAGAACGTCTACGTGCATATTTACCACAGTATACAAAAGGAAAGCGCTGAGCGGACGAATCTGGAGGACAGGATCCGCAAGATGAAACAGTACATGAAGAAGCATACGAACGAAGTCAGGGAATTCGGCAGTGGTTTTGAACAATATTTTATTCTCCACTACAACGAAAAAACCAAACAGTTCCAGTTTGCAGAGGAGCGGGTCAGCGCAATCGAGAAAGAATCGAAACTGGCAGGGTATTATTGCATCATATCATCGGAAAAGATGACTGCAAAGGAAGCGTTGGTTAAATACAAAAGCAGGGATGCATCCGAAAAGCTTTTCCGTGGAGACAAGAGCTACCTTGGGAACAACAGCCTCCGGGTCTATACAGATGAATCAGCCGGCGGCAAAATATTTATTGAGTTTGTAGCGCTGATCGTGCGGAACCGCATCTATACATATCTTAATGATGAAATGAAAGAACTGGAAACGAAGCCGAATTATATGACGGTTCCTGCAGCTTTAAAGGAACTAGAGAAGATCGAAATGGTACGCCTGACAGACAACGTATACCGGATGGATCATGCAGTCACAAAGACACAGAAAACCATCTTAAAAGCATTTGGGATAGATGCAGCACAAGTAAAATATCAGGCTGCTAAAATAAGTGAAAAGTTAGCAAAGCAGCAAAAAAGAGCAGGAGGGATGAAGGAATGGCAAGGACAGTTGGGATGGAAGCATTGGAACAGAAGATAGAGAAAGCGCAGGAACGGGTGATCCGCACGAAGGCGGCTTATGACGAGGCGGTAGATGACCTGCAGAAGCTGCTTGATAAAAAGACGGCGCTGGAGGAACAGGAGATCATAAAGGCAGTCGCAAGTAGTAACAAAAGTTACGCTGAGATCATTCGGTTTTTGACAGAAGCAGAGACGGAGGAATAAGATGAAAAAGCAGGACAAAGACCTTTCGCTGGACGAACGGATTAAGGTGGCCGAAGATAAAGTGTTTAAGTATAAAAAACCGTATGACGAGGCTGTGGAAGAATTGGCTGCATTAGTGAAGCTGAAGAAAGAGGGCCGGGACAAAATGCTGCTGGATGCGGTTTCGACCAGCAGACGCTCATTTGACGAGATCATGGAGTTTATTCAAAGCGATCCAGAGGATGACGAATGGTATTGAGATATGAGAAACAATGCATTTAGGCGTAAAATTTCAGGAAGTTAACACTGAAGTGGCCTCAGGCCGATTTTTTTGTTGGGGCATGGGAGAACCCGTCCCAGAGATGATGGCTCAGGGACTGTTTATTAACCATGAGTTAGATAAAACTAACAAAAAGTATAGAAGCTCCATGTATTAATTTTGCCAATACGCAATTGTTCTGGACTGCACTAACCCTTAAATTTTTAGCAAGACTCAAAAGCGCAGAAAGTAATTTTTTAACTACAATAATGCAACATACAGTAAGTGTATTAATAAAAAGTTAATTATTTATTACAGAAAATCATATTGAAAATGCAAATGATGTGACATATAATCATAGTATACAATAAAAAATATAGGAGATATGTGTATGATTGGTCAGATTTTGCAAAAGTATTTTCCGATGATTCGCACCGAGCAGGAGGTTTTAACAGAAGTCAGCCAAAAACCGGCATTGGACATGCTTTATAAGAGCTGGAACTCCGAGCAGCAGAGGGAATTCCTGGACTTCTGCACCGGTGTGAAGGGCTGCAAGCTATTGTACGATCCCTTTTTCAAGCAGGTGATGAATCCGGACATTCATCCGGAGCGGCTGGAGAAATTTCTGTCCCTTTTGCTCAAAAAGCATGTGAAAATTCTCCAGGTTCTGCCGAACGAGAGCCGGATGGCAGCAGAGGACACGTTGCTTGCCATGGATATCGTGGTGAAGTTGGAAGATGGGAGCATTGCTAATGTCGAGATGCAGAAGATCGGCTACGCGTTTCCGGGTCAGAGGAGTAGTTGCTATTCTGCAGATCTGCTGCTCCGGCAGTACCAACGTGTGAAGACGGACAAGCAGTCCAGGCAAATAAAATTCTCGTACCGATATATTAAAGACGTCTATACGATCATTCTTTTTGAGAATAGTCCGATTGAATGCAAGGCAATTCCAGACAAGTACATTCACCGTGGAAAAACTCTTTTCGACACGGGGCTTGCAGTTCATATGCCGCAGGAATACGTTTATGTTCCACTTGACATTTTCCGCGAGATTCTGCACAATAAGGGTATCAGAAGCGAGCTTGACGCATGGCTGACGTTTTTGTGCGAGGACGCCCCGGAAATGATTGAACTCCTGATTCGGAAGTTTCCACGTTTCCGGGAATTGTACAATGAAGTCTATAAGCTGTGCGAGAATATGGAGGATATTATGGGATGTTTTTCGGAAGCACTGCATGAAATGGACAGAAACACTGTACAGTATATGATTGAAGAGCAGCAGGCTCAGATTGAGGAGCAGAAAGGGCAGCTCGAGGAACAGAAAGGTAAACTCAAGGAACAACAGAGTCAATTAGAGGAAATGTTTGCCCAAAAGAGGAAAGATGAGGCTAAAATCGCTGAACTGGAGAGAAAGCTTGCAGCAATGGCTGACCATTCTTAAGCGTCTGGGGGCTGGGGCTGTGTGTGTTTTTCATCAGGTTTCTGGTGTTGTTTTGCGCCTCACGCCGCGGCCCCCAGTTTTTCCTGCCGTGCCAGATATTTCTTTTTGATGTATTTGCCTGCTGTGCTCAGGTCGCTGGATTTCCAGGAACTGGTTTTGGCGGTGCCGGCTTTCAGCAGGGACGAGGTTTCGTCTTTGTTGCTCAGGCTCCAGCAAAAGTAGCTGATGTTGTATTTGTTTAACAGCTTGAACCATTGATTGGCTGACGTTTTATCGATTTCGCCGTTGCCATCGGCTTCGGACAGTCCAAATTCGGAGACGATGACCGGAAGGCCTTTTTCCAGGGCATAACTCAGCTTATCCGGCAGGTATTCGCTGTGGGCGTTTTCGCTGGCGTAAAAGTGCAGGGAGTACATGATGTTGTCATAGCCTGTGATTGGATCATCCGCGACCTCGTTGGATGTGAGGCTTGCTCCGAGCTGCGACCAGGACGGCGTGCCGACGATGATGACGGCGTCTTTGTCGTATTTCCGGATCACTTTGATGATTTTCTTGGCATAGGATTTGATGCTTTTCCAGCTGCAGCCGTTGGGCTCATTGCAGATTTCGTAAATCACATTGTTGTAGTTTTTGTATTTCTTTGCCATGGTGGTAAAGAATGCTTTCGCTTCTGTTATATGTTCATTTGGATTCCCATCTGATAAAATGTGCCAGTCGATGATGACATACATGCCCAGATCGGTTGCGTATTTCACGCCTTTGCTGACCAGCGCTTTCAATTCGCTCTGGTCACCTCCGCTGCAGTAGCCATTGTAGTTTTCTGTATACATGGAAAGCCGGATGGCGTTTACGCCCCATCCATCGCGCAGGGTTTTGAAGGCTTTTTTGCTGACATAGGTACTTCCTACATCCCAGTTGATGCCATGGGTGCTGATTCCGCGAAGCTGAAAAGCATTTCCGCTGCTGTCTACAAGATTTATGCCGTCGACGGACAGCTGGCCGTGCCTGCTGACCGGAGTGGACGCCGCGCTGACGGTTGTCGCCGATGCCGCCTCCAGCATGGTAAAGATCATGCAGAAGGCCAGCAGGAATGAGTCCAGACGCCTGCGTATACGGGCGCATCTGCGGCGGCGTGCCGATGGTCGTCTGTCATTTTTTCCACTCATATTGTCCTCCCTTTATTCCCGCGAAGCAACAAGCCAGGCAGACGGAGCCATAAGGCATCTACTGGCAGGCTGCATATCTGGTTGTATCATCGCTGGCGTTCGGCTTTTTCTTACATGGTAAACTGAATCACACAATAGGATGCGTAAATGATCAGCAACAGGATTCCCTGCACTCTGGAGAGCTTTTGCCGAACCAGGGCGGGAATGGTCAGAAGCAGCATAACCGCGAACATCACGGGCAGATCCAGCACCAGGGACGCGTTGTACCCGAAGAGTGTGGATGAGACGGGGATGTGAAACGGATTCAGTGTGATGGAAATACCGCAGACGAGGACCAGGTTGAACAGGTTTGCGCCGATGATATTTCCCAGGGAGAGTGCGCTGTGGCCCTTGATCAGCGAGGTGATGGCGGTTACCAGCTCCGGCAGGGAGGTTCCCAGCGCGACGAAGGTCAGTGCGATGACGGATTCCGGTACGCCCAGTGCTTCGGCGATCAGGGTTCCGTTGTCGACCAAAAGATCGGCTCCGATGGCGATGAGGACAGCTCCGGCAATTAATAACAGGATTTCCTTTGCCATGCTGACTTCCTTTGTTTTGCTCGTATCGTTCGTGCTTGCTGTTTCGGCAGTGGTCATCTGCCGCACGGTGAGGACCATGTATACTGCAAATAAAAGCAGCAGCAGGATGCCGACCGGCCGGGTAAATGAGCCGGTCGTGTAGGCGACTCCCGCATAGAAAAGTGCCGCTGCAAAGAAAAAGCAGATTGGCAGGGTCAGCGTTTTACGGGATACCTTGCCCGGGCGGACGGCGATGGTGATTGCAGAGATCAGGGCGGTATTGCAGATGATGGAACCGATGGCGTTCCCGTAGGCGATCTCGCTGTGCCCGCTGACGGCCGATGTGGCGGATACCATAACCTCCGGCAGGGTCGTCCCGATGGAAACGACGGTGGCACCGATCAGCAAATCAGGGAGATGAAAACGCTCGGCGATTCCGGTCGCGCCATCCACGAACCAGTCGCCCCCTTTGATCAGAAACAAGAGTCCTATCAGAAACAAGATCACAGGAACCAGCATAAAAGAAACCTCCGTTCAAGTCAGTCTTAAAGTAAGCAAAGTCTTCCCTGATTAAATCAGGCAGAGCGTTCGCCAAAAACAGGTAAAAGCCTGTTCTCGCAGCTGCTCTTATTCAGAAGTATGCATCAAAGTCTTTTTCTCTGTCAAGCGGTATTTTTCCATTTTTACACACTTTCCTGATTTTGTCTGTTTTTCGGAGACGCCTGATGGTTTACCGCTGTCTCTGAAAAGAAAACATTTTCGATAACTCTGTTTTTTGAGGCTCTGTTTAAAATCGTTTTAAATCGAATATGTGTTTTGTATTGACAGTCAGGGTTGAAAAAATTATAATCGTGTGAGAACGAACGGGGGTGACTGGTCGCAACCTGACCATGCATTTGCTGCGGGATCAGGGGTGAAAATGTAGTGGCACCGAACGGGAAAGATAGAAGATGGGCTATGAGCGAATATGAGAGTGATTGCAGGAAAAGCGCGGAGACTTCCGCTGAAGACCATTGCGGGCGATAGCACGCGGCCGACGACAGACCGGATTAAGGAGACGCTGTTTAATATTTTACAGAATGATCTGTATGAGATCCGGTTTCTGGATCTGTTTGCCGGGAGCGGCGGGATTGGGATTGAGGCTTTGAGCCGCGGCGCTGCTTTTGCCTGTTTTGTTGATCAGAACCGGGCGGCTGCGGATTGCATCCGGGAGAATCTTCGCTTTACGCGTCTGGAGCGGCAGGCGGAAGTGATGAATTGCGACGTGCGCATGGCGCTTGAGCGGCTGAATGGACAGCCGCCGTATCAGATTGTTTTCATGGATCCGCCTTATGGGAAAGGGCTGGAGGATCAGGTTTTACAGGCTATCGCGGCCAAAAGGCCTCCGTGCAGGAAATCCGTGCAAAAAAATCCCGCACCTCCCCGGGAAATCTTCCACTTCTTCCGCTCCTTAGATTCTTTTGTATCTTTTCTGTGCAATCATTTCCCGATCTGTCTGACGCTTCCCCTGCATTTTTCCTCTTCCATCCGGACGGTACATTTTCAACGCTTCCGTTTCTCAGACTACCTGCTGCTTCATTGTCATTTTCTTTCTTTGGCTCTTTCCGGAGCAGCGCCGCAAAATGTCCTTCCCCTTCCACCCGGTGCGGATAAAGGCGAACACAGCTTTCCAGGCCTCTTCCAGGCGCTGCCCCTTCTATCCTTTTTGCGGGAACCAGAGTCAGCTCTGGAAATCGCTCCAGCGCGTCTGCGACAACCGCCTCATCCTCTTCTTCGGAAAAGGTACAGGTCGAATACAGGAGCATTCCGCCCGGCTTTAGCATCCGCACGGCCCAGGAAAGAATCGCCTTTTGCAGCGGCGCGTATTCTTCCGGACCTTTCTCCATCCAGGAAGCAATCAGACTGCTGTCCTTTCGGAACATCCCTTCCCCGGAACAGGGGGCATCCACGAGAATTTTATCAAAGAAACAGCCAAACGCTTCAAAAAGGCGCTCCGGGGTCTCCGCCGTAACACAGACATTCGCCGCGCCCCACACAGCCAGATTTTTCACCAGTGCCTTTGCCCGGCTTGCGCTCACATCATTCGCTACCAGAAGTCCGTTTCCCTTCAGACGGGAAGCCAGCTCTGTGGCTTTGCCCCCCGGCGCCGCGCACAGATCCAGCACCCTGTCGCCCGGTGCAATCGGAAGAAGGCTTGCCGGAAGCATGGCGCTTGGCTCCTGAATATAATAAAGCCCTGCAAAGTACCAGGGATGCCGCGAAACCGGTGCATTCTCCACATAAAAACCATTCTCTGTCCAGGGAATCGGCCGGAGGACAAACGGCAGCTTCTCCGCGGCGTCCACCGCCGATATTTTTCCAGTATTTACACGAATGCCGGAATATGCATCCCGCTCATAAGAAGACAAAAATGTCTCTGTCTCTTCTCCCAGCTGGCCGTGCATCCGCGCGACAAATTGCTCAGGAAGCCGTTCTCTCACAGACATAGCTCTATTCTTCCTCTTCCACCGACTGGACACGGTAGCCTTCCGCAATCAGATCCAGCTCTTTTCCAAACCGCGCCAGCTGTTCAATATCATCCAGTTCGTAAATGCGGTAAAACTCATCCTGTATCTTCTGAATCTCCCTCTGGTTTGCCACGCGGTAGAGATTCTGAATATTATTCAGGATATCCGCCACCAGCCTGGAGTGAATCTGAGAAGAATTCTGCACGTCCATAATCTCGCTGCGCACCGAAGACATCTCATTGTCCAGGGAAATGATCGCGTTCGCCGCATTTGTCAGCTTCTCTCGAATATGGTCCGGAATGTTTTCCCGATACTTGTACTGGAGAGAATGCTCAATCGTGGACCAGAAATTCATCGCCAGCGTGCGGATCTGAATCTCCGCCAGGATCTTTCGGCTGCCGGAGATAGTCTGCACCTCATAGCGGATAATCATATGGTAACTGCGATAGCCGCTTTCCTTCATATGATGGACATAATCCCGCTCACTGACCACTTCCATATCCGTCCGCTGCCGGATGATCTCCACGACTGTCTGAATGTCCTCCACGAACTGGCAGATAATCCGTACTCCCGCGATATCGGAAATACGTTCCTCGACTTCCTCCAGCTTCACATTTTTTCTCTGTGCCTTTTCCAGAATACTGGCAATTGTCTTCACACGGCCGGTCACCTGCTCAATCGGGGAATAAAGACCCTGATTCCGGTATTCGCTTCTCAGGTGTTCAAATTTTAAAGTGAGCTCTTTCACCGCCAGATCATAGGGGCTTAAGATCTCACGCCACAATAGTATTTCCATCTTTCTCTCCCTAAACGGCGCAGCAGCCGCCGATTCAGGCCCGTCGCCCGAATCATATACCACAGCACCATACATGGGCAAATCTCGGGGCTACGTTACAGCTTTCCGCCCGTTATCATAACATACAAAACCAAAAGATGCAATGCATTCGATTACATCAGCTCCGCATACCGGAGCACCCAGTAGGGGTTGACGCTCTGTTCCTGCGATTGCTCGGTTCGAATGTAAATCCCCAGGTGAAGATGCACGTCAAACATCCCCCGCGTTCCTTCCTCGCCGTACCCGGTATCCCCCATCAGGCCAAGCCGTTCCCCGGCGTATACGCTGTCCCCCACCGCGAATTCCCGCGCATAGGAATCCAGATGCGCGTAATAAAAATAGCCGCCGCTCGTGCTTCGAATCCCAATGCGGTATCCTCCCTGCTCCAGCCAGCCAACCTTTTCTACCACTCCGTCGGTCATACTGACGACCGGATACACGCCAGACAGATTTTCCTCAGGCATCAGATCCGTCCCCTCATGCCCGCGCAGGCCGCCATAAGTACGCTCAAACATCCAGGTATTCTCATAAGAAACCGTTCCCGCCGCGACCGGAAAGCATTCGATATCGTCCCAGATCGCTGCGTACGCGCTCCACACAGCCTGATAGCCGCTTCGGTTTTCTTTAAGAAGTGCGCTTCTCCAGGAAGAAAGCGCTTTGCCATCCCATTGTTTTGGCCAGGAAAGCGTTTCTTTCCGGCAAAAAGGATACAATGTCGTCAGAACCTCCCCGGGTGTCAGGCCTTCATCCACTGCATTTGACAATTGGCAAAGCGAATACTCCGACAGCTTCATCTACCGAAATGAATCCGATTCCGTCACCTGGGCGCTAAGCGCAGCAGCCGCTTCCCGCTGATACAGAAGCGCAGAAAGCCACACGGAAACGCCCACAAGAAAAAACAGAAAGCAGATCCAGGAAAGCCCCCTCGTTCGCATCCCATGCTCCTTCCGGTGCCGAACCCATTGCCTGGGACGATGGCAATCGCTTTCCGGCACGCAGGCTGTCTGCACAGTATATTCCGCCAGAGGGCAAATTATGCCAGAGCATGACCACTTTTTAAGCTACCTGGTTCCTTCGCATCGCGTGAGGCAGGAACTTTTCAATCATAACGAAGGAAATGTTCTCATACAATTTCATATCACAGGCTCAAAAAGGAGCACAGCATGTCAAAAAAATCTCTATTCGTGATTTTCCTCTTATTTATATACCTGCTTCTTTGCCCCCCAGATGGCCCTGAATTCCGCCCGGGAAGGCCTGCTGCTCTGGTATCATTCTGTACTTCCGGTCGTCTTTCCATTTCTGTTTCTGAGCAGTCTGGCCATACGCCTCGTAAGCGCGGAGGATATGCCGAAAATACTAACACGGCCCTTTACGCGCCTTTTCGGCTGTTCCGCATACGGAGCCTTCGTCATTCCGGCCGGTTTCCTCTGCGGCTTCCCGATGGGCGCCAAACTCACCGGGGATCTGTACCGGGATGGAAAAATCACACGGGAAGAAGCCCTGCGGCTTTTCGGCTTCGCAAACAACCTGAGCCCTGGCTTCATCGTCTCCTACCTGGCCGCCGAGCAGATGCAGCAGCCCGCACTGGCCGGATGCTTCCTCCTACAAATTCTGGGGGCGGCGTTCCTTTATGGGTGGACGCAGGGCTGGCCGCACCATGTCCATCAGCGTCCGACGCCTCCGCAAACGCCACCCTGCCATGAAAAAGTATCCTTCTCCCTGATTGACGACTGCATCTACGGCGCCATGGAAAGCGCCCTCCGGCTCGGCGCGTATATCCTGCTTTTCGCAATCCTCAGCGGAGCCATCACCCAGGCCACACCTCTTTCCAATCCGGCCATACTATTATTTGCATCCAGCATTGAAGTAACCAACGGAATCCGGCTGCTCGCCGCTTCCTCCCTGTCCGCAGGAGGAAAATACGTCGCGGTATCCGCACTCGCGGCATTCGGCGGATTCTCCGCTCTGGCACAGAGCGCAGGAATCGCCCACATGGACAAAGAAATGCTCCTTAATTACATCAAAAGCAGGGTGATCATCACCCTGCTCTCCATTCTGATATCTATTGTCCTATTCCTGCTGCTGCAGGCAATGCACTGACCTGGATCAATCTCATAAAAACAATCACTCATCCAGCGGCTGCTCCGGAAGCTCTTCTTCTTCCGGCTGTGTATAGCTCGAAGGCTCAACGGTCGGAGAAAGCTCGGAGCGGTTCTTGCTCACAATATCATAGCAGGACTGAAGCGAATTGATAAAATTGCTGTACTTCGTCCCGGCTGTGTCGATCGTATGGCTCATGATCTTCTCCAGATTCGCCAGCATATCATCCGTGTAGCGAATCGCGCTCATACGAATATTATTTGAATCCTCCGTCGCCCGATCCATAATATCCTGCGCCTGTGCATTCGTCTCGTCAATCAGCTGCTTAGACTGCTCCACAGCAATCCGCATCACTTCACTCTCGCTGACGATCTGCTGCGCCTTCGTATTCGCCTCCGCGATAATCGCGTCCGCCTTCTGCTGCGCGTCCTCCAGGATCGCGTCCTTATTGCTGATGATCTTCTGATAACGCTTGATCTCATCCGGCGTCTTCATACGCAGCTCACGAAGCAGCTCCTCAAGCTCCTCTTTGTTCACTACGATCTTCGTCGAGGAAAGCGGCTGAAACTTACAGCTGTCAATATACTCCTCAATCTCCTCAATGATCTGTTCAATTCTACTGCTTGCCATGGTTCCCTTCTCCTTACTTAAAATATTTATACTCCGT
>Ga0192277_1088_pt1 | contig 17675 bp, 19 predicted proteins | sample Koala_Koa24_J3_FD_131302 | JGI IMG/M metagenome (GOLD analysis project Ga0192277, IMG submission 131302) | Enriched cells from koala feces incubated with labeled cellulose particles, San Francisco Zoo, California, United States - Koala_Koa2-4_J3 ...
CAGAAACGCTACAATGCGCTGGTGGAGAGGTACGACAAATCAAAAGCACGAAACGATGAGGTGACCGCCGCCATTTCCGCAAAGGAAGCGCAGGGCGAGCGACTTAAAAACTTCATCCAGACGCTGAAAGAGCAGGACGGCGCAATCCGGGAATTTGACAGCGCACTCTGGGGCAGCATGGTTGAGTACATCACGGTCGGCAAGAAGAAAGAAATCACGGTCACATTCCGCAACGGAACGGAGATACAAGCATAACAGAATACCAAACGCAAACAGCATCCGGCTTCGGTCGGATGTTTTTTGCTGTATGGGTAGAAAAGTTCATAAAGATGTGGTACAATAAATTGCAGTAGGAGTACAACTTTTGTAATGGCAATGAGGGATTAAAATGCTGAAGAATAACGTGGAAGTCGATGTGAAGGTCAAGTGCATAGAGGAGAACGTCACCCAGGCGAAACTGGCCGAGGATATCGGAACCTCTGCGCCTTACGTCAGTCGGCTGATTCGGAATAACGAGAGAATCGTCAACAAAACATTCCTCCAGCTGATGGAGCAGCTGGGGTACGATGTTGAACTCACTTATATCAAACGGGAGTGATGCGCTATGGCTAACAAATACAGTCCCGGCGATACGGCTTTCCTTGTGGAGAGCAACCGTTTCATACGGGAAGTGAAAATATTGAAGTTCGGCGGCGGCCTTTATACTGTGCGCTTCGCTGACAGCGGTGGTGGCATCAAGGTCAGAGAGAATCGGCTATTCGCTACCAAGGAAGATGCGGAGGCAAGTCTGAAGAAGGAAACAAAGCCACGGTCACATTATTAAAATTTGTAGGAGGTTAATTTGAGATGAAAACGTTGATAGCTTATTTCTCGCTTTCAGGTGTTACAAAGAATGCAGCTGAAAGGATTCAGGCATTAGCCGGTGGGGATTTGTTTGAAATTAAGGGCAAGAAAAATTACGGCGGTTATTTGAAGGCGGTAGCCATCGGCGGCAAGGAACTCGCAACAAAGGAAATGCCAAAGGTGACAACCCATGTGGAAAATTTCGATTCCTATGATCGCATTCTGCTCGGATTTCCCGTGTGGTATGGCAATTGCCCACGTTTGATTAGGACATTCGCAGGTGAGTACAATTTTGTAGGAAAAGATGTATATGTTTTCTGCACCAGCGGTTCTTCGGGACCTGAAAAGGCAGGTCAGACTGTGGCAGAAATCTGTAAAGGTGCTGTGGTGCATTCGGCAATTCGTATCACAGACCAAAGCGATGAACAGATAAAGGCATGGCTTGAAAAATAAGTTTAGGAAGAGTTGGGTAAAAAGGCACACTATCAAATCTCCGCACATATACCCCGTAACGATGAACACGGCATCGTTATGAGGGGTGTGCATTTTTGCACACGGGTGCGGGTGCATCGTTAAGGAGTATTAGATGGCTTCGTTATGTTGTATCAAATTAGACACGGCAACAGATGCAACTTGCGGCTCTGGCGGATTTCTTGTCAAAGCTATGGCAAATATGATTCATGAAGCCGGTGGCATGGAGACGGAAAAAGCCACAAACATCAAGACGCAACAGCTCTATGGAATCGAATTTGATTGTGAAATATTTGCTTTGGCATGTGCAAATATGCTTATACATAAGGACGGCAAAACTAATCTTGAACAGATGGACACCCGTACAGAAACCGCTTGCGATTGGATTAAGTCAAAGAACATTACCAAAGTTATGATGAATCCTCCGTATGAGAATAAATACGGTTGCATGACTATTGTCGAGAATGTTTTAGACAGCGTTGCACCGCATACACAATGTGCATTTATCTTGCCAGACAAAAAGTTAGAGAAAGCAGGGAAAGCACAGGTTAAGCGCATTTTGAAACACCATCGTTTACGGAAGGTTATCAAGTTACCAGAAGATTTATTCTTTAACGTTGGCGTAACAACAAGCATCTTCATCTTTGAGGCGGGAGTCGGTCAGGAAGGCAAAGAATTTTTCGCCTGCTATATGGAATCCGACGGATTGGCGACTGTGAAAAACAAAGGTCGGCATGATGTTTATGGGAAATGGTCGGATATCGAAGCACACTGGGTGGATATTGTTTTAAAACAGTCCGGTGACGATACTTGTCAGTGGATAAACCCAGAAGAACATCTATCATATCAAGTACCAGTCAAGCCCTTTGAAATCAGCGAAGAAGACTTCAAAAAGACTGCTATGGAGTATTTGATGTTCCAACGTGGAATTGATGCAAAACAGTTCGGCGAAAAGCTACTCGATACAGTAATGTATTCAAGTCAAGTTGAGGCTGCCAACGAATCTGTGACTGTTACTATGAAGAAAGAGGACAAAACTGATGAAAATTGATACAAGCAAATGGGGTCAGTTCACTATAGGAGAATTATTTTCTATTAGTCGTCCAATAGCAAGAAGTCAATCGAAATATTCAGAAGGGAATGTTGCGTTTGTTGCGTCTGGAAACTTTAATAATGGAGTGACAAAGTGGTGTCAGCCATTGGAATCAGAAGAATTGGACGAGGGCAATTGCATTACAGTCAGCCCTATAGACGGTTCGGCTTTTTATCAGAAAGATAATTTCTTAGGCAGAGGTGGCGCAGGTTCTGCAATTATTATTTTGAGAAATAAGAATATAAACGAGCTGTCTGGATTGTTTATAGCTTCTGTTATTAGGCACGCCTTAACAGAATATAATTATTCAGATCAACTTAATTCAGAAACGATAGCAAACAAGGGCATCAAATTGCCTAGCGATGCACTTGGCGCTCCGGATTGGAATTACATGGATTCATACATGTCTAAAGCAATCCAAAATGTTGAAGCATCTCTTAATATGTTTGAGCAAGCAGATAATAAGAGAAGAAATATTGATGTTTCTGATTGGAAAGAATTTAAAGTGGGGGATTTGTTTAAAAAAATTGTAAAGCCTCCTGTTTTGCATACCCGTGAGGTTGTCGAATCAGTAGACGGTATTCCGTATGTTGTCAGAACCAAGTTTGATAACGGGATTAAGTGCCGGGTTAATCCTGTGCTTGGGGTTAAGCCGAGCCCTGCTGGTGTTATTTCGTGGGGTGCTGAAAATGCAACCTTCTTTTATCAAGAGGAGCCGTTCTTGTCTGGCAGAGACATTTATTACATCGATACAACGAATTTAAAGCCAATGTCGTGCAGATTTTTGACAGCGTGTTTACAACAGATTGCAAGTAAGTATCCATATAACTATGGACTGTTTCCAGAGTTAATAAAAGAGGAACGGATTAAGCTCCCTGTTACCGAATCAGGTCAACCTGATTGGGAGTACATGGACAGGTACATGACACAGATAACAAATGGTGTAAGAGAAAATCTTAATACGCTTGAGTAAGTGCTATAATGGAACAGAGAAAATGGTAATCAAGTGACGAAAGAGCCCGATTTCCCCGGGTTCTTTTTGCATTGACTTCGTTCCGTTTGCCGTCAGGCAACTGGAAAAGCCATAAAGAAAACACTGTTGACTGGAACGAACAATACCATTGTGAGGAATGGCGACACGGCTGGGAGATTGTTCAGAACAAATATCTTGAAATGACGGGAAGCCACGAAAGAGTTGATTTGCGTTCCTATGAACGGCAGGGAATTGACATTGTTCCAACCGTTCACATGGGTCCCGCCGTTACTCAGATGGAACGTCGAGGCGTAAAGACCAACATAGGAAATCTGAATTGTGACATAAGGAGTGCGAACTCAGATATGTGGGATTTGAAAAAACTGATTACAGACTTATGCGACTGGAGAAATGCACTTTTGAATCAAAGCACTCGCATCTTTACTCAGGGAAACATGAAGCAAGAACTCAGCAGATTAGAGAGTTCAGTTTCGAACATCCGACGGATACTGTCGATGAAGGAAAGTCGGATGAGAGATATAACCGTGATTGAGCAGGCGGTTCTCGTCATCCGGAAATACAAGTCGGTTCATGACAAATACATGAGCATCGGTTGGAAGCTGAAGAAGCAGAAGTTTGCAGAGGAACACAAATCGGAGCTAAATGCCTACAGTAGAGCAGAGCAAAACCTCCGAAGGCTCGGCTTAAGCCCCGACATTCCCGTAGATTTGAAGCAACTGAAAGATGAGTATAAAAAGTTGGAGGGCGAAGCAATAGGTTTACGCAGTAGACTTGAAGAAGTTCAGACGGAGTTGAAGGTGCTCAGGGATGTGAAATACTTGCCGGAAAAGGATATGGGTTCGGAGCGAAGGCGATATGTGATTGAAAGATTGGATAGTGCGAAAGAGGATGATACAAGAGGTCAAGAAGAGAATGATAGGAAGAAAAAGAGGAGTTGGGAGGTGGAGATGTAGAGAAGAGCCACATGGGTAGTACAAAAGGTGCAAATTTATCAAAGTCAGCTATAGCAAGTAAAATCATTGACGCATTACACCAATCAATGTTTTTCTTACGAAACGTATAGCAATTTCGCCAAAACGCATTGCAATTCTGTTCACACAATGCTATAATATGATAAATAGATACTTTGAATGTGCCAAAATGACAAAAAAAGCATAAGGCATATTCGCTTTGAAAATGAGGGAGAAAGTCATGTGGTGTAGTAAATGCAACATCAAAACAAACGAGAGCGTATGCCCTATTTGCGGTGAAACCACTGTTGAAGATCTCCCTGTTGAAATATATTGGTGCAGTGAATGTAAAACACCGATAATCCAAGTATCTACTCAAGTTGACAAGGGTATATGCCCAATTTGCAAGAATAGGACAACATATTTGGCTTCAGATCTTCGCCCTGTTTTTCCTGAAGAAAGGCTCCTTTTGGAATTGTTACTCGGAAAAAAGCCTAATGAATTTTTGGAGAAATCAGTATGGGCAAGTAATAACCGTTACTATGTTGATGGCAAATCTATTCTGATTTCTAATAGTCTCTATCAGAATGCAGATGCGGGTAAAATTATAGATCTGCTACAGCAAAACAAAAGCACAAACTCGTATGAATTTTTCAACAATTATATGGCGAGCTTTGTTGTGGCAAATCAGGCTCGGTTGAATTATCTCATAGATGAGGCTCATTCTTTTATTCAGAATGCAGCGTCGAAGTTTCCTGAAGAAAGAATTGTCGTATCTTTTTCCGGAGGAAAAGACTCAACTGTTACTGCCGACTTAGCATCAAAAGCATTAAGCAATCCTTCGCTTGTACATATATTCGGCGACACGACATTAGAATTTCCGAGTACGATTGAATACGCTCATCGTTTCAGAGACGCACATCCTGAAGCTATCTTTCAGATTGCAAAAAACGATGAACAGAATTTTTATGATGTTTGTGAAGACATAGGTCCACCGGCTCGAATGATGCGGTGGTGTTAATTTTTACAGAGGGTGAGAAAATAAGATGATTAGATACAACAAACTAGTGCGCGACAAAATCCCTGAAATAATTGAACAGTCTGGCAAGGAATGTACGGTTGAAGTTATGGATGATGAAACATATATAAAGTATCTTGATCAAAAGTTAAATGAGGAACTTGCAGAATATCAAGAGGACAAGGCTCTTGAAGAACTTGCAGATTTATTGGAAGTAATTTATGCTGTTGTAAAAGCTCGTGGGTATTCTATGGAGGAACTAGAGAGTTGTCGCAGGCAAAAAATTGAAAAGCGTGGCGGTTTTGAGAAAAAGCTTCTACTAAAGGAAACTTTCGACAAATAGTAATCAGAGGTGTGTTATGCCAATCATCAAAGCAAATCGTAATGGTAACAGTGGAGCTGAAGAAAAGTTTGTACAGTTGTTTTGCGATATATACGGTGCCGAAAAGGGAGAATTTGTTTATCTTCAACACCCGTTTGTGGATATATACGGGAATCATAGAACAATAGACTTTGCTATCAGAACTGACAGTGATAACATAGCATTTGAGATTGATGGCGAGACGTGGCATAATCCTAATAAAGTCTCTCAGGAAAAATATATCGACGATTTGTTGAAGCAGAATAGCCTTGTACATGAAGGCTGGAAAGTTTTTCGCTGGACGGATTCACAAATTGCGAATACGCCTGAAAGAGTTAAGGACGAACTTGTGACTTTTCTTGGCTGCTCACCGGCTCTTACCTACCTTGATGGTGATTTACCTTGTCAAAAAGGTGAGGTTTTCGAGTTAAGAGAACATCAAGAAGAGGCTCTTATCAACCTATCAAGAATGCGTGAAGAAGGGAAAACAATTGCTCTTGTACAAGGAGCAACTGGCTCAGGAAAGTCAGCTATCGGCGTTTTGGATTCAAAAAGTGTTGGCGGTAGAGTTTTATTCGTTGCACATACAAAAGAGTTGGTAGAACAGGGTGTAAGGAATTTTGAAAGTTTATGGAGCGAAGTTTCTGTCGGTAGGTTTTATGATACATTCCATGATACTGATACTCATGTAGTTTGTGCTAGCGTTCAAAGCATTGTAAGAAACTTGGATTTCTTTAAGCCCGCCGATTTTGATTATCTTATTATAGACGAGTGTCATCATGCTTCAGCAAAGAGTTATGCTAAAGTTTTGGGTTATTTCTGTCCGAAATTTACACTTGGATTAACCGCCACTCCCGAAAGAGCTGATGGTGAGGATTTGCTTGAAATTTTCCAAGATGTAGCACATAAATTGGATATAAAGGATGCGGTTGAAGCTGGAGTCCTTTGCCCAGTTCGCTGTATACGCATAAAGACCAATGTAGATATGTCTGATGTAAGAATAAACGGTTTTAAGTACAACGCACTTGACCTTGAAGAGAAAATTATGGTGCCAAATAGGAATAGGTTGATAGTTGATACATACTTGGAGTATGTAAATGGAAAATCTACCGTTATTTTTTGCACCTCTGTTAATCATGCTAATGAGATAGCTTTTCTTCTTCGAGAAAGAGGGGTAAAGGCAGAAAGCGTCTCAGGCAGTACAAAAACTCTCGAACGGAAAAAGATACTGGAAGCATATGCCAATAAAGATATTCAGATTCTCTGTGCTTGTGATTTGCTAAATGAGGGATGGGATAGCCCAATAACTGAAGTGCTGTTTATGGCAAGACCTACAATGTCTAAAACAATTTATCTACAACAACTCGGCAGAGGAATGAGAACATATGAGGGCAAAGAATGCTTGATTGTATTTGACTTTGTTGATAATGCTAATATGTTTAATTGCCCGTATTCACTGCATAGGATTCTTAATATATCCGAGTATAATCCGGGCGGTATGGTACTAGGAAAAGAACGAGATGTAACTTGGGACAAGGATATGTTCAAGCGGGGTATTAAGCCGACTGTTCTCTTAGACTTTCCTATTCACGTTACTGATTACGAAGTTATAAACCTATTTAATTGGCAAGAGAGAGCCAATCAGATGTATTCACAGATGGAGCTGGTTCGCCATGTTTCTGTACAGGAAGAAACAATAAGTAAGTACATAAAAGAAAAAAGATTGTTCCTGATATGGATGTACCTATTAGTGAACATAAAATTCTTCACTATTTTAATCGTCAGCGTGTAAAAGAATACTGCAAGGAATTTGGCTGGACTGAGATTACAGCAAGTAATAGAAAGCAACTTTTTATTGACTTTTGTAAAGAAATGCGATTATCTTATTCATATAACCCGGTTTTCCTTATTTCATTCCTAACTTGCATGAATGATAAAGGCGAAGCTAAACTAGATGAGATTGTTGATTCTTTCACTGCATATTATGAAAATCGTAGAGAAAGTGGCTTAAAGGCGGAAAAGAGAAAATGTATCTTTACAAAAGGCAACTATACCGCAAAAGATGTTCAGTCGCTTATCTTATCGATGCCTTTTAGACGTTTTGAAGATATGGGATATATGCATCATTCAAAATACATGGGTGTTCTTCAGATAGATAAAAGTATTATGAGAAACTTGACTGAGGAAGATAAGGAGAATGTTCTTAATTATTGTTATCAGGCTCTGAATAGGTATTGGAATGAGTAAAGGTCGTTATTGCTGTCGATAAATATGATCCCGACACCAATGATGCCTTTTCATCGTATGCGACTCTATGGATGTTGCAGAACATATCCAGAGAGCAGGAAACAAGGCGCCCATCAATCTATTATCCTGTTCATGTCAAAGAAAAATGTTTTGCCGCTTATCCGTTGCTAAAACAGTATGGGTGTACTGAGTGTGAAGAACTTGGGAAGTGTTTAGAGTCTGTACAGTTAATAAGCAAAGAACTTGAGTGTTCTTACGAAGAAGCAGAGTTTATAAAGTCAACGATAGTGCTTGATATAAGTATGGACGAATTGCTGTACGATGCTGAGGGTGAAGAAGATAAGGACGGCTTTATCTTAAGTAACTTTCCTGCTAATAGTATTTTGTGTGAGGAAGATATGTATTTGCTCATTAGGTCTGGACTTGTAAGCGAAGAAATTTCAAAAATCTTGGAAGTTCTAACTCAAAAAGAAAGGGAGATTGTCAATCTTCGTTTTGGACTCAACGGCAGACCTCATACGCTTGATGAAATTGGACATATGCGAAATCTTACGAGAGAAAGAATCAGACAAATAGAAAAGAACGCTTTACGCAAGTTAAAAAGACAAGCAAAACGTACAAGTCTGGCGGAACTGTATTTTGGTTAGTAAATGCAGAAGGTAATGATAATTGGAAGAAAGGAATTTTAACATGGATAGTTTAGTAAGCATTAACTTTGAGGGTCTTTCAAATGTTGCAAGCAAGCTAATGGATGTATTCTTTGGCGAAAACAGTGCGTTTGCTTTAAAGAAGAATCAGAAGAAACTTGCATTAGAGACCTACAATAAGAGTGTGCTTGAAAGCAATCTCCACGATTTTGTTAAGGCGGCATGTATTAGTAATGGCGAAAAGACGTTAAAGGAATTTAGCAATCAATGCGATATTGCCTATCTTGCAACGCAGATGTTATCCGATGATGCACATCCAGAGAAGTTGGACGAGGGATGGATAGCAAGTTTTAAAGATAAAGCGGGACGGATCTATTCTGATGACCTTAAATTACTATGGGCAAGGGTGTTAAGTGGTGAATGTGAAAATGCGGGGAGTATTCCACTGCTGTTACTTGATATTCTTTGCAAAATGGATGTCGAAAGTGCGAAGGATTTTTCTGCGTTGTCCAGAGTGTCTGTTAAAATAGGTGATTCATGTGCACCCATTATAATTCAGGACAAACTTGATGATTACAAGAAGTGGGGGATTTCATTTGATAGCCTTGTAAACATGAGAGCTATAGGATTAATTGAAATGGATTTTGGATTTGCAACTGGTTACACTGTCACTTCAACTGAACTCCCAAATAAAATTACATATTTCGAAAATGAATATTGCTTTTCTCATAATATGAGCACTTTTGTTGGCAACGTGATATATACTAAATGCGGAAAAGAGCTTTGTAATGTGCTTGAAGTTGAGGAAATAGAAGGCTTTTGGAGCGGATATTGTTTGCCTCTGTTTAGGTCACATGACAAGGAGAAACGTTAGTAGATGGGAGCCTGTTTGCAACGCTTTAATCTGCTTTTTGCGAAGGGTTTGATCAAAAATGTACAACAAAAGAAAGGAGCAGTTGTGTCTGCTCCCTTTTATCATCGACATATGAGATAAACCATGTTGTATCTCGTTATATCAAATTAATCTCCTCTTCAAGCCCTCCCATAGCTTCCATTATCGTCTCAAATGAAGGAACATCCCCGTAAATCATATCTTTCATTGCAGTATAGTCGGCTTTCAATTCGGCAAAACGATATTTTGGAGGAACCAGTTTTAATGTTCCAGGAGCAGCTTCGGGATACTTTGCCCACGAACGGGGATAGAACTTCATCTTGAACTCAACTACTTTTTTGAGCAGTTCGGTGTCAGAGAGTGCCTTGGTTTTGATATTCGTCAGCGACATCTGATATAGATCGTAGTAGTGCCGTGAATATCGGGCAGGCATGGACAGATGTTCCGGACGATTGGCTTCGTGATGAAGAATCGTTGCTTTCTCCCAGAAAGTTCTTTCGGGAGAGACGGTTAAAATCTCTGTTGATGGTTGATTGAAGATGGCAGGGTACTGTTCGCTTGTATAAGGGGTAATCCGAGCCAGACTTGCCGGTGTCCAAGCCGCCAATGCACCGATTTCAAGACGTATAACGGGCAATGTTGCAGTATTGGTAAAAAGGTGTGGATAAGCGAAAATAACGGTTTGACGATCTCTTTCATCTATGTAGATATTCGCACCTTGTGCCAAATCTAATTCATCAGTCAAGTCGGATTTGATTTTTGGAACGAAAGATTCCGCCAAGAATCGTTCAGCCCTTGTGTTAGCTTCTTTGTTAAAGGCATCCTGCTTGGTGCCGGAACGATTCTCCCAAGGCTCATCTCTACCGTATCCCAAAACTCTCCAATCTAATATCAAGTCAATGTCTTCCGAAAATCTGTTGATTAGTCCAAACGCTTTTGAAAGACTGGTTCCACCTTTGAAAGTAATTGCATTCTTCCATTCTGAGCGGTGAAACAGGTAATCCAACGTAAAGCAGACCCAAAAGTCTTTCTCAACAATGGCATCATGCAAACCCATTTTATTTGCTGTATTGCGGAAAAGATCCCGCCTTAGTTCATCAGATAATTTCGCTACTTCCCTCATATTATTTGTTTCCTTCCGCAATTTTTCTGATTGTATCGTAAACCCAATCGGTCGACTCGGAAGCTTCTTTGAGAGCAGTTGCTTTTTCAGAATCTGAAAGTCGCTGGCGCAGGGTTTCGATAATTTCTTCAGTTACATTTTTCTGACCGATAGTTTTCAGGGCTTGTATTACGATAATTGTCGTATATGATAGTCCTGATATTTCTTTGTTTGTTCGATGTTTAAATTCAATTTTTGTAGAATCCCATTCGTAGGATTTATAGGGACCATCGCTGATGTATGACCAAACCGCTGTTACTTGTGAGGATAAACCCAAGAGATTTAGTACAGTATTTCCACAGGGAGCGATTGACCAATGGTAATTTCGTGCAAGTGCGTGAGCAACTTTGTCCGGATCAACGGCAACGTATTCGCCAAGAAATTCGCTGAACTTGGGCTTTTCGTAAACGCCTTTTATTACGCGACGAAGTGTGCCTGTCTGAACAAGCCGGTTTAAGCTTCTGCGAACAGTTTCCGTATCGGCAATATCACTGAAGTCTGCACTTACAAAAACAGTACCCTGTTCTGCATTTTCAATTCGATTAAGTATTTTTTTGGTATATCCGAGTGCCATAATCCACCTCCATTTGTCCCGAATATTATATAATATTCGGGACAAAAAGTCAAGAACCTGAGTGATGTATTTTTAAAAGTATGTACAGAGTGTAATGTGATTATGCTCTACAGGCTGCAGTTAAATAGTTGGATGAGGATACAATCGAAATTCTAGAAAATAGATTGAAAAGAGCACTTATTTGTGGTATAATATAACCAAAGACGTTTTAAGAATTTTAAATGCGACTGACTTTGCACTTTTTTGCAAAACCGTCTGGCAACACCCCGGCAACAGAAAATCTGAAAACTCCAAACTATTCGAAAATACACGAAAATGAAAGCCATTTCTTGCATTGAGGCTAAACAAATACGCTTAGTAAAACTGTGGTGGGAGAGAGTGGGAATAACCCACAAAAAATACATCGCCAAGAGCCACCTGTCCCTCTGGGTCGGGTGGCTTCTGAGGTTTTTAGTATTGCACTCACATCATCCCACCCAAAAAAATTTGTTGACAAGTGCTTGATTATATGCTACAATTTCTACAATAGATGGGGGCAACCTGAGGGATTTGTGTCACGTGTATCTTTTTTGACTCTTTCGGTTTTCCCGGAGGAGTTTTTTAATATTTTCGGAGGGAAGATAAGCCATGAAATTAAGAAAAGTTTTATCTTTGTTCGTTGCTCTGGTGATGATGGTGCAGGTTCTGCCGTTGTCGCTCTTTGCGAATGAAGAGGCGGAAATGGTGGAAACGGTGGAGGAAATCTCCGCTGTTACTGAGACTGTCTATGTCGATTCGTCATCGCTTGCCGACAACGACGAGCTGTTGGAGGGTTACATAGAACAGTTCTTCGGCATCAGTGACAACAGCGGCATCATGCTCACCGCCACCTACACCGGCGAGGACGCCCTGTCCGGCGTTGCTCTTGACTTGTACACAGCATTAAAAGAAGGCATTGAAAAAATCGCTTCCGGCGAAGAAACATCGTCAGTTATAACGGTTACTTTCAGCTATACTTTTGCGGAGCTCGGAACTGATAATATCAATGATGCAGTAACTGCGTTCAGTGCTCAATTGTCTGATGCATTCAGTTCTGCTTATTACTATCTGGTGGCAGATTGCCCGTATGAACTGTATTGGCACGATAAACTCAGTGGCGCTGGTTGCTATGAATCTGAAATACCTATTTCTGGCGATTCTACTTCGTTTTCAGTAAGCATTCCTTACACCTTTGCTGTCGCAACCGGCTATCAGGGCACCGACTCAACCACTGTCGACTCCTCAAAAGTCTCGACTGCTCAGACAGCCGCCGCATACGCTCAGTCTATAGTCGATGGCTATGCAAATTCTGGCTACAGCGACTTGGAGCTGGTTACACTTTTCAAAACCCGAATCTGCAACCTGGTTTCATACGAATATGACTATGACGTTGACTACGGCGACATCTGGCAGCTGGTCTATGTCTTCGACAAGGATACCTCCACGAACGTCGTCTGTGAGGGCTACTCAAAAGCCTTCCAGTATCTCTGCGACCTGGCGGGAATCGACTGCATAACCGTCACCGGCACCATGTCCGGTGGCACCGGAGAAGGCAACCACATGTGGAACGTCGTCTATATCGACGGCGTCAACTACCTCGTCGACGTCACCAACAGTGACACCGGCTCAGTCGGTCAGGACGGCGGACTCTTCATGGTCTGCGCCGACGACGCCGACGTAAGCTCTGCCACCGGCTATACCTTCACCGTAAATAACCAGACCATTACCTACACCTACGACGCCGAAACTCTGGCAATGTATCCGGAGGATTATCTGACGCTGGGGACGACTGAAGAGGAGACGACTATATTTAATTCCTCTTATCGTGATGGTACCATTAGCTTGGATACAAGCACAGAAGACATAGCAGTATACACACTGACTGTTCCATTCTATGGAGTGTATGTTAGTGGGGACTATTTCAATGTAGCATTACCCCAGAGTCTAACGACCAGTGATGGAGTTACTCTTCCCATAGAATATACCCTAACACTAGAATACAAGTTCTATGCGTTTGAAGAAATATTCGAAATTGATAATGGCAAAGACTTCTTTGACGTGTACCCTGATTTCGATAGAGATGATTATTGGCTGACTTCAGACAGTTGGACTCGGACTGTAGAGTTAAATGGTTCTGATGGAACGGGAGAAGGAGTGTATAAGCAGACCGTCTACTTCGGAGATGAAACCGCTGATTATAGCGATGTTCTTGGTGGTGCCACGATTAGCAGGGGATCCTATTGTAGCATTAACTCAGACCAACTATGGATTGTTTATCATGGCGCTCAGGAGTTAGATAGTCAGACAATAACTATTACGGCAACTGTAGACTACAGCGGTTATAGTAAAGACGTTCTCATGTCAGTTGACGAGTTTTGTTCTGAGTTTGACAAGTCACTGTGTATTGAATATTTCAATACAGATGATTCCGCAATTGGGTCTTACTTGTCTTGGGCTGATGCTTCTACTTCTTATTCGATTACGGTTTATATACTCCGGAAGGAGCAGAATACACTGTAGATGTGCAAGAAACAGCAAAAGCCGGGGAGGATGTTGTTTTTACAATTAATCCCACTGATACAGCGTATGTTTTTTCCATTGATATTTATGGCGGAGAAGCTTACGAGACAATGGTCGGAGAGCGTCTGACTTATGCGTTTGAAATGCCTTCAACAGATGTCACAATATACGTTGAGCAACTTGAAATTATTGACTCGGTTACTTTGGTTACTAATATCGAAGACTCCTGTGAGATTTCTTATTGTGGAGTTTATAGTTATCCAGTAAGAAAAGCATTCGTGTTTGACATAATTGTCAAGGATGGGTATACAGTGGATGACGTAATTGCCGAAATTTCATACCAGGGTTCAACGTATACGTGTAGCTTATATTCATTTAACAAATTCAGCTATCAAGATGTGTTTACGTATTCGTTCTTCCTGGGGAATCTTGGTGATTTGACGATTACAGCCACGCTAGAACGGTTGTATGATATAATTGTCGAAAGTGCTGAAAATGGTTCCGTAAGTGTACTTAGCAAATCTACAGAAGGCTCTACTGTCAGCATTATTTTAAAACCTGACGATGGATATGTGGTTTCAAGTGTTTCTGTAGTTGACTCCAATGGCAACACAGTGACCGTTGAACCAACTACTATACATTTGTGATGCCCGATAGCGATGTTACTGTTTCGGCTGTGTTCAAGAGTGAACTAGAGGAAACAACTTACAATGTTGCTGTCCAAACCGCAGAAAACGGCACTGTGGAGGTAGACAAGACCACTGCCGCTGAGGGCGAGACGGTTACACTTACTGCCTCACCTGATGAAGGATACGTTATTTCAAGCATTTCTGTTGCCGACTCTGAAGGTAACGAAGTAACAGTCACTGAGCAGAGCGATGGTACCTATACCTTTGAAATGCCGGCGAGCGATGTCACAGCTTCAGCGGTATTTGAGAAGGAAATCACCGAGTACAGTATCACTGTCAGCAATGACGACCACTGCACTGCCGATGTAGTAAGCTCAGCCGCAGAGGGTGAGACGGTTACCATCACCTTGACTCCCGATACAGGCTACAATTACGCTTGGTTATATATTCAAACTGTCACCGGCTATGACAACGAAGGCACAGCCGTTGAGTTCGGTGTTCTTGATGAAGTTCTTTTGGATAGCAGTTCCGGCTGGACTTATACCTTCACTATGCCTGCCAACGAACTTATTATCTACGTGTTCGACGGACAGTACACTGTAACCACGTCGACAGAAAAGACAGAAGCAGGTGGAGTGACCCTTCCTACTCCGATAGCTGAAGAGGGTGAAAATTACTTCTTCATGGCATACGTCTATGATGGCTATACATTATCTGATGTATCTGTTGTAGACGCAAACAATAACGAAATCGAGATTACCCTCGACGAGACATACGAGAGCTCTGATAACTCTGTCACAAGCTACCAGTATACGTTCACCATGCCAGCGAGCGATGTAACTATCTCTGCTGTGTTTGAAGAAATCCCGACATATTCAGTAACCCTGAGCAGCACAATCACAAACGGCACAGCGTCTGTTGACAAAACCTCCGCCGCAGAAGGCGAAACGGTAACTGTCACCATAACGCCGGACGCCGGATATGAAGCTTACTTGAGTGTCATAAGTGCCACCACCTTTTTGCCTTATACTTACACCGACAATGGCGACGGAACTTACAGCTTTGTCATGCCGGCTGACTATGTTAATGTAATCGTTGGCATTGGAAAGTACTACGTATCTACCGCCAATTGGAATGGAAATTATGGCATCATATTCTGGTCCTGCGGTTACTGGGATAATGAATCTATGTCTTATGTTTCAAAGAGCGGTATTTATGATGAAGGAGATGTTATCTCCGTAAGTGTTTACATTTATCCTGAATATGCGTCTACATATGAGCTTACAGAGTTCCTTGTAACTGACGCTAGCGGTAATTCTGTTGAAGCTACGTTAGTAAACACCGGAACAGTGACATGGTCTGATGGAGAAGGTATAAGCTACGATTACGAATTCACTATGCCGGCAAGTGACGTCACGATTACTACTACACTTGGAAAAACAGGCACAACCGGCGATTACACTATCAAAGTTGTTAATGAGGGATGCTCTTACGATGTAGTGAGCTCGGCAAACGAGGGTGACGAAGTCACTTTGAAAATCACGCCGCTGAGCGCCGCGCAGACGGTCGAGTTGACGTATAAGGAAATCGGATATGATGAAACCTATGACTACGAATACGTAGTGCAGAGAGAGGAAGTCACTTATACTGGAGAATCTTCATATACGTACACGTTCACAATGCCTGGCAATGACGTTGAATTCCTAATCATTGCCGGTGAATATGATGTAACTTGTATCACGGAAGGCTATGGCACGGCGTTTGCCGGTCTTGACCTTGTAAACGAAGGAGACACTGTTTACATTTATGCGTGGGTATATGGTGGATGTAGTTTGTTAGATATTTCAGTGGTCGATGCAAATAACAATGAAATTTCTTATAACTATGTCAACACCACTCCTGTCTACCACTACAATGCAGACGGGGAACTCTATCAAACGCATGACCAGGAGTTGTATGTATTCACCATGCCGGCGAGTGATGTTACTGTCACTGTCACATTCTCAGAAGCTCCCTACACTATAACTATTGATAGCAATATAGAAGGCGGAACGATAGTTACATATCAGACTGCATGCGCTACAGGGCGATATGGTTTTGATTGAAGTTACACCTGATGAAGGATATCTTATTTCCGAAGTCACAGTAAAGACAACAAGCGGTGATACCGTTGATTACTATTACTCTAATGCGGAAAGTGGAACGTATATCTTCTATATGCCCGCCAGCGATGTAACTATTTCTGCGACATTTGAAAAAGAGCACACCCACACCCTAGTCAAGACCGAAGCGGTAGACGCCACCTGCACTGAGGATGGCAATACCACTTACTGGTACTGCGCAGAGTGCGATACATATTTCTCTGATGAGGACGGAACGACTGAAATCACGTTGGGTGACACTGTTGTCCCGGCTACCGGGCATACCGAAGACGAAGCCGTAATCGAGAACGAAGTTGCGGCGACCTGCACGACTGATGGCTCCTACGATACTGTCGTATATTGCAAAGATTGCGGCGAGGAGCTTTCAAGAGATACAACCGTCGTATCGGCAACCGGTCACACCTACGGCACACCTGAATTTACCTGGATCTGGTCGGAAGAGAATCAGACCTACACCGCAACTGCCAAGTTCACCTGCACGGTATGTGGCGAGACTGAAACCCAGACAGCGCTGGTTTCTTCCGAAACAACCGCCTCCACCTGCACCACGCAGGGAAGCATAGTTTACACCGCAGTTGTTGACATGAACGGCACTCCTTACAGTGAAACACTCACTGTATCTCTCCCGCTCGCCGGTCACACCGAAGACGAAGCCGTCAAGGAGAACGAAGTAGCGGCGACCTGCACGACTGACGGTTCCTACGACTCTGTCGTCTACTGCTCAGTCTGCGGAGAAGAGATTTCAAGAGAGACGATTACTGTTCCGGCTACCGGACACAACTACGAACTGACTTACACCGACCCGGATTCGGGCGACAAGACTTACACCTGCTCGGTTTGCGGAGAAACTTTGGTTATCAAGATCTCAAGCACCCTGACTATCGGTTGCACAACCTATACTGTCGGCTATTCTGAAGATATGCTGTTCTTCACTTCCGGCAACTGGGCAAGTTACACACTTGACGGAGGAAGTTCCTTCCTTCAGGCTCTTGCACAGGAAGGCGCAGTTCTTGCGATTACAAGAAGCACCCCGAGCGGAGTTACTTCCCACAGTTCAACAACTTATGAGAAATTCGTCCTGAATGATTCCTGGT
>Ga0192277_1095_pt1 | contig 17417 bp, 15 predicted proteins | sample Koala_Koa24_J3_FD_131302 | JGI IMG/M metagenome (GOLD analysis project Ga0192277, IMG submission 131302) | Enriched cells from koala feces incubated with labeled cellulose particles, San Francisco Zoo, California, United States - Koala_Koa2-4_J3 ...
GGTGGATGATACGATTCTGGAGTGGGATACCAGCTCCGGTGAGCCGCTGGATATCCAAAACAGCTTTGTGGAGCTGGCGACCGGCCATGACGCGATCTATGTGCTTGACCGTTATATTGATATGGCAGACGGCGAGAATTACGCGATCAAGATTCCGGAGAACAAACAGGTTTACATGTGCATTGATACGCGCGTGGAGAAAATTGAGCTGAACACGCCGGAGTATTCGAAAACCTACTCTACTTATACCGACCATCTGTATGTGATCAACAGTTCAGAGGAGAGTGATCTGGCGGACTTTACCGTGACGCTCAAGGACACCCAGACGACGGTGCGGGCGGAGATCTATACCTGTTCCAACGAGGCCTATCAGGAGGTTGTCGATGCACTTGCCGAAAGCCAGCTGGAAAATCTGTCCGTGGAAGGAAACCATGTATCCGGAGACATCGACGTGAAGGAAGAAGGAACACTGCTTCTGACCATTCCTTACGATGAGGGGTGGACGATTCTGGTGGATGGAAAAGAGACGGAATTCTCCTGCGTGGGAGGGGCGCTGACTGGTGTACATCTGACGGAAGGGGAGCATTCGATTGAAATGAAGTATACGCCGTCCGGGCTGTGGCTCGGCACTGGCATTACGCTGGTTTCTGCGCTGCTATTTATGGGGACGTGCGCATGGAATATGACAGACTCAAAGCGGAAGAAAGCGAAGAAGAAGCGCGGAACAGTTCAAAATGCAGCCTGAACCGATGAAGCGCCAGGCAGAGATAAAATGGAGACAAGAGAGATTTGGCAGGAGGAAAAAGAAATGGACATTACATTTTCAGACAAAGCAGAACATATGGAAGAGGGTATTTTTGCGGCTCTGAATGAGAAGAAAAATGAACTGCTGCGGCAGGGACGAAAGGTCTGGAATCTTTCCGTGGGGACGCCGGATTTCGCGCCGCCGCAGCACATCATCGATGCAGTCTGCGAAGCCGCGAAAAAGCCGGGAAATTATAAATATTCTCTGGTCGAGCTGCCGGAGCTGATTGAGGCGCTGCAGGGATTCTATGAGCGGCGCTTTGGGGTTACGCTTGAAAAAAATGAGATCATGGAGCTTTACGGTTCACAGGAAGGGATGACACACCTGGCCTGGACGCTCTGTAATCCGGGAGACCTGGTGCTGGTGCCGAATCCTGGCTATCCGATCTTCGGCATCGGGCCGCAGCTGTGTGACGCCGAGATCTGGGAGTATCCGCTGTATGAGGAAAATGGATTCCTTCCCAGATTTTCTGACATTCCGGAGGAGGTGGCGCAGCGCGCCAGGCTGATGGTTGTGAGTTATCCGGCAAATCCGATCTGCCGTGTGGCGCCGGATTCCTTCTACCGGGAACTGATCGCTTTTGCGAAAAAATATCATATCATAATACTGCACGACAGCGCGTATTCGGATATAGTTTACGGGGGCAGAACGTGCGGCTCGTTCCTTTCCTATGAGGGGGCGAAAGAAGTCGGGATTGAATTTTATTCACTCTCAAAAACCTTTAATTATACCGGTGCGCGCGTCTCGTTCGCGGTCGGCAACGCAGACGTGATCCGGAGATTCCGGGCGATTCGCACCCAGTACGACTACGGCACCTTCCTGCCAGTGCAATATGGCGCAATTGCTGCATTGAACGGACCCTTTGACAGTGTCCTGCGCCAGAGAGAGCTGTATGAGGAGCGCAACCAGGCGCTGTGCGGCGGTCTTCGTTCGATTGGCTGGAACGTGCCGGACAGTGAGGGAACCATGTTTGTCTGGGCGCCGCTGCCAAAGGGATACACAAATTCCGTCGAGTTTTGTCTGACTCTGATGGAAAAATCAGGAGTGATCTGTACACCGGGAAGCAGCTTCGGTTCCCTCGGAGAAGGGTATGTACGGTTCGCGCTTGTGCTTCCGCCCAGGCAGCTGCGCGAGGCTGTGGAATGCATTCGAGTGAGCGGAGTGCTTGACTGATGGTTTAGCAAGGTTTGGAGGATTTCATGTCAGATAGGAAAGCATTGCTGCGGGAAGCAGCCGGGGAAGACTGCATTCTTGAGCAGGAGAGTATGAAAAAGCACACCACTTTTCACATCGGTGGACCGGCGGATTATTTTGCCGCGCCGACGACAGAGGAAGGGGTGCAAAGGCTTGTAAAGCTCTGCCGGGAAATGGAGTATCCATTTTATGTGATTGGAAATGGGAGCAATCTGCTGGTATCAGATGAAGGATATCGTGGACTGGTGCTGCAGTTGTATAAAAACCTTAGTGAAATAAAAGTTGTTTCTCAGAATACGGATCAGGGCGGCATCATCTGGGCACAGTCCGGCGCAATGCTCTCTGTGATTGCAAAAAGAGCTCTGGAAGCGGGACTGACCGGTTTTGAGTTTGCCGCCGGGATTCCGGGGACGCTGGGCGGAGCGGTTGTAATGAACACCGTCGATATCGGCTGCCTCATAAAGGCCGGGGTCAATGCCCAGCACACCGGAAATTAGCAGAATAGAAGTATTGCCATACCACATCCACCACAGAATCAGGGAAATCAGTCCGCGGCTGCCCGCTACACTCGACATAAAATCAAAATTCTCAGACAGCAGTCCAATACTCTTCAGAGCAAGGGTAATCGGTCCATACTGGGAAAACAGGTTCTTAAACAGGACAGATACCGACGCTGCCGTAATAACGCTCGGCAGATATATAATAACCTTGATGGCGCCGGTTCCCTTGATCTTTACTTTCGTATCGGTCAGCCAGACTGCCATCAGAAGGGAAACCAGGATCTGCGGAACAAAGTTGCAGCCCCACATCACAAGGGTATTTTTCAAATATTGGAGCACATACGCACGCTCACCGGCCGCCAATCCGAAAATATTCAGGAAATTCTGAATGCCGGCAAAGCTGATTACCTCACGCCCGTTACGCTTATAATACGACAGAGTGCTGTAATAAAATGTGCTGATCAAAGGATATAACTGGAAAATCAGGTATGTAATAAAAAACGGTGCTATGAACAGATAGCCATATTTTCCATAAGTAACTTTCTTCTTTTTTTTCTTTTTCATAATACCTCCGTCCTAAGGTATGACCTATAGTAAAGAATGTGCTGCTCCTTCTCTTTAAGAAGAAGCAACACACCATACTCTATCAATTACATTTTTCTGAAAACGGTAAAGAACCGTTTTCAGAATCCGATACGGATTACTCTACGCTCAGGTAGGAATAGGTATCATGGATAGAAGCCTTCAGATCTGCAAGTGCAGTATCCAGATCCTTCTCACCAGTAGCATAAGCCTGGCACTCGGTATCGAGCAGGGACAGGATAGTCTGATCCTCAGCCGTTACAGTAGAAGCATCGATCGCGTCTGCCTTGTCATAGAAGAACTCGATGAAGTTCTGATCTGCGCTGTACATATAGCCGTTGCCGTCTGCAGAAGCGCCGCTCTCGATGATCTGCGCAATTGCTTCGGTGTTGTTTACATAGTCAGAGTTCTGTGCGTTGATCGCTACCATACCCTCTGTATTGCAAGCAAGATACTGCATAATCAGAGCTGCCAGATCTGTATCAGAGCATCCAGCGGTAGCTGCCAGGCCTGTGCCGCCCCAGAAGCACTGCTCCTGTGCCGGAACAAGGATGGTCTGACCCTTCCATGTAGAGGAAAGGCTCCAGTATACGAACCACGGGCATCCGAAGTATGCAAGTGCTGCATTGCTCTCTGTGCCATCGCCGTCCATGTTTGCATACCAGTCAGCGCTCCACTGTGAGGTGTTGTAGGTCAGCTCTTCATCATACAGAGTCTTAGCAGTCTCAAGGTATGTAGTAATGTTCTCATCCAGTGTGATCACATCGTTCTCATCATAGAAGCCAACCTCACGGGAGTTCATGAGGGATCTCTTGATCTCATCATAACCGGAGAACAGCTTGCAGGTGCCGCCGGAAGCCTCGTTTACTTCACGAGCTGTAGCAAGAATGGTGTCAAGATCTGCGAACTTCGCTGCGATCTCGTCCGGATCCGTTGTTCCAAGATAGGTCTCAGCCAAGTCTGCACGTACTGCGTAGCAGCCCGGTGTTGCCTGCCAGAACAGAGCCTTTACATTTCCGTCATAGTCAGAGCCAAGGTCTACATTGTACTGATACATATTTGCCATATCATCATCTGTGATGCCGATATCAGCAACATTCAGCAGCCAGTCGCTGTTGGTATACTTCTGTACATAGTCAACCTCAAGACCCATCAGGTCCGGATACAGTTCGTTGCTCGGATCCTCAAGAACTGCGTCAAGCTTGGTCTGATAGTAGTCAGAACCGCCTGTGTTTACGAATACGATTCTTGAATACTCATCCGGATATGCCGCTGCGAATACAGTGTCAAGGATGGTCTTGATATCATCGTTCCAGCCCCATACGACGAACGCGCCGTCTGCGGAAGCGTCACCAGTAACGGTGTTTTCCGGCTCGGTCTCTTCTTCAGCCAGTGCCGGAACTACGAACATGCTTGCTGCGATTGAGCTAGCTGCAACCGCTGCAGATCCACGCAGAAAATCTCTTCTGGATATTGTTCTCATTGTGATAGTCCTCCTTTAAAAGTGGTGTTTGTGTTTAGCCAGCCATTTGCAATCGCTGCGCGATGGCTGGCCTTCGTCGTGTGCAAAAAACGCACACGACATATTATGCTACGCGGGTCATTCCGCGATAACAATCTAAATTTTCCGAACGGTCTGTCCCTCTAACAAACTCCCCGCAACCGTGTGAATCGTGGGGGCTGTCAGCATCGGACGTTCAATCTCCGCGATCAGGCTTTCCGCTGCAAGGCGTCCAAGTGCTTCCATGTCCTGTCGGACGGTCGTCAGCCTCGGCTCGCTGTACTGCAATGCGCGGATTCCGTCATAACCGGCTACCGAAATATCCTCCGGCATCCGCAGGCCCCTGGCTCGGATTGCGTTAATCCCGCCAAACGCAGCCACATCATCCGGATAAAGGATACAGGTCGGCGGCTCTTTTAAAGAGAGCAGCTCCTCTGTCTTTTCATAGGCAAGCTGTCGATCCCGATACAGACCTGGCTGAATGTATGCGTCCGAAACCGTCACACCATACTCTTCCATGCATCGATAATAGGAAGCCAGCCTCTGCCTTGTCACCCGCCCCTCATCTCCATGGATGTAAGCGATCTTCCTGTGACCCTGTTCTAAAATGTATCTCATCAGCTGCGTCATACCGCTCGTATTGTCTGAAACGACCGCCGTGCGGTTGTCAGCAATGTAGTCAACGGTAACAACCTTCACGCTGCTCTGCAGCAGTTCCAGGATCTTCGGATTTGAATAATCAAAACAGGCTATCGCCACTCCGTCAAATCCACGGTACTGCGCGCGCTCTACATAGGACATGTCCGATGAGGTCGTATTCAGGAATGTAATATCAAACCCCCTGGACTCCGCAGTGATTTTCAAGCTCTCCAATACACCGGAGAAGAAATCATGAGTAAGGCCGCTGTGTGCCGCGTCTTCAAAAAGCACGCCGATGTTGTAGCTGCGATTCGTCTTGAGATAGCGGGCGGACATATTTGGAAGATATCCCATCCGGTCTGCGGTCTCTCTGACCTGCCGTTTTGTCTTCTCACCGATATCCCGATGATCACTCAATGCCTTACTGACAGTCGCTACAGATACTCCGCAGGCTGCCGCAATCTCCTTCATGGAAACCATGCTTTTCTCCTTTGCTTGTCGAATCTGTCTTTACTTAAACGACTTCTTGAGTACATTAAACAGCATTTCGTTCATTTTGTCAATAACTAATTTAAACCTTTTTTACGTTTTGGTTATTTTGCACTTTTTTAGTGTCCGGTTTTTGTGGATTTTTCCTTTTATTATTTTCGTTTTTTCGAAACTCGAAAAGGGAATTAAGGAAACCAGTAACCAGAAGCAGGACTTTTTCTAAAACGTTTTCTTTCTATATAGGTAACAGTTCAAAACAACCGTCCGCAGACCGCCTGGCGTTCTGAATCGTTACATATCCGAAACAGAATTTGATTTTCTGCAAAGAGCAGGAGAAGGATGCCATTCTCTGGCATCCTTCTCTTTACATTCAGCTATTTATTTACCTGCTTTACGATATCACGATAATTCGCTCCAAAAAGAGAACGATACACCTGCTCACACTCCTCAAAGCACAGCTCCGGCTGCGTAGAAAGCAGTTCCATACAGACCCCGCCCTGCTCGATATCAATTCCCGTAACATACATACCGTTACAGAGAAAAAATGACTCGCACTGTTTCAAAAGACGTGTCTCTTCCGGATCTGTTTCCGCATCGCCACACGGCTTCCGGAGTTCCAGGAAAAACGGCCGGTCATCATATAACGCCCGAATCAGTTCCAGCGCCGCGCTTCCAAGCCCCTGGCCGCGGTATTTCTCGCTAATCGCAAAATAATCCAGCAAAATCAGCTTCTCTCCGTATGCTAATATTGCAAAGCCAATTGGCTTTCGCTCTTCTCTTATGAGAAGGATTTCCATCTCCCCCATGGCAGCTCTGCGCTCAATCAGGGAAAACTCCTGCCGCTCTCTGAACGGGAAAGTCTTCTGATACAACTCCAGGATAAATTTCTTATCCAGACTGCTCGCCGTACAAATATCCATACCCGCTACCCGTTCAGTTTGTTTTGCTCAGATATTCTTCTATATTATTCACAGCCGCCTGCTCATCCGTGCCATCTGCGGTCACCAGAACCTTATCCCCAGTGTCAAGCCCCAGCGTCATCATGCCCATGATGCTCTTCGCGTTGACATTTCTTCCATTGCTTTCGAGATGAATTTCACTCTCATACTGGCTCGCCATCTGCACCAGCATGGCGATCGGTCTGGCTTCCAGTCCGCTCGGAAGCTGAATCGTGATTTCCTTTTTTGTCATAATATTTCCTCCTTAATCTTGTCCTCTTTCCGCAGAAAATCGAGGACGTTGGCAATGTTCCGATTCCCGGAGGATATCGAGAACCTGCCAAGCCAAAGCGCAGCAATTCATACGCGAGGCTCTCCTGCTTTATTTCTTACCTGCTCTGCCAGATGGCTGAGTTTCCTCAGTCTGTGGTTCACGCCAGACTTACCGATGGGAGGTGCCAGCATCTCCCCCAGCTCCGCTAAAGAAGCGTCTGGATTCGCCAGCCGTAATCTGGCGATCTGCGCAAGGTTCGGTGGAAGCTGTTCAAAACCCACGGTATCACGCAGGCAGCGAATGTCTTCCATCTGTCGTACAGACGCATTTACGGTTTTGTTAATATTGGCAGCCTCACAGTTTACCTTGCGGTTCACCGAATTTCTCATCTCCCGGACAATCCGGATATTTTCCAGATTCATCAGTGAGACATGGGCTCCCATAATATTCAGCATGTCAACGATCTGGGCTCCCTCCTTAATATATACAATGTAATGGCTTTTACGCTGTACAATTTTGGCATCCGGCCCAAAGGAACGAATCAGCGTCTGAAGCTGGTCCGCATGTTCGCGGAGCGAACAGACAATCTCGAAATGATATGATTTCTCAGGATTGCTGATCGAACCGGAATATAGGCTCTGCGGCAGCAGGGCTGCTGCACCAGAATCGGATCCGCGCACACAGTCTCTGTCAGGCTGCCTTCTGCATTCACCATTTTCAGAGCGCAAAGCACTTTAAATGCCGCTTCTGTATTTTTCACCAGAACCGTATAGATCCGTTCGCTCTTTTTTTCGTTTCTATGTATATGCGCTGAGACATCAACACTTATATTAAATGTTTTTTGTAATAATGTAAAGCTTTTTCTTGCGACTAAAAGGTTTTCGGTACGAATTTTTATTACGCAGCCGCCTTTTCCGGCAAAAATTTCCCCTGCCATGCCAACAATCGCAGCCAGTTCTGCCAGATTGCAATGGCGCGCAGGCGCTATCTGAGAAGAAAGCTCCTGCCGCACATCCTGAGAAAATGACATCGCTTTTCACCTCTCACTATCCAGAACGGCAGATCAGGAATCTATGCTTCCCAATGCTGTTCTGAACTGTTACACAAAATTACTCAAAAATGGGGGTTGTTATATTGTACGGCAGGGAAGTAACCATACCATCTGGTTTAGTCCGATAACAAACATCCAATTTGCTGTTCCAAGACATAGGGGAGAAATCAAAACAGGAACTGCAAACAATATTCTCAAAGACGCTGGTATTAAATAATTTGCTTCTATAAATTTACAATATACTTTTTCTCTTGAAAGGGGGAAATACTTTGTCCAGATACGCTTATCCCGCTATTTTTACTCCAGAATCAGATGGCGGCTACTCAATTGTTTTTCCCGATCTGGAAGGCTGCTATACATGCGGTAATAATATGGCAGATGGACTCATGATGGCAGAGGATGTTCTGGCTCTTGTACTCTACGGTTATGAATCCGATGGCCGCACGATTCCAGCCCCTTCATCCGCTTCTGCTTTTACATTAAAAGAGAGAGAATTCGTAAACTATGTTGCCTGTGATACCCTGACATACCGTAAGATTCACAACAACAAGGCAGTCAAAAAAACGCTCACTATTCCGGAATGGCTGAATGAAGCTGCTTCTGAGGCTGGCATCAACTTTTCTCAAGTGCTTCAGGATGCATTAAAGACACAGCTTCATCTCATATAGCTTTTTAATGAGTGATGACAATCGACCGTCTGATATGCCAGAACATTTCAGACGGTCAGTCAACCAATCCTCACTCCTTCATCTTCGGTTTGAAGATCCAGCTCGCGATGTAAGAAAATATCAGCGCAGCACTGATGCCAACCGCGCTCGCTTTCAATCCACCCGCGAACAAGCCCAGCAATCCCTTATCGTTCACCGCCTCTTTCACGCCCTTCCAGAGTGTATTTCCAAATCCAAGCAAGGGCACGGACGCTCCTGCTCCGGCGAAATCGATCAGCTTCTCATACCAACCCAAAGCGCCTAATACAGCGCCCAGACACACCAGAATCACCATCACCCGGCCAGGCATCAGTTTTGTCTTCTCTAATAATATCTGCACAAGGGCGCAGATCAGACCGCCCACCAGAAATGCTTTTATATAGTCCATGCAATATCCTGCCTCCTCATAATCTTTGGATTATTCATTATCTACTGTTTTTCTGCACAATTCTAAGTCAAGGCCGCAGTTCACCTTCTCGACGTATGCCACCGTCAACATCAATTTCCCACGGCAAATGGACACTCCAATATTACCGCATGCGCAATCCCCGGCACCGTCTGGCCCTCGTTAAAGCTAACCTTTGAGAGCAACGCCCCGGTCGGTACAAACAATACCCGTTTCCATTCACCCGTCTCAAGCTTTGGCAAAATCATGGCTGCAAGAACGACTGCTGAACACCCGCAGCCGCTCCCGCCTGCGTGGGTGTCCTGTTTTTCTTTGTCATAAATCTCAATTCCACAGTCCATGATCTGTTTGCTTATGTCATACCCCTTTTCTTTCATCAGATCCAGCAGAATCCGCTGGCCGATCTCACCCAGGTCGCCCGTGATAATCCGGTCGTAGTCCTCCGGCTGATAATTGAAATCCATCAGGTTCTGGTAAATCGTGTCTGCTGCCGCGGGCGCCATGCAGGCGCCCATATTCATATTGTCGCGCACCCCCATATCCACAACCCTGCCCGGCGTTGCGCCGCGCACCTTTACATAACTAGTTGAAGCGGAATCAGCGGCCTCTTCACTCCCGGCGGACAATACAAAGGCGCCGCTCCCGGTGACCGTCCAGGTAGCTGACAGGGGACGCTGGTTTCCATATCCCAAGGGAAACCGAAACTCCTTCTCGGCGCTGCCGAAATGGCTGGAGGTCACCGCCGCTGCATAGTCCGCATATCCCCCGGCTACAGCCATCGCCGCAAGCGTCAGCGACTCCCCGCAGGTCGAACACGCGCCGTACAGGCCAAAGAACGGGGTATCTGCATTTGCAGCCCCGCCACCAAAGGAAGAGGCGATGATCTGCGCGAGCAAATCTCCTCCATATAGATACCGAATCTGCCACGCTTCCAGATGCGCCTTTCCGAGCGCCGTCTGCAGCGCTTCCTTTTGCATCGTACTTTCCGCCTTTTCCCAGGTATCCTCGCCAAATTCCGCCTCATCCGCAACCAGGTCAAAACAGTCTCCAAGCGGTCCTTCTCCCTCTTTTGGTCCGACCACAGAAGCCGCGCTTACAATCTGCGGGGCGTTTTCAAATTCCATACTCCGGCTGCCCTTCATTTGATTGATCATATGCATTCCCTCCTGAACCTTTTTGCTTTTATTCTGCCCGATTTGCGGAAAAATATTACTTTCGATGCTGTTTTGAACAGCAGGCCACAAACTGTTTTTTCATTTCGATGCTGTTCAAAACTGTTACTACAAAAAAAGCAGAACCAGACATTTCTGAATGGTTCTGCTTCTGTATCCGTTCAAATTTTTGCGTGTCTCTACGCCGCCTCGCATTCCGCGATTTTTGCTTCAATCCGCTCTTTTACCATCTCCGCGATCTGCACGGTCTTCATCCCCTTATATTCTTCGTAGGGAATCGGGTCCAGAAAATGCGCCTGCACTGTCACCCGCTCGATAGAGCCGGTATCCATTGCCTTATAAGAATCAATCAGCGCCACCGGCACGATCGGGCACTGCGCCTTTGTCGCGCTTTTAAAGCTGCCGCCCTTAAAATCCAGCAGTTTATTGCCATTACGGCTGCGTGTTCCCTCCGCGAAAATGATGTATTTGCCGCCCTTTTTCACATCCTCTGCGACCTGCAGGACAACCTGCAGCCCCTGGCGGGCATCGGAACGATCCAGGGCAAGCGCACCCAGGCAGAGAATAATCTGCTTCAGACCCGGGATTTTTACAAGCTCCTGTTTCAGAACCGCGGAAATCGGTGTCTCGTGCAGTTTAATCAGCACCATGATATCAAACAATCCCTGATGATTCGGATACAGGATATACCCTCCCTCTTTGGGCAGATTTTCGACTCCGGTCGAAACTACGTCCACGCGGCCGCCCTTGACACCGCGCTCCGCGATCTCATGAACCACTGCATATCGCTCTTCTACCGTATAGCGTTCCGGATGCGCCGCCCTTGTCATCAGTTGAAAAAACACCCTGGGCACATGAATCAGATTCATTAAAAACATCCAGATGATTCTTTTCATTGCAATACTTCCTCCTTATTTTCCGGCCAATTTCCGCCCTGAAATGACTCATTTCCTGTTCTGTACCTTCCCGGTTACCCAAACATTTCCTTTAGCTCAGGAAATGTCGAGATCTCCGCCTCTGCCTGATCCACGGTTCCAAATCCATATTTTGCAAAGATCATCGGAATCCCGGCTTCTTTCGCCGCATCCGCATCCCCCTGCGTATCCCCGACGTAAACCGGTGATTTCAGGCCATTGCGCTCCATCAGAAGACGAATATTGTCGCTTTTTCCCTTTCCGGTATTCCCGTAGCACTCGATATCCCTAATGTAAGAACCAAGTCCGGTCTTTTCCAGAAACAACTCAATATAGCCCTTCTGGCAGTTACTCACAATAAAAAGCGGAAGTACGCCCGAAAGCTCTCGGATGGTCTCCCCTACCCCAGGATAGCAGATCCGGCATTCGTCCTCCTCTAATACCTGATGCTCATAGACACAGCAGGCATCCATAATGCGGCTCCGGTGCTCTACCGTCAGATCCGGCAGCAGATGCGCTGCAATGACATCCATCGTCCTGCCAAAAAGTGCCTGCAGCATCTGGGGCGTCACTGCCCTTTCCGGGCAGCCGTTTTCCCGCACCGCCCGCGTCCAGGCCTTTGCCACAAGCCCCGTAGAATTCCACAGAGTGCCGTCCACGTCCAGAATGATACCGTCTATTTGCTCTCTCTTTATCATTGTCTCTTTCTCCTCTGACTCCCTGGAATGGAAGCCATTACTTTCTTTTTCTGCTTCTTCTTAAAAGCTTACCATAGTTTCCCCTCGTAAGTCAACGGAAAGATGAAATCGCGTTATTATACATTGACAAGCTTTCCTTCCCATAAGTAAAATAGGAATAAACAGCTTCACCACGAAAAACACCCAGGCATCTTTCGAAAATCTTTTGATTTTCTTTGGATTCTGTTTTTTGTTCCAACCGTTTGCTCTTTTGTTTTCACTGTTAAAGTAGGTTATGCATCGAACCTGATGCATAGCGGAGACCACGCAGTCGTGCAAAGTACCGTTCGATAAGCGCGGTTCTCCTTTCATCCCAGAAAGGAAGGCTTCCTATGAATTCTCACCAAAGTCCCGTTCTTCGCGAAGCGAATGGGAATGAACGTTTCCACATTCTTGTCGTCGAGGATGACCGGGAAATTCTCGACGGCATTGGCATCTACCTGAAAAATCAGGGCTATGTCGTCTTCAAAGCGCAAAATGGCCGGGAAGGGCTGCGCATCCTGGATGAGCAGGAAATCCATCTGGCCATCGTCGACATCATGATGCCGGTGATGGATGGAATCACGATGACCCTGCGGCTACGCGAAACCTATGATTTTCCGGTCATTATGCTCTCCGCAAAATCAGAGGAGATCGACAAGGTGACCGGGCTGAACATCGGCGCGGATGACTATGTCACAAAGCCTTTCTCTCCGATGGAGCTGCTGGCCCGCGTCAATTCTCAGCTGCGTCGCTACGCGCGCTATCTGAAGCTGGCGCAAAGCGGAGAAAATTCCGATCACGTACTGGTCAACGGCGGTCTGGAGCTGAATACGGAAACGGTGGAGGTGCGGGTAGACGGGGAGCCTGTCGCGCTGACGCCGATCGAGTTCAAAATTCTGGCCCTGCTGATGAAAAATCCCGGACGCGTCTTTCCGGCGGACGAGATTTATGAACGGGTCTGGAATGAACGGGCAATCGCAACGGAAACCATTATGGTACACATTCGAAACATTCGGACGAAAATCGAAGTCGATCCGAAAAATCCAAAATATTTAAAGGTGGTGTGGGGTGTTGGATACAAAATTGAAAAACAATAAATTTATAATTTCCCGTGGGAAACCCTCTACCTGGGCCGCAATTCTCTTGCTGCTGTGCAGCCTGGCCACGGTAGCCTGTTTTCCGTACGCCAGAGATCTGTGGCTCTATGACTATGAAACCTATGGCTATAAAGAATACTGGAACGAGCTGCGGGATACCATCGGTCTGGTTTATCTTCTCGCCCTGGCCGTTTTAGCGCTTTGTGCTTTCCTGCTCCCGGCCTTTCGCCAGCTGCGCAAATCCAGCCGGCTGGTTCAGCGATTCCCGGCAGAGCTTGCGGTCATTCTGATCCCGCTGTGCGTTTATCTGGAAGAACTCGCCATTTCCATCTGCCACTGTTATGCCTCCGATGAAGCATATTTTTACCTTATTTTTCTTTCTTTTCTCGCTTATATGCTGCTCTATGGCATCTGGACACTCGCTGTCCTCTCGCTGCTGCAAATATTGGACATCGGATGCAAGGCATACCTTCTGGAGCATACCTTCCTGATCCGCAATGGGAGACGCTTTTTCTCTTTCCTCTCCCGCACGGCGAGACGATTTGCTCAGGAAGTGACTGCCATCGATCTGGGCGAAACCTCCGACCGCTGGCTGCTGAAAATCGCCGGAGCCAATTGGGGAATCCTTTTTCTCGGCGCAATCTTCCTGTACTGTATCATCATCCATGACGAAGCTTATTACTACATCTTCTACTTGCCGCGTCTTTTCCTTTTCCTGTTCTGGGATATGATTGGGGCAGGCGTTTACAGCATCCTCCTCTTTTTCGCTCTCCGGCGTTATATAAACCGGGTCAAAGGCCAATGCCAGAGACTGCTGACCGCTACGGATGGCGGAGGGCAGCCTCGCGATTGACATTCCGGAGGATCTGGGCATTTTTGAACCCATAAAAAAAGCGCGCGCCACCATCGGCTCCGGTTTTCAAAAGGCAGTCGACCGGGAGATGCGCAGCCAGGCCATGAAGACGGAGCTGATCACGAACGTGTCCCACGATCTGAAAACGCCGCTGACCGCGATCATCACCTATGTCAATCTTCTGAAAGATGAGAATATCACTGAAGAAGAGCGCCGCAGCTACATTGATATTCTCGACCGCAAATCGTTGCGGCTGAAAAAGCTGATTGAAGACCTTTTTGAAGTGAGCAAAGCGGCCAGCGGAAACGTAGAACTGAAAAAGAGTCCGGTCGACCTCTCTGAGATGGTGCGCCAGGCCGTTGCCGAGCAGCAGGATCGACTGCAAGCCGCCGGGATCGACTGCCGCGTGCGCACGCCCGGGTGCGGTTGGAGCACGTCGGCTCCCACTGTTTTCGCGAATGCCGAAGACAGCAGCACAGATACCTCTATCCATCCCTCTGCCAGTTCTGAGCCGGTTGGTAATGCAGCCAATGCCGGGCGCGTCCTCCTCGAGCTGGATTCTGAAAAAACCTACCGCGTCCTTGAAAACCTCCTGGTCAACGTTGCCAAATACGCCCTCTCCGGGACGCGCGCTTGGGTACAGCTGGAAGTTCTCTCTGGCGAGGCGGTCATCACAATCAAAAACACCTCCACCCAGGAGCTGGACTTCGACATCGATACCCTGACCGAGCGCTTCGTGCGCGGCGATAAATCCCGCAACACCGAAGGGAGCGGGCTCGGTCTCGCCATCGTGAAAAATTTCGTCGAGCTTCAGGGCGGACAGTTTGAAATCGTGACCGACGGAGATCTTTTCAAGGCAATCGTGCGGTTTCCATTATAATTACCTTATACCGTTTCGACAGGAAAATGGATGGGGTCACCCATCCATTTTCTCTATATCATATTCACATTTTCCGAAGGACTTTTCTATATATCGGCCACATTTTCTGAAGGACTTTTCTATGCATCGGCCACATTTTCCGAAGGACTTTTTCGTGTATCAGTCACATTTTCCAAGGGACTCTTTTATATGTCATTCACATTTCCCGGAGGATCTTACAACTCCCGCTCACACAGCTCCAGTGCAGATGCGATGACCGCGTCCATGTCATAATACTTATACTCTCCCAGACGGCCGCCAAAGATGACGTTTTCCTCCGCGTCGGCGAGAGCGCGGTACCGCGCGTAAAGGGCACTGTTTTTCTCGTCGTTGACCGGGTAATAAGGCTCATCGCCCAGCTTCCACTCGGAGCTGTATTCGCGGCTGATCACCGTCTTTGGCAGGTCGTTGCCCTCCTCGTCCTTGCCGAATTCAAACCATTTGTGCTCGATGATACGGGTCCACGGGGTCTCGCGGTCGGTGTAGTTCACAGCAGCGTTCCCCTGGAAATTCGGCTGCTCCAAAAGCTCTGTCTCAAAACGCACCGAACGATATTCCAGGCAGCCGAGCTGATAAGCAAAGTATGCGTCAATCGGGCCAGTGTACACAACCCGATCCGCAAGCGCGTCCAGCTCGGCTTTCTGCGCCAGATAATCGGTATTCAGGCGAACTTCAATCCCCTCCAGCAGATTCGCGACCATCTTCGTATAGCCTCCGATCGGAATGCCCTGATAGAGTGCGTTGAAATAATTGTTGTCAAAGGTGTAGCGGACAGGAAGGCGCTTGATGATAAACGCCGGGAGGTCTTTGCAGTCGCGCCCCCACTGTTTTTCCGTGTAGCCCTTCACCAGCTTTTCGAAAATATCACGGCCGACCAGAGAAATCGCCTGTTCCTCCAGCTTGCGCGGCGTACCAGTGATCTCCTTTCTCTGCTCCGCGATCTTCGCCGCGGCTTCCTCTGGCGTCACCACGCCCCACATCTTGTTAAACGTGTACATATTAAACGGCATGGAATACAGCTCACCCCTGTAATTCGCGACAGGCGAATTGGTAAAACGGTTAAACTCTGCGAACTGCGTGATGTAGTTCCAAACTTTCTTGTTATTCGTGTGGAAAATATGCGCGCCGTATTTGTGGACATGAATCCCCTCCACATCCTCCGTATAGACATTGCCCGCGATATTCGGACGCTTATCAATCACCAGAACGCTCTTCCCATGTTTTTTTGCCTCATGCGCAAAAACTGCTCCATACAGACCGGAGCCAACTACAAGATAATCGTATTTCATTTTCTGAAATCTCCTTTTTCACTATTTGTTATTCATTTCTCACAAATCTTCCGCCCGACATACACGCCGCTCGCGGACGCATGCGACAGAGAATGTGTCACACCGCTGCCATCACCGATGACATACAGTCCCTTGTTCTTTGTCTCCAGATTCCCGTCAATTTCGACCTCCATATTATAAAACTTAACCTCCACACCATACAGAAGCGTGTCGTCGTTCGCGGTGCCGGGCGCGATTTTATCCAGAGCATAAATCATTTCGATAATGCCATCGAGAATCCGTTTGGGCAATACCAGACTCAGATCGCCGGGCGTCGCCTTCAGAGTCGGGCGCACCAGTCCCTCTTCGATGCGGGAGACAGTACTGCGGCGGCCGCGTACCAGATCGCCGAAGCGCTGAACGATCACGCCGCCGCCCAGCATATTGGAAAGGCGGGCGATGCTCTCGCCGTAACCGTTGCTGTCCTTGAAGGGCTCGGAAAAATGCTTCGCCACCAGAAGTGCAAAGTTTGTGTTCTCTGTCTGTAATTCTTCCGACTCATAGCTGTGCCCGTTCACAGTAATGATCCCATTCGTGTTTTCGTTCACAACGATGCCGTACGGGTTCATACAAAACGTGCGCACCCGATCCTCGAATTTTTCCGTGCGGTAGACGATCTTGCTCTCGTAAAGCTCATCCGTCAGATGCGAGAAAATAACCGCCGGAAGCTCCACCCGCACGCCAATGTCCACGCGATTGGACTGTGTCGGGATGTCGAGCTCCGCACAGCTCTTCTCCATCCATTTGCTGCCGCTGCGGCCGACGGAAATCACACACTCACGGCAGAAATACCCTTGCCCTTCTCGTTTTGAAGTCAAGCCGGGCGTCCCAGCCCGTGAAGCGGCCGCCGTATTTTCTGAAATGTCCGCTTCCTCCGCAAGACTTTTTCCCCGTGCAAAAACCAGATAGCCGCCTTCTGTTTTCTCCACGCCTTCTACCGGTGTGTCAAAATAGAAAGAAACCTTATCCTTCAAAAACTCATAGAGATTCTCCAGCACTTTATAATTGATATCCGTCCCCAGGTGCCGCACAGACGCATCGAGAAGGTTCAGGCCATTCTGCATACAAAGCTTCTTGAACTTCGTCCCTGCTGTCGAGTACATTTTCGTGCCTTCCCCGCCATATTTCATATTAATCTCATCGACATAATACATCAGTTCCAGGGCTTTTTCCTTACCGATGTATTGATACAGCGTGCCGCCGAAATCATTTGTCACATTATATTTACCGTCCGAAAACGCGCCCGCTCCGCCGAACCCGCTCATGATGGAACAGGTCTTGCAGCCAACGCAGGACTTCACCTTTTCCCCGTCAATCGGACATTTCCGC
>Ga0192277_1099_pt1 | contig 16956 bp, 19 predicted proteins | sample Koala_Koa24_J3_FD_131302 | JGI IMG/M metagenome (GOLD analysis project Ga0192277, IMG submission 131302) | Enriched cells from koala feces incubated with labeled cellulose particles, San Francisco Zoo, California, United States - Koala_Koa2-4_J3 ...
TGTAGTCGGTGCAGAGTTCATTGTCATCCGTTATCGTGTACTCCCCGCTCCAGACGGAGGCGAAGAGCCAGTAGGCATTGTCCTTCTTTATGTTTGCGGGGCTTGGGAGGACGTTACATTCACTTATCGCTATCGGCTTGTCGGTTGAAAGCTCCATCATGCGAATCAGTGCCGTGATGTGGCTCTGGTTGTCCCAGGCGCCTAAGCTGAAATCATAGACGTCGAGGGAAATTATGTCGCAGTATTCGTCCCCGACGTACCAGCTGAGATCCTGTGCGTTCCAAATCCAGATGATATTGTCGAGCATGTGGTAATCAGTCAGGCGGGTGTAGATGAGCTCATAGAGCCATATGTATGAATCAAGGTCTTCGCCCCACCAGAACTCGCCGTTTCCGGCTTCTGGAAGCGGTCTGAACAGAACCGGAATGTCGAGCTCGGAAAGGCGGGAAAGCTGTTCGGCTATCAAATCGATTCCCTCAATAATCATGTAGCACTCTTCGCTGACGCCGCCGGTTCCAAGAAGTTCTGTAATCTTTTCGAGGCTCATGTGCGCCACATCGTGGGTCGTGACGGCGTTTGAAAGGGTGAATCCGGATTCTTCCAAATAGCAGGAGCCGTTCATAGCCCAGTACCACGAGTAGCCGACGATTCCGCCGTCTTCGTAGTATTCGATTGCGAGCTCAATATCTCCGGTGTCATATCCGGATGAGTAGCCGGAGAGTTCGCCTAGTCTGATTAATGGGTATTTTCCCGTGACTGCCGCCACGGCGTATATTTCAGCGTTTGAGCCTTGCGAACACTGCTGAGCCGTCAGGACACTTTCACCGTACATCTCGCAGAGATACTTGTAGAGTTTGACGGTCGCATCCGTTGCACCCGAATTTGAAAGAACTCCGCTGACGCTGTAGTCAAGTTCGCTTAAATCCTCAGCATTTTCAAGCAGGAAGAAGTCTAAATCCACTTCGCCCGATAAGTCTGAAATAGTAACCGAAGAGGTATCAGGAGAAAGATAGATATTCTCGAACTTTATCGACTCGAAATCGCCCGAGCCTGAGGTCGTGAAGGTTCCTCTTGCAAGCCCGTCGACATAGAGAGTGCCCACAACCGGCTCGTCGGAAGAAAGACAGACAGTCACATTATAGTGCTGGGCAGACGGAATGTCGATGACGACAGTGAGACTGCTGTCCGGCAAAGAAAGCCCGGTGACATAGCCGGTGCCGGAAAAGCCATCATGAGAAGACATAGTGACGGTGTAGCCGTCCATAGTTCCGTCCTCCGCCTCATAGATGACACAGCATTCGGTCGGATTATAGGCAACATCGCCTATAATCGATTCGGCGTGGCTGGGAAGCTCCGTGGGCGCAGTAAGCTCGGTCACCGCTTCCTCCGTCGGGAGAGTCTCGGTTACGTCCTCTGTCGCAACGGTCAGGGCTTCGGTGACATCCTCCGTGGCAAGTTCTTCAGTTTTTCCCGTGTCGGTGCAGGCGGTCAACGTCAAAAGAAGCATAACCGCCGTCAGCACTGCAAATGTTCGTCTGAGCATTTTAAAACCTTATTTTACAGAATTTCGAGAGTAGCCCGGAATTCTCCGAAGAGCCGGGACAATTGCCGTCACAAGCACAGATGCCGCAACGATTTTTATGAGGTCAACTCCCAAAAACGGGATAACGCAATATGTGAGTGCTACCGCAAGAGTATTTCCGGAAACGAAGCAGTACCAAGCCGTTCCGAAAACATAGAGAACAGCGGTGCCCAAAATCATTCCAACCGGGTACTTTGCGACTGCAAGTATGCTCTTGAAGTTGAACTTGCCGTCTTCTTTCTTGTACGCAATCTGAATCTTATCGGCGAGAAGCCCGACGATGAGTGCCAGAGGGATATAGCCGATTATGTAGCCGCCGGTGGCACCGGCAATCTTCTGAAGTCCGCCCGAGTAGTTCGAGAACACCGGAAGACCGATTGCACCTAAAAGAATATAGATTGAAACTGCGATGGTTCCCCTATATGCGCCGAGGGTCGCCGCAGTGAAATAGATTGCGAATGTTGCGAGAGTTATCGGTATGGGACCAATCTGCACGCTCATCGGAGCGAAAATGCAGATAATCGCCGCCGCAACTCCTATAAATGTGATGTCTCTTACTTTCATGTTAAGTTCCTTTCTCGTAAATGTTAAGTTTCAGACCCCTTCGTAAAGCCCGCACATGCATAATACCATTTTTCGACACGGTTGTCAAGGCAAAGAGCCAGCCTTCAAAAACAGCTCCCATGCTGGGAGCTTCCAAGTGGAAAATTCTGTTGACACATGACGAAAGTTGTGTTATAATGTCGGCAGTGAGAGGTTGGTTGCTCTTTCCCTGCGAAGGGAGGTGAGGCTAATGGAGACTTTGTCCATCGTTCTGGAAGTCATAGCTTTGCTATTGACCGCCTTCTCTATTGGTTACACCGTGGGTTCTAACCAGAAGAAATAACCGCGCTTGAGTTCTTCAGCGCGGTCATCAGCTAACGTCTATGATGGGAGAGGGTGACCGTTGCCTGAACTGCAATTCAGGCAAGCCTCTCACCTCTTTTATTATACCCTGAAAAAGCTATGATGTCAATAGCTTTTTTTATTTTTACAACAGGTTATGCCTTACTCTTATGCTTATTTCTGACTTCAACCACCGTGAACGGGGTGTACATGAGGACGAAGAGGAGCAGGAGGATGATTATGTAGCCGACAACGAAGAGGTCTTCGCCGAAGATGCTTGTGCAGAAGGAGGTTATCACGTTCCCGTAGGGGTCGTTGATGAAAAAGAAGTTGGTGCCGAGGAGCTTGTTAATCGGATATATCACAACGAGCATACCGGCGAGAACTGCAAGAACCTTCGGAAGCATCCTGATTTCCGGCTTGAAGCCGCCGGCAAGGAGCATGATTGGGTAGCACACAAGGAGTATATGTAGCATTTCGGAGTTGATGTGGCAGAAGTTCGCAATGGGAAGAGCGCACCACGTCGGGCTCAGAAGCGCAACTGCCGCACCGGGCAGGCACAAGGCATACAAGATGTTCGCCGCAAGCTTGTTAGGCTTGACCGTACCAGAGGCTGATGAAGATGTTGACGCTACAGAGGTGAAGCGGCAGAGTCTCCGCCCTCCACTGACCGGTGACGATGATGACGGTCTGGCGGGAAGCTTCAACCAGGAAGATGAGAATCGCCAGCCCCAGCTCAAACTTTCTTCTCATTCCGGGAGAAGATTTGCGATAGATGACTGCGACAGCCGCACAGATGACAACGCACAGAACGAGCCAGAAGATGTGCGTCGGGCTGAAAAGCGTGAATGACGTGTAGTCGGAACCATACGTATCCTGCATGGTGTAGACGGTGTACCAGAATTCGGACATGGGGTTACTCCTTTACTTAATGGGTAGTGAATCGCACCTGCGGTGCGCCCTCTCAGTCAGCTTCGCTGACAGCTCTCCCAGAGGGAGAGCCAAGTTGTTGCCCTCCCGAAAATCTCGGCTCCCCCTTTGGGGGAGCTGGCGCCCGAAGGGCGACTGAGAGGGCGCGCGAAGCGCGGTTCACGCCGTGGCGTGCTTCTTCTTATAAAGATTTATCAGAACAAACGGCGTGTGCATTATGAAAACTATAATCACAAGCAGAATCATATATCCCAAGATAAACAGCTTAGCGCCGAAAATCGAGGTGCAGACGCATGTGATTGCGTTGCCGTATGGGTCGGTGATGAAGAGGAAGTTGGTTTCTAAGAGGACATTGAGCGGGTATATCACCGCACAGAGTGCAAGAAGTCCTCCGATTATCTTCGGGACGTATCTTATGTCAGGTCTAAAGCCGCCGGCGACGAGCATTATCGGGTATGTAACGAGGAGGATGTGGGTAATCTCACTGTCGATGTGGGAGAAGTTCCAGATTGGGAGCATCATCCACGACGGGCTCAGAAGAGCTACCGCCGCTCCGGGGATGCATAAAGTGTAGAGGATGTTTCCGACCAGCTTGCTCGGGTGAATCCCGTATACAAGGCAGAGAACGAGATTGTAGCTACAAAGATGTAACGGCAGAGTCTCCGGAAGCCATTGTCCCGAAACGATTACGAAGGTCTGCCTTGCTACTTCGCAGGTGACGACCGCAATCCCGAGCCCGAGCTCCATTCTGCGTCTCATTCCGGCAGAAGCTCTGCGGTATGAAAAGCACATCGTGAAGATGAACAGCACGGCAAGCACCAGCCAGAAAATATGCGTCCCGTCGAAAAGCTGAAACGCCTGATAATCCTCACCCATAAGGGTGGTCATAGTGTTGTCGGTGTACCAGAAGGTGGACATGGGCGTTTCCTCCGTAAAATTTCAAATGGTATATGCAACAGCGTCTCCACGATGGCAAGCAAAATTGCGTAGCCGATTATGAAGTAGTCCTCGCCGAAGATTCCGGCGCAGATGGTCGAAATCGGGTTGCCGTAGGCGTAGCCGATGAAGAAAAAGTTGGTGTTATAGCCTTCGTTGATAGGCGTGACAATCAGGCACATCGCCGCAAGTATTGCCAGCACCTTTGGGAGCTCTTTTAACTCCGGTTTGAATTTCCCTCCGGCAATCAGCATTATCGGATAGGCGAATATTACAATATGCGCAATGGCGGAGTTCAGGCGGTTGAAGCTCCACACTGGGAGCATCGTCCAGGACGGGCTTATCAGCGCAAGTGCCGCACCGGGCATCGAAAGTGCATAGAGAAGATTCCCCGCAAGCCGGTTCGGATGGATTCCGTACCACGCACAGATAAATGCACTTATACTGCAAAGCTGCAAGGGAAGCGAGCTCACCCTCCACTGGTCGGTCAAAACCTCTTCAATCATCCGGGAGACTTCAAGGAACAAGGCGAACATCGCAAGCGAAATTTCAAGCCCTCTTCTGACTTTTGCACCCGATTTCCGGTACAAAACAGAAATCCCCACGGTGAAGAGAAGGCACACCACCAGCCAGGTGATATGTGTACTGTCAAACAGGTTGAACACCGTGTAATCATACCCATAGGTCTTGCTCATGGTGTATTCGGTGTACCAGAATTCGGACATAATAGCTCCTTTCAGTCGCTGTGTGGACAGTCGACCTTCGGTCAACTAAGGTGGACAGTTTCCCTTCGGGAAACTAGAGTGGACAATTGCTCTGCGAGCAATTAGCGTGGAATTGAACTTCACTCTAGTTTGCGAAGCAAACTGTCAACTCTAATTCCCGCCAGGGAATTGTCAACCCTAGTTTGCGAAGCAAACTGTCAACACTCTACTTCGTCCTGTTCAGAATCGCATAAACTCCCCAGATGACAAGTGCCATTGAGACGCAGGCAAGGACTATTGCGGCGGTGCCGGTTGCTACTATGTAAATCATGCAGACAATTCCCACCAGGAGGGAGATATACGCCACTGCAGTCACGACGCCGACGGGCGCAAGTCTTATAAAAAGCTTGAAAAGCTGTCCAAGTGCGAGAATAAGTCCCGCAATAACCAGAACAACGGGAACAATTGCGATAAGCATCAGGATTACAAATGTCAGACTTGTCATAACAGTTCCCTTCTTTCTCTTGTATTTTCCTCTTTTTGATAGTCCCCGGATTAAAAATCACAAAATCATTATACACCGTATTTTCTCTTATTGCAACAATTTTTTGAAATTCGGTGGGAATCGGCTTTATTCACAAGAAAATATAACAAAATAAAATGCGCTGTGAGTATTCCCACAACGCAAATTAATGGAGCGGATTACGAGGCTCGAACTCGCTACCTCCACCTTGGCAAGGTGGCGCTCTACCAGATGAGCTAAATCCGCAGATTATGGTGCCTCCGATCGGAATTGAACCAATGACACGGGGATTTTCAGTCCCCTGCTCTACCAACTGAGCTACAGAGGCATCGCATCCCCGAAAAAGGGAATGGCGACCCGAACCGGGCTCGAACCGGTGACCTCTAGCGTGACAGGCTAGCGTTCTAACCAACTGAACTACCGGGCCGTATGTGGTGGGAACAATAGGGCTCGAACCTATGACCCCCTGCTTGTAAGGCAGATGCTCTCCCAGCTGAGCTATGCTCCCATACGTGCCGCCTCTCTTGAAGCGACTTGTATATTATATATCGCCGTCCCCGATTTGTCAAGACCTTTTTTCAAATTTTTTTGAAATCTTTTTTCCGGGATAATTCCCGCCCGGAACGGCGTATCAACGCCGTTCGTCACGGTTCACTCGCAGAAATCGCCTCGTAAAGTCTCTCGAACATCGGCAGAAGCTCGTCGAAATTCTCCTGCATTTTCTCCAGTTTTGTGCCGCTCAGTTCAGCCGGCTGTCTCATTCCGATGTAGAGATTCTCCGGCATCGCTTCCCACTTCAGCTCGTCACGTGTGAGTGCGCAGTTTAAGGTGATTCCGTACTCGGTCATGCAGTCGTCATCGTAGCCTTCGTCCTGGGTAAAGTCGTGGGTTTCAAATTCCGTAGTTCCGTCCGAAATAATCATAATATTGTCGCCCGTCATAAGCTGAGTCATTATCTGTGCCTGAGCAGATGTGGAGCTTGTGACGTCCTCCAAATCGCTGAGGACGATGTTATAGACCAGAACATGCACATAGCCGTTGCCGTCAAGGTCGTCGCAGTACTGCTCCAGGAACTCCTCGACTTCCTCGGTTCTCGCATAGAGGGCATTGTTGTCCATCACGACGAGGACGGTCATGTCCGCCTTCTCACTTGTGACTTGTGAGTAGATGATATATCCGCCGGCAACCACGCAGAAGACGACGAATATGATTATCCACTTCGAGCGGTACCAGATATTCTCAATCTTTTCGCCCAGCGTAAGCTCGGGTGTCTCTTCGTGGACTTCTTTTATCGTCTCCGACTCGTCGATGACGCCCATTTTGAGCTTGGTGAGCTCGATTTTCTTTTCCTGGAGCTCTTTCTCGTGCCGGGCTCTTGCTTCCCTGTCCGCCTTCGACGCCTCTTCCCGAGCCTTGACTTCATCGTCAAGATACTTCATGACGTCCGTCTTCGGCTTGTCAGGCATTTCTGAAGGGTGAATCTCAGAAATTTCCTCCGCCTCTTTCCCGGCATACCGGGTGTCCGGCACATCCTCCACGCCACTGTTCAATTTCTTGTCATTTTCGTTCTGTTGAGACATTGGGACCTCCAATCTCATTAGCTGTTCAAGCTATCTTCAACCGCTCCGGCATCTTTAAGAAACCTGTCAAAATCGCTTTCATATATACGGTCTTGCTCAGTTCTGTACTTTTCATATTCCGTCTCTGCAAATGATTTGGCTACTTCTGCTGACACCTTTCCACTGTCATTCAAAATATCTTCATCGTTGAACTTCAGGAAGGCATCCAATCTTTCGACCCAATCTTTCATATACATAACATTGCCGCGACGTGCCTGTCTTTCAGCATAATCCAAATACATGGTGACTATTTCGTTTAAATTGGAAATCTCCGATTCACTTAAATAGTTTTTTGCTATTGACACATCCGACTTTCTTATTCTGCCTTCGGGAGCATTTTTCCATGTGGTAAGCCCCATGTTAGGCAAGCCGCTGTTTGCCCTGCTTACAACTATTTCTGCCGCTGTCTGATGAGTTACTGCGAAATGAAGTTTATTCTGAACTGTTGCATAAAATTGCTTGGTTATCGGACTGCCAGCATCATAATCGGCACTGCATGACGCATAAATATCCGTTATTTTCTGGTAGAATTGCCTCTTGCTCGCACGAATATCCCGGATTCTCTCGAGTTGTTCCTCAAAGTAATCCTTTCCGAAGTAGTTATCAGGGTCTTTGAGACGCTCATCATCCATGACATATCCCTTGATAATAAACTCCTTCAGTATCCGATTTGCCCAGATTCTGAACATCGTCGCCTTTTTTGAGTTGATTCTGTATCCAACAGCGATTATAGCATCTAAATTGTAATACTTGACAAGGTACTTTTTTCCATCTTCAGCCATCGTCTCTAAAGTCGATGTAACCGATTCTTCCTGTAACTCTCCGCTCTCAAATATATTTTTCAAATGCCTTGTAACACTTGACTTATTCACATCAAATAATTCGGCAATTTTTGACTGTGACAGCCAAATATTCTCTTCAAAAAGCAATACTTCAACCCTTACGTCTCCATTAGCGGTTTTATAGAAGATAATTTCTCTGTTTTCATAAGGCGTGATTTGGTTTTCAGTGCTCATGGTGAGTCTCCTAACTGCCGTTTCATTCACAAATAATTTATCTCTCCAGTTGGTTCAATTTTTGAACCAAGTTAAACCCTAAACTAATTCCCCACCTGCCAGTTAATCGGCGGCTCGCCGTGTTCGGCTAGAAACTGGTTCGTTCTCGAAAAGGGGCGGGAGCCGAAGAAGCCGTTAAACGCCGAGAGTGGGCTTGGGTGGGCGGATTCTATAATCAGGTGCTGGGGATTCGTAATAAGTGCCTTCTTGCTCCTTGCGTTCGCTCCCCAGAGGATGAATACTATCGGCTCTTCACGCTCGTTGAGCTTGCGGATAATCTCGTCCGTCAGAATCTCCCAGCCTTTGCCCTTGTGGGAGTTCGCCTGTCCACGGCGGACGGTGAGAACGGTGTTGAGTAAGAGTACTCCCTGCTCAGCCCACGAACTGAGATCCCCCGTTTTTGCCGGAGGGATTCCCAAATCGGTCTCTAGCTCCTGATAGATGTTTCTTAAAGACGGAGGGAGAGCGGTGCCGTCCTGCACGGAAAAGCAGAGCCCGTGAGCCTGCCCCGGCTCGTGATAAGGGTCCTGCCCGAAAATTACAACTTTCACCGAATGGTAGGGCGTCAGCTTCAGGGCGGTGAATATGTGATACATGTCGGGATAGACGGTGTTCTCCGAGTACTCCGTCCTGAGGAATTCACGGAGCTTCTGATAGTACTCCTTCCCGAATTCCCCGCCGATTACCTCATCCCAATCGTTACCGATAACGACCATATCAGATAAACAGCGTATACAGCGACGAATAAACAATCGCCGCCAGCATGAACACGACTATCAGGATTACGAATATTCTTGCGATTATTGGCTTTTTCTTCATAAGAGCCTCCTAAACAAACTGCCGCCCGACGCAGAAAAACCGGTCGAGCGGCACTGTCAAATCAAAATTCCGGGTTTCGGTTAAGTTCGACTCAGCCTGCGAAGCGCGCTATAATGTTTACAACTATGCACACAACATAGAGAAGTCCTACGACAATCTTGGTGACAAGGTTAAGTCTCGCCTCACGAGTGTTCTTCATGTTCCTGCCATAGAAGGAATCGCTCCCTCCGCCGATAGCAGAGCTCATTCTAGCACTGTCAGTGTCGGTAAACATAATAATAAGAATTATCGCAATACTGCAAACAAGCAGAATAATACCGCTGATTATATTGACAACAGTCATCTTTTGCCCTCCAATCCGATAGAAATAACATTCTATGAGATTATAACACGTCCCGAAGAAAAATGCAATAGAGAAATTGAGAAAATTTTATGAAGTGTGGACAGTTTGCTCCGCAAACTATGGTGGACAATTTTCCTGCGGAAAATTAGAGTGGACAGTTGACCTGCGGTCAACTAGAGTGGAGTTAGTGAACCACTTCACTCTAGTTTGCGAAGCAAACTGTCCACTCTAGTTGCTTAAAGAGCAACTGTCCACACTAAAAATTACTTACTGAGTCCCCAGATATTCTTCGCATACTCATCAACAGAGCGGTCGGCGGAGAATCTGCCGGCGTTGGCGATGTTCATAAGAGACATTCTCTGCCATCTTAAAGTGTCCTGATAAGTCTTCGAGACCTCTGCCTGAGCGCTTCTATAGGACTCAAAGTCCGCCAGAACCATGTACGGGTCGGAGTGCTTGTAGGATGATACAACATCGTCGAAACGGTTGCCGTTGATGCCGGAAGCAATCTTGTCGACTGCCGCCTTGATGACGGGGTCGCAGTTATAGAGCTGTTCGGGACGATAGCCCTGGCGCTTTAAGTTCTCAACCTCATCAACAGTCATACCGAAGTTGATGATGTTGTCCTGTCCTGCCGCTTCGCCGATTTCGATGTTCGCTCCGTCCTTTGTGCCGAGAGTTACGGCGCCGTTAAGCATGAACTTCATGTTTCCGGTTCCGCTTGCTTCGGTTCCGGCAAGGGAAATCTGCTCGGAGACTTCGGATGCGGGCATGAGGAGCTCAGAAAGGGTAACGTTATAGTTCTCTAAGAACACTACAGCCAGCTTCTCGTGAATCTTCGGGTTCTTCTTGATTTCTTCGCCCAGAGACCAGATGAGCTTGATAATCTGCTTTGCGAGATAGTAGCCGGGAGCTGCCTTCGCCGCAAAGATATAGGTCTTCGGCTGAACGTCCAGATTGGGGTTGTCGAGAAGTCTTAGATACTCGGAAACGATGTTGAGAGCATTGAGGTGCTGTCTCTTGTATTCGTGAAGTCTCTTGACCTGAACGTCGAAGAGGGTGTCGGGATTGATAACGATGCCCGTCTCCGCCTTTACCTTCCTGGCGAAGCTTGCCTTGTTCTTCTTCTTGACATCAGCAAGTCTCTGGAGGACTTCCGGGTCGTCAGCATACTTCTCAAACTTCTTCAAGTCGTTTGCGTCCTTCAGGTAGCCCTTGCCGATTGTGTCGTCAAGGAGCTTGCAGAGCTCGGGGTTCGACTGATAGAGCCATCTGCGGTAAGCAATACCGTTGGTGACATTGGTGAACTTCTCGGGGGTGTTCTCGTACTCGTTTGCGAAGACGTCACGCTTGATTATCTCAGAGTGAATCTGGGAAACGCCGTTTACATGGTGGCAGACTGCAACACAGAGCTTAGCCATGTGAACCTTGTTGTTCTGGATAATCGACATCGAAGTTACCTTCTGATGGTCGTGGTACTTCTCCCAGAGATCTGCGCAATAGCGGTTGTTGATTTCTACTATTATAGAGAAGATTCTCGGAATAACGGTTTTGAGCAAATCGCTGTCCCACTTTTCGAGAGCTTCCGCCATAACGGTGTGGTTTGTGTATGCGAAGCAACCCTGGACGATCTTGTAGGCGTCGTCCCAGGTGTAGCCGCAGTCATCGAGCAAGATTCTCATCAATTCTGGAATTGCGAGAGTCGGGTGGGTGTCGTTAATCTGGATTGCAACTTTCTCAGCGAGGTTGTCAAGAGTGCCGTATGTCGCCATATGGTGGTTTACAATATCAGCAACCGAAGCGGCACACATGAAGTACTGCTGGCGGAGTCTTAAAGACTTGCCATCGTTATGGTTATCGTTCGGGTAAAGAACCTTTGAGATAGCCTGTGCTGTGATGTTCTGTCCGAGAGCGGCGGCATAGTTGCCCGAATTAAACTTGTTCATATCGAACGACGGGCTGATAGCCTTCCAGAGACGAAGCTTTGAAACAGCGTCGCTGTCGTAGCCGGAGACATACATGTCATAAGGCTCGGCGATAACGGTTGTATAGTTTTCGAGGTTTACGTAGTGATACTGGTTGTCCCAGTACTCCTTCAGAACGCCGTCGAAGTGGATTTCAATCTGGGATTCCGAGTGCTCAACGAGCCAGCATTTGCCGCCCGGAAGCCAGTTATCGGGGAGTTCATCCTGCCAGCCGTTTTCAAGCTTCTGGCGGAAGATTCCGTATTCATAAAGAATAGAATATCCGGTTGCCGGATAGCCGTCTGTTGCAAGACCATCAAGATAGCAAGCGGCGAGTCTGCCCAAGCCTCCGTTGCCAAGACCTGCGTCCGGCTCCTGGTCGTAGATAGATTCGAGATTGGCTCCCAAGTCTTTAAGAGCCCCCTGAGCCGCCTTGACCATTCCCAGATTGTAGAGGTTGGTCTTCAGCGACCTTCCCATCAGGAATTCCATTGAAATGTAATAAACCTGCTTTTTGCCCTCAGAATGGACTTCAGTAGTGTACTTATGGCGCTTGTCGGAAAGCTCTCTTGTGATGATGAATGCAAGCGCCTCATAAAGCTGTCTGTCCGAAGCCAGCTCCGGAGAAATGCCATACTTAACGTCTAAGACGTTGACAATTTCCTCTTTAAGACCATCCTTTGTATAACGCTTGTTAGTAACCTTAGGCAAGATTATCCCTCCAAAAATAGATTTTAATAACCGAACGGCAACGAAGTAAGCAAACTTCGCTCCCTTTGTTGATTTCATGTATACTTTGCCTTGCTTATTATAATACATCAAACGGGGGAATGTCAATAGTTATTTTAGGGCAGAGTTTTTTCGGGAGAAATAAAAAAAGCCGTTGACAAAACGGCGAGAATGATTTATAATAGATGACAGAGAAGCGGAACTGCCGCAAACAGTTCCGAGTCAACCTCGCTTGTACGGATGCAAGTCCGTATTAAGGGTGGAAGGTGACCGTTACCGTCTGCCTAGATTACCGGGCGGTTATCTTTTTCTGTTGTCCGACCAAATGTCGAACATCTTGAAGACGACCGTAAACACTAAACTCAAAAGTAAAAGAACTTCGGAGGTTGTCATGTTTATCGACCTCCCTTCTTTTATGTAATCTCTGCGGAGCAGAAACTACCGGAGCAGTAACTGCTCCTCAGGAAGAGGTCGACCATATTGAGTCGCAAGCATGTATACCTACTTTTGACTCTCACTCCTCTGTCACAACAATTGTACACAATAATTTGGTTTTTGTCAACATATTAACGCTAAAAAGCTGCCCTTTTGGACAGCTTTCTTTGTTTTTAGACTCCGTTCAGCCCTTTAGCCTCAATAATCTTCGCATAATCCTTATACGCCACATCCTGGTCCAGCCTTGACGGGTAGACGCCTTCTAGGATTTCGGACGAGGAGTATTGCCAGATGCCTAGGATTGGGTTCTGGTAGAGGACTTTGCGGCGCTCTTCGCTTGTATAGCATGCGAGCCAGACGTCGAAGTGTCTGAGTCTATCCATATCAAGATAGTGCTTGATGAAGTTTGCGTAGGAATAGACCATCGCATAGCAACCGGCGTCTTCGATTTCGGTTAAGAACCTCAACGCTATGTCGGTGCATTTCTCTTTTCCGAGAGCCTTCTGCGTGCCATCTTCGATGTCGTATACTATCGGATGCGTCAGCTTCTTGCCCTTAATCCACGAGAGCATAAGCTCGGCTTCTTTTGAAGCTTCCTCTTCGGTAGTGGCGTAGCTGTAGAGATATGCCCCGACGGACAGCCCGGCGGCTCGGGCTTTTGTATAATGGGTGTCGAACGCCGAGTCCTTTGCTTTAAGGCTTCCCGCCTTCGCCATCACGAAACTGTAACCGAGCTTTTTCAGTGCCTCATAGTCCATCTTCCCGGGCGACTGGTATTTTGAAACGTCTATGCCTTTATATTCGCTCATTTGTAATCCTCCTGTTCTTCGGTAGAATCATTCTTACTTTCAGTAATCTTCTTTGAAATGGTTATCGCCGCCGTGAGGATTCCCTCAACTCCACTGCAACCCATAACGCATGTGATGAGGGTGTCCGGCACGGCGTCTTTTATATAAAATGTCACAATCATGGCTATTGTGAATAGTCCCATAAAGCCTCCCAGAATGATTAGTATTTTATCTATCGTTCCGAGAGGCTTTTTATTCTTTCCCTTTCTCATAATCAGAGCCTATCTGTGCGCCTGCTGGTTGAGGTATTTGTCGAGCTTGTCTTTGGCGGTTGTGACGGTGTGATTGGCTCCAAGCTGTCCCAGACCGTCCAGGCAGGCGGAGAGTGCGAAGCAGATAAGAGTGTTCTCTTCCTTGATTCGGATTATCTCCGCCGCCTGCTTCTTCTGCCCGAGATACCACTTCACGATTGAGACCGCAAGCCCTGCCGCAACGGTCAGCGCCGAGATTACCGACGCCGCCTTGATGATTATATCTGCCATCCTGCCTCCTTAACTGTCGGTCGGAGAAGGAGCGTTGAGTGTGAGCTTCGCCCAGAGTCCGTCCTCATCGAAGTGAATCGTCTGAGATGTGAGCAGGAACTCGCCAATCTCGCTTCCGTCCGGTTTTAAAGCCATAAGCCTGTCCCCGGGTTCAAATGCCGGGTTGCACCTTGTTCTGAGTGTAAGCTCGAATCTCTGGTTCTTTGTAACGTAGTAGTTCCATGCGACAATCAGTGCATACGGCGCATAAACAAAGTCGTTCTCCAAAAACTCTGCAAGACATCCTCGTGTGTATGTTCCCCAGGTCGCTCCGAACTCCTCTCCCGAATTTTCGCCGGTTATCTCGACATAGTCGGCGTGGCTCCCGAGAGTGAGTCCCGAATAGTCAAGAACGCTGTCTGAGGTAATCGTCGCAACATATCCGGTCTGAATCGGGAGTCGCTCGATGTGGACAACCCCGTCTCTGTCAACCCAGACCGACGCCATTCCAGCCGCCTGAGCAAGCTTAAGAAGGCAGTTCCTCTGAGAATCAACCGTTGTCAGCATGTTCGGGAAAACCATCGCTCCGAGGGTCTCTGAATCACAGTATGTGTCTATTCCCGAAAGGGCTCCCGACGGAGATGCAATAAGTGTTGACATACTGACAGCCGAGCTTGTATAGAGCCCCGTCATGTACTTGTCCATATAAGTCTTCACCCGGTCGGACGCCACTATGCTGACAGTCAGTCCCAGGTCGGGAGTGTCGATTTCGTCGATATAGTACTTCCCGACACTGATATACTCGCCGCCAATGCCTACATACGCTTCAAACCGGGCGCCGACGTAATCGGTCTCCATAGTGGCAAACGAGAGCCCTAAGCTGTCAATAGCTCTCAGCTTCATAGACCTTGACGGGAAGCTTTCGCAGGTGATGTCGAGCCCTTCGGTGAGCTCCATGCTGATGATATCTTCAGTTTCGAGTGTAAGACCCGAATAGTCGTCTAAAAATTCTATCTTAACTCCGACTTCTCTTACATCACTGTCGGGGTTATAATCGCTTGAATAACTCTTCACTTACTCCACTTCCCTTCCCGTTGCCGTTATTTTGATTTCGTACCAGTCGCTGACTCCTTCGTCGTCAAATTCATAAGCTGTCACTTCCGGAATGTCAAAGAGAAAATCCGCAGTGACGCTTCCCGAAATATCCGGATATGTGACACTCAGAAACGGCGATGCTTCAATCATCGATATGAATACTTCAAGCATAGTCTTTGAAAGCTTCACATCGCCGACGCTGAGAGTCACCTTGCTTCCGGTTACGTCCAAGACCGTCCTTCCGCTTGCCGAAGTGGCAGAGCTCCCGATTCTCGATTTTGCAATGCTGTAATCTGTTCCCAGAGGAATAACCACCGTCGAGCTTCCGTCTGTCACAACCAGCGAGCCGGACGTCGAAGTCGAACCCTCATAGTCCTCGGCGACAAACTGTTTGAAGGAAAATGTCGCCATCTCAGGAGACTTTTCTGTGCTCTCGCCGATAATCTCAAACAGACTCCCGTCCGAATCCCGCTTTATTATGTCGCCGTAAGCCAAATCCAAATCGGGAGAAACAGTAAGTGTATACTTTCTTACAAGCCTGGAATCCTCTTCAGAAGAACCGCTGAGTACCAGTGCTCCCGAAAAAGTCTCGCCATCAGTGTAGCTCGTGACGCTGTTGCCATCTGAATCCGTCTCGGTTGTGACGGTGAGTTTTGTAAACTGCGTCGAAAACAGGTCTATAAGACTCATTATATCTTCCTCCAGGTGTTAAGCCGGCTTGCAAATACTTTCTGCCAGTTGCTCGAATCGGAGTCTTCCCTTTCATAGGAATATCCCCCGAAGCTTTCTTTTTTATAGGGCGAAGGCGAAGCCATATCCGACTCCAGATATTCCGAAATCTCCGAGCAAACGGTTAAGAACTCCTCCGGAGGGTCTATGAGTGCGATATCGCCGGAAAACTCCTCATCCGTAAGTGTATCGTCGGGATAGAGATGAACTCCGTCGTTATACCGGCTTCCCCAGATGAGGTAATAGCCGTCAGTCATAAAGTCTGTATCGATAACCTGTCCTCCCGAAATCGTGAACTTTCCCGGGTGAACAGAGGAAATAAAGTAGTTTTTTATATGCCTGCAAACGGTTTCAATCATGCTTTTCTCCTTTCATTCTCTTATTACCGGATGGGGAGACCTGCTCCCCATCCATAAGCCAATGCTTATTCTACCGTGCAGTTAAGCAATGCAATCTGTTCGGGATTAGTGACCTTTGCGCCGTAGACGTGAAGACCCTTGACGGCGTCGGCGAATCTCTTTTCGGGACGGTAAGCCGAGGTCTCTAAGATTTGCTCCGCATAGGTGCAGGCAGAGGGAACCTGTGCCGTGACGCAATAGGAGTCGCCATCCTGATAGCAGTTGTTCGACTCGAAGATGTCGAATCCTGCGATTCTGCCGATGAAGCCGCTTCTTGTGGTCTCTTCTCCGAGAGTGCCGGAGCCGGTGAATCTCGAATCCTGCAGGAGAAGGGCATAGACGTCCGGAGGCATAACTATGGTTCTGCCGTCGTGGGGGACGTTGTTCTTGTCCAAAATCAGGCGAAGCTTCACGATGTAGCTATAGACATTGTCGGCTGTCAGAGCGATGGGAGCGTCCTCGCCGATGGTGTTCTCCGAAGGAACGCTACCTGCAAGCGTTTCAAGGATATAGGCGTCCGCAACGTCGTTTAAGGCATATGCGCTTCTCTCCATAGCCTTGTCCATAAGGTCGCCTGCCGCCTGAGCCGCATCGACGTCGTCAATCATGAAGTTGAAGTACTTTGCTTTGTCGATGCTGAGCTCGCTGTCCTCAGTGGAGAGAACCTCCGGGTCGTCGATGTCAAAGTCTCTTTCAAAGTCGGAAACGGTGATGTTGCCGATTCTGTTGATGTGAACCGAGGAACCGCACTGCTTGATTTCGCCCTCATAGTCACGGATTTTGATAAGATTGAGCTCTCGGAAAACGGAGGTCTTTCGGACGAAGAAACAGTCAGAAGCGGCATTATGTCGCTCTGGTCGGGGTTCATTCCGAAAAGATACTCCTATGGCGCAGAGACGGC
>Ga0192277_1100_pt1 | contig 16944 bp, 32 predicted proteins | sample Koala_Koa24_J3_FD_131302 | JGI IMG/M metagenome (GOLD analysis project Ga0192277, IMG submission 131302) | Enriched cells from koala feces incubated with labeled cellulose particles, San Francisco Zoo, California, United States - Koala_Koa2-4_J3 ...
GAAAATGGCTACATAATGCAGTTTGATGTATGAGATCTGCCGCTCTTCCGCCTACCTTACAGTTATATCTTTTCTTGGTCGCATCATTTGTACTCGCCTCGTTCCATTTTTCATCGGTGCTACCATCAAAGACAGACACCGGGCAGTATCGTTCTATCCCCCACTCTCCATCCTTACACATGATCCTGTCCCTGTATTCCCTGATACCATGTAATGGGGCTGTTAGCTGGATAGTTGCGGTTTTGGACTGGTAGGGCTGCCAGGTTTTTACTGTATCCCCATAATTTAACATTACGTCTTTAAATATGACAGTGTTGGGTGTCTTCAGCACATCGGATGTATTATTGGGGTATAAACCAAAAGTCACCTTTTTTACATCTTCTGGCACTGTAAAAGTTGTCTTTCCAGTAGCTGATATATTGTAGTATTCAGTTTTGTCCAGTAATTCAGCCAGCACTTGTATGGTTGCCCTGATTTTTGCGTTATTGTTATATATTTCTCCAGATAACGTCAGTGTCCGCCCGGCAACCAGTTCGGGCGGAATGGATACTCCTGCATAACAAAAAGATTTACTGCCTGATACCGTAATTGAATTGCCGAGATCCTGAATTGTCATTTCGGTATTTTTGTTTATTAGCCCTGATGCATTAAACAACTGATCCCCCATCACCATCACATCCAGCGGCTGCGGGTAGTCCTCAGACGGGCTGGGTTTGCCGCCAGTGTATGGTTCCCAGGGTAAGGCTGTGGATCCGGCGTTGATCATGGGGTACAACGTTGCATCTACTACTGTCCCCTTAGGATAAGTAACCGTGGATACTCCTGTAACATCAAAAGGCTCTGTGATAGTAAATGTCCCTTTTTTGGTCACGTTGGAAGTGCCATCTGACCACCATATCTGGCAGTCCTTAAGGGTATAAGTTCCGGGCGGTAATGTAAATAGCACCGTGGTCGATTGATATGCACCCGCATACCACAATGTCGCATTATCGGTTGCAGTCCCTTTTAATGCCGAAACACCATTATTAACGGTCATGCTGATACCAAGATATACATAGTTTTTATCCTTTATATCAAGCAACTGCGCCCCCGTTGTAACCGTCCCGGTCCCGCTGATAGGCTGGGGATAATCTGGGCTGGGGGATGGCTGACCTCCGGTGTAGGGTTCCCAGGGAATCTTTGCAGATCCTTTGCTTAACATGGGCTTGAAAACCAATGGTCCAGATACACCGCTATTCAAGGACATCAATACAGTTACCGTATCTCCATTTAGAATCGGAAACGATACCCCGTCCCCACTATCAATGTATGATTCGCGCGTATTATCGGTCAAATTAACAGTAACATTAAGTAAATAAGTAGTTGTGCTTCCACCTGATGGGCATCCTGAAATATAATAATCTCCAGCCTCCAGAGAATAATCAGATAAGAGTTTGACGTAAGCGTAACCAGTAGCTGTGCCAATAGCTTCAATAACTCCATCCTTTGACGGAGAAAATATAATTCCATTACTCTGTTTTGCGCTGACTGTTGATATATCAAACAACTGCGCCCCGGTCGTGGTAAACTGATCACTCTTGCCCGCAACCTCCAGGTCAGGTATCGGCGCTTCCCACGCATCCCCCACCGTAACCCGCCCAGTACCAGACGCGGAGCCGATCAGGGCATTGGCATACTTAAGATCAGTCTCGCGCTTATTGTAGCCCACAAATGTCTCTTTCTGGCTCTCCACGTAGTCCTTGTTTTCCTGTAGTGCCTGTGCTGATGCATCCGCAGACTGTGCCGCTGCCGTGGCTGATCCCGCAGCCGCAGTCTTGCTGGCCTGGGCATCATTGGCATATCCCTGGGCAGTGGATACCTTATTATCCATTTGGCTTACAAATTGTTCAAACCAGTTTTGGTCTGGTTGCGTTATTCCAGATCCCGGAACTAATCCGTTTTTGATTGTATATATCTTTGTTTCTGTTTTAAGTAAATAGTTTTTTGTATTAGGCGCAGTCCCAGTAACCCATACACCAATTTTTATATCTCCAGCTTGTTGTGTGGCTTGATCGGGTATAATCCATCCAAATCTGACACTATTATCATTATAGTAAACATTGATTGGACTTGATTCGCTCCCGCTACCATCCACCAACTCATAATGTATCCATATGGACTTTGTTGTAATATCAACACCATCATAGTACCGATCCATCATAAAACTTATGTACTGACTATATGATTCACCCTGCACTGATACCTGAGAGTTTATATCACCAATTGTGCGCCCCTCAATATAGGCATATTGTTCATCGTGGTATATTGGGTAATCGGTATATTTATCGCTCTTAATCCATGTATCTGTGCTTACGCTTCCAAATGCAGAAAATGCATCGTCTAAATCGCTGTACATAATATCACCTCTGATCTACCACTGCAAAATCGGTTACAACTCTTACTTTGTTTTTCTCTCCCACCACGCGCACAGAAAATCGTTTTAGTTTTGCTATATTATCAGGCACTCGGCAATGGCTATTAAATATCGGTACGTAATACTTTTGCTCAAATATTGCCACCTTATTATATCCCATCCATGATGCATCAAACGCAAAATCGCAGTCAAGATAGTTCTGTGTACCGGCGACCAAATACGGGAGAGGGAGATCATTTTCAATATGCTGCTTTTCTACCTTGAATCTTAGTGTTTCCATTCTATTCCTCCCCAAACAATCCTGTACGCTCTTTCGGCTGCGCTTCTTGTACCATAGCCTTTGCATCTTCTTCAGATAACCCTTCAAACTTTTGAAAGTACATCCACGCTGGAACCTTTCCCTGTATAACATACTGCCACCAGCGCGCCCGATCCTCTTCACGGTTGTATGTAATGTCCCCAAAATCATAAGTGATTTCGTAGTTTCCGGCGGCTGCCAGTCCGTACAGGTCCGCATATACATTAAGCGCATATATTGCCCCGTCAAGACAACTTTCCAGCTTGTCACGTACATCCTTGATTAGCTGTATGGTTCTCCTGTCGTCAGCCTCTACCTGTGTGGCTGTGACCATTCCTGTTTTTTCATCAAGCACAAAATACCCGTTGGAATATCCACACTTAAATCCAACAAACGAGAGTAGGTTGTTTATTCCAGTAATTCTGATATCAGTATTCAATAATGGAACAATCTCCTGATAGAAAGATTCCGTTCCATTTCCAAATACATTTTTTACATAATGAGGAAGCTTTTCGTTGCTCATACCAGCATATCGCCCCTTAATGTTTGTACCGCTTCCAAACATCAGCTGGTCGTCTGCTAATATAATTTTCTCACTGTCAAATATTTCACCAGCATTTCGGCTGTATGCTATATCAAGGTCTTTTAATTCCTCGATTGCTTCTGCGAACATTGGCAATCCCAAAGGTGATGAAATATCCACATTGTTAGCCTGTGGAGTACGGAGTACGCCAAACATGGGACCATCCAGCTTTCCTCCGTTTGATTTTAAAATGGGAGGGGTTTCCGGCATAAGGTCGGCCCATTTAGTTCTGCTTAATGCAACAGGGTCGCCCAAACTGTTTGCCGAACTTGAAACATAGGCTTTATTGGATATGTAATAGGGGTAATAGGTATTGTCTCCATCTTTGACCTCAACAAACCTATGATATTCAAACCGAGTGTAATATTTCTTGTTTTCGCTGTAGCTATCCTTAAACACAATCCCATAGATACCTTCATTATCGCAATCCGTAATGATAAAATCCATAGGTGTGAATATGTCCAGTCCCTTACCGTTTGGCTTAAGTATGATTGTGCCGTAGGCCATACCATATTCTACCCAGTGCCTAATCTGGAAATATATCTTATCAATCTGCTCCTGGAGCCATGTCGCCCGCGCACTCCCATCAATCTGTATCCCAATAGCCAACGTGGCAAGCCGGGCCGTCTCGGAGCATATAGCCTTTGCAAAATTGATTGTCTTAACGTTATCGTCAGCATTCACCCAATAGGGAGTACCCCGGTAGATATTGGCGCACTCTGAAATCTTGCTTTCCATCTCTGGGGATACTACTGACTCAACATTAAAATCATCCTCTGCTTGTCGTTTGAATATCATTCCTATCACCTTTTTAGCCCATGTTATTAGTCCCATTTACTCACCTATATCTTGCGCAATTTTCAATATAGCTTAAAGGCAACAATACCGATTGTTCCTTTAATATCTGTCTCTGCAATCCTTTAGATGTATAGACGCAGTTTGATATTAGTTCGTTTATTCCTTGCCGTATAACGCATTCCTCTGTGTATGAATGACCAGGGGAAATATCAACATACTTTTTCAAAAATTGTCCTATTCGCTGTTTGCTATATTCTGTCATGCGCTGTTTCCCCTTCTCATTGATAACGGGCTGGTAGCATAGCGGAGAGCATCAATCCAGTGGTCGTTTCCATCCGGGTAATCTGCTATCACTTCTCCATTGCTATCAACCTCATGCTCATATTCTATGATTTCTTTATATGCCCGTGGTGTACGTGCCGGGTCTATAACGATTGTACGGCATTGCAACCACTCAAAGGTATATTTCCTACTACCCGGTGTTACAATGGCTTTACGTGCCGGTAAACCAGCGTCACGGAAGTCTATAATACTTTCTTCTTCATCCACACCGCAATAGATTGTATAATCATCGTACCCAGCCGCCTGTATATCCTCCGCCATCTTACTATTACGGATTTTACATCCCCCCATTTCGTCAAGCAGCACAACTAATTCTTTGTTTGGTATGTAAGCGGCCCGGATAAAGGCTTTGGGGTCTGGGAACCAGCCCCAGTCTTGCCCCTGGTATATGCTTTGATATCCCTTGATTTCATCATCCGTAATGGTCCTCACATCCAGCATATCAAATATATTTGTACCAAGCCCAACCGGTAAACCTAAATACTCGTGTTTGTATGCCCGCTCATTGGTGGCTTTAAGATGTTCAGCGCGCTCAATAAACATTTCTCCTAACCACTCTTCCGGCACAGAACGGTAATCGCTTTTATGCCTATACGCACTATCATCTGGCGTATTTACATACTGATTCGCCCAGTTGCTTTGACTGATAGGCGGGTTGAAGGACTTAAATACAACAAACTTGCTACCACCACGCAATACTGACTGCTCAACAGTTCGTATTTCTTTCGGTCCTGCAAATTCGTCCAGTTCCTCGAACCATAGATATTTAAAGTATCCCTTACTGGCCTTTATAGATTTTGTTTTCTTTGCCTTGTCAAGTCCACGGAATATTATTTTTTGTCCTGTCGGCTTATAAACAAATCGGTATGGGCTTATACGGGATTCCCATAAGTCTGTCACACCTAATGCATCTATGGCCCACTGTATCTGTTCAAATACTGATTCTCCAATGGTTACAGCGTATTTTCGGAATATAACAGCATTGGCCTCTGGGTCATCCATCATTCCCAGCACGATCTCCGCTGATATAAAAGAGGACTTTGCGGAACCTCGCCCGCCGTACAGGTCGTAATATGTATGATTACCGTCCAGAATATCCCAGTGAACACCATAGAATGAAGGGGCGATTACATCAGTCAGATTTATTATGTCACTCATGCATCATCATTCCCTTTCTCCGGTTTTGGTATATCATTCAGTATAGTGACTCCTTGTGCATTTTCTCCCTTTTTTGTATTATCCATAAACTTATCAACTACAATCCCCATCGCTGTTGCAATTTGGGAGATAGTAGCATTTTCTAGCTTATGCGGGTCCGCCAGCTTTTCAAGATATTTATCAATAATACCCTGTGCTTGTTCTTTCCTGGAATCCATATATGCCAACATATCAGCTGTGTTCTGTTCTTTTTTTGTGCGCACTTCTGCGCAATATCTGCACTTTTTGCGCATATGTTTTTTACTGTGTTATCTGAAACACCGAATTTTTTTGCTGTGGCACGATAGCTTCCAGATTCCACATAATCAGCTATTATTTTCTTTTTCTGTTTATCTGTTAATCTGGAAGCCACAATCACCACCCCTTATTCTCTGTGCCTCACACGGTATAATAGTCCTATACTAATTTTACCATGCATGTGTTGGCAAACCGTCCCCACATTTAGTCGCATGTGCTAGTTATCCTGTTATTCGTCTTCGTGTATTTGCTCCACTTGATTTATATAGCTATCTCCCCTGAAATAACAATTTGGACACAAGCAAACCGCCACATTCCGCAAAGCTATGAATAATCTTCCTCTGTCATCATATTTCGTTTCTCTTCCGTTCTTAATGACGTAGACACATTTTTCAATATATCCATCTTGTATTTCAGGTTTTATAATAAATTCTGTATCTTCATCCATTACAAAATCCATTCCCAATGCTTGACATAAAATGCTGAATGCCTCCCCCTCGTCAATTTCCATTTTACAAATAGTTGCTGCTCTGAATTTCACTTCCATTTTTTATTTTCTCCATTTTTTCCGCAATTTCTTCAATCATTACCATATCTTCATCGGTTAATTTATTACTGGCTTCTATAACCAATCGTAAGGCATATAAAAACTCTGTTACCCGTATAGTACTATCAGTATTAATCATCCTTTCCACCTCCCAAACAATGTCATTAACCGCCTATATTCATCCAACGTTTTTCTTTGATACCCGTAAAAATCATCCCGTTTAATTGGTATATTCTTTCGCTTGCTCAGCTTGTCATATCCGATATTACTTACAAGGCTTTCGTATATCTCCACCTCCAGGCCAGGAGCGGAGGATATGGCGCACTGGAACAATGTTAGCTTATCTTCTACGCTGGCGGTCTGGCAGTATTCTTTTATGCGCTTGGCTTCATCATCGGTAATGCCATAATCACTATAATTCTTGTTCCTAGTCCTCATATCCATCCTTCCTACACATTAACCCTTTCCCTTATCGACCGAAGGGTGCGGGGATTAGACTGTGCATAATACCGTGCCGTAACTCCTGGGTCTGCATGTCCCATAATCTCCTGTATAGTCCCTATATCAACGCCTCTGTTCTTCAGATTCATTCCCAGTGTCTTGCGTGACTTATGCGGATATACCCGGCATGTTAATCCGGCTCTCTTTTTTATGGTTTTCAATATTGCCCGGAATCCGCAAGTAGTCATTTTCCCATACGGTTTTCTGGAGCATGGGAACATATACAGGCAATCATCTTTCCTACTGTCCAAATACAGTCCATAATAATGCCGCGCATCATCATCCAGATAGATTGTACGGTATCTTCCGCCTTTCTCTCCCTGTATCCATATATCGCCGATCCTCATGTCTATCTGATCTAGAGTTATTTCCGCAATTTCTCCTATCCTGGCCCCAGTACTTCTAAGTACTTCCAGTAATGCCCTTTCACGGATATTCTTACACGCATCTCTTAACTTTGCAGATTCTTCTGGGCTGTAATAATCTATTGGTTTAATTGGTACTTTCTTAGCTGGTATAGGTTCTACCGGATTATCTGCAATTAACTTTTCTAAACGCATCCATGTGAAGAATGCTGATAGAAAACGGCGTTCATTATTGTAAGTACTGGGCTGATTTTTCTTTCCACCACCAGACACATTTCTAATTTCATATCTCGATAAATACCAATCAATATCTGTGGTATCCATCTGGTCCAATGATTTTGTGCTTATTTCCATCAACAATCTTCGTATGGCATTCAGATAGTTTTCTTTGGTTCCTCTCGCTAAATCGCGTTTTTTAACCAGGAACAATTGTATTATGTACTGATTCCGCTGGTTTATATCATTCTTTCTCTCTGCCGGTAGGGTGGTTATTTCCTCCATATTTACCCTTACCAATTCCTGCTGCATTACATTTTGCAGAATGTTAAGAGTCTGCTGCTCCACAATGTATAAGGACATGGCTACCAGTACATTGTTAATTATTTCGGCTTTAATTGTCTGTGTACTCATAATTATATCCTCCTCATTCGTATTGATTTTCACGTCTGAGTGAGATATAATATACTCAGACGTATTTACGAGAGCGGTGGAATCATCTTGGCGGGTGACCATCGCTCAGTTTTCATTCTGTGCATATATGTGTTCCTTTATCTATTTTTCTTTAATCTGAAACTGCTAATACTACTGATATCAGTTTAGCAGTTTCTCTATGATAAATTTCGGTACATAAACCACTCCATTTTCTTCGTTGTCTCTTAAGTAGTGTTTTAAATCTGCTTCCATAATAATCCACTTTTTCAACGCTTTAATACCCATCTCGCAGGCCTCAAGCCCTTCCAATGTTTGATGTGCACCATCAGATTTAGCTGCTACTTGTCTATCAAATACCGCTAATATATTCATAGCCTCTGTTTTTGTCATGATCATTCCCTTTCTGGATTATAATTTAAAATATCAGTTTTGTTGTGTAACGATACACAATGTTACGCAACGTTATCATTAAGATATCTATCCAGGGCCTGCCGGATCACCCAGCTTATAGCCCTGTCCTCTTTCTGGCAGTAGGCGGTTACCCGTTTTAGTTGTTCCGGGTCCATGCTTATGTTCTGCCGGATATACTTCTTATCGGTCTCTTTCTTTGGTCTTGCCATACCTCTGCCCCTTTCTGTGTATGTATACACAATTTTTCATCAATTATCAGTTTGGTTAGTTATTAACATGTACATCTCCATTGCCAATGATTATTCCAAAATACTTTCACATAATATTTACATCCGTTGCAGCCAATAGATTTTTTTTTGGATTTGCTGACCTTCTTTTTACAAAAAAATGACATGTTTTATTTCCTTCCATTCTTTTCTTATATCTATGTTTGATGAACTACCGTTCTCCTATTTTTATAGAGAAACGCAGTGCTTTAAAAATCTTATCCGCACTTTCTACACTCATACTTTTAGTTCCTTTTTCCCAATAAGCAATAGCTCTCTTAGTCACTCCAGCCATATCAGCTAAATTTTGTTGTGACAATCCCTGCTTTTTTCTTTCTTCCTGTAAAATCTTACCTAAATCTATATTATTTGTTGATTTACAACCTACACATTCTTTGCACATCTCTTCCTCCTCAAACTTTAATTTTACAAATCTATTGTTGGCATAGCTTTTACCATGCTAATAAGCTTTATGTAACCTATATAGGCTTCCATCAGCCTATCCTTGTCCACTTTATGCTTAGCGGAATTAAAGTCACGATGGCAAGCCTCTGCACGTAACTCTAATTTTGCAATTAAAGCATCTGCATCAATCAGTCGCATAATTCTCCTTCCTCCGATTCTCCCGGAAATGTTAATATTGCTTATGTCAGTTTTGTGGGCTGATTTGAATTAGAAGCCCTGATTGTGCTGGTAAATTCTCCAAACACCATGTGACCTTTTCAACTCTGTATTCCTTATCATCAGCCCGTACAGTATCTCCAACGGTAGGTTTTGTATCTGTTTCCAGACCAATCATCAGGTTATCTGTTTTACATTCAAACCATATAAGCATGTCTTTCTCCTTCCATTATCCTAATCCACTTGTATATAATCTTTATTGATGTGTCCCGTTGGTGGAAAACTTTTGCTTGCATATTGGGTTATGTTTTCTTCTATTGCCTTCTGGGCATCTTCGTAACTATCAAAATTTTTAATCATATTCATAATCGCCTAATTCAATATCTTTTCCGCACACAGGGCATTCGATTGTTCCCCATTCATCTCCACAGTATTCGGGAACATTATTATAGTACCACTTCAGAACTATATCAACGTCACAATGTGGACATTCTAAAGATATTGATACTGGCTTTACATCAATGTGAAAGTCTGTTTTCATAAATCACTCCTAAATACTAATTTTCCCCCTTAAATCCCTTACGTTCGCAATAAGCCTCCCATGTTTCTGTTCGGTAACATCCACTATACATGTACCGCTGCTGAAACTCCAACTGCGCCTTATTCGGCATAACTCCAAGCCGCTCATTGCGTTCCGCCTGAGCATATAAGTTGATTGCCTTATAGCCCTTTAATGCCTCCACTCTGTCCGCTGCGTCCTGAATATCAGCCGTAACCAAAATGTATATAAAAATCCGGTATGGCCTCACACCATACTTACCCAATAGCTCAATGGTGCGCCTGATTGGCTCGATCTGTACCTGTTGGTCGCAGGAAAAGCGAATGAACCTAATCCATTTCAGCCGCGCCAAAATGCTTGCAATCCGATCATCCACCAGCCGCGTATCCATCCCCTGGTTGAGATCAATCTGGTATATGCTCCCGATCAGGGATTCCAACTGTTCTATGCCGTATTCGCAAGCCAATATATTGTTATCCATCAATACCAGCTTGTCCGTGTCCTGTCTCACAACATCCTGCCAGCGCCGGTATGGCCTGATAGTTCCTTCTTTGTTAGGCACCACGCACCATCGGCAGTGATTGGGACAGCCACGGGTCAGATACCCAATGGCATAATCGCAATCTGGATATATGGAGTAATCCGGGTACATGGAGTCAATTTCTGGTGGTAATGTCTGATCCATAGGTAGATCACGATATCCGGTCCCGCCCCGGATCGTATCATCTGGAAGATGAGGATTGTCCAGCGTGAAGTCAAATACCTTACTGCTGTATACACGGTCATAGTGCAGCACCGGCACCCACCATTCCACGGTATCTCCCTGGGCCTTATGCCACGCTGATATTTTCATCAGCGCTAAATTAGGAAAATTCTTGCCATGCTTGAAATAATCTTTTTCCGCGTCATGTAATCCAACTATCATTTTTTTAAGGAGCCGGGATATCCCGTCAACGGTGCGCACCGCTCCGGCCTCCTCTCTAATCTTTAAAATAGCGATTTAAAATAGTTCATCTATCGTGAGTCCTGTTTCATGTGCCGCTCCATTTTTACAAAAGTACACATTTCCATCTCCTAAGACAAAGAATCTATACCATGTTTTTCGCACCATCATGATTGCATATGCGATATCCATGGTTTGGTACATATCAAAGACATATCTCCAACTCATCCTCTGCCTCCTATATTGGTGTCTGGAACCGGCACGGCATGTCCAGGTAGCACCGGGCCTCCGCCAACGGCGCACCCTCCACCACTATGAGCGGACACCATCCCGGCCTTCCAAGAAACACATTTGGTATGTCTTTGTGTTCTTTGGCCTTACACTGCTTATCAATGGAGCAGCATGGGCAATCATAGCAGCTATCTGGCATATTTTCTATTTCTAACATTGCCTTCATCTCTCTGTCTCCTTGCAATAGCCGCTTTGTTCACACGCTTCGGCATCTCCGCAATCGCATTCCCCAGAACAGCCCTTTACTAATTCCTCTTTTTCGGATAAGGTGATAGCCTCAATCATATAGGCAAACGAAATTTGACCGCGAATCCATGGCAAGTCTGCTCTATAGATAGGCTCCTCTGAACACCAATGGTCAACAAGGTTAAAAATTGTTTCCCTGACACGCTTTTTATTCATCATGGCTGATCCTCCTCTAAATCTGTGCTTTCTCCGCTTCCTCTCTCTTTAAAAAAACACAGATTTTAGTGTCCCAAATACAGCACTGTCACTGCCCAAAAACCCACTGCACAGCCCGCTCCAAGCCACACTCCCATAAATATGTAGGTAGTCATGTCCTCAATGTATTCCTTGATGTATTCCTTAATCTTTTCCTTCATCTCATTCTCCTTTATCGATTTTGGTTACTTTTCTTTATCCGGTTTTGTCCCGCAATAGGGACAGTATGGGGTCTGTACCGCGGATCCTACCCTGCATACACTGCACCTATAGAATTTTCTTGGTACATACTTTGGTTCACCATCATCGTCCGTACCGATATAAGAATGGGTTTCGTATCCTATCCATTTGGGATTCTCTGCGTCTATCATCCCTCTTCCTCCTTGTATGGTTCTGGCCTCGGCATCCAGGCGATAACTAGATCATCCATTTCTCCCGGACCTTGATTGTACCAATGACCGTGGCAAAAAGAATAATATCTCACATCCTGCCTACCATCAAAATCTACCGTCACCGGATATATATAAGCATCTTGCGTAAAAGGATTGATTCCGTCTTCTGGCAGCCGCTCCGCAACCGGGATCCACTGATGCTTAATCTTCTCTTCCAACTCAGCAATTCGGTAATCTTTATCACACTCGCTGCAACGTTCATGCATAGCTCCAGTTGATATACTTCGGCTAATATAACTACTGTAGGCAAGACCCTTTTTATACTTCTTGCAGTTATGCCTGATTGTTAAATGCTCGCAATCTCCACAATATCCCATCAATATTCCTTTCTGGTTAATCCCCTAAATCTGTGTTTTTGATCCCTAACTCTATTTCTGCTACTGCCCGGAAGATTGGGTAAAACTGCTGCGGCACCACTGCGTTTCCAAGGCATCTAAGTCTGTCCACCCTATGGGGAACCCCATTAGCCACTCTACCCACGTTGGGTTCAACTGCCCACTGCCTGGTTCCATCTGTTTCTCCTCTACGGCTGGAGCAGGGAATAGTTTTGCAACTTGACATAAATTCATCAAGCTTTGTCCTCCAGCTTTGTTTTTGTGCCGTATCGTCCCATTTTTTGTTATTATCGGATTCCCAATTTTCTTGTTTACTCCATCTGAGGCTGTAGGGGTCGGCCACATCTTTACTGCTGTAGCAAGATCCGGAGATCTTCTGTTCCGTTCTGATGCACAGTCCCCCCTGATCGTGGCCTTCGGTGTAGGCCACAATTGCTGTCCTGTATCGCTGGTGTGGGGCATTAACACCTGCAGCTGGTATAAGAAATGCCCGTGTGGTGTATCCCTGGCCTTCCAAGTCAAAAAGCACTTTGTCGAGTGCCATATTGATGATTCCAGCAACATTTTCTCCAATAACCCAAGTCGGCCTGAGTTCTGAGATAACCCTAACCATTTCTGGCCAGAGGTAACGGTCATCTTCCTCGCCTCGCTGCTTCCCGGCAACAGAGAATGGCTGGCAGGGGAATCCTCCTGAAATAATGTCAACTGTCCGCAAACCTGTTCGTTCATAAAAGCTTTCTCCTGTTAATGTCCTTATGTCCCTCCAGCGTGGCACATCCGGCCAATGCCGCTCCAGTATCTTTGTGGGGTAGTCCGCAAACTCGCACTGTCCAACAGTCCTAAAACCTGCCCACTCCGCAGCCAGATCCATTCCCCCGATCCCACTGAACAGGGACAGGTGGGTGAGCCTCTGTTCCGGGGTAACGTATTCTATCTCCATCTGGTCATCACATTCGTAATGGTCAAATACCTCTAATCCCATAACTTCCTTCCTCCGCTAAATGGGCATTTTGATTACTTGGACGTCTGGAATGATCCGGGCATATTTCCGTCCTATCATAGGCTGGACGTAGATATGCTTGTGTCATGGGCGATGGATGTTTTTCCATATCTTTTATTACTGCCATTCTTTGGCGTTCTGAATTTTCGCTATATTGATTTTTTATTTTATTTTCCGGCATTCAAGCACATCTCCCTTCTCAAAAACGTAATGACATCCAGGTATTGTAATCGTCCTTGGGCATTCATCCGTATAATCAATCAGTCCCTTATCTCTCATGTCACGTAAATATCCCCATATGGTAGAACTAGATGTATATCCAACTCCATCCCCAATCTCCCTGGTAGTAGGAGGATAGTTATGGATCACCATGTAGGACTTAATATAGTCAAGTATACGCCTATGTGCTTCCTTCATCTGTCCCCTCCCCTACCCAGTCCTGTACCTGTTTTAGCATCAATGCATCGTAATCAGTTTCTCGTTGGTCAAAATTGTGGAACTGGTTTTTACTGCCTTTGGCGGTCAATTCCTGCCGCTGGCTTCTCACCCAGGTCCTTACCGAAGCTTTCCAGTCCTTCATTTTGTTTTTTCCAACCATCCATCCCTTTGATGCATAAAAATCAACAAAACTCTCTGGGTCAATGCCATATCCATTCAAATTGCAATAATCGGACACATCCGACACCGAAGGTGGAGTAAATGTTTTTTTATTATTATCATTTACATTATCCTTTTCCTTTACATTATCCTTTTCCTTAGGTTTTGCTTTGGTTATGGTTTGGTTATCACTTGGTTTATTATAATTGGATTCTAGGTTATTGTTTGGTTCTGCCTTGGTTACTGGCCTACCACCCTTGGTTCCGTTTTGGTATCTACGATTATTCGCATCAATTTGTGGTTTTGCCATTAAAAACATTGCTGACGCAACACCTGCTGATTTAGGTTCTATTTCATCAAGTCCATATTCTAAGATTGCTGTAAGAGATTCCAATCTTTCTTTTTCCGGCAGCTGCTTAATGGCTTCCCAGAAGCTGCGATAAAATACAACACTATCTCTCATAACCAAGCTCCAAACATACTAATCTGACCGGGAATATCTTTGTCTTTTTTCTTGTTCAGGCTTATAAACAGCTGTGCGCCACGTTCTGCTGCCTTTATGCTCTTAGTCCTATTATTCTGGCTGACAAGCCATTTCTCTGTTTCTTTCCGTCCCTGTGCATCGTCACGGGGTATATAGTAACCTTTCCCTGTTGGCAATGTAAGAATCACTTTATCATGCCTTAATATCTCAATGGCGGTTCGTATATCTCTATCCGATTCCCCTATCTTGGATACCAGTTCATCTCTGTTCAATGCATTCTCTTTCCCTACAAGAAGCGCATTATATACCCTTGCTTGAACATCTTCACTAACAGTTCGCTTATTCTTCAAATAATCCCTCCTTTCGGGCCTGGTAAAGGAGGTTTGATAGGTCCAGGCCCAGGGTCAGAAAGTATATCGTGACATATTAGCATTCTGACCAGTAATCATTTCCGTTGTATGTATCATCCCGTAGGCATTGATACTGATTTCAGTTTACTTTTTCAAAGATTCTTCGTATTCCTCAATAACCCTAAAAAATTCGCTTGCCTTTAACTCTTTAAATCCTTCAAGGTTATCAAAATCGCAATCTGCTTTAAAGCTTGCATACAATACATCGTTTATCATAAATAGTCTGCTGCTTGTCCGACCAAAGACTCTAAATTCAAATGATAAAATAGGTTTGTGCGGTGATTTTAACCCCAGCTCCTGGCATTTATTAATCCAAGCTTTCGCAGGTAAAGAATTTTTCTTAAACAACCCAGGTGTATCCTTCTTGAAATACTTTCCAAACTTATGAATATCACCATCCGTTGGGTAAATGTACAACCGATCTGCCGATGGATAATATTCATGAGTTTCAAAGCCTTGCTCTTTTGCAAACTCCACAAACGCAATATTTACCTTTTCAGACATGGCCTTATAATCTATGTACTCTTTATAAATTGGACTGTCAGACGTTACTATGTAATACTTTTCCATCTATTTCTCCTCATACACTAATTATTATCAAACTTAATTCCATATACCTTATATCTGTCCTCAAACGCTATCATACCAATGCTATGCGCTTCTGTATGGTGCTGCCGGCATAAGCATATTTTCCGGTACTCCGAATCATCAACCTTCCTCCGGTCATTACCCATGCCGATAGTATCTACATGGTGTATCTCTCCATCTCGACCGCATATAGCACACTTACGAAGCTTTAAACACGCATACAGGTAATGTCCTATATCATCGGTACGGTTAAGGGCGAAATCCAACAACGGTATTCCCTGCTCCAGCGAATAATCCAACATGGTATTGATAAATTCCCTGGCAGTATCCATAGAGCAATCAGACAGTGAAAAATATCCGCATCCAGTCCGGTTGATATGTAAATACTTAAGCCATTCTTTCTCTACCTCCGGCACGTTCCCGGAATAGGCGGAGATGTCATTGACTGTGGCGTAAATCTTCCTGCGCTGGTCTGCGCTTATATGTCTGCCATCATCAAGCCATACGCTACATCTATTCATACGCTTTTCGATGATCGGATCCATAAGATTTTTCCCAGGAATAAAAATCTGTAAATATGTCCCCTCTGGAACCAGTTTGTATGCCGTTATATTTGCTGACTCATGCATATATTCACCTCTAGTTCCACGGAAGTCCGCTCTCCTGCATTTCATCTGGAGGTGCAGTGTTTTCATTAGAAGGTTTATCTGGTGTATTCTTAAACCTCGCAATACAATCTATATACTGCGATTCAACCATATCACTGAATTTGTCTACAGCATAAATAGAGCATATGGACCTCCAATGTTTACCAGTTCTCTCACACTCTGCTATCAAATCGTTTACCTGATCCTCGTTTAGCTTCTTTTCCTTTGTAATACTCTTTTCATTCTTTGATTCTAAAATTTGTTCTTTGTTGTATTTAGTCCTGTCAGAATCCCAGTACACATCTGCACCAATTCCAAGCTGCTTACACGCTACCGATATAGCATCTGTGGTTGCCATTTTATAGCATTCGTCCGAAACATATATACCGGATTTCTCTTTTGATGCAAACATGCTGCCGCCGTTTCCGGGAATTGGTTTAGACCATTCCCCGTCAACCTTTATGTATAATTCGATATCCACAAAAGCCGCTATCTCATTCCCTGATGTTTCCAGCCACTTCCGCGTTGGGATGTAGTACCATCCTATCCCACATGGGCCAAACTGCTCAGTAAGGACTTTTATGCGCCACATGGGGTTAATATCGGTCATACCACTAGTACGTCCTCCCTTAATGGTTTTCTTGGCGCTATCCGGGACGGAACGGACCTGCTCATATAGTTCAAGATTTTTCATCCGTATCCTCCTTCATCAGCGTTCCTACAACATATATCACAGCTTTTTCAAGCTCCTTCCGGGCGGCACTCCCTATGCTTAAGTGGCTTTGTCTATCTCGGAGATAAGATACCATTGCAGTACCATCAATCATCTTGTGTTCCAGATTCATGTTTTATAACCTCCTTGTAATGCTCTTTATTCCGCTTTGTGGATTTCTTATTGCATTTATCGCATACTTTCCATCTCTCCGGGTCAAGGAAACATCCACAG
>Ga0192277_1103_pt1 | contig 16541 bp, 11 predicted proteins | sample Koala_Koa24_J3_FD_131302 | JGI IMG/M metagenome (GOLD analysis project Ga0192277, IMG submission 131302) | Enriched cells from koala feces incubated with labeled cellulose particles, San Francisco Zoo, California, United States - Koala_Koa2-4_J3 ...
GCCAGCAATGACAATGTTCCAAGTCGCTTGTATTCATAATCTCTTGCCACTTTGCCATGTTTTTCCGTTGGTGGCAGATCGGGTGCGATGTTTTTGAGTGCCTGTATTCCGGGCTTCTCATCATAGGACACGGTCACAGTTTTGGGTTCATCCATATCTATAGTGATGTTCCCTTCTTCGTCGAAGCACATTTCGACCTGCTTATATACGACCAGTACGTCATGCATTTTTTTATCAAAATCGGGATCTTTGCGAACAAGATAGTACTTCATCTTATTCGGTTTGATTTCATTATCCTCCAGTATGGCACGTACCGTGCTATGCGATATATTAGAAAGTCCCGGGTAACCTGCCTCATTACAATGGGTTCGAATATGTTTCTGAAGAGCGCGATAAGTCCAAAGCTCTTCTGCGTAACCTATTTCCTTAGGCTTCACACAGGCAATACTCGTAATCCAGGTTTTTTCGTCATCAGAGATGACATTAGGTTTTCCGCTTCTCGAAGAATCGTTCATCGCATAGTCAAAACCGGCTGCAGAGTACTTTGTAATGAACGTTGCAACAGTATTTCGATGAACACCTATTGTGGCGGCAATATCTGTGTTCGACATACCATCAGCACTGAGAAGAAGGATTTTTGCGCGCTGTACTTTGCGATATTCTTCAGTTTGAGAATTAGCGATTTTTTCAAGCTTAGTACGATCCTCGTCAGCGATAGTGATATTGCCCCATTTTTTATTACGACCCATGATGCATCTCCTCTTTCTATACGGATATGCAATCATTATATCATAGATGAATTATTTGCACAAGGATTTTAAAAACATTATACTAGGCTGCATAACTTTGCCGATACCAAAATTCTCCTCAAAATCTTTTAACGCATCCATTTTCGTAAAAACAACAGCAACGTCCTTGTCAATCAGCTTATTTGTTGAAATCCCACAACTCTGTCGAATATAATCCACCAATCCGTTTACCATATCCGTAGATGCGTTTGAATTATGTGAGGTCGTAGTAGACCAGTTCAATATATCTGGTGCATTTTTGCTCAGTTCTCTTGCAACACTTGGAAGCGCCAACGGATCAAATAATATAATCAACGATTTGGAACCATTGATATATCTACTGATTACCGGATTAATATGTTCACAATCTTCCCCCGCACCATCAAAAATTGTTAATGAATAGGAAGGTATTGTATTATTGGTCATCTTACTCCTGTCTTTAATACGCCACAGCTGCGGACGAGGTGCAATACCTGCAGATGTAGCCGGAACCGGCTGTCTTCTTACGTAAATATCCTCATCATTCTCCTGAAAGGTTTCCATGGTTGCTGTATCCATCGCAGACAACACCCATGGAGAATTTGTTGTCGATCGTAATTCGTGAAGCATTGTTGTCAAAAAATTCGTTTTTCCAGAACCAGTAATACCCAGAATGCTGAAGCGTAAATATTTTTTGTATTCCAAAATATCTGACGGCAGTTTTTCTGTACAGTGTCCACATTCTCTGACGTTAAAAATACCTCCGCAACCACATTTCTGCACTTTATTAATTGGAATTTTACTCCATATCATTTCCTTTCCCGACTTCGGTGTGGGCGCCTCCGTTCCACAAATATTGCACCTCACGGTAATATCTTTACTATGCAGTTCTTTCAGGCAATAAGGGCAAAGAATATCTGGACGCAGCGGATTCGGTGGTGTTTGTATCTTTATCTGATTTAATGGGTTTATATTCATAGCTTTTTCCTCCATTCATTTAAAATCTATCAGGGGACATTCAAACTATTAATGTCGCCGATTGATTATTCATACTCCAACATATCTTCCTCGTTTAAGAAAAGACGAATAGCCGTTCCAGCTGGAATTCTCTTCCATATATCATCTGAAAAAACATGCGAATATACTCCGTTTTCATAATGATCCTTTTCTTCTGATAACTGTATTTTTTCTAAAATAACAATTTGCGGATCTCGCAACTTCATAGGAATGTGGCTATCCGCTCGATAAGCGACAATCAGCTCTGGAAATTCCCCCGTATCTGAACGAACCCTCAGGGAACAGTTCTGTGCTTTCGCACGGCCTTTCCAGAAAAGCCCCCATTCTCGTTCCCAGGAAAGACTATACGTAATTTTTGTCTTTGGCCGGTTACAAATCCGTTGTTTCGATGGTTCCGCATATACCAGACTACCATCTTTCATTTTATACTGACCAATAACAGAAAGGTATAAATCTGTCTTTGGCAGATGATTGAGAACAATCATCCCATCCTTATCATACTGTTCCAGCGTCACAGATTGCATACGATTCTGTTTTGCGTCATCAATAGTGGCCCATGGCGCGTTTTTTCCTGTTTTTTCTGCAATTCTGTAAAATATTCTTTCAAGGTAAGACGGCCGATTCGCAATCTGAACCCGCAGCCGATCGTTTTCTATCCGCGTTTCTCTTTTATCAATTTCACATTTTTCAATATTAGAAACAGGGACGAGCGCGCAAAGTATCATACTCGAGCCAGCCAGAGACAGAACCGCTAGTGTGCAAGCAGTATGATCTGGTATCATGAATTGCGCTTGCCTGGCATTACCAGACACCGTGGTATAATTGCGCCCATCTCCCAATATAGCTGACAGTTCCGATACAGAAAAAACCTGCCCAATCAGTTTAGGGTCTATCTCAGGAGAAACGCTCTGTATACGCACAGAACAGTTTACTACATCTGGAATCGTCCACCGAACCGTTACCTTTCTTTCCTCCACCGATGCTACAACATTCTCCACTGCTATCGGCGGAAGCTCCGGGGTCAGGCTGATCGTCACGCCTTTGCTATAACACACATCTTCCCCATACGAATGCTTACACTGCAGACGATAACCATAAAGTGTACCATTCGTTACATTCGTATCATCATAGCCAGACATTGCCTGCTGTGCAATAATTGTGCACCTCGCGTCTGGTTTCTCAGCCGGAATTGTTCCAACGCTGCGCAAAATGCGAACTCCTATACAGTTTTGCGGCAAATTCCAACTGAAATGACATTCGCCATTTTCCGCTTTCGCATTTAAACTTTCTTTATTGATCTCCCCAAAAAATACGGTATCACAGACTGCTGCCTCAGAATAAACTCCTTTTCTTACTGCAAAAACTGCATATCCGTAACGAATTCCCGGCTGCACATCCGAATCTCTAAGTTCTAACTCATGCAAATCAGAAGCAAGAAGTATTCCATCTGTATGATTTCCAGGAATACCGCTTTCTTTGCGAACCACACTGTAAGCCACTCCCTTATCTCCGGCAGAATGCCAGGTCAGGGTACAGGACAGTCTTTCCTTTTGGGTAAAGGAATAGCAAAGATCTGTTGGTGTCCCCAATTTCAATACTGCCAGGGCATCAATCGCCGGCTGATAGTCTGCCACAATCTGAAGAACCTCCAGACAGGCATTCCCACGATCAGTAGCTGACAGACTGGCCGCAGGCATTTTCCGTTTCGCCTCATTTATTTTACTTTCGATTATTTTCTGTTTATCATTCAACTTCAATTTCGGGGCGGAACCGAGTAAGCTGCCAATCATTTTCTGTGCTTCGCAATATTTTCCCGCAGACATCAATACTTGCAGCTTGTCCAGCGATTCCTGATATTTTTCAGCTTCCCGCTCAATTCTCGCTTTTAGCGGTGCAATTTTTTTATTGCCCGGATAGGCATTCTCCGCATCCGCTAACTTTCGCTTTGCTTCCGTCAAGTCTAATTCATTAAACGCAGTCTCTGCATCACGCAGATACTCTTCAAAAAATTGCATTTCCGAAAGCCGGAATCCGCACGTACACCGATCTGCATTGGCAGGCACCTTATTGTGACATTGAGGACATTCCGTATAAAATGAAGCACCGCACACAGAGCACCTTCCCTTCTCTGCCTCCTCCCGCGTGCGGAAGCTTGCGGGCGTCTTACAAGTAGCACAGGTAACATGAATAAGTGCTTCTATGGGCTCATATGGGTCTCTTCCCAACCCAGCCTCACGGTTATACAATGCCAGAGCCTCATCATAATCCGGAAAGCTTTTCTGTATATTCCGAATACAGCTGTCCGCAAAAAGCGGATCTTTCTTAAACTCGTCCGGAGCAGCCTTTAACAATGCAAAAAATTCTTTCAGCTTTTCACGTTTCAACGACTCGTCATATTTGTCCTTATTCGTCTTATTTATAAATACCTGTGTCGATCCTGCCGAAAATAAATCATTTAATAAATGCCCCAAAGAACTCATATCTCCAGCCAGCTCATCATTCCCCCGCTTCATAATCGCGTGTAATTCTTCCACCCGCTTTTTTCGATAACTTTGAGAATCTGAAACCGTTCCTTTGTCATAAAAACAGGCTAGGTCATAAAGATTCTGCACGCTTGAACACCAAGGGTATTTAGGAACCTTCATAGATTGCAGCATTCTGATCTTTGAACAAACATCATTATAAATGGTAGCCGACAAAAAATAATCATCAATGGATATTTTTTTCTCTTCAGCTGCAATTTCCATCCTTTTTTTGTATACAGATTCTGGATCGTACTCTGAGCCAATCCCATTTTAGAACGGATATGATCAACCAGAGCATCTGTCACTTCCAATGTCCCAGTCTGTCCATAGGACATAATGTCAATCATCTGCTCCAATTGAGTGCTACGCTGTTTTTTCAATGCAAGCGCTTCCGCATTTCTTGTCTTATTCTCTTTCATACTTGCCTTCATGTCTTCGTATAAGGCAAGTTCTTCCTGAATCGCTTTTTGTTTTGTCTGATCGGAAGCATTGGCCAAAACCATTTCCAGGTTCTTTTTCCATTCTTCTATTGCCTTTTCAATCTTTCTCGTATTGGATTCTGGAGGATCAAAAGGCAAATTCAGCAATTCAAAATAATTTCGTCTTTCCATGGTTCATCTCCGCTATCGTATAAAACATTGCTAAAAGCCATTTGTCATTTCAAATAATTACGATTTTATTATTTCCTACCAAATCACCACTCCTCATCAGTTGCAGACCATGTTGCAACGAGAGCATTATCTTCCAGTTTTCCCCTTTTAATTTTAGCAGTTGTAGTTGCATTAATCTCCTGCGCTATTTTCCCAAAACTCTGTGTTAGTTCGCTCTGATCCACTAGCATAGCATCAATATCGCCAGAACTAATATCTCTAAGGAAGTTTTCATCCGCACTGCCGAATCCAATTCCTGCAATATCAATTCCAATTTTATGGCACCTCTGGGCTTTTTTTATTGCTCCATTCTGATCCTCCCATACGCCATCTGCGAGGACTAAGCCAATTCTTCGTCCTTGTGACTTTTTAAGCAAAGAGAATATGTCATCAAATGGTTGTCCCTCATTACATACCCCCGTCATGCATTCCTCAATTAATTGAATTGAACTTTTACACTTTTCCAAATTATCAGTAAGTGGCTGAATAATTTTCGAATTATCAGAAACCGCAATTATTCCAATCTTTACATTCCCCGGATAGTCTTCAAATTGATCCACAAAATGGCACATAGCATTCTTTGCGTCTTCAAGCGGTTGCCCTGACATACTACCCGAAACATCTACTGCCATCACTACAGCCAACGGCTCCGCTACCGCTTTCATTTCCTCCGGATCCACAGGACGCCCATATTTACTCATGTCTGCTGGTACTGCTTCTTCACGAATGGGCAAATCTACTGTTTCTTTCCCCTGGCGAGCCTGCACATGTACCATCCCATTGATATCGTAGCTATACTGAATTTTTATAACCGTGGGGTTATCTGCCCGGTCATGTCGAATCCCGGAGACGACGTATTTTCCAATAATTTCACTTTCCAACGGAGCCTTAGTTCCCTGTAACACATAAACCTCGACCTCATTATCTCCTTGTGCGGAAGTATAGTAGTGAAAAGCTTCTGCACATTTAACCGGAATCTTCTGATTTGCTGGTACAATGGTTTTGTTAATGTATCGTGACCCATCTGCGCTGACTGCAATCACCCCCATCGCATGTGCCACTACATCAACCGAATGAATGCTAAGAGCGTTATTTAACTTTCTCTCCTTTCCAACTATTCCACGGGAAAAAGAGGATTCCGGCGACTGCCGATTCTCCGTCTGTTTTTTTCGGAATCGGAAAGATTGAGTCTCCTCCAAATCCTCCTCTGGCTTCGCCTGCGCCATCGAAAGGACATGATACTGTGGCAATGGAAGGTGTACCTGAATTGCCGCCCCAAGAGCAACTGCTTCGTCCGGGTTCACCTGTGCTAATGGCTTATGGCCGCTCAAATCCGTCAGATATTTCGAAACCTGGCGCATGCGGGTGGAGCCACCCACCAAAAGAATATCTGTCACATCCCGCCACCCGATTGAAAGCCCCCGCAACAGGTTCTCACAGAGCATCCCCGTCTTTTCAAGCAAATCTTTTGTGTTCTGTTCAAACTCCTCCAGAGAAAGTGTCGTAGCATATGAACCATACTCTGGCAGATTCATACGGACATTTGCCGTATTCTTACTTGTCAACTGCTTTTTGATATTCTCTGCGCTCTGCATCACCACATGGTGAATCTCAGGTTCGTCCGAAACTGAATAGCCCGTCTCTTCCACTATTTTATCTTCAACCATAGAGATAATTCGGGCATCCCAATCTTTTCCGCCTAAGGTATGATCCCCCGTTGTCTGCAAAGATTCCATCCGATTATTCTTCTTCATCTGAATCAGCGTGACATCAAAGGTTCCACCGCCAAGATCATACACCAGCACCCGCGCATTTTCCCGCCAATGATCCACACCATAATTCATGGCTGCCGCCGTCGGTTCATTGATGAGCTGGCGAATTCTCAGTCCAGCCTTTTTTGCCGCCCGCATAGTAGCCTGACGTTCCTTGTGATAAAAGTAAGCCGGAACTGTGACCACAGCTTCCTCTATCGTTTGCCCTGTGACAACCTCTGCTTCTTCTTTCAGATAACGCAGTAAAATCGCGGACAACTCCTCCGCAGTATAATCTGTTCCATAAAAAGAACAGTAAGTATCCGTACTTCCCATACGGCGCTTAAATACGGAAGTACAGCCGTATTCCCCAGCCTCAAATGCTTCTTTCGCTTCCGAACCGACAACCAATTCTCCATCCTCTGTAAATTGGATCACCGAAGGAGTAATTTTTTCTCCTGAAGTATTGGGGATAATTACTGGATTCCCTGTTCTCTCATCAATTTTTGCCACAGCCGAAAAAGTGGTACCAAGGTCAATTCCTACTTTTAATCCCATTTTATTCTCCTTACGCTGTCCTGGTCATTGAAACAAATGCCTCAAAAACCATGAACACGCATTATCACAGATTTTATAATTTTTTTCCCAAACGTGTTCTATTCTCCAGAAACATCTACCAAATTCACTGCGCTCTTTTCAAAATCAACATCGGAATCCATCCGTAATACCGTCTCTACGCTCTCTCCAGTATCTGCATTCATTGCTTTCACATATACCCCAATAGCGTCAACCTGAAATGTCGTTTCTATCGGCGTTCTCGTAGTAGAATGCGGTGGGAGCTGTAACTCCAATTCTCCAAGCAATTTTACATTTAATGACGGATCTGTATACTGAGGCTCCCCCGCCACATCAACGCACGGTATTAAACTATCATCCATAGACATACTCTCAAATACGCTAAGTACGACACTTTCTTGATCATCATTCGCCGGATAATATGTCTTCACTATTCTAGCTGGCATTTTTTCACCCATTTTAATAATATTATCAATTACATATTCTCTCGAGTCATCTAATATACCCGGTCCAAATGAACGAGGTGTCTGGTCTTCTACCACAAAACTAGCGGCCAATCCATGAAATACTTTCTTCTTTGGTTTCTCAGGTATTTCTGAGCCTTGAACATCTAACCCTGCATTGTCTGGAAAATCATCCAAATTTTCTTCCATTTCCGCAGCAGCCATTTCCTCCTCTACTAACATACTCGCGTATATCGCAGCCCCCTTCGCAACAGCACGGTCAGGATCCTCTATCTGAACTTTGCCTGGAAAGCGATTTTCCACCGCCTCTCTTATCATAGGCATAAAGGTAGATCCACCAACCAACAATACCGTATCAATCTCTATATTCCCTGCTTTTTTCAAGGTCGTTTCAACATAATCCATCGTCTGTTTCACTTTATCTGCTGTCAGTGCCTCAAACTCTTCTCGGGTAATTGTAACTGCGGTCGGGTTTCCATTGACGCTGACTCTTATTTTAGCAGATTGTGTATTGCTCAGTTTTTTCTTAGTCGGCTCCACTTTACTGCGAATTTCCTGACGCGTCTCAGCATCAACATCCTCTGGACAAATTCCGTTATCGTCACAACAGGTGTCTAGAATATAGTTAAACAATTTATCATCCCAGTCTTTTCCACCCAACTGATCATTTCCGCCTGTTGTTACAACCGTCATTTTCTGAACTTCACATGCCTGTTCATTTATCTCAAGCCCCATCTGCATAATAGTTACATCGAATGTACCTCCGCCAAGATCATAAACCAAAATTGTGCGTTCCTCCTGAAACTGACGGGCGCAGTAGCTTAATGCCGCCGCGGTCGGCTCATTGATCAGATTCAAAACATTCAGGCCTGCCAGTTCACCCGCCTGTCTGGTAGCATTACGCTCCTCCAGTCCAAAATAAGCCGGACAGGTAATTACCGCATCTTCTACCGTATCCCCCTGTTCCTCAACCATCTGTATTAAGCGCTTCAAAATCAATGCGCTAATCTCAATCGGTGTATATATCTTCCCATCAAATTCATACGTGCGCCCATTCTTTTTCCCTATTTCACGCTTCACAAATTGTACTACCCTGTCACCATCCGTTTCAATCATATCTTTGGCGGCATTGCCAACGACAATATTATCCTGGCTTTCGAAAAAAAGCGCAGACGCGAGTGTATCACTAGCATCAGCCTGGTTACGAATCACCTCTGGATTGCCATTCTGGTCAAGTCGTGCAATGCAGGAATAAGTTGTTCCTAAGTCAATTCCATATGTACTCATTTTAGATTTCTCCTTCATTTTTCATTGTATTTTTATTATTTTCCAGGTTCGGTTCCGGCTTTGCTGATGGGTCGTAAACGTACACATCGACATATTCCGGTGTAAGAACCAGATTTTCTTTTGCCACACCAGGCCTCCGGCTTGCTGCTATATGATTGTGCATGCCTTCCTCGTGAGTAGGAATCTTATCAATTATCTTTGTAAACCTTGCTCTTCGCACTTCTCCAGCCTCACTCCTGAAAATCTCCGCACCATATTCCAAAAGCAAATCCTCCAGTTGTTCAAACATCATATTCAAGCTTTTCCAGGACTGTTCTGAAAGGGACTCTTCCTGTGGCAATTCCAACAACTTTTTATGCCCTGCATAAATATCTGCAAGTTCCTTCAAAATCGGAGTAAACTGCTCACCAGCCTGCTGCATTTTCAATGCATCCAGATCCTGCTGCATTCCCTGACGAACCTGAACCTGAAAGTTTGCATTCTGCCGCAGGGTATTTGTAAGCTGTCTATCATTACGATCTTGTTTTTCCATAACCTCCCTGGTCGCCGTTTCCACACCGGTAAGCTTTTCTAAAATAACCGCATCCGGCCTGGATGAACTACGAATATCCCCTCTTAAGAACCTCACTTCCTCTGACAACAATTCTACTTGTTTCTCCATCGCCTGCAAAAGATTGTTTGTCTGCTCCCACTCCTGTTGTCCGATCAAGAATGATTTATCCACTAAACTATCCTCAGCCGATATCGTGCGCACCTCATCAGACACTGTTTGTTCTGAAAAAGTTGACTCTTTCCTTAACGGTTCCTCCGCTTCTGATTTTGGTTCTTCACAATAGTCAAGATTTACAAGATTGTCTTCCAAATCTTCCTGCCCAATCTTCGTTTTCTCCTTCAAACTGCCCTTCTGATCGTCAGAAGTTGACGAAAGAGGGACCGTCTCAGAAGATTGCTTAGAAGAAACCGTATCCGAAGACATCTCTCGTTTCAAAAACTCACTAAGCGCCATATTGTTCTCCTCTTCTTTATCTAACTTTTCCCTGTAAAATTGATTTCTACGAGAAAATCATCCCTCCAAGATCTTTATCTGCCATCGGCAGCAGCCATTCAACAGCATCCATTACGCCCCATGGGGAATAAGCCGTGCCGTCTTTTGAATGTCCAATCGCGCTGACAGGAAAGTAATGAACATTAGTAAACCATCCATCTAAGTCATTCACAATAGCTGTCATTTCAATATCTGTCAAAAACTTCCTACATAGTTCGTCACGAGCCTGTTCATAATTCAGATATATCCCACCTTTCATAGCATCCGCTATCTTATCCTGTCCAATTACAGCTTTTACTTCTTCTGCATCTGCTTTCGCAATCAGTACAGCAACTGGCGTGTCTTTCCGTCTGTTTGCATCCAAGTATTCCGCCCCCATCAGGTAATTAATAAAATTATTCACAACCTTTTCCGCAGGCATATCACTGAAATCCGAAAGATCTTCTCCCTTATCCAGGCGATTTGCTCTAAGTTCACCACTACTGAAAGGATCCACCAGAAACAACAGTCCGTCGCAATATTGATACTGCTGTTGAAGGACTTCACTTCCTGCTTTCACTCCGTCAAACATCTCTCCCGCAATATCATAAATGGAAAACTGCCGTCTTGCCCCTGCTGCTCCCTGTATCAATATCGGATACATCTGCGAATTCATCTGTGCAGTAGCCGGACACTCCGCACCACCATACCACTCTTCCAAATCAGCGAAAAACGGCTTATATTCCTCCGTAATCGTATAATGCAAGGTCGGACAAAGGTTAAGTTTGTTCAGAAATTCATGGAAGAAAGCAGACAGATAAATGCTTTTTCCAGATCCGGTGCCACCAATCAGCTGAAACACAACAGGGCGAACATCCGAAGCAAGCAAAGAACTGCCGCAGTCAGGGCAAAAAGCTTCCAGCTTTTTCGACCGGCCATTCAGAAACATCGCTGGAAGATAGTTTCCACATTGGCACCTGTGCCTCCAAATACCATAGGAGTTTGGCACCAGCTTTTTATGCATTGCTCCGCATGAAGGACACTGAAAAGCCGGTACAAAAAATCGGCCATGGCAGATCGGGCAATCTGAGAGAATCCGATTGATCGAAAGATATGTACTATCAATCAGTTTCGCAATGCAAAACAAACTAAAAATCACAAGCATTCCAACTGTAACGATAATCCCCTGCACCAGGAAGAGAATGACACTGGGAATCCAGGCAAATCCCCAGCTTCCTACTTTCGCAACCATCGTATACAATTTAGGACCAGTTACTGTCTTTCCAAATTCAATGTTGGCCTTAAGCGCCATCTTCACCGTATCTTTCAGCTGCTTGTATCCTGGTCCAAAGAAGAAACTTCTCATCGCAGGTTCCTCTCCATTATCCCAACCCGGATCACGCGGTTTGAAGTAAACACGAAATGCGGAAATATAGTTTACAAATCCTCGGAAAAGACCAATTCCAAATGCCGCTATCAGGAAAAGACTTAGTGCCAGCAAACACAATCCGAGTACAATTTTAAGGATTGTAGTAATAATCAAAAGCACAATTGATAAAATCGACTTTAAAATCCAGAGGATACCATTTCCTATCGCTTTTAATATCCCCAAAATTCCTCCGCCAATCGCTTTGAATACCCAGACGATCCCTCCCCAGATTGTCTTTAGCACCCAAAGAATACCTCCGCCGATTTTTTTAATACCCAGACAAAACCGCCTGCTATTGCGCTAAGAATCCCTAATAAAAAGCTCCCAATTCCCTTAAATATTCCACCAATAAATTTCATTTTCCCAGTTCCTCTCCTGCATTCATACTCTTTCCCGTTTTCATCATTTCACATTGAAATGCTATTAAGGCTATCGTTATCTTATCTGAACTACTGCTTCATTACATAACATCTTGCTTCACCCCCATCTCAAACGAACTGATAAATTTCCTCATACCCTTCTCCGCCACCTTCATTGCCTCGATATTCTCTTCGGCATGTCTGATTTTCTTTTCAATTTCCTTCTTTTCCACCCCGCTCGCCGCATCGGCCTGATGCTCCAGAGCGATTTTCGCATGCTCCAGTTCGATTACCTCATTTGTATACTGCTCTGAAAGGCTCTGGGAATAAGCGATGTCGTGTTCATCGTTTAAAAAAATCTCCCGGATCGACACAAGCAGCTTTGCGGACTGCAGTATGATTTCTTCTTTTCCCATCAGGCTGATTGCTCCCACAGCGCCGCCGACGCCTGCACCCGCGCTTAAGCCAAGCACGGCGCCGCCGCCGACAATGGCCATCGTTCCGCCTGCCATTCCGGCGCCGCCAGCAGCGATCGCTCCGCCGCCCAGATAGGCCAGGCAAGCGCTTGTCAATGCAGCTCCGCTCAGCCCGGAAAAGTTCGTACCCACCAGAGCAACCGCAATCGCCGATGAGAACGCGCCCGCCGTTGCCACGACAGCGATGGTAATCGTGGACATGATCGCGATGGATGTCAGCGCCGTCTTAAGGACTTCGTTCAATTCCCGCATAACCTTTTTATAGCATCTTCTTAATCTTTTTACGTATCCCTTCTCATAATAGCTGGTTTGCGCAAAGAGTTCTTCCAGGTAATCATCGCCGTTTTGCACCTGATAGCTATTCGGCACATGTTCCAGACTTTTGTATTTCGGACTCGGTATCTGTCTGCCCTTTTTGTCCGTTTCCAGGCTAAGATGAAAATACGGCTCAAAGAGCATCGCTTCCAGCAAGACCATACGAAACCAGGTATTTTCTGGTCTGTTTTTTGCGATTAACCGGAGAAGCTCTGTTTCTGAATACCAGTGAATTTTCGCGTTTTTCACCTGCAGAAAATCGGAAAAGCCATTTGTAATATACGCTTTCCATTCATTGAGCCATTCCTGCTTAAGCGCTTTTACCGCTTCGCCTTTTACTGGAATTTTTGTCTTCTGTATATTGTTCTCGGTCTTCCAATATTCGAGATTATATAAGATTTCTATCTGCTCCTGTGTCAGGCCAAACTTTTCCAGTCCCATATCGCTGCCTATTTTCTCATAAATTTTGTTGTCTGTATTTGTGTAAGAGAAACGCTTTACGTTCCCATACATCCGACGGATTTTTTTGACATCTCTCGCTTTCAGTCCCCAGGTGATGTCTTCTCCGATCGCAACCGCAAAACGGCCTATGCCAGCGTAGTTCACCGCTATCAGATATTTTTGTGAGACTGCCGCATCCCCGACATCCACAAATGTAAATACGCCAGTGGCAATCGTAAGCATTCTCGCTATGGAAGGGTTATTTGTCGGTTTCACCTTTTCCCACGAAATCTTACGCATATCTTCAAGGGAAAGCACCTTTCGTTCTCGGATTTCTCGCGCAAAATGACGGATAAAATAAAAAGCACGCACAATACATTCATTCGCCACTACCGGTATCGCCTGACGTCCCTGTTCCGTGGCAACACCCATTTCTCCGCGCAAATCAAATTTAAGAACTGTCTCCGGAAGAATTTTTTCCGTTTTCATCGTGCCGCGCCAACAGCGTCCCATTAAAAAGCTTTGATAAAAACACGCTCAGGGATTGATCTCCCCACTTTCGTGTCTGAAAAAATGGCAATGCCGACATTTCTTTTGCCAGCGACAAAATCGGACCTGGTATTCCGGTTCCTCCACTTTTTCCAATCGAATTGCTGGAGCCGGCCATGTCACTGACCAGATGAAAGAACCAGGTCACCGTGCCATAAAGCAGCTTTGCAGGTACATCGCTTCCAATATAACTCTTACTGATCTCCGGTATCTCTGCTACCATAAATCGGCCATTCACATCCGTCCCATATGCTTTTGATGTAAATTGGGTCAGAATCGAAAAAATCAGGCCCGCTATGGTCGGGTGGTGCGCAAAATCCCGCAAATGATGCTGCAGCCCTCCGCCAAAATCCGGAGTATTCCCGTCACTCGGTATAGGAAATTTTTTCTCTAAAAAACCAACGCAGGACTTCAAATCGTTATCCTTGCAGCCTGTAATCTTCGCGACTTTTACGACAAAGCCATCCACGTTATCGCTGGCCAGACTTCTTCCGCGCTCCAGGCTGAAATCGCCCACCCATAATATATCAAGCATTCCGCATAGCAGGCCGCTGCCAATCGAAACCAGGTAGTCCAACTGGTCTGCGTCACTGCTCAGGAGACGAATCTGCTGATCCAGATCGCATAAAATTCCATCCAAGTCAAAGCGCTGACGTGAATTTGCGGCTTCATATGGCAGTACTTCAATCTGTAAGGTATTATTCTCTTCCATTTTTCTCTCTGACCCGTCAAGCCAATTCTTATTTTTCATAACTCTTTCATGTCCCTGCCGCTGTAAAAGATTTCCGTAAAACGCATTACGTTCAAATCTTTACTTTCTCTCAATCACTCCCACCGCATCGCCCTGGCTTCTCAGCCACATATCAATTCCTTTTCCGAACACCTCTGCGCTCAGGATGTATCCCCCGTCCTCCTCTGCCAGAATCTTGGCGGTCGGCAGACGGTCAAGGATGGCTTCGATATTTGTACCGGAGTATTTGAATTTCAGCTTCTGAAGCTTTCCGCCATACATGAACTGGATGCGTTTGCGGAATTCGCCTTCCTCGAAGCGGCTGCTGTACGGGATATGAAAATGCTCGTTCAGCACGGTCAGCTTCTGGATGCGGTCAATACGGTAGATGGTGGGAAAAGAATCGTTCAGCACGTCAAAATGTTCCCGTGATTCATCTCCGTCATCCAGAAAAGCGGTCAGGTAAAAATAGTACTCAGAAAAAAGGAGTGCGACAGGCTTCAGCTTGCGCGTGACGAGGTTCTGGTCTTTTCCGCGCCGGTACTCGATTTCTATGTACTGGCAGGAGCGGATAGCCTGTCCGAGATCCCACATTTTGTCCAGGAAAACGGTTTTGTGCTGCGGCTCGATATAATGGAACGCTTCGTTGCGTATCAGATCGGCCACAAGCTTCTGGTTTTCTTTCGGCACACAGCCTTCGATCAGGCGCTCCAGCATGGAGTCCATCTCTTTTTTGGTAAAAGCCCGGCTGTCGAGCAGGATTTTGCAAATCGCGAGAATCTCGCTGTTCGTCAGCTTCATGGTATAGGTCTGCTCCAGGCGATAGCCTTTGCGGACACGGTCATATATCACGGATGTCGGATATCCGTTATTGGAGGTATTGATTTCGAGATAGTCTCTGATGTCATCAATGTCGCGCTGGATGCTGCGCTCATTCACGTCATAATGCAGCGCTTCCTCCGCCTTGTTGATCAGGTGCCCATTCATCAGTTTTGTGTAAATCCCAAGAATCCGCTCTACTTTGCTATTTCTGTCGTTCTCTATTCCGTTCATAGAACTCTTCCTTTCACATTTTTTCCTAGTATAACGCATCAGAAAGACAGGATGTGTCATTCCCGGATTTTTGACACCATTTCTCGACATTTTTTGACAATTATTGCAGTTATGTTCGATTATATACCCCCCCTACCTGAGAAATATTTTCTCGGCATTTCTAACCCTTGATTTTGCTGTGTTTTTTCACTCCTCACTTCAAAAATCCCCCCATTTTTGAATACTTTTTTCAAAAAAGCACTTGACAAATCGCCTAAAATCGCGCGGCGTCGCTTCGCTCCGCCGCCTTTACAACAAAGAAACGCGCGCGCCGCAGCGCAAACTAAAATTCTTATGTTGGAGGCGATTACTATGTTACCTGTATATTCCCCTGATTCCCATTCGGCTTATCAGAACCGTATCACGGAAAACTTCCTCAAATATTATCCTGATCCGTTTTCCCTGCCATCCCAGACCTGGACAGTTATTATCCAGTTTTGGAATCTTGACCTCTCCGAAACAGACATCCTTATGCAGGACTGCTATTCTGTTTTGGGGCCGGAGCCCCGGCTGCCCTCCTGCATGTTACGTTCCTACCTTCTTTGTCTCAAGCTTAAAGTCCCTTCCATTACCATGTGGGTCTCGCAGCTTAGATCGAACCCTCTCTACGCACTTATCAGCGGTTTCCTTCCCGGAGATACCCCTGGTATCGGCACTTTTTACGATTTCCTCGACCGGCTCTGGAATTCTGACTCCGATAACTTCTCTCCCAAAGAACGCTATAAAAGGAAGAAAACTCCAAAGGGCAAGAAGAAAGGTGAAAAAACACCCAACATCAATGCTACTGTATCCGCCCGAATGATAAAGTTCTTAAAAATGCATAAGCTTTCCGGGCCGGATTCCAGCCCATTGGGGCTCATTTTCCGCTTATACAAGCAGCAGTTCCTGGATCGCTCTGTCTCTAATGGCCTTATCAACCCTGACGGCATCTCTCTCGCTGGTGATGGTACACCCGTTGAAACTTCTGCCAGAATCAGGTACAAAAAAATCTGTAATTGCGGCGTCGAACATTGTAATTGCAAGAGGAGATTCTCTCAGCCCGACTGTAACATCGGCTGGGATTCTTCCCGCGAAAAGTACTTTAACGGC
>Ga0192277_1105_pt1 | contig 16003 bp, 13 predicted proteins | sample Koala_Koa24_J3_FD_131302 | JGI IMG/M metagenome (GOLD analysis project Ga0192277, IMG submission 131302) | Enriched cells from koala feces incubated with labeled cellulose particles, San Francisco Zoo, California, United States - Koala_Koa2-4_J3 ...
TGCAGCTGAGGAGTATGTGGAAAGACAGGAAAGCATGCTGGAACATGAATTAGGAGGGGTGTCGCTTGCCGGGAAGCGATTTTTTCTGGATGCGCCGCTCCCTTTGCTTCCTGGTTTGCTGGAGACGATACAGCATATTGGAGGAGAGGTGGTTGGCTTGTCCGTTTTATCAGTGGATACGGAGAGCCGGGGCTATCTGGAAAAACTCCCGTCTCTGAATCCGGGGACAGCTGTCGTGGTAGCGAACGGGCAGCCGTTTGAAAAGGTGAATGTGATAGCGAAACGGAAAGCAGATTACTATCTTTCGTATGGGGAAGAAACAGCTTTTGCCGGAGAGATACCAGGCTGTATCCCGGTATCACTGGCACATATCGCTATCCTTGGATATGAAGGGATTCGCCAGCTGATCGACCGAATCCGTGATGCAGTGCCGTGACCGTTGAAATCGCCGGAATTATACAAGAAATCATGGCTGCGCAAGAACGCGAATTGGTATGTAAAACAGGAGGTAAAATAACATGGCTGAGGCAATCGCAAGACCTCGTTACGGATGTGCCCTGCATGGCGCTGTGCGTACATTGACCGCGATCCGCGGCGTCGTTCCAATCGTACATTCCAATGCGGGCTGTGCGATTCAGGATGCCCTTGCTTCCAGGGCGGGAGGATTTGGAAACGCGCAGATTGCAGGCTGTGCGATTCCCGGAAGTGCCGTTCAGGAGCGCCATGTGATTTTTGGCGGAGCCTCCCGGCTGCGGGAACAGATTAAGAATTCTCTGAAAGTATTCAACGGGGAGCTTTATGTTGTTTTGAATAGCTGCGAATCAGCAATGGTAGGTGATGACATAGAAGCTATGACACGGGAGGCCCAGGAGCAGGGAGAGCCAGTGATCCATTCATTGCTGGCAGGATTTCACGGCGACAGCCATTATGGATATGAGACTGTGATGGCGGATCTGTTTTCGAAACTGCCGGATATCCAGGAGATTCTTCCAAAGCCGGCTTTTTCGGGAGATAAGAGGAAACCTCTGGTAAATATCTTGGGCATCCTGCCGCAGCAGGATTTGTATTTTCGAGGTGAATTGCTGGAGCTGCGCAGAATTCTCACTGGAGCAGGCATTCAGGCAAATACGTTTTTTCTCTCGCCGGAGGGCGTAAAAGAGCTTGCCGCAGCGTCAAAGGCAGATCTGACACTGGTGTTTTCCCGCTGGGGAGTAAAGGCGGCCAGAAAACTGGAGGAGTTATATCAGATACCTTACCAGACATATGATACCGTGCCAACCGGGATGGAGGAGGTTGAGACGTTTGTGCGTCAGGTCGCCGGGGTTCTTTCCCTTCCAGAAGAAACAATTCATCCTTTTTTAAAGCGGGAACGGGAAAGCTTTGAAGCCTGTTTTGCATGTATCCGGGAAGCCTTTTACGCCGAGCATGCCAACCATCGTTTCGCGCTGGTCGGAGAGGAACGTCAGGTAAAGCAATACGCGGGGTTCCTCTCAAACTATTTTCAGGCCAGAATCACAGCGGCAGTGATAACGGATGTTCCGCGTAACGCAGACACTTATGAAGGTCTGCCGTTGTCCGCGGTATCAGCAAATTCGACGGAAAGCACGGGTCTTTTATCAAAAAACACGGTGTATACAAGCGACGCACAGGAGATCGCGCGCGTTCTTCGATCTTCGTCCGCGGATATTGTTTTGGGAAGCTCGCTCGAAGCTGATGCGGCTATCTAGAGCCAGGCAGTGTTGCTGCCTTCCTTCTGGCCGGTTTACCGTCAGGCAATATACGGGAAGTCCTGGTCTGGAATAACGGGAGCCATCACATTCGCGGAAGACTATATGACGAAAGGAAAGGAATTGCTCAGGCTTCGCGGAAAAAGTGATTTTTTCATTTGAGCGGATAGCAAATATACTTCTGGACACCCAAGAAGGGCTGTGATATAATTTTTGCAATTATATCGCAGCCTTTTCTAGCTCATCTCCGCTCCGCTATGGGGCTTTTCTCTTGTTTGAATGAGATAATTAAAAAGGAAAGGACTGCTCCAGATATATCGTGGAAAGGAATTGTTGAAATGAGTAAGAGCGGAAAAGGGATTCTGGTCGTCAGCTTTGGGACAAGCTATGAGGGAACCAGGAAAAAGACCATTGATCAGATTGAGGCTGGCATGAGACAGGCGTATCCCGCCTGGAGGGTTTACCGTGCCTGGACGAGTGGGATGATCCGCAGGAAAATTAAAATGCGTGACGGGATCGATATTCCGGATGTAGAGGAAGCCTTGATGCAGATGGCGGCAGAGGGGATGACGGATGTTGTCGTTCAGCCGACGCATGTAATTAATGGAATTGAGAATGATCAGATGCTGGAGAGTGTAAGAAAATGCGGGCATCTGTTTTCCCGTATTTCGGTGGGGAAACCGCTTTTGACTACACAGGAGGACAATGTGCGCATTGTGCGTGTGATTGCGCAGGAACTGCGAATTGCAGAAGACGAAGCACTGGTCTTGATGGGGCACGGGACGGAGCACTACGCGAACTCTATTTACGCCGCGCTGGATTACCAGTTTAAGGACATGGGTTATCCCAATATTTTTATGGGGACGGTGGAGGCTTATCCGGCACTGGATTCGCTGATGCGGCGCGTACAGGAGCAACAGTTCAGACAGGTCGTTCTGGCGCCGTTTATGATTGTTGCGGGCGACCACGCGGAAAATGATCTGGCCGGTTCGGATGCGGATTCCTGGAAAAGCCGTTTTGAGAGTGCCGGATTTGATGTGAGATGTATTTTGAAAGGACTTGGCGAATATGCCGGGGTTCGGGAGATGTTTCTGGATCATGTACGGGATGCGATGGATGCGGCAGAGATGCCAGTGTAAAAATTTGCATATATCGTGAGAAACGATGTAAGTTAAATGACTGGATAGCGGGAGGATGACTGTGGGAATACGGATGGCGGGGATTGACCATGAAAATGCCCCGATTGATATACGGACTGTTTTTTCTTTTACGAAGAAAAATATGGCGGTGGCACTGGAACGTCTGAAACAGGTGAAGGGTGTCAAGGGCTGTGTTATGATCTCGACCTGTAATCGGATGGAGCTTTATTTAAGTACCGGAGAGGATTTTGAGAGTGATTTGTACGGGCTGCTCTGTGAAATCAGAGACATTCCGGAAACGCTGGACTATCGGTCATTTTTCCGCTTCCGGCAGGAGCGGGAGGCGGTGCATCATCTGTTCCGCCTTGCGGCGGGTCTGGAGTCTCGGATTCTGGGGGACGATCAGATCGTGACACAGGTAAAGGATGCGCTGGCGTTTGCCAGAGAACATTACGCGGCGGATCATGTGCTGGAGACCCTTTTCCGGATGGCGGTTACATCTGCGAAGAAGGTGAAGACCAGCGGAGAGTTATCTTCTACCGACCAGTCTGCGGTTCATACCGCGATTCGAACCCTGAAAGAAGAGGGGTACATTTTTGACGGGAAAACATGCATGGTGATTGGCAATGGCGTGATGGGAAAGCTGGCTGCGACGCAGCTGCAAAAACAGGGAGCATTTGTCACGGTGACGGTTCGCCAGTACCGCAGCGGCGTGGTGGAGATTCCGCAAAACTGCTCACGGATTGATTACGGGCGGCGGATGGAACTGTTTGGCGAATGTGACTACGTACTGAGTGCGACTGTCAGCCCGAATTATACGCTGACCAGAGAGCTGGTTGCGGAATATCGGAAAAAGCCGGTTGTTTTGATCGATCTGGCGGTGCCGCGGGACATTGAACCCGGCGTAGCCGAACTGGACGGTGTGCGTCTCTATGACATTGACTGTTTCCGCGAAGGGGCGGTGAGTGAAGAACAGCAGCAGGCGATTGCCGATGCGGAAGCCTGTTTTGCGAAGCAGATGGAAGAGTTTTTTGACTGGTATGAGTGCGTGGACATGATTCCGAAAATTCAGTCGATCAAGACGCAGACGGCAGTTGATCTGGAAAAACGCCTGACAAAAACGGTGCGCAGTCTTCCCCTGGAGGAGCAGGAAAAAGAAAACCTGAATGAGGAGATTGAAGGGGCGGCAGAGCGTACAATGAATAAGCTGCTGTTCGGGCTGCGGGACTGCGTAAGTGAGGCGGCGTTTCGGGAATGTATTGAGGGGCTGGAGAAATTGTATGGCGTGGAGTCGTGAAGATATGGTTTATTCGGACAGAAAGGAAGACGGGACAGAATGACCAGAAAAATTGTGATTGGCAGCCGGGAAAGCCAGCTGGCTGTGATTCAGTCGGAGATGGTGCGGCAGTATATACAGCAGGCGCATCCGGAGCTGTCCGTGGAGATCCTTACGATGAAGACCACTGGCGATAAGGTATTAAATCAGCCGCTGGAAAAAATCGGAGGAAAAGGACTTTTTGTAAAGGAACTGGATGCGGCTTTGCTGGATGGCCGCTCGGTTCTGTCTGTCCATAGCCTTAAGGATGTCCCGATGGAGCTGCCGGAGGCGCTTCCGCTGATCGCGTATTCCGCGCGGGAGGATGTGCGCGACGCCTTGATTCTCCCGGAAGGAGCGGATGAACTGGATTTTTCAAAGCCAGTCGGCTGTTCCTCCAGACGCAGGATGCTGCAGTTTGCGCAGCTATACCCGCAGGCCACATTTGCGCCGATTCGCGGAAATGTGCAGACCCGATTGAAAAAACTGGACAGCGGCGAATACTGTGCGACGATTCTGGCGGCGGCAGGACTGAAGCGGCTGGGGCTTTTGCATCGGGTTAGCCGGTATTTTACGACCGAAGAGATGATTCCCGCTGCCGGACAGGGGATTCTGGCGGTACAGGGGCGTGCGGGAGAAGATTATAGTTTTCTGGAAGGCTATTCGGATCAGGAGGCCGCGGTCTGCGCACGGGCGGAACGTGCCTTTGTGCGGGCACTTGGAGGAAATTGCAGTACGCCGGTGGCAGCATATGCGCAGGTGATTCCGGAAATGGATTTATGTAATGCGTTACGCCTGGTAGCTTTTTACTATGATGAAGAAACGGGAAAGGTCTATCATGGTGGTGAAAGCGGAAACCTGGAAAGTCCCGAAAAGCTTGGGGAAGCTTTGGCGCTTTCTTTCAAATGACAGAGTCTGGAGATGTAAAAATAACAACCGTACATTTTGTGCGGTATACGGAGCCGGAACTGGTCATCAGGGATCTGTAGGATAAAGAACGGAGAATGGATTTTGAAATTTGAATTTGAAGAGAACAGATGCGTTTCAATCGAACAGCAAGAATTGTCTGGTAAGGTCTTTTTAGTAGGCGCAGGTCCGTCGGATCCCGGACTTCTCACACTAAAAGGAAAGCAAGTCCTGGAATCCGCGGAGGTAGTGGTCTATGACGCGCTTGTCGGCCAGGGAATATTGAATATGATTCCCGATTCGGCGGAGACGGTGAATGTCGGAAAACGGGCGAGCCATCACACGCTGCCGCAGGAGCAGATCAGTCAGCTGCTCGTGCAGAAAGCGAAGGAAGGAAAGCGTGTGGTACGCCTGAAAGGCGGCGATCCGTTTCTCTTTGGACGCGGCGGCGAGGAGATTGAAGAGCTGATTGCGGCTGGAATTTCATTTGAAGTGGTGCCTGGCGTGACATCTGCTTTTGCGGTTCCGGCATATCAGGGGATACCGGTGACACACAGGGATTATTGCTCCTCGGTACATGTGATTACGGGACATAAACGGAATGGAATGGCTTTGGATATTGATTTTGAGGCGCTGGTACGCACAAAAGGAACGCTTGTATTTTTAATGGGCGTGAGCGCGCTGGGGGATATCTGTCAGGGACTGCTTGCCGCGGGTATTGTGCCGGAAACACCGGCTGCTCTTTTGATGCAGGGGACGACTGCGCATCAGCGGCGCATTGTGGCGACAGTGGCGACGCTGGAGGATGAGGTAAAACGACAGGGCTCCTGTACGCCTGCGATCATTGTCGTTGGTGAAGTCTGCTCCCTCTCGGAGCAATTTTCATGGATGGATAAACAACCGCTCGCAGGGGTAAAGGTATTGCTGACCCGTCCGAAGGAGCGAAGCAGTGAGACTGCTGCGAAGCTGCGGGAAAAAGGAGCAGAGGTTCTGGAGCTGCCGACTATCTGTACGGAAAGAATACAAAAGAATGAGCCGTTTGAGTTGGCATTGAAAAGGCTGGGTTCTTATCAGTGGATTGTGTTTACAAGCCCGACGGGGGTGCGGATTTTCTTTGAAGAGATGGCAGCGCACGGCATTGACTGCCGCGCGCTTGGTGCTGCCAGGTTTGCCGTGATCGGAAGCGGAACCAAAAAAGAGCTGGCCAAACATGGATATTACGCAGATCTCATGCCGGACATTTATGACGCGGCACATTTGGGAAGAACGCTGCGGAATGCCGTTGATCCGGCAAAAGAATCCCGCATTCTCATTCCCCGCGCGGCGCTTGGCTCGCCGGAACTGCTTGAGGAGCTGGGGGATGACTTAGAAATAGAGGATATTCCGATCTATGAGACAAAATACGAGACCAGCCGGTTTGTGGATTTACAGAAAGAATTTTCTGACGGTGCCATCGACTACGTGATGTTCACGAGTGCGTCAACGGTTCGCGGATTTGCGCAGGCTGCGGCGGGGATTGAATACGCGAAAGTACAGGCAGTGTGCATCGGAAAGCAGACGGAGGCTGCAGCGGAAGCGCTTGGCATGAAGACATATGTGGCCGCAGAGGCATCGATTGACAGTCTGGTTGCATGTCTGTGTGATATAGTTACCTGTGATTTTTCTTGACTTCATTCTGACATGTCGATACAATAAACTATCAGTGAATGAAAAAGGAGTGATTTATTATGCTGGAATTTAAGTATGATACGCAATTATTAATTGAGGGAGAAGATCTGGATGAGGATGTGATCAGTGATTATTTCACAGAAAATTTTAAAGGCGACTGTCTTCTGGCAGTTGGTGATGAGGAACTGATTAAGATCCATTTCCATACAAATGAACCGTGGAAGGTTCTGGAATACTGCGCGTCGCTGGGAGAAATTTATGATATTGTAGTAGAAGATATGGATCGCCAGTCACGCGGACTGAAGGGTTGAGAGGTGAAAGAAATGGATATAACAATCCGCCCAAGGCGGCTGCGCGGCAATGAGATGCTGCGCAAGATGGTGCGAGAGACACGCGTGGATGCGTCGTCTCTGATTTATCCGATTTTTGTAAAGGAAGGAACTGGGATTCGTGAAGAGATTCCCACCATGCCGGGACAGTATCGATACAGTGTAGACCGTATGGGGGAGAAGCTGCAGTCGCTGCTTGACGCAGGGGTTTCGAGTGTGATGTTTTTTGGTATTCCGGATCGGAAGGATGAAGTTGGCAGCGGTGCCTACGCAGAAGACGGGATCGTACAGAAAGCGCTGCGCCAGGCGAAGCGCGATTTTCCGGGGATGTATCTGATTACGGATGTATGTATGTGTGAGTATACCTCGCATGGACATTGCGGAGTCCTCTGCGGATGTACGCAGACGTCAGCGGGGGATTCGGTGGCTCCTGTGTTTCCGCAGGGATATGTGGACAATGACCGGACGCTGGAGCTGCTCGCGAAAACGGCAGTCTCTCATGCGAAAGCGGGCGCAGACATGGTTGCGCCTTCGGATATGATGGATGGCCGGGTGGCGGCGATCCGCGCGGCGCTGGATGAGGAAGGCTACCTGAATGTGCCGATCATGTCGTACGCGGTGAAATACGCTTCCGCTTTTTACGGCCCATTCCGCGATGCGGCCGGGAGCGCGCCGGCGTTTGGCGACCGCAGGAGCTACCAGATGGATTACCACAACAGCCGGGAGGGTATCAAGGAAGCGCTGCTCGATGTAGAAGAGGGCGCGGATATCATTATGGTAAAACCGGCAATGTCTTATCTTGACATGGTCGCGAAAATAAAAGAAGTGACGGATGTTCCGATCGCGTCCTACAGCGTGAGCGGTGAGTATGCGATGATCAAGGCGGGCGCGCAGCTCGGCTATATTGATGAGGAAAAGATTATCTGTGAGACAGCGATTTCTGCATTCCGTGCGGGATGTGATATCTATCTGACCTACTTTGCAGAGGAGATTGCGCGATACATTCGTGAAGGCAAAATTGGATAATTAAATCAAAACACAGGTGATAAAAATGACAAAATCAGAAGAATTATTTGAGCGTGCCTGCAAGGTAATTCCGGGCGGTGTGAACAGTCCGGTGCGCGCGTTTGGTTCTGTGGGACAGACGCCGCGGATGATTGCCTCCGCGCACGGCGCGTATATGACAGATGAGGATGGAAACCGCTATCTGGATTTCATTGGCTCCTGGGGACCGATGATTCTGGGGCATGACGATCCGAGAGTGCGGGAAGCGGTGGTTGCTGCCTGTGCGGATGGATTAAGCTTTGGCGCGGCGACGAAACGGGAAGTGGAGATGGCAGAGCTGATCTGTGGCTCGATTCCCAATGTGGATATGGTGCGTATGGTGAATTCCGGTACGGAAGCAGTGATGAGCGCGATCCGCGCGGCGCGCGGCTATACCGGACGAGACAAGATTGTGAAGTTTATGGGATGCTATCACGGGCATTCCGACGCTTTGCTGGTGCAGGCGGGTTCCGGGGTGATGACTGCCGGGATACCGGACAGTGCGGGCGTTCCGCAGGGATGTACGAAGGATACGCTGTCTGCTATTTACAATGATCTGTCGAGCGTGGAACGGCTGTTTGAAGAGTTCCCGGATGAAATTGCGGCAGTGATCGTAGAACCGGTCGGAGCGAACATGGGTGTTGTACCGCCGGTTACTGCCAAAGAGCAGGAGAACCAGGCTCCCGGATTTCTGGAGGGACTGCGCAGCCTCTGCACAAAATACGGTGCGGTGCTGATTTTTGATGAAGTGATCACTGGCTTTCGGCTTGGCTTTACCGGCGCACAGGGATATTTTGGCGTGGATGCGGATCTTGTAACGTATGGAAAAATCATCGGCGCAGGGATGCCGGTCGGCGCTTACGGCGGGAAACGCGAGATTATGGAGCGGGTAGCTCCGGTCGGTCCAGTCTATCAGGCAGGAACCTTAAGCGGCAATCCGGTGGCCATGGCGGCTGGTCTGGCGCAGCTTACGATTTTGAAGGAACAGCCGGAGATTTATGAAGAACTGAATAAAAAAGGACAGTGGTTCTTTGGCTCTTTAAAACAGATCGCAAAAGAGACGAACGCTCCGGTGCAGGTGAATTCCTGCGGGTCGCTCGGCAGTGTCTTCTTTACTTCAAAACCGGTACACGACTACGAGTCTGCGAAAACATCCGATACCGGAAAATACGCAGACTATTTCCGCTATATGCTGGCAAACGGCGTTTATCTTGCACCCGCACAGTTTGAGGCCATGTTCCTCTCAGCGGCGCATACGAGAGAAGAGCTGGCGGAAGTGCTGGAGCTGGTGAGAAGGTATTTTTAGGTAACAGTTCAGAACAGCATCGAAATGAAAAGACAGGTGCTGAGCGCCAGTGGCGCTCGTTTAGCACCGACCGGAGCGAAGCGGAGATGTGCAGGTTTACCTGCTAAAGGCTGTCCTGAATAGTTACCTTTTGAATAAAGCAGGGGGATGGTATAATGGGATATTTTCTGAATAGCCTGGAACCGGTTGAAAACTACAGAATTGCTTCTCAATCCGAATATTTTGTTGATAAGAGTTTGCTTATAAAAGATTTGTTTCCATTTTTTAATCAGGCTGACAGGGATATCTGCATTACCAGACCACGAAGATTTGGCAAGACCATGATGGCTCAGATGATTGCTTCTTTTTTTTCGAAAGCGACCGATTCATCAGATATATTCGATCATCTTCAGATAGCAGGTATTCCTGAATATCGCGATTACCGGAATCGGTATCAGGTCATCTTTATGGATTTCAGTAAAATGCCGCGGAACTGTAAATCTTATGCACAATATATTGAAAGAATTGAAAAACGCCTGATTAAGGATCTGATGAAAGCATATCCTGACGCGGATATTGACCCGGAAGGAGCGGTCTGGGAGGCTCTGTCTGAGGTTTTTAATGAATATAATGGCGAAAAGTTTGTATTTGTGATTGATGAGTGGGACTGTATTTTTCATAAGGACTTTCTGAAAAAGAACGAGCAAAAGGAGTTTATTGATTTCCTTGCGGGACTGATAAAGAATCAGGCATACGTGGCTATGACCTATATGACGGGTATATTACCGATTGCGAAGTATTCAAGCGGTTCTACCATTAATAATTTTCTGGAATATACGATAGCTACTCAGTCGAAATTCAGCGAGTATTTTGGCTTTACGGACCAGGAAGTGGATGCTTTGTATAAAAAGTATCTGGATAGAGAGAAAGAACCGCTCCTTACAAGAGAAAATCTGAGGGAATGGTATGATGGCTATCATACATTGAATGGTGTGAAGCTATATAATCCCAGATCAGTTGTTTACGCCCTTACGAACAATCGGATCGCAAGCTACTGGACCGGCTCGGGACCTTATTCTGAGGTAAAAAAATACATTGTAAATGATATTGCCGGGGTAAAAACAGATGTGGCTCTAATGGTAGAGGGAGAAGCAGTTCCGGCAAATGTCGAGGAGTATGCGGCTTCTTCTATGGAATTGCAGACAAAAAATGAAATATTTTCCGCCATGCTTGTTTATGGTTTTCTGAATTATGAAAATGGCTGTGTGAGTATTCCGAACAGAGAACTGATGGAGGAATTCAAAAACACCATCGTCAAAGAGGCATCCTATGATTACCTGCGTGATTTCGAGAGAGAATCGAGACGAATCCTGGAGAGAACATTGGCACTGGATGCTGACGCGGTGGCTGAGGCACTTAGTTATATTCACGATTCCGAATCGCCCCATAAGATTTATCTGGATGAGTCAGAACTATCTTCTACAGTAAAGCTTGCTTATCTGGCTGCAAGGGGGCAGTATCGGATTGAGCAGGAGGATCAGGCGGGAAAGGGATATGTTGATTATATTTTTTATCCCAGAAACGGAAAAGATGACGGGCTGATCCTGGAATTAAAAGTAGACAGAACTCCGGAAGCTGCGATTAAGCAGATCCGGGATAAGAATTATGCGCTGCGGTTCCAGGGCAGGATGGGAGAGAAGCCTTTGACTACAGGCAGGATTCTGGCTGTGGGAATCAGCTGCCAGAAGGGTTCAAAGAAACACAGATGCAAGATCGAGGTTTTACAGTAGATGAAAGGACAGAATAAGGATTCAACTTTCCATTTAGTGACTGGCGGCAGCGGCAGCGGAAAATCCGCATATGCGGAAGATAGTGTATCCAGACTTTTAGCCGATAGGTATGGTGAGGGAAAGGTATGCCCTGACTCAAACAGAGGAGCGGAGAAAAAGGCAAATGCTCACTGTGTGACTTCGTTAAGATGCGTTTATATTGCTACCATGATCCCCTATGGAGAAGATGGAAAGCGAAGAGTGGAACGCCACAGGCGGCTTCGCAGGGAAAAGCATTTTGAGACGATTGAGTGCTATACCGGGCTGGAGTATTTATGGCTTGATACAGCATTGCATGATACGAGCAGGAAAGAAGCGACGGCTGCAGGCACAGTTTCGGGCGAAAGAAGGCCGGAAACTGAATATGTCGTATTGCTGGAATGTATGTCAAATCTGGTGGCAAATGAGGTGTTTGAGCCAAATGGAGCAGGAGATGGCACGGTCGAAGCGATCCTGCGCGGCATTGAATCGCTGCGGCGGCAGGCGCGCCATCTGATTGTGGTGACAAACGAGGTTTTTTCAGACGGCGTGTCATATGATGCGGAAACGATGCGGTATCTTTCTTATCTGGGTGCGGTGAATCAGGCCATGGCTGCGCAGGCGGATATGGTTACTGAAGTGGTGTACGGGATTCCGGTGACGGTAAAGAAATAGAATTTATTCAGAACTGTTACAAGAAATAATATCTGAGGACGGTGGATGGCATGCGAATTCTAAAACGATGCTGGAGCAGCCTGAATATTGCGTTTTCCATGTATTCGAAGCTTCCGGCCGCACAGTGCGACTGGTCGGAAGAAAATATGAAATATGTCATGTGCTTCTTTCCGTGGGTTGGAGGGATCATCGGGCTGCTCTGCTTCGGGTGGGACAGGCTCGCTTTGTATCTGGGAGTCCGTGACGCACTCCGAAATGTGATTTTGATGGCGATCCCGGTCGCGGTGACGGGCGGCATTCATCTGGATGGATTTTTGGATACGTCTGACGCCATGAGCTCCTGGCGGCCGATGGAAAAACGGCTGGAAATTCTGAAGGATTCTCACGCGGGAGCGTTTGCCATTATCTGTGGAATTGTATATTTTTTCCTGTTGTATGGTGTACTGGATTCCGTAAGGGGAGAACTGGTCTGTGTGTATGCCTGCTGTTTTGCAGTATCCCGTTCGCTGAGCGCGTTTTCGGTCGTCACGTTTCCGAAGGCTTCGACAAAAGGTACCGTCGCTGGCTTTTCAAAAAACGCACAGACGAGGGTAATACAGGTCACTTGCGTGTGCTATATTCTGCTTGTGGGACTGATTATGTTTTTGCTGCAGCCGGTTTATGCGGCAGCGGCGCTTCTGGGGGCAGCAGGCACTTTCGCGTGGTATTACCATCGGGCGATGAAATATTTCGGCGGAATCAATGGAGATCTGGCGGGGTATTTTCTGTCAGTATGTGAGCTTGTGATGCCGTTTCTGATGGTGATTGTGTCTTACTTTATTTAGTGTTTTTTCAACGCAGGCCAGTCGGTATCTGGGCGGCAGTGCGGATGAGTATAATGAAAATATGGAGAAGAGGGAAGGAAAAAAAGGCTATGATAATCTACGTGAACGCAAAAGCAGGCCATGATGGCAATGGAACGAAGCAGATGCCATTTAAGCGCATCAATGAGGCCGCGAGGATCACTCAGCCCGGAGATGAGGTTGTGGTGGCGCCCGGCGTGTACCGGGAGTATGTGGATCCGGTTCATGCAGGAACAGAAGACGCGCGCATTACCTATCGCAGCTCTGAGCCGCTGGGCGCGGTGATTACCGGTGCGGAGTTGCTGACCGGCTGGGAAGCATATGAGGGAACGGTCTGGAAAGCACGCGTAAAAAACAGCGTATTCGGTGCGTATAACCCGTATACGACCTATGTTTACGGCGACTGGTATTTTGCGAAGGCGGACAAGCATACGGGCTGTGTTTATTTAAACGGTAAGGCCATGTATGAAGCAACGTCTCTTGAGGAGTGTGTAAAGGGCGAGGTCTATGAATGCAGCTGGGTGCCGGAGGAATCAATTTATAAGTGGTACACCGAGCAGGACGGGGAAAAAGATGAAACTGTTCTCTACGCGAATTTTCAGGGAAAGAATCCGAACGAGGAAACGATCGAGATCAATGTTCGCCGGGAGTGTTTTATGCCGTCGAAAACCGGGGTTGGCTACATCACGGTCAGTGGCTTTCGGATCAACAAAGCCGCTACTACCTGGGCGCCGCCTGCCGCGTATCAGGATGGCATGATCGGACCGCACTGGAGCAAGGGCTGGATTATAGAGGATTGCGAGATTTCCGACAGTAAGTGCGCGGGTATCTCCCTGGGTAAATATCTGGATCCGGAAAATGATCATTATTTTACTTATAAGCAGGTGAAAAGCCCGACCCAGATGGAGCGGGACGCGGTCTGCCGCGGGCAGTACCATGGCTGGCTGAAGGAAAAGGTCGGCAGCCATATCATCCGCCGCAATAATATCCACCACTGCGAGCAGGGCGGTATTATTGGCCGTATGGGCGGCGTATTCAGTATTATTGAGGACAATCACATTCACCATATTAATAACATGATGGAGCAGGGCGGGGCGGAGATTGCCGGAATCAAGATGCACGCTGCAATTGATGTCATTATGCGCCGCAACCACATCCATCACTGCACGATGGGAATCTGGTGTGACTGGGAGGCCCAGGGAACCCGTCTGACACAGAACCTGCTGCATGACAACCAGCGCCCGTCGTTTGCGAAAAGCCTGAAAGGCGGCATGATGTCCCAGGATATTTTTGTCGAGGTAGGGCATGGGCCGACTTTGATTGATAACAATATCCTGCTTTCAGACGCATCCCTGCGATTCGCAACCCAGGGTGTTGCCCTGGTGCATAATCTGATCTGCGGGGCGCTGACCTGCGTGGGAGATGGCACAGGCTGGCGCTACACGCCGTATCACATTCCGCACCGCACAGAAGTCATGGGCTTCATGACGATTCTTCACGGCGACGATCGTTTCTACAACAATATTTTCGTACAGAAATGGCCGGCGGAGGATGTGATTACCCGGCATGATTCGGACGACGGATTTGACAGCGAAAACCGCGCGGCCGGCACCTGGATGTTTGAGGAATATCCGACGTACAAGGAATGGATTGCGCAGTTTGATTTTACCAAACCCGCAGATATGGCAAAATGCGAACCGGCTCATTTTGGTCATCTGCCGGTGTGGTCAGAGGGAAATGTGTATCTTGGCGGGGCAAAGGCCAGCCGCCATGAGAAAGATGGTCTGATTGTCACGAATGACCGCGATGATATCCGTGTGGAACTCGTGGAGAAGGACGGGGAACTTTACCTGGATACCAATCTTTATGAAATGCTGGACGGCTTTACGGGAAGAATGGTTCACACCGATGTACTCGGCAAAGCGTTTGAGCCGGAGCAAAAATACGAAAATCCGGATGGAACGCCGATTACCTTTGACTCTGATTATCTGGGAGAGCACCGGGGCGTCGAGGTGCTGCCGGGACCGTTCGCGAGTGCAGAAGACGCGAAGCGGGCGATCTGCAGCGCGAAATAGGTACCCTCAAACAGCCTGCACGTATGGCAACCGGCAATACCGTTTCTTCAGGAGAGGTCAGCTGCTGCGGCTGCTTTTCGCTTTACGGCGGATGGCGTACATCCGTATATCCTTTTAAAGGTGCGGTTAAACAGCTTCTGGTTGGTAAAACCATTTTGCTCCATGATCTCCGCGACTGGCAGATCCGTATTTTCCAGATCCTGATAGATATGGGCGGCACGGACTTCATTTACATACTGTAAAAAAGACATTCCCATTGCCTTTTTGAAAAAACGGCAGAAATATTCCTTGCTGAAACCGAGCTGGTCGGCTGCTTCCTGTAAGCTGACCGGCTCTTTATAATGCGCGATCACATAGCTGATGGCCGTGCGAATCCGTTCCGCGTTCCGCAGGCTGGCGTTTTCCGGCATCGTACTCTGCGGACGGGAAAAGTGCTGGATCAGCCGCGCGAAAATCTGCAGCACATACCCTTCTGTTTCCATGGAAAGCGTCACCGGATTCCGGATATAGGCCTTTGTCAGATCTTGAAGAAGCATACAGGTATCCAGATAGTCCTGAAAATTGTCATCTCTGACGTCTTCCGGGGTACAGCGAAACTGATACAGATCCAGTCCTGGAACATATTTTTCCATATAAGATTTGGAAATGTGAATACAGACAAACATCGAAGTCGGATCGTGGGAAAAGGTACTGTGTACCTGGCGTGCGTCTACCACAATCATGTGCTTGGGGTGGAGCTGATATTTTTTCCCGTCTATGGTAATGTCACTTTCTCCATTCAGATGAAAGAGAATCTCCAGCTCTTCGTGCCAGTGGGGCGGATGATAACCGCCTGGCGCTGTCACATAGGTGATGCGGAAACCGGATGTCAGGGGTTCCCGGAAGGATTCATAATAGGGTGCAGGCATTTTGGTGTCTCCTTTCTGGTGAGAAGGTCTGGTCTGCTTCTGCTATATTTTAAGCTCTCGCCGGTTGGGGCCGCAGAAAGAAAAATAGAAGAAGCAGAGTCGTAGATCATTCGAGAAATTCGATGCGGACATTATAGAGTCAGATAGGGATAATGTCAATATCGACTTAAAACAAATCAATATCAGACCTGTTGTCTGCTGTTCTGAATGATTACTTTTTTGCTCAGAAACATCAGTTTAAATTAAGCGGGAAAATAAAAGAAAAACAGGAAGACAGAACCG
>Ga0192277_1106_pt1 | contig 15894 bp, 9 predicted proteins | sample Koala_Koa24_J3_FD_131302 | JGI IMG/M metagenome (GOLD analysis project Ga0192277, IMG submission 131302) | Enriched cells from koala feces incubated with labeled cellulose particles, San Francisco Zoo, California, United States - Koala_Koa2-4_J3 ...
GCAGAAGCTGCAGCTGAGGCAGCCGATGAAAAAGCCGCCCTCTGCCAGACTAGCGAAGAAGACCTGATTCTGCGGGAATACAGCCGCGACTACGACGGCACCATTTCCAAAGAGAGCCGCTGCCTGAAAATGCCGAACCGCGAATGGAAAGGCGTCATCGGCGGAGAGAGCTTCAGCCTGAACCTCAAATTTGAGAGCAATGAAGGGGAGAAGCTTTTCGGCATGGGGCAGTATCAGCAGCCCTGGATGGATCACAAGGGAAGCGTTCTGGAACTGGCGCAGCGCAACTCACAGATTTCCGTACCGTTCGCGGTGTCCTCGCTCGGCTACGGTTTCCTGTGGAACAACCCGGCGGTCGGCCGCGTGACCTTTGGCCGGAACTATACGGAATGGATTGCCCGCGCGACCCGCCAGATGGACTACTGGATCACAGCGGCGGATACGCCAAAGGAGATTCTGGCTTCCTATACCGCGGTGAGCGGACACGCGCCGATGTTCCCGGAGGATCTGATGGGACTGTGGCAGTGCAAGCTGCGCTACCGCACACAGGAGGAAGTCCTGGAGGTTGCCCGCAGATACAAAGAAGAAGGGATTCACATTGACCAGATCGTGATCGATTTCTTCCACTGGACCGTGCAGGGCGACTGGAAGTTCGATAAGACCTACTGGCCGGATCCGAAGGCTATGGTGGACGAGCTGCATTCAATGGGGATCAAGGTCATCGTTTCTGTCTGGCCGTCCGTGGATCTCCGAAGTGAGAACTTCAATCCGATGTATGAACGCGGTCTTCTGATCACCACCGAGCGCGGTGAAATCCAGACCTACGACTATCAGGGGGACTGCGTGGAGATCGATCCTTTCAACCCGGAAACCCGCGAATACGTCTGGGAGGTCTGCAAAAAGAATTACTACGACTACGGCATTGACGCCTTCTGGCTGGACAATTCCGAGCCGGATCTTGGCGTCTATGATTTCGAGAACTATCGCTACTCCATCGGACCCGCTCTGCAGTGCAGCAATATGTATCCGCAGATGTACAGCCGCATTTTCTACGACAAAATGAGTCAGCTTGGCGACGGCACCGTCGTAAACCTGCTCCGCTGCGGCTGGGCCGGCAGCCAGAAGTACGGCAATGTCATCTGGTCTGGCGATGTGCCGAGCACCTTTGAAGCCTTCCGTGACCAGCTGCAGGCCGGCCTGAATATGGGCCTGGCAGGCATCCCCTGGTGGACCACCGACATCGGCGGCTTCATGACCGACGATGTGAACGATCCGGACTTCCGCCAGCTGTTAATCCGCTGGTATCAGTTTGCCGTCTACTCAGCCGTACTGCGGATGCACGGCGACCGCGGGCCATACGACATCCCGTCGCTTGATGACCGCGACTGGGGCGGCGGTTATCTGCACACCGGCCAGCCAAACGAGCTGTGGAGCTATGGGGAAGACAATTACCGGATCATGCGCAGCTACTACGACCTGCGGATTTCGATGCATGACTACATCAAAGATTTGTACGAGGAAGCCCATGAGAACGGCTCCCCGCTGATCCGTACCATGTTCTACGAGTTCCCTGAAGACGCAAAATGCTGGGAGCTCTCCGACCAGTATATGTTCGGCAGCAAATACCTGGCAGCGCCGATTCTGCACCTGAACCAGTTTGCACGCGAAGTCTACCTGCCGGATGGCAAGTGGAAGCTGACCAGCACCGGTGATATTTACGAGGGTTGCCAGACCGTAACGGTGGACGCGCCGATCGAGTACATGCCGGTGTTCGAGCAAATATAAAATCGAAGCGGAACTTCAATCATTCCAGAGACAGCCGGCCGCGTCTGACGTTAGCCAGAAATGTTCCTTACGCAGCCGTGCGCATAAAACGCATAAGGAGACGGTTCCCCCGTCTCCTTTTTGCGTGTATTCCTTTTCCAGAACCGCCCGCGGCAGATTTCAGTATAACACCGCGTTAAAAAAGCAAATCCTTCTGCTTCGATCACTTTTACTGTACAATGCCCAGCCCCCACTCTATCATCTCTGTGATATCCCTGGTCGCCAGAACGATTGTCTGGTTGTCTTTCCCGGAAAAGCTGAAGCTGAATTTCTCATATTTTATTCCGGCCTCCGCCTGCCGTTCTGGTCGGATCAGGCAATAGACGCTGTATTCCCTCTTGTGATTGAGTTCCTTTCGAACGGTGAGCAGACACGCTTTCTCAAGGAAATTGTCCGCATCCTCCTTCGCCAGAAATTCCCTGGCAAAGTGTTCCAGATTCTCTTCATACGGCGCATCGTCCAATAACCAGGTCATACTGTCCGGAAGTGTCAGATTCCTGTACATATGCGCCCGCTCTGTCCGGACATCGATCACGCTGATGGAACGATAAGCCTCATTCAGGCGCGCCATCAGTTCCATATCCTGCTCTGCCTTGCGGCGCGCCCGCAGGCGCTCCGTCATAGACTGGTCAATATTCTGCGAATAATAAATAATCTTCGTCGGAAAGCCCAGGGAATCCGAAGCCGTTTTCCAAAAGGCGGATTCTCTCCACTGACCGTTTTTCAGACGATAATCACAAATCACATGATTTTCTATGCGCAACTGTTTTTTCAGATTCGAGATACTCCCGACTTTTCTGCACAGCTCACGAAAATCATCCGAGACCGCATCATCACAGAAGTGGTCATTGCGTCTGGAATAAACCCCACTGACCGGCTCACCGACGCTGACACTGGTCTCGTTCTGCTTGACAATATGGTAAGAGTCCCGATCCAGATCCGCAATCAGCAGCACCTCATAAGAATCCGTCAAAATACCGACCAGCGAAGACATCTCATCGTGATAGGTCTGCTCGACCACGCTGTGCTTATATTCCGGGTGCGCTTCATAAAACCGCTGCTTGTCCTCGTACATCCGGGTCTCTGCTTCAGCCGTCACACTCGTGATGTCATTGCCGGATCGCCAGACAAACCCCACGGCAGCACGCGGAAATCCATCTTCATTCAGCAGCTTCTGAAAGGCCATGGCATTTTCTAAAAACGCTTCCTCCCCATCATCAATGCTGACCACCAGGAATTCATCCCCGCTGATCCGAAACGGCTCATATCGGTTAAACTGTTCGACAAGCATAGTGGAAAATTCGCAGATCAGCTCATTGCCTTTGTCGTGTCCCAGTGTGTCATTGACCACCTTCAGTCCGTTTAAATCTGCGAACAGAACACCTATCGGGCGCGGTGATGATTCATTCGTGACCATATCACACATAGAACGGTAGGAATACAGATTTTTCAATCCGGTCAGAGTATCAATCCTGCAGAGATATTCCATCTCCTTCTGCTCTTCGAACTCGCGGATATAGGTATCATGGATGTCCTGTATATACAGCATCAGCGTCTGGTTTTCAGGCGTGTAGTCGCTCGCTTTCAGAAGCTCCATCGAAACCCACCGAAAGCTGCCGTTCGTCCACCTGCGGTAGCGCATCCGCAGACATTCCTCGCTGTGTTCAAAATGCGCCTTTATCGAATCAACGTTTGTAAAGCGCAGGTATGCGTCCACATCTTTCTCGTATACCTGTCCGGAAATCGCAAACTCCCGCAGCCATTCTGATATTTTCTGCGCATAACCATAATTCTCATTTTGTTCGGATTGATAAACCTTGATGTCAATATGAGTATCCGTCGAAAGATTGATCTTCAAAATCTTATGATACGTTTCGGCAAGAATCCGCATGGCATCTTCCAGATAAAAAGCCATATTTTCCATTAATTTGCCTATTCTCTACAAAAAATAATAATCCGACCAGCAGACCGCAGATCTGCGGTTCGGTCAGCACCTCCTCGATGCATAACGCGTCATATCAATCACACCCGCCGCCGGTCAATCCTTCTCGAAATCCACATCCCGATCATCTGGATCAGCTGTGCCAGGATCACGAGCAGAATAACCGTCACCAGCAAAATCCTCGGCTGCCAGCGCTGATAGCCATAGCGCAGGGCGATATCGCCCAGACCCCCGCCGCCGCAGGCGCCGGACATCGCGGAATAGCCGAGGATCGTGGTCATGGCAATCGTCGCGTTGACTACCAGTGAGGTGCGCCCTTCCGGAATCAGCACCTTGCGGATGATCTCCCACACGCTCGCGCCCATGCTCTGCGCCGCCTCAATCACACCGCGGTCTACCTCCTTCAGAGAAGATTCCACCATACGCGCAATGTAAGGTGCGGCAGCTACCGTCAGCGGAACGATCGTCGCCGTCGCGCCATAGCTTTTCCCGACAATGAACTTTGTAAGCGGACGAATGGTAATCATCAGAATCAAAAACGGCACACTTCGCAGAATGTTTGTAATCACATCCAGGATTTTATAAATGAACGGATTCTGTTTAATTCCATCCGCCCCGGTCACAGTCAGCACCACGCCCATCGGAAGGCCGATGACATAGCCCAAAAAGGTAGACATACAGGTCATCCAGAGTGTCTCGCCGATACCGTCGATAATCATTGAAATCGTTTTACTGTCCAACATAATGATCCAACTCCTCCACGGAAAGCCTCGCGTTTTTCAGCCAGGCAATCATCTTCTCCTGAAGCTGCTCATCCTCCGGCAGCTGCAATACCATCTCACCCTTTGCCACACCATCCAGATTCCGCGTGTTCGCGTAAAGGATGTTGACCGGCGACTTGAACGCCAGCACCATATTCCCGATCACCGGTTCAAAAGAAGAATTTTCGGAAAAGACGATGCGCACACACCGCTCTCCTTTCATCTCCGCCACATTCTCATAACCCTGGTAAATCAGGCGTCGGGCTTCCTTCGACTTTGGAGCGAGGAAGATATCCTCTACCGTGCCGTGCTCGACCAGATGCCCATGGTCAATGATCGCCACATGGCTGCAGATCTCCTGTACAACCGCCATCTCATGCGTAATCACGACAATCGTGATCCCGTACTTGCGGTTGATCTCCTTCAGAAGCTGCAGAATCGACTTCGTCGTCTGCGGATCCAGCGCGCTTGTCGCCTCATCACACAGCAGAATCTTCGGATCCGAAGCCAGCACACGCGCGATCGCGACACGCTGCTTCTGTCCGCCGGAAAGCTGCGCCGGATAGGCGCTCGCTTTCTCCTCCAGATCCACGTCCTTCAGAAATTCCAGTGCCTTTTTGCGCGCCTCGGATTTCTTTACTCCGGCCAGTTCCATCGGAAAGCACACGTTATCCAGCACACTCCGCTGCATCAGGAGATTAAAATGCTGAAAAATCATGCCGATATTCTTGCGCTTCTCCCTCAGCTCTTTGTCTGAAAGAGAAGACAGATCCTGCCCGTCCACGATCACCGTACCGGCCGTCGGCCGCTCCAGGAAATTCAGGCAGCGCACCAGCGTACTCTTGCCCGCACCGGACATACCGATGATCCCGTAAATATCGCCCTTATAAATATCCAGGCAGACGTCCGCGAGCGCGTGTACCTCCGCGTTCTTCTGCCGGAACTCCTTGTCCAGATGCTGTATCTTAATAATTGGTTCCATAACTGCTCCGTTCATATTCAGATGATGAAAAGCTGCCTGAAATCAGCTTCTTTTTTCATCACGTATCATAGCACACTTGCATAGAAACTGCACGGTTTTTTTTCACCATTTATAACCTGCGGTGAAGCCATAGTTACAGGTCACACCTTAACCAAATTTACTTTATTTTTCCTCTACAGGTGTGACCAGTAACAAGCCATATTCTCCAGGGGAGGATATTCCCATCCCTGCAAAAAGACCGCTCGATCTGTTTACAGAGAGCGGTCTCTTTCGACTACCTATTGTATCCTGCCGGTTTTGCATCCGTAATTCCGGCTTCCCGGTCACAGGCTTTGCAGCTGTGATCCCATAAGTTCTGTTATTCGGTCACCGCTTCTGTCTCGGTCTCCGCCTCTTCCACCGGCTCTTCATACGGCACTACGGAACCATCATAGGTCTCGGTGATAAACTCTTTGATCTCATCCGACTGCAGCACCGCTACCAGTGCCTGAATGCCTTCGTCTTCCTCATTGCCAGCCTTCACTACAAGTACATTCGCATAGGTCGAAGCCGCCTCGGAATCAGAGGTCTCAAATGCGATTGCGTCAGAGGAAGAAAGTCCCGCAGACAGCGCATAGTTGCCATTCACTACCGCAAACGCCACCTCGCTGGTGTACTGTGCCACCTGCGCCGCCTCTACCTCGATGATCTCGATGTCAAGGTCATCCTTAAAGGATACCACATCGTTCGCGGTAACGGTCAGATCCGCATCCTCCGGAAGAGTCAGTACTCCGTTTGCTTCCAGAAGCAGAAGCGCTCTCGCCTCGTTGGTCGTATCGTTCGGAACCGCGATTACATCGCCGTCCTCCAGATCATCCAGGCTGGACTTTGTGCCAATATAGATGCCCATCGGCTCATAATGAATCTTCGCCACGCTCACCAGATCCGTACCCTGCTCTTCATTGAAGCTCTCCAGATACGGTGTGTGCTGGAAATAGTTCGCGTCAATCTCGCCCTCATCTACTACCAGGTTCGGCTGTACATAGTCCGTGAACTCCGTCACCTGCAGATCCCATCCGTCCTCCGCCAGAATCTCTGCCGCCTTCGCCAGAATCTCCGCGTGCGGTGTCGGGGAAGCCGCTACGGTAATCACGTTATCCACGTCCGCGGACGCCGTAACGGAAAGTCCCGCCACTGCGGTAACAGCCAGACTTACTGCCAGTAACTTCGCGATTGTCTTTTTCATAATGATGTCCTCTCTTTCTCTGATGAAACCAGATATCGTGCAGCGCCGCCATGCGTTGCCGGTTCGTTGTATCTGTGGTTCATAATAAACCCGGAAAGCCAATTTCGTCAAATTTTTTCTGACTATAGCTGGCTATAAGGAAAACTTATAACGCAGGTGGCTTATTTGCAATCATATATAACCTCATCCATCTGCAAACGTAAATTCTCACTGTGAAGCGGATTCACGACTTGCGTATTATCTTGCTTATTTACTTGCTCATTATACCGCATATTGCCAAAGGGTCAAGATGATTTTTAATCAGAAAATGGCATCCGGTCCTGATAAACCGAATGCCAATCCCAGATATATTCCTCTAACCTTTTAATAGATACCGCCCATTCGCGCCACATAAAACGCGCTGACTGTCACATCACCATCTTCTGCGAAAACCGACACGCCGTCTGCGTCTTCCACCTCCGGATAAGCCCGCATGGAAATCGCCTTCCGGTCGTTGAAGAAAGCTTCTATGACAGAACGGTCCAGATAGACCTCAATGGTCAGCGAATCTGCCGTATCCAGCGCAAAAGCGCCTGAGACATACCCCGTCGTGGAGCCCGCTCCCCGATCGGTGGTCTCTCCATGGATGGTCTGATCAGAACCGTCATAGTAATAGCTCACCGCACGCTCCTCGGCAGCGCTTTCGAGCACCTTCAGGCCATATTTCTCCGCGGCGGCATCTGCAAAGCTGACCCGCACATACAGCATGTCTTCATGAATTTCACTGAGCAGCTCATTCGCTTCCCCGACAGTAAGATCCGCCGCATCCACGAGAACCTCTTCCTCCAGCGTATGAAGGGTCTCCGACGGCTTAATCATCAGGTCGCTCCCATCCTCATTCAGCCAGATGATGCGGGCAATTCCGGCGTTGTGCGCCCAGCCTGCGGCCGCCTGCTCCGCCACAGAACGCTGATCCTGCATGATGCTGAACATGGTCGCCTCCCCGGTATTCGGGTCAACAAACGCGCTTGGACCGGTAAATACATTATCCCCGTAATCCATGATGGTCGGTCCGGCTTCAAAATCCGCATCCGGAGTAAAGGTTCCGCTCTCATAATCAAATGTACCAATAAAATAATATACCTTATTATCCGCTGAAGAAGCCGGTGCCGGAGAAATGATAAACACATCCCTGGAGACTGTGCCTTCTTCATTGGAAAGATTAAGCAGCACAGGCAGTTCCCAGCTGGTGCCGTAGGTCATGCTCTGATCCGGCATCTCATAGATGGGACCGACATACTGCCAGTCCATGTCAATCCGGCCATCGGACAAAAGCTCCAGCGTCTCTGTCTTATACAGCAGAGCCGTTCCGCCGTTGCTCGACGCGCTTCCGGAGCAGATGAGCATATACCACACGCCTTCATGCTCCCAGATGTACGGATCGCGGAATTCCCCCGCGCGTCCCTGGCCGTCCTGCTGGATTACCGCCAGTTCGTCATAGATGACCCATTCGGTCAGATCCGGGTCGCTTAAATCCGCCGGATAAGCGATTCCGATATTCTGATTGGAAATCAGACCATCAACCATGGAATAGCCGTCATTCCCGGCGGTAAAGAACAGCATCGGCACTCCGTTTGCATCGTAGGCGGCATTCCCGGACCAGACACCGTCCGGCACCACACTGTCCTTGGCTGGCACAATCGCTTCCTTTATCTGTTCCCAATTCACCAGATCGTCGCTCACCAGATGCCCCCAGCAGATGTTCCGCCAGTAAGTACCGCTCATGTTTTCCTGGAAAAACAGATGGTAGCGGCCGTTGTAATAGCAGGGCGCGTGCGGCTCATTCATCCAGTACTGCAGCGGTCCGCTATGATACTGCGGCTTATAGCGGTCTTCGGTCAGAATATTCTGCAGCCAGATGTCGGAAAAAGCAATCTCCGGCACCTCCACGCTATTATACGCTTCTGCAACCTCCTCTGCGGTCAGAGCTCTCTGATACAGCTTCAGCTCATCCATCAGGCCGCTGCACATATTGATATAACCCGCGCCGAGTCGGTCTGCCTCGCAGCTGCGCCCCACCAGGAGCTGTTTATTGGTTCCCGTAATGACGCTGCCTTTTTCGATCTCCATGCTGCCGACCAGTACGCCATTCCGGTAAAGCGTCATTTCCCCATTCGCTCCGTCAAAGACTGCCGCGATGTGATTCCATTTGTATTTTTCCAGCTCCTCGTCCGCCCATAAGGTCAGCCACTCACTTCCGGTACCAACCTCAAAGCACAGCTTTCCAAAGCGCTGATAGCCCAGCTGGAAGCCCGCCATGCCGCTCTTGGAGCTCTGAGAAATAATCCCAGTCAGAGCCTGCGTGCCGTTCTCCTCCGCGAACGGGTCGTCCCATTCAAAGGTGCGCGGCGCGAACCAGACGCTGATGGAAAGAACATCTCCTTCCACCTTAATCGCGCTTTTGCTGTAGGTCACACAGGTCGAATTGCCGTCAAACAGCAGGGAACCGCCGGAAATCCCCGTATCGCGCCACTGCGGATCCTGGCTGTCCATGTAAAGGGCGCTTGTATAGGTATAGCTCAGCTCCGCATCTCCGGTAATGCCGCTCAGATCTGTGATCTCAATCCCGCTGCCCTCATCAAAGGAAAGATGCAGCAGCAGGCCCTCCTCCTCTGCCAGAACCGTCTGCGGAATGGAAATACCGCAGACTGCGGAAAAAGCGAAGGTCGCCGCACCCGCAAGTGTTCCCTTTAAGAAATCTCTTCTTGATATATTTTTCATGGTTTCTGTCTACCCCTTGATTGTGACAGCCAATATTGCGATTCCATCCATATACAACAGATTTACGATACAGGCTGCCAATTCATTTGTGACCAATTGCTCGTTCCGCAATCTCATTTCATACCATTCATGAGAAACGAAGACTCCCGATATTCCCTCAGCCGCACAGTCTTTGTTATCACGAGCGCAGCTCATACTTCTCTACTTCCAGATCCACGCGTCCGTCCACCTCGAAGCTGATCCCGTCCGCGCTCAATGGAGTGTAGATCGCCGTCGTGAGCGCCTGCTCCCCGTCATTTACGAACACTTCCACACTATACTGGTCCAGCAGAATCCGCAGCTTCAGCCTGCCTCTCTGCTGCCGCACAAAGCAGCGGCGCTCATGAACCACATCGCGGCAGCAGCCCGAATTGTTCCGATCAATCTTCAGCACAAAGGTTTTCGGGTTATAAGAAATCATCGTATAATGCCGGCTTCCTCTGGCCAGCCGAATCCGAAAGCGTTCGTAGCTCTCTTCTTCGCTCGGAGTCAGCGTAACCGTCAGATCAATCCTGCGGCCAAAAACTCCCTGCAAGGTATTTTCATTGCAAAGCGACATCCGGTGATAAACCCGGTGCCCGCGCAGCGCCTCAATTTCCCGGATTGGCATCTGCTGCAGCTTTCCATCGACGATGCGCAGCTCTCTGGGTATCGTCATCTGCCCAATCCAGCGGGAATGCGCAGACGGAGCCACGCAGGCGTCCCAGTTCTGCATCCAGCCGATCATAATCCGGCGTCCGTCCGGCGCCTGCACGGTCTGCGGCGCATAAAAGTCAATGCCGTAATCAATCGCCCCCAGATTTTCCCGCTCGAAGCGCTTTTTCTCCCGGTCATACTGGCCGATCAGGTACATCGTGCCATTTCCGTTGTGAAACTCCAGGCCGCTCTGGCTCATCTCCTGCGGACTGGTCAGGATCACTGTTTTCCCATCCAGTTCAAACATATCCGGGCATTCCCACATTTTCCCGAACTCGTTATAGGAGCGATCTACAATCGTCTCAAAATTCCAGTAAAACCCATCTTCCGAGCGGTACAGCAGCAGAGAGCCGCTGCCATCCTCTGTGCGGTTTCCCACAATGCAGGCGAACGAACCGTCTTCTTCCCGCCACAGCTTCGGATCGCGGAAATCCAGGCGGCTGCCCCCCGCGGGCAGGCTCGTCTCATCGAGGACCGGGTTCGCTTCATACTTTTCATAATTCAGGCCATCGCCGACTGCCATGCACTGCGTCTGAACCGTTTTCTGTCTCCCATCCTCACACATTTCTTCCCGCACGCCGGTATACATCAGCAGCTGCCGGCCGTCTGGAAGTTCGGCCGCACTTCCTGAGAAACAGCCAAAGCCATCATAGTCCTGATCCGGCGCCAACGCACACGGCAGATATTCCCAGTGAAGCAAATCACGGCTGACGGCGTGCCCCCAGTGCATGGGACCCCATTCCAGGCTGTAAGGGTGATATTGGTAAAAAAGGTGATACGCCCCATTATAAAAAGAGAAGCCATTCGGATCGTTCATCCAGCCAATGCGCGGGGTCAGATGATAAGCGGGACGCTCCTCATCTGAAATGAAGCGGGCATATTTTTCCTCATACTCGCGCGCTTTTTTCAATTTTTCAGTCATCATATATCCTTTTCCTCTCTGTTTACATCAGAAAGCGGGCAGATACACACCTGCCCGCCCCTTTCTTGCTTTATTACGCTTCCTGATAACGGGTGTACGCATCCGTATAAACCGCAAGCAGCTCGTCCATTCCGCAGGTGTTGACCAGCTTATTCTTATAAGCTTCCCACTCATCATCGGTAGGACCGCCGTTCTGGATCCAGAGTGCTTCCTGCTCGGAAACCGCACTTTCAAAGTCTGCCTTGTACCAGTCGATCGTATCCAGCTCGTCAGCAGTATACACGCAGTCGATCGGATAGCAGGTCGGATCGCTGACAAAGGCCATCCAGTATTCGCTCAGGTCGGTCAGACGCTCAATCGCACGATCCTCCATGTAGAAATACTCGTTGTAATACTCGCTCAGGATCAGCTTCGGTCCATAGACCTCATACTCGCTCTTGAGTTCGCCCGCCGATTTTCCGTACAGCTCCTGGCTCTCTTCGTCCGTGATGCTCAGCCACATACCATCCTCATCCTGCTCGGTGAAGTACACGCCGATCGGACCATACTGCAGCTGCATCACTGCTTCGCCGTCATACCACTGGTCAAAGAACGCCAGCAGATTTTCCGGAGTCTCGCATGCGCTTGTGATGCTCAGGTTGCCGCTGTTTGTACTGCCGCCGGTACGCACCGTCACATTGCAGGTGCCGTCCGGGCCAGCCAGTACCGGAAGGAATACATAATCATCCGCATAATCGCCCATCAGTTCTTCGATATACCACCAGGTACCTACACCCACATAGCCCTGCTGGCACTTTGCCATATACTGTGTATCAGACTGGCTGAATACCTCGACGTCGATCAGGCCGTCCGCATACCAGTCATGGAAATAAGTAACCGCCTCACGGTATCCATCCGTTACGCAGGCAAAGCCAACTTCGCCGTCGATCACCTGAATGTCACTGATAACATCATTTGGCCAGTTTGTGAAACCAAAGCCAGCGTAGAAAATGTTCTGTCCCCAGCACCACTGGTCAAAGCCAAAGCTCATCGGAATCGTGGAACCAGCGTCATTGCCATAATACTTCGCGCTCATATCATTCTCCTGGAACGCAACCAGCGCGTCATGCAGCTCATCCAGAGTCGTCGGAACCTCCAGTCCAAGATCATCCAGCCATGCCTTATTGATCATACTGAACTGCGGAATCGTATAGATTGAGTAGTCCTCTTCATCGCCGATACCAGCGGTTCCCATCTGTTCTGCTGCCGGCAGTCCATAGATGCCGCCGTCGTCCATGGTGATCGCGGAACGAATCTCCGGATGTTCTTCCAGGATCGCGGTCAGGTTCGGCATATACTCCTCTGTAATATACGGAGTCAGGTCAATGAATGTGCCGTCGTCGCCATACTGCGCCAGGTCATAGTTGCTGAAACCTACGCCGATAAATGCGTCCGGCAGCGTATTGCCCGCGATGCGAATGCTGACCTGCTCGGAAACGCTGTCGCTCATCGTATCCCAGTTGATGGTGATGCCGACATTGTCCGCCATCTCATTTAATACGGTATTGTCGTCATAGCCAGCGCTCAGTGCGGACTGTGCGCCTACGATGGAGAACTCGGTCTGTCCCTCTGCCGCCTTTGCCGTAAGCTCAGCTGCGCCGCCGACCATTCCTGCCAGTTCAAAGCTGGCTGCTCCCGCTGCGGAACCTTTCAAAAAGTCTCTTCTGGTAATTGTTGCTGTCATGATTGTTTCCTCCTTATGATATGTTTGATTTTTGATTGTTCATTGATAAGTTCATTCGTTGCTGTTTTTCGTGTTATTTCACTCTGTCTTACTTTTCTATCTATCCTCTGCGCGGCACAATCGGCTCGCGCAGAAGAGAAACCGTAATTTTTCAAATCAGCCCTTGACTGCTCCGGCCATAAAGCCTTTTTCAAAATACTTCTGAACAAACGGATAAACCACAAGCATCGGAACCGCCGCCACTACAATCGAGCAGAACTTCAGCATTTCCGTCAGCTTGTTCAGCTCGGCGTACCCGCCGGAAATCGTGCTGGCCTGCGCCGCGGTCGTACTCGACTGGATCAGGATGCTGCGCAATACCAGGGCCAGAGGCGCCTGCTCAGAGGTCAGGTAAATCAGAGAAGTAAACCAGTCGTTCCAGTAAGCCACCATGCTGAACACGACCATAACGGCCATGATTGCGCGGGAGAGCGGGATAATCATCTGGAAGAAAATCTGGAAATGTCCTGCCCCGTCGATGCGCGCCGCCTCCAGAACCTCTCCTGGAAGACTGTGCTCAATATAGTTCCGGACAATAATCATATTGCCGACTGCTACGCCGCCCGGCAGGAACAGCGCCCACATATTGCCAATCAGTCCGGTATCTCTTACAACCAGGTAGGTCGGGATCAGTCCGCCGCCGAAGTACATGGTAATGATAAAGAAGATACTGATCAGTTTGCGCCCCGGCATATTGTGCTGGCTGAGCGGATATGCCGTCAGGTAAATCATAATCACCGAAAAGAGCGTACCGACTACGGTATACTTAAAGCTGTTCAGCAAGCCCATCAAAATACTGTCATCTGCGAACACTGCCTTATAACCATCCAGAGTAAACCCGCTCGGGAAAAAGAAGGTCTTCCCGGCATATACATCGTAAGGATCTGATACAGAAGCAATCAGTATGTAAAAAAGCGGATAAAGAACGATCAGCATGATGGCGGTACACAGGATCACCAGAATGATATCGCTGGTCTTGTCTGAAAGTCCATGCAATTTCTGCGTCTTCATTGTTCTTCCTCCTCCCTTCTATACAAACGTGACATCGGACGCTTTGGAAGCGATCTTGTTCACGATAATCAGCAGAATGATATTAATCACCGTATTGAACAGGCCGATTGCTGTCGAATAGCTGTACTTCGCGTTTTCAATACCCTGCTGGTAAACATATACCGAAATCACATCGCTGGTCGCCTTGTTCAGGTCTGTCTGCAACAACCATACTTTCTCGAAACCGACATTCATCAGGCCGCCCGCGCTCATGATCAGGTTCAAAACCATCATCGGAACCAGAGCCGGAAAATCGATATTCTTAATCCGCTGGAACATCGAAGCGCCGTCCACCTTCGCCACCTCGTAAAGGGTCGTATCCACGCTTGCCAGCGTCGCCAGGTAAATGATCATTCCCCAGCCTGCGTCCTGCCAGATGCCTGACGCGATGTAGATGGTGCGGAACGCGGTACTCTGCGTCAGGAAATCAATCTGTGTTCCCAGCAGCAGGTTGATGAGGCCGCCGGAAGGGCTCAGGAAAATACGAAGCATACCACAGATGATCATGGTTGAGATAAAGTGCGGCGCGTAGAGAACGGTCTGCACGACTCTCTTATAACGGTGGAACCGCAGCTGGTTGATCGCCAGCGATAAGATGACCGGAATCGGAAAGCTCCACAGCAGACTGTACAGACTGAGCAGCACCGTATTCCGAATCATGCGCAGGCAGTTCGGCGAAGAGAAAAATCTCTGGAACCATTTCAGCCCCACCCACTCGCTTCCCAGGTATCCCTTGCTCGCCTTGTAATCCCGGAACGCGATCTGGATACCATACATCGGAATATACTTATAAATAATGGTAATGATAATCGGTATCAGCAGCATGACATATAATTGCCAGCTCTGCCTCAGCCGTCGGGTCAGTGAAGCCCCTTTTTTCTTCTGTCCCGGTTTCCCTTCCATGTTGCCGGCTTTTTTCGCCGCGGTTGCCTGAACACTCACAAGAATCCCTCCTTACTTTGATTCGCCCGGATGGCTGCGGAACCGTTCTTTTGATTTTATCGAATCAATTTCGAACCTTCCCTGCCCTTAGGCTTATCCCGTTTTCGTATAACGTTTCACATTCCCTTTAAATAATATTCCCCGCGTTCCGGCCAGGGAATTCTTTTGTGAAACGTTATATTTATCTGATGACCGCATCATACACCATCACCAAGGCAATTGTCAACCGTAATTTGTTATTTTGATACATGATCTCTGTTTTTCACAAATTTGTTTTGTGTGTTTTGTCTGTTTTGCACAATTTATTTCCGCCGCTTTCACTTCATAACGTTTCACGTTATTTTCATGAAATCGCTTTACAAATTCAGATTTGCGAGATATAATATAACTGTCAGCACATCAGGCAGCTGCAGGGTTCTCTGAACCCCCCCCGCTTTTCAGAGTCTGCCGACGTGAACAGATATATGAAATTTCATGAAACGATACAAAGGAGCAACATCATGACAGAGAAGAATGTTTCACCCACCATGAAGGACGTCGCGAAGGAGGCCGGCGTGTCGCTTGGCACCGTGTCCAAGGTCGTAAACGGGATTCCGGTGGGAAAGGATTATCAGAAAAAGGTAGACGCCGCCATCCACAAGCTGGATTACCGGGTCAACAGCTACGCGCAGGGGCTGAAGTCAAATAAGACACAGCCCGTCGCCTTTTTGGTGCCGGACACGATCAACCCATTTTTCGGGGAACTGACCTTCTACGTGAACCGTGATCTGGCGAAAAACGGATATCGCATGCTGCTGTGCGCGACACAGGCCAGCCAGGAGATGGAGCAGGCGCTCCTCGACATGGCGGAGCAGAACCGGGTAGACGGCATCATTTGCATTTCTTATAATGAAGGTTTACAGATTCGGGAAAGCACCCGTCTCGTGACCATCGACCGGCACTCCGGCGTCGTATCCCCCTGTGTGGCCAGCGATAACCTCACGGGCGGG
>Ga0192277_1113_pt1 | contig 15295 bp, 10 predicted proteins | sample Koala_Koa24_J3_FD_131302 | JGI IMG/M metagenome (GOLD analysis project Ga0192277, IMG submission 131302) | Enriched cells from koala feces incubated with labeled cellulose particles, San Francisco Zoo, California, United States - Koala_Koa2-4_J3 ...
ATTTGGCACCTTAAAATCCTGAAAATATGAAAATCCTCTTACCTCACATGGCGCCGTCTCTGCTGAACTGCCAACAAGATAATAACTCCAGCCGAGAACACAAGTACAAGCATCCATGTCCCCAGCGGTGTAGTATCTCCCGTCTGCACCGCGGCTTCCGTACTGGTTTCACTCTCCGTCTCCGACGCAGTCGAGGCCGTCTCGCTCTCATTTACAGCCGTCGTTTCACTCTCCGTCACGGCCGCTGTTTCACTTTCGGTCACAGGATCCGTCTCATCCTCAGTCACAGGCATCGTTTCACTTTCCGTCGTCAGCTCTGATTCCGTTGTTTCTTCTGTTTCCGTCTCCTCAGCGGGCGTGCTCTCCGGTTCCGGATTCGTCTCCATCGGCAATTCACTCACTGGTTCGGTATCTGGTTCCGTCGGATATTCGCTCTCCGTTTCAACATCCGAGCCCGTTTCCCCGGTCGTCGGCTCTTCGGGTTCTTCGGATGGCTTCTCCTCCGTTCCGCCCGATGGATTTTCCTCAGACCCTGTCGATGGCTCTTCCGGCGGATTCTCCCCAGATCCCGTCGATGGCTCTTCCGGCGTATCACTCCCTGATCCGGTCGATGGCTCTTCATCGTCCAAGCTCGCTGAGACCGCCTCCACCTTTGCGCTGACCGCCACATCATATTCCCACTCGGTGCCGCTGTCATCTGCCGTTGGTATGCTTACAAGTGAGGGAATGCTGTTATAAGTCATATCATCCTGTGTCCATTCATCGGCAGTCAGCAGATAAAGGCCGACCTCCAGATTTTCGAATTTAGCGACACCGTTCTTATCCGTAGCTGCCTGCTGATATTCCGTAAAGGACGCTGCTCTGCGATGTGCCTGTTCCGATTGTTCCTCCTCCAGAAATGACTCTATCGCTTCGATTACGTCATTCATTTCCTGGGCGTGCTCCATCTGATTGAGCTGGTCACTCGTTACCCCGCTGTCCGCAAGCCCGGACACCAGCGTGTACACATCTCCGGAGGATATCTCCGCAATACGGTAAATATGAAAGCTTGCTCCGAAAATGGCTGTGTTTTTTTCCGTGTCCGAATCTGTTCCATAGATATAGCTGACAGTCAGAGTTCCGTCTGTCTTTGATGTATCGATTCCGGTCTCCATCGCGCCTGCGCGCTGGCATACCCCACAGAGCAGAAGCAGACAAAGAAATCCCGTCAGTATTCCTTTGTATCTGTTCCTATACACGTTCCTCCTCATCTCCGGTTCCCCCTTTTGTTTCTCAAACTGTGTCAATCTCGCGCCTCAACTTTTCCTGCGCATTTCAGCTCAGAGCTTCCGCTCCATTTTTGCTGTGATTCTCTCAGCGGATTATGAAACGAATCCGCTGCCAGAGCAAGTGCTATTCCTGATTTCTACGCTCCCGCCGTTTTCTTCGAACGCGCATCAGCAAAGCCAGCAAAAGTACAAACGCAATACCAATTGCCGGAAGCCCATACGCCATCCACGCAAAGCTGTGCAGATCCAGCACCTGCGTGACGGTTTCCTGCTCCTCCTCCGGAACGTAGTCCACGCGGGAGCCGTGAACCAGCAGACGATGCGTGTTAATCCCGTAAGGTGTGCAGGTCACTATTGTAATCAGATCTTCCCCCACCTGAATTGCAAGGCTGTCCGTCTCGTCCGGCTCTACCACCTCTACGCCGGTCACTTCATACGCCAGCACATCGTCCAGTATATATAAATAGAGAAGATCCCCTTCCTCCAGATAATCCAGATCCGTCAAAAGCGCCGCTGAGGGCAGCCCTCTGTGGCCCGCGAGTACCGTATGGGTTCCCTCACCGCCAGCCGGCAGCGAAGTTCCATAAAGATGCCCGACGCCCTTTTGCAGCTCTTCCGCGTCCGTACCATGGTAAATCGGAAGGTAAACATCAATCCTCGGAATCGAAAGATAGCCCATAATGCCGTCGCCCGCCGGGTTCAGCAGTGACTGATAAAGGGAATCCGCTTTCGAGGCGGAGAGAACTTCCTCCGTCTCCGATTCCGTCTCGTATTCCGCATCGGCCTCCACAACCATGTCCGAAGTATCACTTACCAAATCTGCTCCAAAAGTATCTTCTGACTCCGCAGCTGCTTCCGAAGCCGTCAGCCCTTCCGTTTCGGTAAGTGCAATCCCTTCAAACGCATCGCCAATCGTATTTCCTGTGAGATTCGCGTTATATTCCCACGCTGCCTCCCATAATTCCGATACATCATCCTCCTGCAGCTGCTCCACCGTCTGTTCATAATTCTGTGTCAGACGCGACTGCCTCCATTGATTCCAGCGATCACTCACCGCCGGGTAAAGTATCACGCACAGTCCAAACACGAAAATCAGCATGCCCAGGAGGGTTCGAACATTGACCCTGGAGCCCGACTTCTCCTTCTGTTGTTTTTCCGGTTCCCTGTCCGCGCCCATCTAGCTGTCTCCTCCCGCTGCCGGATTCTCACTCTTCGACGTCACTGTGTCACGATTTTCTTTGGCCGTCGCCTCATTGCCAGCCGCATCTACGTTCCCAGCCGCCGCGCGCTCTGCTTTCCTGCGATAATACATCCGAATCAGCACCGACGCCACCGCTACCGTAAGCAGCCCAAGCAGCGCCACCAGCACATAATTGGTCGCCATAGAAGAAGTGCTTTTGTCTGCCTCTTCCTCGTACCGCTCCACCGTATATTCCACCCGATGCCCCCGCACCAGGAGTCTCTGGGTATTGACGCCGTAAGGCGTGCAGGTCACGAGCGTCACATAATCCTCGCCCGGCATCTGCACAAGCGATTCCGTCTCATCCGGCTCCACAATCAGAATCTGATCCACTTCATAGGCCAACACCTCATCCAGCACGTACAGATAAAACTGATCCCCGATCTCCAGAAGGTCCAGGTCGGTAAACAACGGCGCGGACGGCAACCCCCGGTGCGCCGCGATAACCGCATGCGTCCCTTCGCCGCCGACCGGCAGAGAAGAGCCGTGCAGATGTCCCGCTCCCTTTGTCAGCACTTCATCGCTGGTGCCATGGTAAATCGCAATCTTTATATCAATCTTCGGAATCTCCAGATAGCCCATGATGCCGTCCCCGGCCACATTCAAAAGGCTTTCGTATTCCTCATCCGCCTCTACTTCCTCATCCGAAAACGCATCCGGCACCCAGATCGGGGAATTCGCAGCATTGTAAGCCTCCGCCGCCGCCCATTCATCCGCGTACTCATCCTGCGTCAGATTTTCCACCTCTGCCTCATAGGTATTGGACAGCCGCTGCTGCCGGTACGCATTCCAAAGGTTGCCAAACACCGGATACAGAACCAGCAGAAAACCCACCACAAACAGCAGGGTCAGCGCTGGGTTTCTTCCACTGCCCGCGGCCGTTTTCCTTCTTAAGCTGATCTTCCTCATTGCAAAATTCCTTTTCTCATGAAGGCCGTCGCACTGAATTTTTATTTACCCTTTAGTTTATCCTCCAACCAGGAAATAATAATTCCGCAATATGGCGTCAAATTCCGTTCATTTACTAAGCTTACATATGTACGTCTCAGCTCCTGCATATATGCATCCTGTGTCTTTCCTTTACACTTCCTTGCAATTCTGGCTTTCTCTGCCATCAACACTTTTTTCCGTGTCTGAGGTAATGATACAGCTTCACAATTAAGATTTAAAGTTTCTGTCACATCTTTGTTAATCTCCGGATCCTCTGAATAAATTCTTCCATCTGCCTTATACTTAATCTTTCTAACTGATGTTTCGTCATAGGGATTGATTGTCAATTCAATATTACGTCTGTGGGCATCACACGTTATTTCTTCTGGCTTCACCCCTCGATTCAGGCTATTACCATAACAAACGCCAAGCATCCACTTATAATTCAACGCAGCCTGCTTATCGTGTACTGCTTCACCTTTTGGATGTCTTGGAATACAGTGTTCAATTCTTTCGACATCCGGGCTGTTAATCCTCCTCATACAATACCCGCACAGATGTCTTTGCTCTCTCCACATCTGTGTTCTGATATCATTTAATACATTAGATGGAGTATCCTCATAATCTGCTTCCGGATTTTGCTTACGAAATTCCAGCAAACTGTTTGGTTCTTTTCCTCTTTTTACTACGATCATAGACTATTCCCCCAATAGTTTTTCCAGTTCCAGGGACGTCCTCGCCGCTGCGATGTCAGGATCTGTTGTCCCAACAATGTTCTCTATTGATATCAATACTTCTTCTGCTGTATTATAGTCTTTCTCATCCATGCAAGTGTAGAATATATCCAATTTTCTTTTGACATCTTCCGGTCTTTCCGATACCTTCATAACCTCCCTTAAGATAGAATTCGCATCCCGTCCATAGGTTTCAGCTGCCGGCATATAAATTTCTCCATTGTCCAAAATTCGAATCTGCTCTCTTGGAACTGAATTGATGACCGCTGGTGCATGTGAAGTGACGACAAACTGGATATTCGGGAATACTTCGTGCAAGTCTTTCAGAATCGTCTGCTGCCATTGCGGGTGTAAATGGAGATCTACTTCATCAATCAATACAATCCCCGGCGTTTCTTCCAGTACCCGTTCTCCCAAAGTGGGATTCAAAACCGCCATACGATATGCAATATCTCCAATCATACTTAAGGTATTCTTGTAGCCATCACTCATCTCGTCCATCGCGAACTTTTGGATGCTGCCATCTGATGATCGGAACTCCAAAATCAGTTTATGCGTATCCAAATCAAAAACAAGGGATGCATTACTTGCCCCACTGATTTTCTCATAACTTTTACATATCGCTTTTTCCACCGTCTTTAAAAGCAATGATGTTGCCAAAACACCCGTTTTCTGCTGTTCCTGCAAGCTCTTCAATGTCTGCTTCTGAAACCAGCTCAGCATTAATTTTTCATTTGACTCTGCAGCCATACAATCAACATATCCGACCTGACGCTTAAACTCCGTCAATGACTGCATATTACGCTTTCCTTTTTTCTGAGCATATAACCGTCCAGTACCATAATAAGAGAGAAGTGGAAGAACCAGTGTCTTATCTCCAGTCATAATCTGATTTTGAACGTATATAGCAATCTCCGTCAATTTACACGCATCTTTAGTAGTAGTCTTACTGTTTGCAGAATTCAAAGAGCGAAGCCAATTTATATCACGCTTACCACAACAATCTCCTTTGCTCTCAATACTTACCGGGAACTGATGCTGAGGATCAACTGTTCCATTCAAATCATGAAATTCATATCTGGCATCTTCTTTTAATATACTCCTGCTGACTCCACCATCAATACCAAGCAGAAATGTACTGATTGAAATCGCCACTGCATCCAGAATAGCTGTTTTACCAGCTCCATTTTTACCTACAATCAGCGTTATGTGATCGTCAAAGTCTATATCTGTCTCTTTAAAGCATCTATAATTCTTGATATTTACATTCTTCAACTTCACAGCTTGCCACCCCGTTTTTCTCTGACCGCAACGCAGAAATACTGTTCATGCAGACAAATTCTTTCACTCTTCCTATATCCGAAAAATGCAATGAGATCTATGAAAGTAGTTTAGCACATAAAGCCAGTATCAACAAGCAAAATATCAAAGTGCAAAACAGCAAGTCGTTCTGAACTGTCAAAGAAAGTATTGGTATTTCCTCGCCTGATATCGCAAAACTTCCACTACTCGCTGAAGCTCTTCGGCAGAATACGCTCCACCCAAAGCCCCAAAAGGCCCTTTTTCATGTTTTTCTCTGTCAGTCAAATTATTGTTCCCTGCAACGCGCTGCCAAAGAGCGTCTGTCAGAATCTTTTCTATTTGACTTCCCGGAAAGTCAAAGCGAAGAAATGTCCCATACAATTCCTCCGCCGCATCCAGCTGCTCGTCAAAATCAGTGGAAAATGGCTTCGTCTTGACTTTTTCCCGACATTTGTCAAATACACTCTCCAGCGGATAATCTTCCTTTGTATCGGAAAAAAGAGAAAGTCCCATATCAAAAAACGGACAAAGCCGATAGTTTTTTCCTTCCGCATCGTAAAGAACCGCGATATTATTTGTATGACGATCTTCGTTCAGAAAAAAAGCATCTATTTCCAACATTTTCGTAAGGTATTCCCCAAAATCCCGGATGCCAGTCACATTGCGCACCAGCTCCTCAGTATAGAGAATTCGCTCCCTGCACGAAGAGATCCTGGACAATTCCTGTGCCAGACCAAAACCGGAAAAAATACGGGACAGGCGCTCCAAAGGCACCAACTCTTCATTCTCTTTGAGAAAAATCTGGCTGCGGCACCCACGATACACTCTATCCTCATATCGAATATTTACCGGCTCATACTGTACAAAATCCGATATCGTCGAATGTTTCAGCAAAGCTGAGACAACGGTCTCCGCCAGGCTCTCAAAACCAAATCCGTCCGCCTTGTACCACCAGCCATCCTGAAACCACTTCAGCTGATTCCCCTTTGAAGAATGACCGTCTCCGGTTTGCACCGTCTTTGTATGGATTTCTACCGTACGCATATAAATCCCTTCTTCCGTCACTCCGCCAAAGTCTTACCATGCCTGTCCGGACGAAAATACCAGATTCGAATCCACTGCTTATCCTCTGCCATTCTCCCCTGCGTCTTTTCAATAATCGACAGCGGATCATAAAAATCCAGTCCCAGATCCGAAAGCACTACCTCAAGATGAAATCTGGTTCTCGGAAAACAGCGATCCTCCAGAAATTCCTCAAAATCTTTCCAATCCGGTTTTTCTTTAATTCCAAACGCCCGGTGGATCACATCCATCGTATGATTTCTGATCAGAATCTCCTGGTCTCGGAAATTAATCAGGATCACTGTGCAAAGCTCTTCTTTGCACATATAATCCATGCGCATGGAATATTTCTCAAGATGCTCCGGAGTAAACTCCCTGTTCAGCTTTTTCCATTTGCTGGCTGTTTTAATCACATTCTCTTCTTCCCGGGATTTATTCAAATAACCGGAAAGAGCCTGCCGCGAAATCCCATACTCCTTTGCCAGCTCAGTAATCGTTCTCCCTTCCGCGTGCGCCTGCCGAATCTGCTCAAGCTGCTCCGGTGAAAGGCAGCGCTTACGACCTGCGCCTCTGGGATTGCCAGAAGCATTTCCAGATGTATTCCTATCTTGCTTCTCAAACTTATTCTCGCAGTTGTTCTCAAAATCATCCAGTCTTTGCATATCCACATCCCCGGCAGACAAATATCGTCTCTACACAGCATCGCCAGTCATGTGAGCGATATGCTGCAATTAACAGTTTCTATTTCTGTTTAGCATACCGCTGTCGGGGATCGTTGTCAACAAATTAATTTCTTGACAGTCGTTCTGTCTATCTCCTCACATAGAAAAAACTCGGCACACAGCCAGCCTTCTTAAATGAAATCTATAGCACGACATAAAAATACGCCGAAAACAAACTTTATTGCATTCATTCCACAAACTTCTTATTTTTTTGAGTTTATGACATTGATCATTATATTCTGACCACTTTCTTTTATCTCAAAATTTGTGCGAATAACATCCATCTCCGGCTGGATACTCTCATATTCTCTGCGAAATCATCTTCCATCAACTGCTCCTGTTAAAAATCCTGAAATTCACTCATTCTTTTCTTCTCCGGGGACTCCGTCTGAATCAGATTCCGTTCCTTTTCGTCCGTAACAATCCGTTGAATCGCCTCATACTCTGGCCGCAGCCTTTCGTATTCCATTTTAAATTCGCCGTCTATCAGCAAATCCTCTTTCACAACTTCAAACGAAGTTCCCAATTTACTCATTCGCTACCTCTCTGTCCCTTTTCTCAAGCTTTCTTTTGTTTGCTCTTGCCTGAATTGATCAGCACCAGAGCCAGAATCATGATTGCTACGCCAGCGATGGTGAAAACGATGATACCGACGCTACCGGTGGCCGGGAGAGCAGAAATCTTGGTATCGGTGACAGACATACCAAAAGAAGCTGTAGAAGAACCAAGAATAATATTCCATGTACGTCCAGATGGCCAACTTGTTGATGAATCATTTGTCGACCAATTCAGAGAACCTGCAGTGCTACCCTGATCCTCGGATGCTGTTATAGAATCAATTTTCCCAGTAAGTTCTCCACTATTATTCTTTTCTGCTGTTATTGTTATTTGCAGAGTATTTGTATTCAAACTATAACCAGATGGTGCCTTTGTTTCCTTCACAGTATATTTCGTATCTGCATCAAGCCCGATAATCGTAATTGTGCCGTTTGTGCCCGTAACAAGTTCTGTCGTTTTATCTGCGGCCGCTGCCGTCGAATCCGCCACTCTGTAAACTGGATCACCTGATGTGGAAGAATCCAGGATAAAACTGATAGCATTTTCCGATTCATCAAGGATTTGGAATGTAGCATTTGATAGTTCATTCCCTGTTCCTTCACTTTCCCCATATTTTGTAAGTGTTGCGCCATAGGTATAAACTATAGCATTAGCTTCAGCGGTATTCTCGACATGATTCGCGTCCTCATAGATCAATGTTGCGGTGTTCTTTTCTTCCTCACCAGCCTCTGCTTCTGAAAGCAGTTCTGCTTCGTATGTAATTACTACTTTTGTATATGGATAAGTATATGTTCCTGTTCCACTCTCATATACACAGAAAGTATCAAAGTAGTAATCTCCGAACTGAATTTTCAGCGTCGCCTCTGATGTATTCGTTTTTTCCACATAAACCTGATTATAGTTTGTGCCTTTTGTCAAAGGAGTCATTGTTCCATTCGCATCTACTCCATATACTGTTACGGTGCTTCGATTCACTTTAATATTATTTGGAATCACGTCTTCCACTCGAAAACGAACTTCGCTGTTCGTAGAACTTTCATATGGAAATCTCGGCACATCTACAGTGATCTGATAATAAACCGTCTCACCAATCTGAGCATCTACCGTATCAGCGTAAGAATTTGCGTCTTCTGATACTTCCTTTGTGATACCCAACAGATTTCCTTTCAAAACCGCATTATGCACTGCCAGCTTCCAGGAGTCATCGGATGTATTAGTCGTTGCAGACACATCCACGCTGACAAACATATTCAGAAATGCCATGTTTGTACTGCTCGGGATCACCAGATATCCACCTACGCTCAAGTCTTTTGTTGCATTCCCCGTATTACCAGAGGCTGTTGCTTCCGTTATGGTCCAACTATCAAAAATATTCCCACTTGCAGGCGTATTTTTTGATATATATGCAGCCAGTATATTTACGATAGTTGTGTCCTGCTCTGTCTCAGAGTTACCCGTCGTCGTAAGCCCGGCAATTGCCGCAATTGCTTCAGCCTCCGATCCATAACTACCGCTATCAACCAATGCCTTTTTAGCCCACTCTGTCAGATGCCATTCAAATCCAGACCCATCATCATAAGTCGCATATACGACCCGATACGCCGTCAAGCTGAGGTCTTTTGCCCCATAAGGAATCCCTGTGATTTCCACAGTTGCAGTATTTGTTACGACGTTGGCTTTTCCATTCACTGTGCCTGTTGTTAATGTGCCTTCAGTTAATGTCGTCGCCCCGTCTGCTTTCACTCTCGGCGCAACGCCCACACACACTGCTAATGTGATTGCCATTACCATCAAGAATAGTACCCTTTCTGTCCATTTGCATACTCTTTCCATAATTTACCTCTCCTTTTCTTTTTTTACGCTGTCGTATGGCATTGTTGTTATTAACATATATCTGATCGAGCGTAATCCTCGCCCGGCATCATATTACAGGAGCATCTCACATCTTTATTACTTTGTTTCTTTGCGCTCCTCTTTTATTGCTTATCCTGCTTTCTGCAACATTTTCCACCGTTTTCTCTCATTCATCACCAGCGCCGCAAGCATCAGCGCAATGCCTGCAAGTGTCGGCCACACGATACCGACAGAGCCGGTCGCTGGCAGGGAATATGTAACCACATTCTTCATCTGGAACGAAAGCGTGTACAAGGTGGAAGAAGAATCATACGCAAGGTAATACTTATCCGTTCCACCTGTCGTAGACGTAGTGTCCAAAGTGAAAGGCGTCTGATTAGATACATCATTTCCATTCTCATCTTTCACCAATGTCACAGTGATAACCGGTGTCGTTGGATTGCTTGTATTATACGAGATGTCTATCTTCCACACGCTCTTGTTCAATGCATATCCTGACGGCGCTCCAGTTTCTTTCAGGTAGTAGGTACCCGCCGCCAGTTTTCCGATATAAAGCTTTCCGGTTTCACTGTCGTAACTTGTGCTGACATTGGACGTTGCATCGGAACCGGACGTACCGGACGCGCTGCCCGTAATGGATGTCACCTCTGTCCCCGATGCACAGCTTTCGTCGCTGTACAGTGTAAATGTCGCGCCCGCAAGATACAGCGTGCCGCTGGTGCCATCTGAGCCTGTGCTGATCTTGTAAAGCTGCAGCTCGTAGAGAATCTGCGTGTTGGTCGCTTTTGCCTTGATCACTTTGGCCGATGTCGACGTGCTTTGCGTCTCTGTATAAGCCGTCTCCGTCACAAAGCCTGTCAGAGTCTGAGTTTTTGTGTTTCCATTTCCATTATCCACTTCCTCCGTCTCTGTCACGCTACTGAGGCTGTACGTGATTTCTCCGTAATTGTCCTTCGCCTGCAGATTGATGGTGCCCAGCGTCCAGGTTACGGTGCTTAACCCTGTGGATGTATCTGCACTTGAAGCTACAGTCAGAGATGGAACCGCATAACCTGATGGCACGCTCTCTGCTGATGCCTTCGTGTCATTTCCGCTCTCAGTGGCCACAATGATCTCTTCAAAGCCGAGACTGCTCTCGTTTGAAGTATATTCCGCCGTGACGGTTCCGTCTGTCGTTCCGCCTCCTGACGGATCTGTAATAGTATTTGTCGCCTGTGTCAGCACATAGGTATTCTCATACGTGTAAGCTGCAGCAGCTTTTGACGTCCCTGTTACGGTAAATGTCACCGATGTTCCGGCATCAATTTCCTCGATCAGATTCTCCCATATTTTTTGCACCGTCAACTGTCTGTAGTAGAAGCCGGTGTTCCGATTACCGATCTCATAGGTACTTACAGAAACGCTTTTTGGCATTTCAATACCACCTATATACGCCAGCACCAGCGACGACGGAGCACTGTTCGAACTGTTAGCACCTCCATAGCTTGCCGAAGCCCGGTTGACAGCTGCAGTAGAAGAATACGAGGAAAGCTCTGTCGTCACGCTCAGCTGTTCAAAGGGCAAAGGCGTATCATCCGAATCAGCTACCGTGTATTTACTATTATTGCTGTTATCAATGTCGTCCTGGAACACCACGTAATAAGTTCCTTCAGCAAGCTCTTCGAAGGAATATGCGCCGTTCGTACCTGTCGTCTGATAATTGATGAGATTTCCCAGTACATTGACCGCAGGATACAGGGTTATTGTAGTCCCATCGGCCTTTGTAAGCGTCAAGGGGTAAAGCGTTACTGGCGTAGTTGTATTACCATCTATGATGGTCTGTGTATAGGAAATAATTTCACCATTCTGACCTGTATTTCCAGTTATGGTTGTACCATAATAGTTATAGTAAGTCTGATCCTCCGTCGGCGTCGTAGAATACAGATAAACATCGATCCCCGCCAGCGTCTGGTCTGTACTGCCTGTCACTGTGTTATAATGTCCATCATTGTCCTGGTCGAGCCAGGCGATCCCTGAGAGGATCCGATTGATGTAGCTTATGGACCGGATGGTACTCGTAACAGAACCATTCGTACCACCGCCCGTCGATGCCACTCTGTAGAACGTACTCTCCATATAAGTGTTTTCGCCCGTCTGTACCGTTCCGTCAACATCAGCAATCAGGCTCGTTCCTCCGCCCGATGTCGTGGATGGTGAAAGAGTATAGGACATCTGTACGGTCTCGCCCGCCTGCACGCCATTTAAATATACATAAAACGCGATACCAGAGGTGGTGGAGGCCAGCTGAGTGAGCATTTCCTGATATGCCGAATCCAATGCAGTCAGGTCGAATGTGACAGTGTAAGTACCGGAAGTTGAGTCATTCACGTATGAATAATAGGTACTTAACGATGTCGATACAGCTGTAGTAGATAATCCGCTAAGATAACTACTTACACTGCTTCCCGAGTACAGCACCGTCCCGCCTGACAACAAGCTGTTCAAAAGAGCCCCCTGATCGTCTGAGTCTTTGCTGTATATCGCCTCTGTATCAAAGGTCACCGCACCATATTGTAAAAAGTTTTCCAAAGATGCAGCGCTGTCAAATGTCAGCGTAAGTCCCGTCACCTGGTAGCCGCCGGTAAATTCTGTTCCACGCCCATCGTTATTGTATGGAAGCACGTTTCCTACTTCGACTGATGTAGCAGCGGTTGAATTATTTCCATAGTACAGGTCAAATACCATACTTTCTCCAAGCTCCAGCAATCCGCTTCCCTCTATCCAGATATTATCTCCCGAAATCTTGATCACGGAGATGGTGACCGCATCCTCCTTGGCATACGTACTGATCTGGCCACTTTCTTCATACGTAATGTTGATCGTTGCCGTAGTCTTAAGTGTCTCTCCATCTGAGACCTCGTCCGCATCACCATCGTTTGCGTTCGGATTTCCGATGGTACAGGTGTAGTTAATGGTGGGAAGTGCTTTACTGATATCCGTCACACTGGTCGTTAAAACAATCGTAGCGGTACCGTAACCTTCTTCGCCGTATGCAGCATCACTTTCGGTATAGACCACCTCCCATACCAGATCCCCTTCCTGATAGCCCGAGTTTGAATAATCGAAAGTCAGGCTGCCCGCGTCAAAGTTCAGGTGGTTTGGAAGCGATATCGTGACCACCACTTCTGTGGACTGGGTGCCGTTTGTTACCAGCTCGTTGCTGACGCCGCTGGATTCCACGATGGTCGGCGTTACCGTGAAGCTGGCCGTCCGTTCGTTGCCAATTTTGTAGGTGGCCTTTGGCGTGTTGGAACCCTCCTCCGTATCTGCCACCTCTATATCAATACCGCTCTCCATGGTGTATAAAAGCAGCGTGTTGCCGGAATACCAGCCAGAGTGAGTGACGCCTACTACCCAGCCGTTTTCGTACTCTGTCTTGATGTAACCGTTATCATACCGTTCAAGCTTCGCGTTTCCGCTATAAGAATACCCGCCGCTCGCAGCCGAATAGCTGTTATACGCAGTCGTGTAGCTGTCCGGATAGCTGCCGGTCGCGGTTCCGTAGGCGGTAGCGCCGTTTGCCGTACCATATGCAGCACTGGTCCAGGTAAAGTTAAACAACTGAGCCGATAAGGTGCCGGCAGTGAAAGCCGACTTATACTCCGGACGGTAGGTGGTCCAGCCCCGGGCGTCGTTGGTCGTACAGAAGGTCTGCCCCGCGTCTTCAAATTCATTTGTCACTTCCATACGGGAGGTCACGGAAACACTTCGCCCATTGCGGATGCAGCAGTCGCGGAATTCATACAAAATCGCCACACATACACCGTTGGAGTTTCCGTCCTCGTCATAGCCAAAGTAATCATAGAGAGCCTGCAAGGTCGTAAAGTAAATCAGATCCTCCTCGGTTGTCTCATCCATTTCACCCACCGGTGAGGAATACCCCTGACCATCGCTTGCATAAGTCCAATTTTTCCCGTCCGTCTTTGCGGCGTAAAGAATGGTGAGCGTATAGCTCATGGTCTTTGAGGTAGACCAGGACGCCGCAGCCTCGGATGTCTTGATTCTGAAAATTGTATTTCCGCTCTCATCCGTAATGTTGTTTGTCTGAGATGTAAGCGTATAAGTCTGATTCACAATCTATAAGCTTCGGCGTCAAACTTTTGCAGAAGATTCAAAGCCGTCAGGTAATCGTACTCAATGGCATTGTCTACCTGCGCGTCAAAAGAAGCGTTATAATGTATGGAACTACTGTCCGTTGTGTCATAGGTATTGCTTCCAAAGGTCACATCACTTCCGATATACACCGTGGAGCCAAGAGCCGTGGTGCCGGTACCATACTCATCTTTACTGGTGATACTCCCATTTGAAGAATTATGGAAGTAATTCGTCTTTGTCAGGACTTCCCCTTCTCCCGAGCTTACATACAGTCCGGTCTGTTCGGACGTATAGTTGTTTAGATAGGTCACTTCACAGGTTGCGTGCGACGTGTAGTCGCTGGTTCCGTACCATTCCACGAAAGAAGCCAGATCGCTCGACGTGGAATCGGATGTATCACTGCCTTTCACTACGCCCATCGAATCCGAAATATTTAAGTCAGATACGATGCCTTTCATACCTACAGCCAGATACCCGCTTTGTCCCTCCACTACTTTTGTGTCAATCGGGAAGATCACCTGTATGTAACCGGTGGAAAATGCCTTTATGTAGCTTCCGGTAAAGTTGTCCGTGCTTCCATCGGAGGCAGCGTTAGAGTAATAATTTGAGTAGGCGGTATCTATGGTATAGCCGCTGACGGAAAAGTGCACAGATGTCTGTGTATCCGTACTGCCCGGCTGGCTGCCGGTGGCCGTCCAGGCGCCGCCCGAATAGCAGCTTGTGGTATTGCCACCCGTGTTAAAGGGAGCCGCATTATAGGCATACTGGGTCGTACTGGAGGCATCATCCTCATCATTCCAGTTCATGTTCACGTTTCGCAGAGTATTGTCCAGACTGCTTCCACTCTCCGTATTCTCGTTGGCCTTATAAGCCCAGACATAGGGTGCCTCATAGACCGGGTTGTCATTATCGTCCAAAAGCTGCTCACCATCAAAATACAAGGAGCCGGTGAGCGTCAGGTCAAACTCGATCTCTCCTACAGGGGACGCCATGCCCATTTTTCCTTTTGAAGAACTGGAATTTCTCATGGAAAGGGTAATACCATATCCCAGCATCGTACCGTAGATGATCGAGCCATCCGTGCAGGCTTCATAAGCGGCCTTTGTGGTCTCCTCACCTGTAGACAGGTCAAAATAACCAGTGTAGGCAAGCTCTGAATTCCGCAGGAGCGTCAGGTCATACATACCCGCCGCAGATACCGTCACTGCGGTCGGCGTTGCTTTAAGCGGAGTTTCTTCATTGCTACTGTTTCCGGCCATCCATGCCTCAAAAGTGGGCTCCACCAAAGAACCGTTATCCATCCCCTTTACACTGATGCCTATCGTCGCTGTCTGGGTACCAGCCTCTGCCTCCACCTCCAGGTATCCGGTAATGGTCTGAGATTCCCCATCGTCAGACTCCTCAGTTACAGCATCTGTCAGATTCGAAGTGTAAAACTCCGCTTCTGTGCTGGAGAGTGGAAGCGTCGCCTCCACATACAGCAAAATAGTT
>Ga0192277_1115_pt1 | contig 15189 bp, 9 predicted proteins | sample Koala_Koa24_J3_FD_131302 | JGI IMG/M metagenome (GOLD analysis project Ga0192277, IMG submission 131302) | Enriched cells from koala feces incubated with labeled cellulose particles, San Francisco Zoo, California, United States - Koala_Koa2-4_J3 ...
TGTTAAAATCAGGAGGAAAACATATGGCAGAAAAAGATATCACAGAAAAACTTCTGGAAGATTACCCAGACGTCTTTGCCGACATCGTGAATGTCCTTATTTACGATGGCAAAGATATCGTGAAAGCAGGTGATCTCGAAATGTCCGGTACGCTAAGCCAGTATAAGGCGGCAAACATCATTCACGGACAGGATCGGGATGTTGCTAAGTACTGGACGAAAGGCCAGGTGCGCATTGGCCTGCTTGGTCTGGAAAACCAGTCGTCCCGGGATCCGGACATCGCGCTGCGCGTAATTGGCTATGATGGTGCAGCGTACCGTGACGAGTTGAAGCAGGGAGACGCGAGATATCCTGTCGTGACCCTTGTCCTGTACTTCGGGACAGACCACCGCTGGGGTCAGAAATCCCGCAGTCTTTACAGCGTGGTCGGCGCACCAGATGAAGAACTGGGTCGATACGTTCACGACTACAAAGCAAATATATTTGAGATCGCATGGCTTGACGATGAAACCGTTGCAAAGTTTAAAAGCGATTTCCGAATCGTCGCAGATTATTTTGTGCAGATGAGGAAAAATCACCAATATATTCCCTCTGTACTGGAAATGAAACACGTAGAGGATGTAATGAATCTCCTGGCGGCTGTGTCAGGAGACCAGAGATTTCAAATCACACAAAATGAACCCGAAGAAAGGAGGATCACGAAAATGGAAGACTGGTTAACGAAAGCATTGGTCACGGCAACAGAAAAAGGTATGAAAGACGGTATGGAAAAGGGTATGCAGAAAGGTATTGAGAAAGGTATGCAGACCGGCCTCGAAAAATTTGTAAAATGCGTTGATTCGTTAATGAAAAATGAAGGTTACTCAAAGGAACGCGCCTGCAGTGTTCTGGATTCTACCGTAGATGAATACGAAAAAGCCAAAAAGCTTCTGGCAGAGGCCGCTATTCTTGTCTGATTGTAAAGGATCGGCGCCCGATACGTAAATTACGTATCGGGCGCCATCGTGCATCGCCAGCCCGGTGTATTACAGCTTTACCTGCCCCAAGGATACGTAATACCGCACACCTTCATACAGGTAGATTTCAATTTTGTTACAATAGTGTAAACCCGGCCAGCCGCAGGTCTCCCTCGATATAAAAGGTCAGATCGTCCCCGGACGGCACAAGTTCCAAAGAGATTGTCTCAAATCCGGATGTAAACCGCCCCCAATATTCCGCGGAAAATGCGTCGGTAAATGCGCAGCGCGCAGTTCCCGCATCCGCGGATGCCGCTCCGGCAGCTGCCGGTTCCGCATCCGCACAGCCCGTATTCATGTTCACATAGGACTTCGTTCTCTCCGCTGACATTTTGCTGTCCCAGCGAGCCGCCTCACGCCCTCCGCTGACCACACGGAAACCGCCTTCTTTTTCTACCGCAAACACCACCGACAGGTAAATCTTCTCCCCGACAGCGTCTATGCCCTCATAGCGCGCCCAGCCTTGCTCCGGCAGCGCAGCCTGAGAACACGTTCTTTCTGAAGCACTGGTTTTCACGGAGGCGCTGCAGGACTCGCTTCCGCCCCGCTTGCCGGTATCCGGCCCTTTTCCCAGAATCAGGTTCTCATACTCATCCCAGTGATCGACGCTCACAAACGTTCCTCTCTGCCTCGGCTGCAGCCGATCTCCCGGGATAAAAATCTCCTCCTGCAGTCGAATATCGCCGCTCGACGCGCCCGCCTCGATGCAGTAAAGGCCTTCCTCTACGATAAAATCCGCCCGCGCCACATCATACACGCGCAAATCCGAGCGCGGTACTGTAAAAGTAAGCTGCCTCGTCTCCCCCGGACGCACATCGCGCTCCCGCCGGAAAGCGATCAGCCTGCGAATCGGCTTGTGAATCCGGCTTTCGGGATCGCGCAGATAAATCTGCACCACCTCATCGCTGGTGCGGATACCTTGATTCGTAATCCTCAACTGTATGATAAGCTCCGAGGCTGCCATTCTTTCATTCTCTGGCACAGCTGACGGCTCTTCCACACACGCTGCCGTTTCGCCCGTCTTTTCCGTATGCACTAGCGCTTCACCTGTCTTTTCCACACCCGGCTGTCCTATCTCATTCAATGACAGCAGTTCCACCGACAAATCCTCATAAGTAAATGCGCCGTAGGTCAGCCCATGCCCAAACGGATACAGCGGCTTCTGATCATAAAAACGATAGGTGCGGCAGGTCTTGCGGATATCATAATCATCCTTGTCCGGCAAAACAGTGTCGCCCTTATACCAGGTCATATTCAGGCGCCCCGCCGGTGCGCAGCGCCCAAACAGGGCATTTGCCACCGCCGTTCCGAAATCCTGGCTGCCCGTCGCGGTCTGCAGAATCGCCGGCAGGTTCGCCTGCTCCCAATCAATCGCGTACGGATAATTCGCGTAAAGCACCAGCACCGTATTGGGATTTGCGGCAAAAACAGCCTGTGCCAGCTCCCACTGCTGCGGCGGGAACTGAATCGACGGACGATCCGCGTCCTCTTTCCCGTTGATCACCGGGCAATTCCCCAGCGTCAGTATCGCCACCTCCGACTCCGCGGCCAGCTTCGCGGCACGCGCGATGCCGCTTTCCAGCACCTCCGCCTCAAAACAAACCGCACCGCCTCCAGCTTCGCGATTCTCTTCGCCTTCCAGTGCTTCCGTCTGCGGAACGCCGATCCCATGCTCGTATACGGTCATAGCCGCAGAAAGCAAGCCATCCGGACGCACCGCGAGCTTCGCGCCATACCAGGTCACAATTTCCCTTCCTGACGCGCCGTGACAGCTGCTCTCTGCATTCGAGTGGCTTCCTGCCTCTGATTTTCCCTCCGCCGAAGCCGTCTCACTGTCACTCCAATGAAAACACTCATGCACAAACCACCCAAACGGAATCTCCTGCTCCGCCGAGAGCAGTCCATCGTCACGTACACAGATATATTTTCCAAGGCGCGGCACATAAAATGTAATACTGTTGTCGCCCCAGTCCTGAATGTAAATCGGCTCCGCCTGGTCACGGCTGGCGGTCACGGCAAGCTGATTTTCCGCATTAAAAGACACATACAATGCCTCTTCCTGCGGCAGCATCGATTTCCAGACTGCCGCGTCCCCCGACAAAGCGCTTTTCTCTGCACCTGTCTCCTTCTGCGAAACCGGACGCCAGGTATTCCCCGCTCCGCTTCCCTTCACCCGCAGCAATACCAAGTCCAATCCGCGCTCCGTCGGTACTTCGCTTCCGGCCACAGCCCGCACGCCATCCAGAACCGTCGTCCGCCAGTTTGGTTCTCCGCCGTACCAGTCCTGGAACCACTGATCCGCCACCGGACCGATCACGCAGACCTTGGTCTCCTCAGAAAGCGGCAGAAGGCCGTCATTTTTCAGAAGCACCAGAGACTCCTCTGCCAGCTGAAGGCTGACACGGTTGTGCTCCTGGGAACGCAACACCGACTCATCCACATGGTTCCACGGATTCGCATCCCAGGCGTCATACAGGCCCAGACGAAGCTTTGTCCCAAACGAATGGCGAAGCGCCCGGTCAATCTCTTCCTCCGTAATCATACCGGCCGCGTAAGCCTCACGCGCCGCCGGCTCCACCAGCTCCCGCTCATCAGTCATACAGTCCACACCGGCTTTCAGCGCCAATGCCAGCGACTCGGCGTGCGACTTCGTCTCATGGCGGGCATTCAGCTCCATCCCCAGAGCGCCGCCATCGCTGACTACATGTCCGCTCAGCCCCCATTTTTCCCGTATCAGTTCATTTACACGGTGATCCAGGATCGACGTCACTCCGTTCACCGCATTGTAGGAAGTCATCAGCGAGGTCGCCCCAGCCTCCTCAATCACGCGCCGGAACGGTTCATAGTAATAATCATGCCGGTTCGCCGCATCCAGGCCAGAAGACTTTATACCCCTGCCCTCCTCTACGTTATTCGCCTCAAAATGCTTCAAAGCGGAAGGAATCAGCAAATGCTGCCGGTCACCCTGCATCCCGCGCACATACGCGCCCGCCATTTTTCCGGTCAGATACGGGTCTTCCCCATAGCCTTCCTCTGTCCGGCCCCACCGCGGGTCACGCTCCATATCCACCGTCGGCGCCCAGCGAAACAGGCCGCCCACCGGATTGCGCTGATACAGCACCCGCGCCTCCTTACCAACCACTTCGCCCGCCTCGCGCAGGAGCTCCGGATCCCAGGACGCGCTCATCCCGATCGGCTGCGGAAACGAAGTCGTCGGCTCCGGCTCTCTTTTATGCTGTCCCTGATCATGACGCGCCTCTACCCCATGCGCCGCCTCAGAGCCGATAAACTGTTCCCCGATGCCAAACCGCGGCAGCGCAGGCGTCCCTGTCCCCAGACAGGAAAGCTTTTCCTCAATCGTCATCTCCGCTAACAAATAATCCAGCCGTTCTTCTATCGGCAAACGCGAATCCCACAAAGGGGTCTTCTTAAAATCTTCCATTCCACAAACCTCTCAATCCTGTAAATATACATTTCCTCTTCCTCACAGTTACACCCATCTTACCATAACCCGTTTCAAAAGTACATGAAATTTCTCAGCAAAACAGAATCGAGCAGGGGCGGTCTTATGCCTCCTGCTCGCCCGCGCGGGCTGCGTCCGGCGACAGCCGGAAAATACTATTCGCAGCCCTGCGCACAAAACAGGCTGCCTTCCGGCAGCCCGCTTTGTTTTCATCTGTAGTTGTCATAGAGTCTTAATAGAACCAGTGGTCTCCTATCTGAATGCCTTTGTTCGCGGTGGTGTTAAAGTAAAGGGCACCACCTGTCGGATCCTCTCCGGCGATCGCTGCTGCCGCCGCGGTATAGCAGGTGCTGGGGGCACCATTCGCTAATGCCGTAGCCAGAGCGCCGCTGGAAGCTGGGGAGAATTGGCCGCTCTGATAAATCACTTCGCTGATCGTATTCGGGAAAGAGGAGCTGCTCACGCGGTTCATCACAACCGCGCCGACTGCAACCATTCCTTCATAGCTCTGATTCCCTGCCTCACAGTAAATCAATGCAGCAAGGAGTGTCGTGTCATCCACGCTGGCGGAGGAGCTTGCTGCCGCAGCTTCGGTCTCGGTCGAAGCCGTCGTCTCCGCTTCTGTATAGACCGTCTCGGTCTCCGTATATACGGTCTCTGCTTCTGTGTATACCGTCTCTGCCTCGGTCGACGCGGTCGTCTCAGCCTCTGTGTAAACAGTCTCCGACTCTACGGAAGCCGCAGCTGCTGTCTCAGACACCTCATAGGAAGCAGTCGAAATCGCATTACCATCCGCGTCATAATAGGTATCTGTATCCGCGTCATAATATCCTTCGTCATCCGAAGAAGAAGAACTGCTGCTCGAGGAAGAGCTTGTCTCCGTCTGCGTCGCTTCGGTAGCCGTCGTCTCCGTCTGTACAGCCTCTGTAGCCGTTGTCTCGGTCTGAGCAGCTTCTGTCTGCGTCGACGAAGAGCTGCTCGAGGATGAACTGCTACTTGAAGAAGAGCTGCTGCTCGAGGAACTGCTCGAGGACGAACTGCTGCTTGATGACGAACTCGAGGAGGAGCTGCTGCTCGAGGAACTGCTCGAAGAGGAACTGCCACTCGAGGAACTGCTCGAAGAGGATGAGCTCGATGGCTTCGATCCGCTCGAGGACGAACTTGAGGAAGAGCTGCCCGTCGAAGAAGAACTGCTGCTCGAAGTGGTTCCGCTCGAGGAAGCTGCCTCTGTCTCTGTATAAGTATATGTATCCGTGTCTGTCTCTTCCGCGTAATCGGTTTCACCGTAGATGTCTACCAGCTCTACCCGCTCGCCATCCTTCGGCGTCGCGGACTCAAACAGCATGACGCTCGTCACATCTTCACTCGAAACGTACGCGGTCGTGTCTTCGCTGTACCAGATCTCAATCCAGTGGCCATAATCATTCACCACCTGATAGACTTCACCGGTATCCATCGTATCCATCACGGTAGCCGCATCGTCGGACGTGTAAATATTCACATCATCCCACTCGGCGCGAACGCCTTCCGCTCCGTAATACTCCGCAATCTCTGCCACATCTGCGTCAAAAAGCAAGTACTGGGTCATCACATATCCGGTGATCCCATTTGAATAAAACTCCGTCCAGGTCTCTCCCCGCTCAAGCACCCATACTGCTGTGCCCTTGTAAAGATAGCCAAGAACTTCGCTCTCTACATCCGCAGAACTCCGGATAATCACACCGGTGTCTACATAATCACTGTTCGTAATCGCGACCTGCGCCCAGGCGTCTTCCTCCTGATACGCCACCGCGAGATAAAGGGGCTCTTCGTCCTCTTCCGTCTCGGTCTCCGTCTCTGTCTCACTCTCAACAGACGCCGCATCTGCGGCTTCCGTCTCAGCCGCCTCAGTCTCCGCTGCGTCCGTCTCAGAAACAGTGGCTTCGGATACCTCCGCCTCCTCCGACGACAGCTCTGCACTGGCCGCAACCGTCTCGCCGTTCGCCATCACCAGAGCGCCAGTCACGGAAGCGATACACATGACCGCTGTCATTCCAAGGGCAACCCCGACTGTCCTTTTCTTCATAAAATAGTACCTCCAATACCTTGCTACGTTTTTATTAAAAATTATTACATATTTGTTAAATCTTGATGACAGGGTTATTGTAATATGTTTCGGCTCCTTTGTCAATTACTTTTTTAATATTCTCCGCTTTTTCTCCGGTTTTTTGCGCTGTTTTCCGCGATTTTTCCGGTCTTCCGTTCTTCCTATTTACACAGCAGCCCCATCAGCTCCTCAAAGCACACGCCATCCTCCAGCGGCAGATCCAACTCAATAGACTTCTGGATACACCGCTTGATAAACTGGGAAGCCTTGTGTACAGACTGCTGAAATTCCACGCCATTCACCGCGTCCGCGGCAATCATGGCAGCAAACACATCCCCCGTGCCGCAGCGCTGCGTGCCAACCCGATGCGTGCGCACAAATCTCGGCTCAACGCCCTTCTCATAGCAGAGATTCGCAATAAATTCCCCCTGCAAAATCCCGGTAATCACGACCCGGTCCGGCCCCATTTCAGAGAGCTCCCGCGCCAGGGAGATCACCTGCTCCGTCCTCCACTTTCCATCGTGATACTCCTGTCCCGTCAAAATGCAGGCCTCCGTCAGATTCGGCGTCAGGATATCCGCGCGCACAGCCAGCTTCTTCATCTCCGAGCACATTTCCGGCGTATAAGTCGAATACGGCACACCGTCGTCCCCCATCACCGGGTCTACAATCACCACCGTATCCTCACCCGCAAAATCATCCAGAAAACGCAGAACAATCTGAATCTGTTCCTTAGACCCGAGAAATCCGGTGCTGATGCCGTTAAAAGTAAGCCTCAGCTTCTTCCATTCATCAATATAAAGCTGCATCCGGTCCGTATAATCCTCAAAATAACAGCTCTCGTACGCCGTGTGGTTCGAAAAAATGGAAGTCGGCACCGGACAGCACTGCACCTTCATAGCGGAAATAATCGGAATCGACACAGTAAGCGAGCACCGCCCAAATCCGGTAAAATCATTAATAACTGCAATCTTCTTCTGACGATTGTGATCCTGCTGCATCAGAAACTCCCCTTCCTCTTTTGTAACTTAACTGCTCAGTACCTTCACAGTTACCACTTTTACTCTCTCATTACCATATCCGGATTCGTCTTGAAATAGTTTGCTCTCGCGATTTTACTCCTCTCCAGATACTGATTCTCTTCCAGATTTCCCAGTACCTGTTTTCTCAAATAAGTCGAATCACTGAGTCCCAGGTATTCCGCGATCTCAGAAACCCTGCGCGCCTGATAGTAGCAAAACGAAAGCACCTTGTCATCATAAGCTGTCCCATTTGGCACGGGAGCAAATGTAAGGACAGGAACACTGCCATCCCCGACCCCTTCCAGATAAGTCAAATCCGGCAGCACAAGCGTAAAATGATCCGAAGTTGAAAAAATATACGGGCGATGCGTCTCATTCTGCCCTGCATATTCCTCAATAATTTTATCAAAACCAGTACCGGCAGCCTCCATCACATTACAACTCACCAATACCGACGCAATCAATTCATTTCTTCTTTTGGAAATAATACCGGACAAATCATAGGTTTTTCCCAGTTTCTCCCCTCTGTAAAAGCTCCCAGGCGACGATATTTCCAGCCGGTCCTTAAACATATCCACCTGAATCTGCGTCCCATCCAGAAAATAATCACGATGCGCCACGGCATTAATGACCCCCTCAAACAAAGCCCTCTGGGGATAAGCGTCTATATTCTTTCTCGTATTTTCCAGCTTAATGATCGAATGATTCATCCGCTGCGTCACAAATTCCATCACAGAATTAATCACCGAAATCAGATTCCCATGATAACGATTGATCGTCACAATCCGCTCGCTGCCCTTCGTAAAACCAGAAAAAACCGAGCACTGAACCTCCGTCTTCTTCTCCTGATAATCATCGCCGAACAGCACCGCCCCGTTCGCCAGAAACCCTTCTTCATTATAAAATCCCATAGACCGCAGCGCCTTATCCGTCAATGTTTTCCCATCATTACGGGAAGCATAAAACTCCCGAAGAACCGTAAAATTCGCCGCTTCATAGCGCTTATCTGAAATCAGGACGTCATATTGCGTGTTTTTGCTCTTCACACCCATCTCTATGATTTCTTCATAGGTCGCACCATTTGTAAATCCATCCCTTCTCATAAAAATAGAAGGAACACCTTTATATTTTAAAATGACCGGCTTAATCGCCGACTCCGGAATCTGTATACGAATAATAAACCGCTCCGTCCCCTTACTTTCATATCGGAGAAAAGACACCTTCATCTGTGGTCTCGGCACCAGGTGTTCGTTCACCTGATTATTAAAATAATTGCGTTCATTATCCGCCTCTGTCCGGTCAAAACCAATCAGCTTATTTGACTTATCTTCCACTCCAATATAAAAATCCCCGCCTGATGCATTCGCAAACCCGGCTATACTTTTCAACCAGCCGAGCACATCCTCGCGGTTCAACCTGCTTTTACACTCGAGCTGCTCATTTTCCAGCTGTATATCATTTAAAAGCTCTTCCAGATACATGCGGCCACCTTCCCTCAATCGGATTTCACAATTGTTCCGTACCTTCATAGCACTGTCCTGAATTATTATCGAATTTCTTCTATTTTACTTCAATGTCGCTTCAATGTCAACTTCAATATCACTTCAACGTTACTTCAATATCGCTTCAATATCACTTCAATATAAACTTCAATGTTGCTTCAATATCACTTCAATCACTCTTGAAGTTCCCTTCTATCATGCCCATTGATTTCTCCTTTGATTCGCCCTATTACCCCATAAGGACTTCCTTCTCTACATTTGCCCCTTTATAAGCGGCTAAAATATGAATCTTTTCTTGCAATTTCTGCCCATTTCGGTTAAAATATGAACCATGAATAATTTCGATTTTTTAAAATCACCTCAGGATGTGAACCTGTCCATTGCGAAACGTATGAGCACCAGGAGAAAGGAGAAAAAAATCACACAGGTGCAGCTCTCCGCGTACTCCGATGTCAGCCTCGGCTCCATCAAGCGCTTCGAGCGTACCGGCGAAATATCACTGTCCTCGCTCATAAAAATCGCATTTGCCCTGGGCTGCCAGGACGACTTTGACGCCTTATTTGCCAAAAAAGGATATGCTTCCATAGAGGAGGTCATCAATGAACCAAGATAACAGCAAAAAAAGAGCCCTTTCCGTCTTTTTTGAAGGGCAAAAAGTGGGCACACTCGCCTCTACGGCAAACTATCTGACCGCCTTCGAGTACGATGCCGGCTGGCTTCAGAACGGCTTTTCCATCAGTCCGCTCTCGCTGCCCCTCCGCAAAGAAGTATTCGTGCCAAAAAGATATGATCCTTTTGAAGGCACATTTGGCGTATTCGCGGACAGTCTCCCAGACGGCTGGGGTCGTCTGCTCACCGATCGCATGTTAAAAAAGAACGGCCTGGATCCGGCCTCCGTTGACTCCCTGAACCGTCTGGCCATCGTCGGCGCCTCAGGGATGGGCGCACTGACCTATCACCCTGAGAGTCCCCTCGGAAATGGGATAGAGGGCAGTTCTCTCGATGAACTCGCACAGGAATGTACACGGATTCTGCAGTCCCAGGAAAGCCAAAATCTGGACGAGCTCTTTGAGATGGGCGGTTCCTCCGGCGGCGCCCGGCCAAAAGTTTACTACCAGCTCGACGGAGAAGAGTGGATTGTAAAATTCGCTTCCTCTGTCGACAAAGCAGATATCGGCCTGCAGGAATACGAATACTCCCTCTGTGCCAAAAAATGCGGTATCCAGATGGCTGAGACACGTTTATTACCAAGCGACCGCTGCTCCGGATACTTTGCAGTGAAACGCTTTGACCGTATTGGTCAGCCAGACAGCGCACCCACCCTTGCACGCCGGGTACACATGATTTCCGCCAGCGCACTGTTGGAAACCTCACACCGAATTCCAAATCTGGATTACCATACTCTGATGCGGCTGACGCTTTTACTGACAAACGACTACCGTCAGCTGGAACAGCTTTACCGCCTGATGTGCTTTAACGTCTTCGCGCATAACCGCGACGACCACTCAAAGAATTTTTCCTACCTATATAATATAAGCGAAAATCGCTGGTTCCTTGCCCCGGCCTATGATCTGACCTACAGCAATTCCATCGGCGGCGAACACGCCACAACGGTGGATGGCAATGGCCGCGATCCCGGTATGAAAGAATTGCTCTCCGTCGCAAAGGCGGCCAAGCTTGACTCAAGTAAATCGAAGAGGATTGCTGCGGATATCCGGGAGATCGTGTATGCAGACCTGAAAAAATGGCTGTAAGAGAAAGTTCAAGCTTAATGATTATCAGCAGCCCTGAACAGAAGTTCATGGCTGCTGAACTTTATTTTGTGATCTTTACTTTAAGCTTTCTGCACAACTTCAATCCTGCAATGATGGTCTTTCTTCTTTTTGTCATACCCGATTCCAACCAATAGCACCCTTCCGGTATGACGTTTTTTCTCCGCCATCTTCCCCCGGAATTTGAGAATATAGTTCCGGTCTTTAATCTGAGCAATCGCTGTCTCCGGCGTATCATCTACCTTTAATTCGAGGATAATCCCATCATCCCCCGCCCGCTCTGGGTAAAAGATAAAATCAGTATAGCCTTCTCCGGCTTTGTTTTCGCGCTCCACATAATAGCTGTCTCGCGCCGCCAGATAGACAAGATTCACGATCGCAGTCAGCTCGGTCTCATCGTTGTAGTCCAGCAATGGAGTTTCTGTATCATAAGCAAACTGCAGGATCTCCTCCATTGTCTTTGTATCACCTTTCAGCGTGGCTCTCAGCATCCGGTCTGATTCCACCGCCAGGCGATTGATATAGCCAAGACTCTCCCTCTCCCGGATGGTCTTCGCAAACTCGTCCATCAGCTCCCGGTTCGGGATATGAACCTTGCCATCCTCATAATTCAGAAACCCATAGACCACCATCGCGGAGAGAATCTCATTGCGCGTGGTCAGGTTCATTGATGTGGCAGAATACTCTTCGACTCTTGCAGGTACCGCTTCCCCGGCCACCATAAGCGCCACATCTTTTTTTACATCGGCACGGTCATTCATGATGTAAGTAGAAATCTCACCATAGGTGCCCGTCGCCGTCCAGTAACTCCGAATGCGGTTGCGTGTCAGCGCTTCCACCACAGATCGTGGATTATACATTCGCTCCGAGGATGGAGTATGGTAGCCATCATACCAGTATTTCAAATCTTCTCTTGATATTTCACAGTTTATATTTCTCTTCTGATATCTGGCATAAAGTTCATCAACTTCTGCCTCTGTGAATCCAAAATATTCACTAAACAGGTCATCTGTAGCCATTGTATATTCCTGAAAGTTATTAATCGTTGAGCCGCTCGAATATGACAGGCTGGAAGGAAAGGACGCTTGCGTACTTTCACCCAGCCTGTCAACGACAGAATCGCCAGATTCTGGAGTGTCATCAGAGGCGATTTTGCTCTGATGACTTATCGCAATCGGAAGGACTCCTGTCATGTAGCTTAATGCAACATAACCTGTATCCTTTGTCATGGCCGCAAGCCAGTTGATAAAACTTTTTTTGTCTTCGTTCGTTGCATATGCCTTATGAAAGATGCAATCCCATTCATCAAATACCAGAATAAACTTTTCCCCAGTGTCCTCATAAACCATTCCCAGAAAGTCTACAAGAGAAAGTCCTTTCCAATATTCCACATTCGGAAAACTTTTTTTCAAATCCCGAATGATAAACTTCTCTATATTCTCTATAAATTCGTCATAGCTTTTACTGGTATTAACCGACTTAATGAAGTTTATATAAATCACATTATACTGATTCATATACTCCCGATAGTCAAATCTTCCATCGACTACCGCTGACTCAGTCGAACTTTCCTGAGAAACCTTCGCTATTTTCAAGGAGTCAAAAATGCAGCTGCTGTCGATATCCTTACTAAAAAAGGCCCCAATCATCGCCGCCATCACTGACTTACCAAAGCGCCTCGGTCGGGTGATACAGATATGCTTGTTGCCAGCTTTCACAAATGGAAAAAGTTCCTTTAATAACAAGGACTTATCAACAAAATAAGGGCTGTCAACCTCACTTTTATATAAAGAAAGGACTTGTGTACTGTTCAGATAATATCCCATTTTCTGCACCTCCCCATTTTACCTGTTTTACATGATTGCGCTTCGTATATGCACATAAAATTTTCCCTTCGTCAGGCTTTGTTTCAGTATAAACGAAAGGCGGAGTAAATTCAAGGCTGGTTTCTGGCGTATTCAAAAAAGTCCCCCTACCGGTACAAACCCCGGCACAGGGACTTTTCTCTTTTTCCTTTTATTCGACTTTGCAGCGAATCCCCAGCTTACAGGCTCGAAATCGCACTGATTCTCTCGACCGGTCTTCAAACCGCTCCGAAGTGGCCGACCCTTCCAGGGGATAATACTTCCGCAGGATCGCATCCTCTTCCTCTGTCCATCTCGCCATGCGCACAAGGCCCAGCCTCTTCGCCTGCGAGCGGACCGCGTTACGGCTCTTGCCGGGCAGCCGTGTTATCACGTTGCTGCCCTCTACCGCATACCATTCCCTCAAAATATGAATTTCTTCCTCGCTCCAGTCATCCGACGGAGCGAACAGCCCGTCTTTCCGTGCCCGCTGCATAATCATGTTCTGGTTCCGGCCCGGAAGCCGCTCCATCACCCGCGTGCCCTCTTTCGGGTACCATTCCCGCAGGATCCGGAGCTCCTCTTCCGACCACGGCTTCCTGGTCGTCACTCTCATGCAAGCCCTCCGCGTACTCGATTACATACGTGTGTTCGTACGTCTCTTTCTGTAGAAGCCTTCCACTAACAGCACGCCCAGTGCCAGAATCATCAGGCTCATGTACGGAGCGATCGGGGTCTCATCACCGGTCTGTACAGCCGTTGCTTCTGTCTCAGATTCCGATTCCTCATACTCTTCCGATTCTTCCTCAACCAGCTCGTACTCCTGGTTCGTAATCGTCACACTCGCCGACAAGTACGTCGGATCCATCGTCACCGTCGAACCATCCACGGTTACTGTGTACAGGAAGCCGCTTGCTCCCGCCACCGGATTGCCGTCCGCGTCAACCTCAGTCACGTACAGTGTCACGGTCTCGTCTTCCGCAACAGATACATATACTGTATCGCTGACCGTCGATCCGCCTGCCAGGTTCAATGCCACGATGTTCGCACTCACCTTGTCAGACAGCGTCGTGTACGAAGCGTCATCAAAGATTCCCGCATAGAATACCGCGTCGCTGTTCAGCGCCTCGCCGTCCACACTCAGCAGGTTCTTCGTGATTGTCAGAGAACCTTCATAGTAGTAGTCAAGCGGCAGCTGATTGAAGAATTCATTTACAAACGATACCGAAGCATTTGTATTTGCCTCAACGGTAATGCTGTTGTCCGTGAACTCCGCATAGTAGATTGTTCCATCGTCCAGCGTGCCCATGTCCATCGCGTTTCCGCTCTCATCGCACTCCGATACGTAATAGGTTCTGCCAATCTCCAGATCCGTAAAGTTCACCGTCGCCGAGGATGCGTTCACATAATTCAGCGCCATCACATCCGAAGCCAGGATCGTGCATGCCTCATCCGCATACAGAGCCACATAGAACGTCGCGTTCTTCGCGCCAACCGCGACATCCTGATACATCAGGCCCTTCGTCACCGAAATCGTCGCCGTCTCGCTCTTCTTCAGCGTATCCTCCACCAGCAGCACGCCGTCAACGCTCACCGTCGTGGTGGTCTTGCTTGTGTCAATGTTTCCATTCTCATCCAGTGTAAACGTCGTGCTCGTCGTGATGTCATATCCATCCGGCGCCACCGTCTCCACCAGCGTGTAAGTCTCGCCCGGTACCAGTCCGGTCACCTCATGCGGCGTCGTCCCGGATACCCACTCATCAATCACATTGCCTTCTTCATCCAGTACCTGAATCGTCGCTCCCGGAAGCTCCTCCTCCGTCGTCGCGTCAACCTTGCTGATCTTCACCGTGAAGGTTTCGGTCTCAGTTTCAGTTTCCGTCTCGATTTCGGTCTCAATCTCAGATTCAGACTCCGTCTGGAGTTCGGTTTCGGTCTCTGTCTCAGTTTCCGTCTCGGTCTCTGTCTCAGTTTCCGTCTCGGATTCGGATTCAGACTCCGTCTGCTCGGTTTCTACTTCCGTCTCTTCATAAGTGTTCGTAATCTTCACTTCACCGGATGCCGTGCTGCTTACTGTTGCTGTGGTGCCGTTTCCGCTTACTGTCAGCGTATAGCCCGCCACTACCGCGCTCGTCTCATTCTCGGCTACGGTATAAGTTCCTGCTTCAAGACCGGTTATCGTGTAAGTCCCATCAGACTCGAACTCACTATATTTCACTGTCTTGCTGTAGCCATTCGGGCCTGTGATCGTGAATGTTGTTTCTGCTGGTGTTGTGCTACCGTTTGTCGTCTTCGTGATCTTCAGGCTACCTACTTCCTGGTAGGTATTCACGATTTCCACTCCACCTGCTATGGTGTTGCTCACGCTCACCGTTGAACCATTATTTTCCACGGTCAATGTATAACCATCCACTTTTGCACTGCCCGTATCCTCAGTTACCGTATAGTCCCCCGCCTCAAGGTCAGTAATTGTGCAGGTTCCGT
>Ga0192277_1118_pt1 | contig 15100 bp, 19 predicted proteins | sample Koala_Koa24_J3_FD_131302 | JGI IMG/M metagenome (GOLD analysis project Ga0192277, IMG submission 131302) | Enriched cells from koala feces incubated with labeled cellulose particles, San Francisco Zoo, California, United States - Koala_Koa2-4_J3 ...
GAAATCGGAATATAGAGATGAATTGATTTGCTTGACAGAATGAAGTTTGCGAGGAATTAAAATGATAGGAATATACGATTGCTTTGGTTATGGTGCAGGATATGATGTACCTTTTGATGAAAGGTATAAATTGATAAAAAAAGCGGGTTTTGATTGTGTAATGCTGTGGTGGAGTGACAAATTCGGCAGAGGGACAGGTTATCAAAAAGATGCTTGCTTTGCAAGAGATGCAGGATTATATATTGAAAATATGCACACACCAGTGCATGAGCAGAACAGCTTATCGTTAGATAATTTAGAGGGAAACAGCATGTTTCAAACCTATTTGCAGTGTGTAAAGGACTGTGCAAAATATGGTATTCCAACAATGGTTATTCACTTGCCCAGTGACAAGAACCCTATCAACAGTTTAGGTCTTGAAAGGATTAGGAAGATTATTGATGAAGCAGAAACAGATAACATTCGGATTGCTTTTGAAAATCTAAACAACTTGAATAATTTAGCATTGGTGTTAGGCACTTTTAAGTCCCCAAAAGTAGGTTATTGCTATGATAGTTGCCACCATTACAATTATGCTTCTGATAATGATTTGATTAAGCAATACGGAAATCGGTTAATGGCTCTGCATTTACATGATAACGGTGGACAGCACAATCAGCATCAATTGCCTTTTGACGGGCATATTGATTGGACTCATGTAATGCGGGAAATATCAAATGTTGGATATCAAGGTGCTACGTCATTAGAACCAATGAATTGGGACTATGAGCAACTGTCCATTCAGCAGTTTTTGGATTTAGCACATCAAAAAGCAAAGCGATTAGATAAAATGAGAAGAATTGAATAATGCAAATTTCAGTTTACCGGCGAGTATACAAAATGGAAATTGGAAAGGTGAGGCGTTATGGTATTAAAAGTGCTTAGTGATAATTTTACCGTGTGTAAGGTTGAGGATTTTTCCCTTGTGAATATGGATGCAGAATACTGTTTTGTAGGAAAAACGGACGAAGAAAAATCACTTGTATGTCTCACAGCAGATGTTCCGTCAAATGTTATTGAACGTGATGATGGTTGGAAAGGTTTTCGTATTCAAGGGGTTCTGGATTTTTCACTGATTGGAGTATTATCAAAAATTTCAACGATACTGGCAAAAGAAAGTATTTCAATTTTTGCGGTGTCAACCTACAATACTGATTATGTTCTTTTAAAAGAAGAAAACTATCAAAAGGCTTTAGACATACTCGGACAATCTGGATACAGTATAACAGCTTGACGATTTCCAGATTGTCGGTAACAGAACATTTTTACACAGAACATCAGTCACAGCGGCTGGTGCTTTTTTAGTGCATGGAAGGAGGCGGTGGCGGATGGCAGTTACGAGGAAGTGCCGATGGCGTGTTTGAGGTGTCGGAGGCGAACCGGACGGCGAAGTGCATTGAGATCAAGGCGTATGATTATATGCTGCGGTTTGAGAAAAGCTTCAACGGGTTCCAGAGTACCGGCACGGCTTATGATTTCATCAATCTGTGCTGCCTTGCCTGTTCGGTGGAGATGGCGCAGACGCAGGATGAGATTGAGGCGATGGCGAACGGGTCCGAGACGCTTTCCATTTATTCTGAGGAGGACATTGAGACCTACCGGGACGTGCTCTATTATGTGGGGCAGGTTCTGGGAGGTTTTTTTGTGATCAACCGGAAAGGGAAGCTGGAGCTGCGGAAATACGGCAGCGAGTCGGTTCTGGATATCGCGCAGAAGCACCGGTTTTCCAGTTCCTTTTCGGATTTTATTACCAGATACACGGCGGTGAGTTCCACAAATATGCGGACGGAGACGGCGGAGTATTACAGTGTGGATCCGGATGACGGTCTGACGATGAACCTGGGCGTGAACCCGCTGCTGCAGTTTGGTCTGGATGAGACGCGGGCGCAGCTGTGCACGAACATCCTGAATGACCTGCAGGCGGTGAATTATGTGCCGTTTGATTCGGACACGATCGGGAACCCGGCGCTGGATCTGGGGGACGTGCTGACGTTCTCCGGTGGTCAGGCAGATGAGGATCAGATTACCTGCATTACGAGCATCAAGTACACGATCGGCGGGCGGCAGACGCTGAAATGCGTGGGGAAGAACCCGAAGCTGTCCCAGGCAAAGAGTAAAAATGATAAGAACATCTCCGGGCTGCTGAGCCAGATCGAAGAAGGGAAGATGGGGCTTTACACCTATACGAACGCTTCGGCTTATACCGTTGCGGATTCCAATACGAAGATCATCAGCATGGAGTTCACGGCGAAGGAAGAAACCTATGCGGAGTTTATCGCGCAGGTGGTTGTGGAAATTTCTGCGGATTCGATGCGGATGGAAATGTGGTATATGTCGGCGAACTGACGGCGGCAGAGGCTTCTGAAAGCGCGGAGACGGAAAGCTTCCAGGTGAAGGTGAGCATCAGCAACCTGAATATCCGGGTGGGTCCTGGGACGGGATCGGCTACCGGATGGGGACTGCTGAAAGCGTACCAGAGCGGACGGAACGGACGGATCAGTCTGGAGTTTTGTGAAAGGACATAACTGAATTATAAAGACATATTAAGACATGAAACGCCTGACAAAAAGTTGATTCAAGCAGAAAGCAACTTTTTCGTCAGGCGTTTCTTATTATTTGCGGAAATAGATTTAATTGTCTGTCAATCCAGCTTGTCTGTTTTGCATTGTGAATCTGGTCATCCGGATGCCCCTCTCCTATCAGGAACGGAGACTCCGGATTATGTGACTTTATATTCTGCCGAACTGCAGCTGCATTTGCATTGGCGTAGCAGTAACGACAGAGATGGCCGCAGGTATTATAAGCGCCAATATCGTTCCCAAGGTAACAGGCACATTCATTGCGGGCAGATTTACGTTTCGGAGCGTCCAGTCTGCAATGCAGAGCAGTCTCAAAAGTTTCAATCGTCATGCAGCCAGAGCAGTCAATTCCATAAGGAGCCAGATCATTTCCTTCCGCACAGGCTTTGATTGTCATGTCGTATCTACGCCCAATCTCTGAAAAAGCTTTTCCGATTTCCGCCCGTTCTGCTTGACGAACCGGCCGCGCCTGTGGGAAGTTACGCTCGACCTTTTTATAAATATCTATGAAGCTGATAACACAGGTCTTTGTATATCCGGAAAGATATGCCGCCATCATTTCAAAATCGGAGATATGCCGTTCCACGGGATAAATATCCGAAATCAGGATCGGGTCATACCTCCATCCAACAGAATCAATGCCGACGATATTGGAGAGTTTGCGAAAACTCTCCATCACTTTTTCTTTTTTCGGTACATTTGGCTCTATATCTTTCCCATATGGCGTAATGGTGACAAACCAGTATTGCCCGTACGGAGCAAGCAGATCCATGTATGGAAACATTGGCGCAGGATTTTTGGTGCAGAAGCCAATCAGGTCAACAACATCCGGTGACAGCGTGTATCTGGTCACAGAGACAGGATTGTAGGGATTGCGCACGCAGACAAAACCTGCACGAAGCCGGTTTGCAAACCATCTGGAATAAAATGCCGGAATATCCGTCCGAAGCCCTGTCTGTAAAATCATATCTCACCTTTTTACAATTCTTTTAATTGATTTATTATATCTCCAATATCAGCATCCATACAAATTGATTGCCGTTCAATCTCTCTCGGACATAACGCTTCCCCTCTGTTGATGCAGGCATAAGTCGCCTTCGGATTTTTCGCTGTCATCTGCCAGAAGGGATATTTTATAATAACCGGCGTGTTATAGCCGACTCCGAGTTCCAGGAACAGCGTCTGCATTCCTTCATGACGGCGAAGAAACAGCGTATATTGTTCCGCTGCCCTGTGCCAGCCCTCATCCTCCACAAAGGTATCATCGCTTCGCAGATTCATCGTCATTGGTTTGCCGCAGACCGGACAACGTGGAATCAGTTCTGACGGGATTTTCATATCCCGCTGCAGCTTTACCATCTGCCGGATGATATCTTCGTTGTCGTAGGTTTTCTGATGGCACGGTTCGGAACATTGGAATAAACCATAATCTCCCTGGGTGTAAAAGAGACGCTTTTTATCAAATCCTGCTTTCTGAAAACAGTGATCCACATTCGTGGTTAAAACGAAATAATCCTTATCCTTTACAAGTGAGAGCAGCTCCTGATAAACCGGCTTTGGCGCATCCACATATCGGTTGACATAGATATATCGGCTCCAGTATGCCCAATGCTCTTCCAGAGTATCATAGGGATAGAACCCGCCGGAGTACATATCGTGGAAACCATATCTCGCTTCAAAGTCAGAAAAATACTTCCTGAACCGCTCTCCATTATACACAAATCCTGCTGATGTGGAAAGTCCCGCACCGGCTCCGATTACGACAGCATCTGCCTCGTTAAGAGAAGATTGAACCAAATCGCGCATGTGCGCGATAGCCTCCTTTATTTTTCACTGCGCTGTTGCCACAGCGCATTTTTTTGTTTACAATAGCCCTATCTTTAAGCAAAGGAAAAGCCCCATGGAAGAGTCTCTTTGTTTGGCGACACAGTCTCTCTATCCATAGGGCTACCTACGGATATGAGTATAACGTCTTTCGCTCCCTTTTTCAAGATAATTCGGGCTCCTCCAATAAATTTTTGATTTTCTGTGCATTTACTTAGACTATCAAATTTCAAGGAGGGCTATTGCCATGAATGAAGATTATCTCGCTTCTATCCAGAAACATACAGATATCCTTTCTTTTCGCGACCTTGCACCTGGCACGGTTGCGTCCTATACTTCATACCTGAAGCAATTCCTTGAGTGGCTTGAGAAAGAGATTCCCGGAAAAAAGCTTTCTGATCTCACTTTCGAAGAGATCCGTTCCTACATCCTTTATCTCAAAAACATCCGCGAACTGAACGGCCGGACTGTCAATCTTCATATCGCACAGCTGCGCGATTTCTTCCGCTACGTCCTGCACAGGGACTGGGATCCGTATATGGTCCCGTATCTTCGTTTTGACGAATATCTCCCTTCCGTACCGACGCGCGAGGAGGTTGAAACGCTCATCAATTCTTTCACCAACTGCAAGCATATGGCGGAGATTGCCGTGATGTATTCCTCCGGCCTCCGCGTAAGTGAAGTCTGCAGGCTTCACTGCGGTGATATCCAGGTCTCAAACAACCGCATCTATGTGAGTCGCAGTAAGAATCGCTCTGACCGTTTCGCCGTACTCTCTGAAAAAGCCTATAAGATTATCAGAGCCTATGCTTATTGGGAGCGCCGCAGTGCAGCAAAGACAGACTGGCTCTTTCCCGGACAGAAAGAAGGCACTTCCATTTGCACTCAGAGTGTCTACAATGTCCTGAAAAAACAGCTTGAGACGCTCGGGTGGCAGGACAAGGGCTATAACTGTCACAGCCTCCGCCACGCCTTCGGCCTCCATTTATACGAAGCCGGGACTGACCTCATCTCTATTAAAGAGGCCATGGGACATAAGTCGCTTTCCAGCACGGAAATCTACCTTTCCCTCGGGATTGGCAACGGAAGGAGTGTGAAAAGCCCGTATGACCTGTGAAGAATCCATGCCCATTCCCACCTATGGGGTTCAGGAAGCATTCCAGATGTTTTATCCGTCTTATGCTTCCTCCCACTGCGTTACTGAGGAACAGGAGAAAGCCGCTTTTTCCATCAGCTCGTGCAAAACCGGAAAGCTCGGCTATAACGTCAGTTACTGTCCGGAATGCAAGCGAATTGTGATCCATGCGTGTTCCTGTAACAACCGGAGTTGCCCTGGTTGTCAGTATCCGCTGGAGCAGAAATGGATTGCCCAGAGGAACTCGGAGATCATCCCGGATATCGCGTACTACCATGTCATTTTTACTGTCCCGTTTGAACTCAATGACCTGATCGAAGTGAACCCGAAAGAACTTCTCGGACTGATGTTCCATGCCGTATCCGACACTCTGATCACGTTGTGTGCTGATAAAAAGTGGCTCGGCGCAAAACCCGGGATCATTTCCGTCCTCCATACATGGGGACAGAAACTGAACTATCATCCCCATATCCATAACATCATCACCGGCGGCGGCCTCACTGCCGACGGGAAATTTATCGAAGGCAAACATAAAGGTTACCTGATACCAGAATCTGTCCTTGCGTCTGTCTTCCGTGGCAAATATATGGCCGGGCTCAAGGCATTGTATGAAAAAGGAAAACTGGTGTTTCCTGAAAGCCTCTCCCGCCTTCGTAACCACTATGACTGGAAGGAATATGTGGATTCCCTCTACAACAAAAAGTGGCTGCCATTTCTGAAAGAAACCTTCAATGGCAAAGGGAATGCGGTAGATTATCTTGCCCGTTACGCTTACCGGACAGCGATCAGCAACAGCCGGATCGACTCTGTGGACGCTGACGGTGTCACATTCCATTACAAAGATTACGCTGATGGCGGAAGACAGAAAAGCCTCACCATGGACGGCGAAGAGTTTGTCGGGGCATTTCTCCGGCATATCCTGCCTGCAGGTTTTCACAGGGTGCGTTTCAGCGGCTTTCTCTCAAACAGCATAAAAACCAAAAGGCTGACTTTAATACATAAGCTGTTGGGCCGTACATACAAAGGTGATCCGGTCAAAGGCAAAAATATACGGGATCTTATCCTGTATCTCTTCAACAGAGATATCTGTGAATGTCCTAACTGTAAGGCTTCTCTCGTCCGGCTTGCACGCGGCGTGCCACTGATGGCTATGAACTAAATATCTCCATTCTACAGGTCGCCCGGCAGGACGGCTTTAAAGTCATGGCTACCAGAGAAAATATGCTTTCTCATGAGCTCACATACGCAAGTCGGCATGCCGTATTCTGTCAAGCAAGCATGCAAAGTTCAAAGTATAAAAACTGCATATAACCACCAGACTCCAAGCACAATGTGCGACTTGGTTCAATAGAAAAGTACTAAATCAGGGGCTTGAAAGTTTACTCAGGCTCCTGATTTTGAGCCCCTGACTTAGAACTTTCCTAAGTTATTTTAACTGTTCAATCTGCCGTAAGAAGTTCTCTGTAGATTTGAAAGTCGATGTCCTTAAAAACATTGAAAATCACCTCGATCCTGCTATGAGTCTGCTCTCTGTATTCTTTCACAGTATTAACCGCAATCTGTGCCGCTTTGTCATTCGGAAAATGAAATTCTCCGGTGGAGATGCAGCAGAACGCAATGCTTTTTATGCCATTCCGCTCTGCAAGTTCCAGGCAGGAGCGATAGCAGGAAGCAAGCAGTTCCCTGTCCTTTCTGGTCAGCCAGCCGTGGACAATAGGACCGACCGTATGAATGACATAGTCACAGGGAAGATTAAACGCAGGTGTGAGTTTTGCTCTGCCGGTTTCTTCTTCGTGTCCCTGGCGCTCCATCAACTCCGCACAGGCCGCCCGAAGTTGTATGCCTGCATAAGTATGAATAGCATTGTCAATGCAGCCGTGGTTGGGGCAGAAGCAGCCCAGCATTTGCGAATTGGCGGCATTGACAATAGCGCCACAACGTAAAGTCGTGATGTCGCCCTGCCAGAGGTAAATGCCCTCCTGCATCGGAGTCAGGTCAGCAATGTCAGTAATGCCTTTCTGCCGGGTGGTCTCCTGCAAATAGGCATCCTGCACCGTCAAAAATTCCTGACTGGCTGGCCTCGGCATCCGTACATTAAACAGCGCTCGCAGGATCCTCCATTGCTCCTGTGCATCGGACGGGATTTCCATCTGCTGATACTCGATATTCTCCGAAAGAAGCGTCTTAATCAAAAATATCCTTCGTTCTTCCTGTGTCATATTATCCCTGCCTCTCGATTGCCTTTACGGGGCAGTTTTCAAAACAGTTGCCGCAGTGAAGACAATGCTCCTGATGAATCACGCTCGGTTTGCCCTTTTCGATTGCTCTTTGCGGGCATACCTTCACGCATTTTCCGCAGCTTATACAGGCATCCGTGATGTGATACCCCTTCGGCCGGATCGTTCCCTTTCCAATCGTATAACTCTCCCTGAAAATCGGATTGACGCCGAGATTGAAGTATTCGATTTCGGCATCCCGTATTTCAAAAACGATACCGATTTTTCTTGTATCACCGGGATAAACGTTGGCGAGATAGGGCTGCTCAGCAAAAATGACGTCTGTCCATTTCTGCTGCTCTTCCTGGGGGAACGGGAACCGCCCGTGCTGAGAGACGAATCATTTCCTTGTAGCGGGTGTAGCCCAGTACCTGAGCCCTCCCGTCGGATAACAGTTCCCGGCAGAAGTTCTTTCCCCTCGCCGTAAAAAAGTACATTGCGTCAGGCTCATAGTGAATGGCGCTGATATTTCTGACCTGTGGGCTTCCATCGGAATCTACAGTCGAGAATGCCAGCACGCCAACATACTGCAATTTCTTCAAACAGGTCTGTGCATCCATACTAAGCCTCCCATCTAAAACCTTAATACACGGTCATTCGTCCGTGGTTTTCCGGCAGGATGAGGGTCGCCCTCACGGGGATAACCGAGCAAAAGCTGCATGACCGCATAATAATCCGTGCGGATATTCCATTTTTTCAGGATTTCCTGCCCATATGGGTCAGCAAACGCCGACCAGCCCTGGCCAAGATAGCAGGAGCCGATGCCCAGAGAATCTGCCACAAGCATCATGTTTTCGGCGGCTACCGCACAGTCCTCCGCAGAAAAGAGGAAGTTCTTCGGCGCAAACATGGTGATGACCGTGGGCGCATCATAAAAAGCATTTTTGATATTCGGGTCGTCAGCGATGCTGGGCTGCTCCTTTGAAACATAGCTTGTAGCAGTCGCCATATGCGGGTTGGAATTTGCCCGTTTGATGCGTCCCAGCCGTTCGTTGACCTCTTTATCCTGGCAGACGACAAGAATCACCCCCTGCTTTCCTCCGGCACTGGGAGCGTACAAGCCTGCCTGTAAAATTTCCTGCAATGCCTCTTCCTCAATCTGTCTTGTATCAAAGCGGCGAATCGCTCTGCGGTGCATAATCGTTTCCATCAGTTCGCTCATTTTTCAGTTCCTCCTTGTTTACGAAGCAAACCCTAGTTCCATTGGCCGGGGAGAGGATTTGACTTCTTTTCCAATATTTCATGCCAGCACTGCGGGTCAGCGGCGTAGAAGTTCCCGTCCTTCGCACTGGCTACAGCGGGACAGCCCCGGCAGAATGCCAGCAACTCACATTTGGAACATTTCTCAAATTTTGTGTAATCCCGGTAACTCTCCATCTGACAGACCCATACATCCGCCAGACGATCATCAAAGACATTGCCAACCTTGCTGTTCTGGACCCGGCGGCAGGCGTACACATCCCCGGTGGGCAGGATGGTCAGGTGGCAGTTACCGCAGTTGCATCCGCCGTAAATCATCCCCTCCTCCACGGTTTCCGGGATTTTGAACGCACCAATCTCATACTCGTAGAGCGTCCAGAGATGATCCTTTTTGTTGAAGTAGCTCTGACACCCGGCGGCTTCATACTCTTTGAATTTTCGGTCGCAGTCTGCCAGCAGCTTCCGATAGCGGAGCGGCTCAATGCCGGTGTCCTTCTCTTCTGATGTGGGGCAGTAGCGGGCAAAGGCGAACACATTCGCCCCGGCTGCAACCACAGCGTCAATGATGTCAGGTACTTCATCAATGTTTGTGCCGGAAACGGTGGTCATGATCACGCTGCGGATGCCCGCCCGATTGATGCAGCCGATCTTTTCCAGCGTAATGTCAAAGGAGCCGGGCTTGCGGAACCAATCGTGTGTTTCCCGCATTCCGTCAATGGACAGCTGGTACTTCTGACAGCCATACTCCTTCAGATGGCGGCACACCTCATCCGTCAGATGAAACGGATTGCCAAGAATGGTAAATGGGATGCCATGCTCTTTCATCAGTCCCAGCAGCTTCCAGAAGTTCGGGTGAAGGATGGGATCGCCGCCGGTGATATAAAAATAAGGCAGACGGTGGGACACCTCGCAGAAATCCAGGCAGTTGTAGAACGTGTCCTGCATCTGCTCCCAGCTCATAGCGTCCAGCTTTTTGCAGACGTTTTCGGAAAAAATGTAGCAATGCTTGCACCGCTGATCGCATTCGTCTGTAATATGCCATTGAAAAGAAAAATACTGTTTCATAAAGCATGGTCTCCTTTGGGTATATCGTAAAATCCGATGAACGGATATTGTTTCGCAGGCGCCTGATGAACCGATATTTATTACATAGATACCGATTCATCGGGCTACCAGTTTGTGGACAGAATTACTTGTCACCAGCGCCGCAGGCGGAGCCGCAAGCTGCGGGTGTTTCTTCTGGCTTATCAGCTGCACCGCAGGCAGAACCGCAAGCCGCAGGCGTCTCAGCCGGCTTGTCAGCCGCACCGCAGGCGGAACCGCAGGCAGTGGGAGTTTCAGCAGGCTTGTCAGCCGCGCCGCAGGCAGAACCGCAGGTTGCGGGCTTTTCTTCCGGCTTGTCCGATGCTCCGCAGGCCGTACCACAGGAAGCGGCAGATGTCTCGTTCTTCCATCCAGACAGATTAGAAAGTGCCATTGTTGTTTACCTCCGAATTTGTATTCAGGAGCTGTCTTGCTCTCTGTAATTATGATTATACGTAAGCATTTTGGGGCAAACAAGTACGCACCTTTTTATTACATAGTCACAAAAAGGTGACTGTCAAACCCTTGTAGTATAAGGGATTTTCAGCTTTTTCTCTATCAGCAAATCTTTCTCGCTTTTTTGAAAAACCCAACAAAAACCCAACAGAATAGTTTTCCCCTCAATAAGCAGGAGATAGTTTTCCCCCCTGTCTTATCTGTATTATTTTGAGCATTTTGGTCACTCGATAATCTACATAACGATACACTACAATATATCAAACTACAGCAAAGATTTTGTTGACCAAAGGCATGGTCAATCCATGGTCACCGTTGACCAAATTTTGGTCACCTTTTTATCGTGTCAACCAATCGCGGGGTTCGGGTTGACAATCAAATTCTCTGTTTCTCTCAAATAATCATACCTTTCCTCATTGATAATATCTCTCATTCTGCTATAATAATATTATGAAAGATGTGTTCCATATCAATCTCTCCTTTCTTATCTTATATACTCGTTCCCGGAGGTCGCAGATAGGTGGACAAAAAATCTCCCATAGTGGTGATAAACCATTGTGGGAGATTTTTATACCTTTTACCCTTTCCATATCAATCAATCCAGTATATAATATAATTAATTCCAGTGATAGGGATGTGCTTCGGCATCTCTACATAAAGCCCTGGGGACTGTCTGCTCCCAGGGCTTTATGCTATTCAATATTATGTTCCAGGTTGTATTCAATATCATAGTATGCGGTATGAAGTTCATCCAACCCATTCTTTATATGCTCCAGGCTTCCTCCTATGTTCTGCTGCAAGTATTCCTCGTCAGAAGAATCCAATGCGGCTTTTGCCAGGATAGCTACTGTACAGCGCAAGCAATCCAACTTTTCATTTAACTCCTGCAATTTCTTGATTGTATCCATCCTTATACCTCCATAACTGGAATGTCAAGCCCTTCAAGGACTCTGTTTGTCCACTTAGTCATCCAGACCTTATAGCCCTTTTTCTGCAATTCATCAGACACGGCACTGAAATCATCCTCTGCCACAAATACCCTGTCCGACTCACTCCGGGAGGACTTCCAATAATCAATCACATATCCGAAGCTTTCCGCAGTCAGCAGTTCCTTATCGGTGTTTTCCTTCCATTCTGTTCTGAACACCATGTACCCAAGTTCCTGTAAACAGGTAAGAGCAGAGATATATTTCTCCTCCTCCACACATACGATGTTCTTTTTCCCGGTTATCCTGCATTTGTACTCAATCTCATATCCGTTCATTTTATTTTACCTCCATGTTTTTTTTTATTTCTGCCCTCATATGAGGGAGATTTACAAGCTGATACAGGGGAGAGAACCCACATTCACACGATATTCAGCATAGTTTGTCCAATGCACAGCCCATATCGCATATGTGAATTGACGCTCCAACATTTTGATTAACTGTTCCCTTGTGGCAAAGGCTTTCTTCCTTTCGCCACACTCACCGAAAACGCCAGATTTTTCGCTGTACTCCACGATATATCCAATCTCACATTTCATGTCCTGCCGCTCCTTCCTATGCCTGTTTCCGATTCTCGCTGCCATAAATAGCATTTGCCAGAACGTCATTTGCCCTTCTCTGGGCTTCCTCGTTTGCATGGCTGTAAACATTCAATGTTAATGACACATTGGAATGTCCCAGTTTCTTACTCACGCTTACTATGTCTGCACCATTGACAATACTGATTGTTGCCATGGTATGCCGCAAGGCATGAGGATGAAAATTAGGAATATCGTATTTTGCCCCAAAATCTCTAAAATATCGTGACAGGCAAGTAGGGTTCATTCCCTCATTAGTTAAACCGTTGAAACAGTAGTCAGAACAGGGAATCCCTTTTTTAAAGCTTTCCCGAATCTGCTCTTTATGCCAGGCTTTCATAATTTTAAGAGCAGGTTCTGTGAGGAATACAGTACGGGATTTCCCGCTTTTCGGCGTGGTGTCATATACGCCTTTCCCTGGGGTGTACTGGCGGTTGTTGCATACGGTAACTTCTCCTGTTTCCAAATTGATATGCTCCCATTTCACACCTGCTACCTCTCCCCGTCTACAGCCAGTATCCAGCATATAAATTACTAATGCTCTCCATTTTAACGGTTCCTGGTTCAAACATTCCATAATATGGGCTACCTCTTTTTCATCAAATGCTTTATTCTGCATATTCTCTGCTCCTTTCTCGTCTTTAGGCTTTCTGGGACGTTTGATATCACTCATTGGGGAAAACGGAATTGTCCCGTCTTCAACAGCAGCATCAAAAAAACATTTCAAGACAGCAAAGTGCCGAGTTTGAGTTGAGTATTTAAAGCTGTATTTTGCTTGCATATCTACAACATATTGTCTAACCATTCCTCGCGTAATTTCTTCCATTTTCAACTTCCCCAGAACAGCAGATGCACGATTTAAAGTACGAAGATATGATTCTATCGTACCTGCTGCAAGTCCGTTACTTTCCAAGCGTTTTATATGTGTTTCCACATATTCTTCAAAGGTGGGTTTACTTGCCTGTTCTAAACGTTCAATCTCCCTTCGTTTTGCCTGTTCCTGTTCACGCTGTTTTTCTTCTTTCTTAGTAAGGACTTCACCTGCCTTACATTTTGCTATAAATTCCCCTTCGATTTTTCCTGCTTCCCGTTCTGCTTTTTTGTCAGAATAATTTTCCGGGATTTTCCAGGTCATGGAATAAGGGGTAAGCTGTTTCCCTGTATTGGGGTCACGTCCACGGGACACCCGGATTTCATAAACCCTTGACCCGTCCTTTCGAGTTCGTAATGTTTTCGACATATTCTATCGCTCCTTTCGTGTTACATCGTTTTCGATGTAACACAATATTACATCGTTATTGATGTAATGTCAATAAGCAATTTACACTAATTTCGATGTAGTTTTTTGTTCATCTTTTACATTGATTTCGATGTAACTTCATGCTATACTGAATCCATCATATTGAAAGGACGTGATAACAATGCCGATGCAATTCAAAATTGATGTGCTTGCCGCTTTAAAAGAGAAGGGCTACAACACCAACCGTTTACGCACTGACAAGCTGCTGTCAGAAGGGGCTATTCAATCCCTCCGCAGTCATAAACCGATTTCCTGGGGCAGTCTGGAAAAGATATGTTCCATGCTTGACTGTCAGCCTGGGGATATTCTCGTTTATGATAACCCGGAAGATTAAGTACCACTATTTCATCAATACGATTAAGGAGTATACAAGATGAACAATTTGACTGAAAAAGAATCTCTGCTATTAAGTATTTTCCGCAGCCTGGATACAGCAGGTCAGTTTTCCGTTATTACCCAATGCATGAATGAAAATGACCGCTGCACAGCACTACAGCATTCACGTAAAGCACATTCCTCAAATCCAGACCATTCAGCAGGAAAAGTCATTTCTTTCCCCGCAGCAGAAAGGAGTTGCACTGTATGAGCAATCACCAGTATTCTCCAGACTATTCTGATAAGGAACTTACAGTGTGTTCCATTCTGGTAAAGAAGGTCAAAGAATACTTCCAGGACGAAGCCCACTGTAAGGACTTTGAAAAATGGTATCGTAATAAATACGGAAAAGATTATGTTTGGAAAAAATGATAGCAAAGACACAGGAGAGGGACTGACAGTTACGCAGCCCCTCTCTTTTCATCCTCTGTTATTCCTCGTCAGAAGGGTCATTGTCTGATGTCCCATTAAAGTATGGTAATTTCTGCCCCGTTGCTTTATAAGCCCTGTAGTTCGCACCATACTGATTCGGACAGTCAGCAAGGATTTCATTTTCCTTATCTTCTTTTGCTTTTCCTTCCAATCCTTCTGTCTGTTTTTTCATATACTCCATCAAACCATCCAGGTTGGCAAAGAAGTGCTGTACCTTAACAGACTGTGTTCCTGCGGTTTCAGCATTTTCCAACATATCCGGGGAGCCGATTCCTATAATGTTCTCCCAGAAAGCCCTGTCTACTTTTTCAGCAGAATCAACCTGTGTCCCAAGGTATGTTTCCTCTGGTCTGAAATATAAATCATAAAGCCGCTTCACAGAAAAAGCCATGTTATCCGTTGAACCATCGAAGCCGCTGATGTAATTTGCAAGATTACTCTCCAATACATCAACTGCTCTCACCATAGCTTCTGAATCTGGTATCATAATCTGAATATCATTGTTTCTTGCAATCTGCTGTAAACGCTGCATAGCAAGCGGACAATCCACCATCTGTTCTGCATAGAACTTAATCTGGGTCGGACTTACCGTATCCAACATAGCCAGGATAGACAGACTATTGACCATATCAGCGGTTGGGGCTTTTGTAACCCTCTGGCTGATATTTTTCCGCATTTCGGCAAGACTCTCCGTAAGGTCTTTCTGTACTTCCTTTTTCAGAGATACATTCTTTGCAGCGATTCTTTTATCTACCTCTGCCATTTCCGCATCGTATCTGATGCTACCCTTAATGTCCTCCCTCTTTTTGCTTTCAACCTCCCGGCTGTCATAATTCT
>Ga0192277_1121_pt1 | contig 14926 bp, 17 predicted proteins | sample Koala_Koa24_J3_FD_131302 | JGI IMG/M metagenome (GOLD analysis project Ga0192277, IMG submission 131302) | Enriched cells from koala feces incubated with labeled cellulose particles, San Francisco Zoo, California, United States - Koala_Koa2-4_J3 ...
CTCCGCATGGATCCGTGAATGGCACGGCTTGCAGAGTGCGATCAGGTTGGCTCTGTCATGTGTGCCGCCCTCGCTCAAAGGCAGCTTGTGGTGGATCTCCTCGGTTGGAACATAGATTCCCTTCGCAAGGCAGACCTCACACAATGGATGCGCCGCGGCATAGCTGTCACGGATCCGCTTCCATGCACGGCCGTACCGCTTCTTCGTCTGCGGGTTCCGGTCATATTTCTCGTACCTTTTATTCTCCATCTTCTGGTGCTCTTCACAGAACCGTCCGTCTGTCAGGTTTGGGCAGCCCGGAAAAGAACACGGCCTCTTCGGTCTTCTCGGCAAGATCCACACCTCCATAAATAATCTGCCGCCTGTCACGGCTGTCCCTCCGCAAAGGAAACAGGCTGAGTTTCTCTCCCGGCAAAAACGCCCCGGAAGATTTCTCCCCCAGGGCGCAGTACCGGTTTCAATTTTGTCAGCCTAACATTATCATAAAGGCCGACTGTAAATCTCTGTATTTTACTGTACGCTTTCCGGAATCCGGATCAGATCCAGCGCTTTCCTGTGCAGCTTGAATACGTTGTCAATCCCGTAGTTCAGTTCCACCGCAATCTGCTCCCAGCTGGAATACGACACGTACCGCATTTCCAGAAGTGTCTGGAGCTCCGGATCGTCCATCTTCGCAATGGCATCCAGGATCTGCCGCTTCAGTTCAATCAGCTGGACCATGTCCTGTTTCAGGCGTTCCTCCAGATCCAGGATCCTCACAATCACATCTTCCTTTTTATGGACATCGCGTGTGGCGCATCCCGGCATATCCGAGATGGTTGACGTGGCCTTCAGCGCCATGTCATTCAGGGACGCGATCTGCTCTATCCTTGTATTGATCCTCTGGTCCACGCGGTATGCCTTCATCAGGAAATTCTTCGCCGCTGTCTGCTGTCTGTTCATAATGCTCTACCTCCGACTGGATTTATTTTTGTTCCCCCGGATTGACTCTGATTGTCTGATTTCTTCCTGCAGCCTCCGGATCAGATATTCCCCATCCACCTTCGTCAGCATCTCATACCACTGTGACCGGAAAAATTTCTCCAGCTGCAATGCTTCATTTATGGCATCCTGATTTCCCGGATTATGCTTCACCTTTTTTAACGCCGCTCGGTAATCCGCCACGGCCTGCAGCACAATGGCATTCGCCAGACGTTCATAAGGATTTTCCGCCAGGTTTTTATTTGCTGCCATGCTTCCCCACCTCCGCCTTCACGACGTCAATCAGTGCCGCCTGTGTGCCGTCCTTCTGTTCCAATGCTTTCAGTACGCGCTCGTCAATCGTTTCGGCGGTTATGATATGCTGCACCACAACCGTCCCGGATGTCTGCCCCTGCCTCCAGAGGCGCGCCACCGTCTGCTGGTACAGCTCCAGGCTCCATGTCAGCCCGAACCAGACCAGTGTGCTGCCGCCGCTCTGCAGGTTCAGCCCGTGTCCGGCAGAAGCCGGATGGATCAGGCCGGCAGAGATTTCTTTCCGGTTCCACCTGCGGATGCTCTCATCCGTATCCAGCTTCTCAAACAGGATCTTCTTCTCCGAAAGCCTCTGCATAATCCTCTGCAGGTCATGCTGGAACCAGTACGATATCAGCACCGGTTTCCCGTTCGCCGCCTCAATGATGTCCTCCAGGGCATCCAGCTTCCGGTCATGGACCGCCTGCACCCCGCCAGTATCCGTATAAACCGCACCGTTTGCCATCTGCAGAAGCTTCCCGGAAAGTGCTGCCGCATTCGCCGCTGTGATTTCCCCTTCCGGCAGCTGCAGGACCAGTTCCTCCTTCAGCGCCTCGTATTTTTTCTGTTCCGCCCGGCTCATAGAAACCTCATACCTGGAATTCACCAGTTCCGGCATCCGCAGATGGTCCGCCGCCCTCATGGAAATGGTAATGTCAGAAATAGCGTTATAAATCCGCTCTTCCGCACCCGGCAGAGGCTTATAGATGTAAACAATGGGGCCGTTCATCCGGTCGGGCTTAAAATAATCCACCCGGTAGGCGCTGATGAACCTCCCCAGCCTTTCGCCCATGTCCAGAAGCTTAAATTCCGCAAACAGGTCCATCAGCCCGTTGGAAGATGGCGTCCCGGTCAGCCCCACGATCCGCTTTACTTTCGGCCGCACCTTCATCAGCGCCCGGAAGCGTTTCGCCTCATGGTTTTTAAAGGAAGACAGCTCGTCCACCACAACCATGTCATAGTCAAACGGCATCCCGCTCTTTTCCACCAGCCACTGCACGTTCTCCCGGTTGACAATGTAAATGTCTGCCTTCTCCCTTAATGCAGCCAGGCGTTCCTTCTCCGTCCCGACCGCCACCGAATACCGGAGGCCGGCCAGATGGTCCCATTTTTCAATCTCCGCGCCCCACGTATTTTTCGCCACACGCAGGGGCGCAATAATCAGGACTTTCCGGATCTCAAAGCTGTCAAAAAGCAGGTCATTCACCGCCGTCAGCGTGATCGATGTCTTCCCCAGCCCGCACTCCAGCAGGACTGCCGCCACCGGATGGGATTTCACATATTCCACGGCATATTTCTGGTATTCATGCGGTTCGTATTTCATCAATGACACCCCCGATCTGCGCCGGATCATCCAGGACGAACACTTTAAACCCCAGTGCCTCCAGCATCCTGTGCCTGGATTCCTGCAGCGCCCGCGGCTTCTTCCCCGGAGCCTTCACCTCCACAAAGCCGCATTTCCCGTCCGGCAGCATCACAATCCGGTCCGGCATCCCATCAAATCCGGGGCTCACGAATTTCAGGCAGATACCGCCCCGGCGCCTTACCTCATCCACAAGTTTTTTCTCAATTACCTTTTCCCTCATAGGCCAGATACTCCTTCCAGCTTTCCTCAAACGCCTCCATGCACCCGCTGCAGACTCCCCCGTCCATCAGATATCCCGCGATCAGCCTGTGCCACCCGGCATATTTGCTGTTCCCGTTCCTCGGAAATCGCTCCCTGTCCTGTTTCATATCCCTCGCAAGTTCTCCCCTGGGGCTTTCATCCTCCAGGTGGAACCTCGTCATAAATGTGTAAAATGTCATGCCCTGCTCCTTTCCGCTGTGACAGTCATGACAGTCTCCCGGTAAAACCCCCTTATAATTAAATTTCCAAAAATTCTGCCCTAAAGGGGTTTTATTCAGAGACCATCGAGACCGTCACACCAATGCCTTAATCCATAAAATCCGATTTCAGACGGAGGCCGTACACAATCGTCCCCGTCCGTGTTTTCTTCCTGAAAAGCCCTGCCGCTTCAAGCCCGGCATAAAAATCCGTCGTGCTCCGTGCATACTCGCCCGTTCTCAGGCAGTACGCCCGGTACTCCTGGTAAAACTCCCCGGACTTCTGCGTATAAGCCGGATCCGTCTCACAGCACTCCTCAATAAAAACGGCAAGCCAGTCGTTGTTCTCCCGGTACCTGCTGACCGCCTCCTGCACACATTTCGGCGGACGGATATGGAAATCTGCCGCGTATGCCTTCCTCGCGCCCTCAATAATCCAGGCAAGCACCGCGCCGCCGGCATTCTGCACCAGATAATCCGCATAATTCTTGATGTCCGCACGCCCCTCGATCTTCGCATTGAAGGGGATCACGATCAGGCGCCGCCATGTCCCGTCATCGTTCGCACCGACCTTCGGCAGGTGGTTCGTATACAGCACCAGCGTGTGCGTCGGGATATATTTGAAGGGATCCTTGTATTTTTTCTCGCCGCTGATCTCATCCGTGGCGCACAGCTGTTTCACGGTCGCCGTGTTCAGCCGCATCCCTTCCTCCAGTTCCGCCGCAATCACCAGGCGTTTCCCTTTCAGTTCCGCCATCTCCGGCTTCACATTCCGTTTGCATCCGACCGTCAGGGCATCCGCGGACAGGCTCCCGCTGTAGCTTCCAAGCACCCGCGACACCGTGTTCCAGAACGTGGACTTCCCGTTGCTCCCGCCGCCGTATGCGATGATGAGCGCTTCCACATATACCTTCCCGACGGCCGCAAGCCCGGCGATCATCTGGACATATTCCGCCAGTTCCCTGTCATGGCAGAAAAATCCGTCCACTGCATCCATCCACAGCTTCCGGTTTTTATCTGACGGGGAAACGGCCGTGATCTTCGTGATATAATCCTCCGCCCGGTGCTCCATCCGCCCGTCCATGCCGCGCCGCAGGTCATACGTCCCAGCCGACGTATTCAGGAGGAACTCCTGGCTGTCAAAATCCCGGATATCCATCAGGAGCATCGGCTTCGCCGCCTGCAGGGCAGAGATCACATATTTCATATCCCGGCGCTTCATGACGAAGGCCAGATACTGCCTCGCCGCCAGGTATGCATAAAACAGCTTCCTCTGTTTCTCCCCGTCCAGCAGTTTCTCCAGCGCCTTCCCGCCTGACTTCACTGCGTCCTTCGGCAGGCCGCTCTGCACCAGCGCATCCGCACACCGCTCTGCCTCATCCAGGGCATCCTGCAGCTGCAGGTCAAGGAATTCCTCGCACGCGCCCACGGCCATCTGCTTCGACTCCGCCCAATGCGTCCCGTCATAGCGCAGGTACTCCGTGGCATCCGTATAAGCAAGTTCCTCCCCATATTCCCGGCAGAGCACCTTCGCCTGGCCGATGTCGGAATAATCATCCGGCTTCAGGGATGCGGCCGCAAACTCTTCATTGTACTTCTCTGGCGGCACGTACCCCTCGCCGTTCTTCACTTTCTTCCGGTAAAACCCCACAGCGCTGTGCCAGATGGTTTTCAGTTCCCCTTCATCCAGCGGCGGATCACATTTCTGCGCATGTTCCAGGAACACCTGCCTGGCCTTCTCCGTCTCCCCGTACCTTTTTAATACTTTCCCGGCAAACAGTGACATGGCATTATTCCTCTGCCCCTGCGGGATCGCGCCCGCATCCTCATCCGTGCCTTCCTCATCCGGCTCCGCTTCCACCAGTTCGTCAATGGCAGTCCATCCCTCATGCCAGACCGTCTCCCCGGCATCCGCGCCGAACAGGAACCTCCCCGCATCCAGGGCATTCCCGTCAAAAAACGGATACGCATGGAACACCGCCCGTTTCAGCGCCGCATACGCGGAAGCGTCCGTGACCTCCGAAATTTCAAAATACACATGGAATTTCGGCCGCGCCGCCTTCCCGTTTTTCGGGACCATGTGGTGCCGGCTGGGCGCCAGTGCATAGGCCGTATCCGGAAATATCCCTTCCAGCTTCTCCGGCGTGATCCAGTCTGCCGGATCCTCGGAGTGCGTGTTGTCGCAGTCCATGACCAGCACATTTGAGCGAAGGAAATTATCCACGCTCCGGTAATTCCCGGCATATTCCGCGCACACATGGTCCCTGCGCACCGCTTCCTTCAGCTGTGCCGCATCCTGCACCTCCGCCCTGTGCGGATAGCTGCAGTTCTTCGCATTCCCCGTGCAGGCCGCTGTGTAAAGTACCAGCTTCATATTGCTTTTCCTCCCGTATCAGATAGTAGGGACAGCACGTCCCCCAGTCCTGTAAGGAAAGAAACCCGCCTCCCGGCCAAAAAGCTGCAGAAAAATTTACGCTTCCTTTTAAATGCCGCCAAAAAACTGTCTTCCAGAATTTAGCCCGGACCGCATCCGGATTCCTTACAAAGACGTAAGGACAGCCGCCCGGAAATTTTTTCAAATCTGTTTGGCCGGATGCGGCACAGATTTCCTTACACATACAGAGCGGCAGGAAGCGGCTCGGAAACGGAGGTGCTGCAGGTGCAGACAGATATGAAGGAAGAAACCCGCCGGGAAAATGAAGAGGCGGCTGATACGCTGATCGCCATCAGCGTAGTCGCAAAACTCCTGGCAAAGAAACTGATGAACGAGGAAAAGGAAGGAGTAAAAGATGAGCAGAATGAATGACCTGGACCTCCTGCTGAAAGAAGTTACAGAACACAGCAGGGCGGCCATGGAAGCGGCAGAAGAAATCCGGAAACTGTTTTCCGGAAGTGAAGCCGCAGAAGAAAAGAAAGAAACCCCCGCAGAGGAAAAGAAAGAAGGCCCGTCCTTCACGGAACTGCGTGCATTCCTGGCAGAAAAATCCAGGGCAGGCTTCACGGCAGAGATCCGGCAGATCCTCGCGGACCACGGTGCAAACAAACTTTCCGCCGTAAAACCGGAAGAATACGCGGCGGTCATGAAAGAGGCGGAGGTGCTGAAATGAGCAGACACGCATACCTTTCCGCCTCTGCCAGCCACAGGTGGCTCTCCTGCCCGCCTTCCGCAAAACTCTGTGCGGAAATCCCGGACAGTTCCAGCCCCTATGCAAAAGAAGGGACGGACGCCCACGCCTTATGCGAATACAAACTCCTGACGGCGCTCGGACGGCCGGCGCAGAACCCGGTGAACAGCATGGATTTCTACAACGCGGAGATGGAAAACTGCGCATCAGAATACTGCTCCTATGTGATGGAGCAGGTGGAAAATGTCCGCAGGACATGCCCGGATCCGATCGTGCTGGTGGAACAGCGGCTTGATTTCTCCCGCTGGGTGGAAGCCGGGTTCGGAACCGGGGACTGTGTCATCGTAGCAGACGGCATCCTGCATATCGTGGATTACAAGCACGGCCTCGGCATCCTTGTGGAGGCAGAACGGAACCCGCAGATGATGTGCTATGCACTCGGTGCGCTGGAACTCTTCGACGGCATCTATGATATGGAGACCATCCGGATGACCATTTTCCAGCCGCGGCGCTCCAATGTCAGCACCTGGGAATGCACCCGTGCGGAACTTCTGGAATGGGCGGAAAACACCCTCGCCCCGACAGCCGCCCTTGCCTATGAGGGAAAAGGCGATTTTGCCGCCGGCGACCACTGCCAGTTCTGCAAGGTGAAAGCCACCTGCAGGAAACGCGCGGAATACAACCTGGAACTCGCCAGATATGATTTCGCAATGCCGGACACCCTGGACCGCTTTGAGATCGCGGCCATCCTGCCGAAAGCAGACAGCCTGATCTCCTGGGCAAATGACATCAAGGAATATGCCCTGCAGCAGGCCCTCTCCGGCGTCAGCTATGACGGGTACAAAGTTGTGGAAGGCCGCTCCAACCGGAAATACACCGATGACGCGGCCGTTGCGGATGCGGTCTCCCGTGCGGGGTACGATCCGTATGAAAAGAAACTCCTGACCATCACCGCCATGACATCGATGCTTGGCAGGAAGAAATTTGAGGAGATCCCGGGCTCCCTTGTTATCAAACCCCAGGGGAAGCCGGTGCTGGTGCCTGAATCTGACAAACGCCAGCCCATGAACACAGCAAAAGAAGATTTCAAAGAATAAGGAGGACAACCATTATGTCGAAATTTATCAACCCCACCAAAGTCATCACTGGTCCGAGGACCAGATGGTCCTATGCAAACGTATGGGATCCGAAGAGCATCAACGGCGGCACGCCCAAGTACAGCGTCAGCCTCATCATCCCGAAGTCCGACACAAAGGCCGTGGAGAAAATCAAAGCCGCGATCCAGGCTGCCTATGAGGAAGGCCAGGGCAAGCTGAAGGGAAACGGCAGATCCGTCCCTGCGCTGTCCGCCATCAAGACGCCGCTGCGTGACGGCGACCTGGAACGCCCGGACGATGAGGCTTATAAGAACAGCTATTTCATCAACGCCAACAGCGCGACGGCTCCCGGCATCGTGGACGCAGACCGCAACCCGGTCATGGAGCGCTCCGAAGTCTACTCCGGCGTCTACGGCAGGGCATCCATCAGCCTGTATGCCTTCAACACCAACGGCAATAAGGGAATCGCCTGCGGCCTGAACAACCTGCAGAAGATCTCCGACGGGGAACCGTTAGGCGGCAGATCCAGGGCAGAGGATGACTTTGACACTGACGATGAGGAAGATTTCCTGTCATAAGAAACCACGACAATATGGGGGCAGCAGATCCTGCTGCCCCTGAGTTTCAGAGAAAAGAGGTGAAAAACATGTTCTCTCCGGAATCAATAGAAATGATGAGCAGCTGGAATACCTGTTTTATTTTTTTCCTGCTCCTCAGCCTGTTTGCCATGCTGGTCTCCAGCATGATACGCGACCTGATCTGTTTTATTGTGAAATCCGTAAAATCCCTGCTCCGCAGGATCACGGGAAAGAAAGGGGAAGCATCCGATGAAGATACGGACACTGAGCATTGATATTGAAACATATTCCGATGTCAGTTTAAACAAATGCGGCGTTTACCGGTACGCCCAGTCTGATGCTTTTGAGATCCTGCTTTTTGGATACGCTGCCGACGGAGGCGGCGTATCTGTCGTTGATCTCTCCCGCGGGGAAGAAATCCCGCAGGAAATCCTGGAAGCACTCACGGATCCGGACGTCATCAAATGGGCATTCAACGCATCCTTTGAACGCGTCTGCCTCTCGGAGTGGCTGCGCCGCAGGCATCCGGACTATTTTGAATCCTACAGCATAGAAGAAGATACTGTCCGGGGATACCTGGATCCCTCTTCATGGAGATACTCCATGATCTGGTCCGCATACATGGGGCTGCCGCTCTCCCTGGAAGGCGCGGGCGCTGTCCTCGGCCTTGACCGGCAGAAAATGAAGGAAGGGAAAGACCTGATCCGCTACTTCTGCGTCCCCTGCAGGCCTACGAAAGCAAACGGCGGGCGCACCCGGAACCTCCCGGAACACGCACCGGACAAATGGCGGCTCTTCAAAGAATACAACAGGCGTGACGTGGAGACAGAAATGGATATCCAGAAGAGACTCGCCCGTTTCCCGGTTCCGGACTTCATCTGGGATGAATACCGCCTTGACCAGGAAATCAACGACAGGGGGATCGCCCTGGATCCAGACATCTTTCTCCAGGCGGTACGGATTGATGAAAAATCAAAAGAAAAACTGACAGCCCGGCTCCGGGAAATCACCGGCCTGGAAAACCCGAATTCAGTCATACAGATGAAAGAATGGCTGGCCTCCAGAGGAATGGAAACAGACACGCTGGACAAAAAAGCCGTGGCGGAACTGTTAAAGACAGCGCCGCCTGACCTGGCGGAAGTCCTCACCCTGCGCCAGCAGCTCGCCAAGTCTTCCGTTTCCAAATACAGTGCAATGGCAAATGCCGTATGCTCTGACGGCAGGGCCCGCGGGATGTTCCAGTTCTACGGCGCCAGCCGCTCCGGCCGGTGGGCCGGCAGGATCATCCAGCTGCAGAACCTTCCCCAGAACCACCTTCCGGATCTGGAAGAAGCACGCGGCCTTGTGGCATCCGGGAACTTCGGCGCCCTTGACCTGCTGTACGATTCCGTGCCGAATGTCCTTTCCGAACTGATCCGCACGGCATTTATCCCGAAACCCGGATGCAAGTTCATCGTCTCGGATTTCAGCGCGATAGAGGCAAGGGTGCTTGCCTTCCTCGCCGGTGAAAAATGGCGCACAAAAGTATTCCGAAACAACGGCGACATCTACTGTGCCTCTGCCAGCGCCATGTTCGGTGTCCCTGTCGAAAAACACGGCATCAACAGCCACCTGCGCCAGAAAGGCAAAATCGCAGAACTCGCCCTCGGCTACGGCGGCGCAACCGGCGCACTTGCCTCCATGGGCGCACTGGAAATGGGGCTGAGCGAAGAGGAACTGCAGCCCCTGGTGGATTCCTGGCGAGCAGCCAACCCGCATATCGTGGCATTCTGGTGGGAGGTAGACCGCACCGTGAAGAATGTCATCAAAACAAGGTCATCTGCCGAAGTAAACGGCATCACCTTTGAATACAGAAGCGGGATGCTCTTCATCCGTCTCCCGTCCGGCCGCTCCCTTACATATGTAAAACCGCGCATCGGTGAAAACCGTTTCGGCGGCGAAAGCGTCACCTACGAAGGCACCGGCCCCACAAAGAAATGGGAACGCATCGAGTCCTACGACCCGAAATTCGTGGAGAACATCGTCCAGGCAATCAGCCGCGACATCCTCTGCCACGCCATGCGCACCCTCTCGTACTGCCGGATCGTCGGTCATGTCCATGATGAACTCATCATCGAATGTGAGATGGACGTCAGCCTGGATGCAGTCTGCGAACAGATGGGACGGACACCGCCATGGCTGCCCGGTCTGCTGCTCCGCGCCGACGGGTATGAAACCATGTTTTACAGGAAAGATTGAAAAGAGCACCTCATATTCTGAGGTGCTCTTTCATAGTCATCTTACGCATTCAATTTTATACAGCTATTTCATAATGATCCTTTAATCCATTTAACATGTTATACTTGACCACACCCTCACGTTGTAATCTTCCCACAACGATTCCCGGTGCAACCCCCTGTTCTAATGCAAATTCGCATATATTTTGTTCCGAATAATCTCTGCCCGCTACAAATGCATTAAAGTCCTCTGCGGAAATTAGTGTATTACTTGACCACTCATCTGCCGCATCTTCGTCTTCTTTTGATGTTCCATCTGACCGACCTATATGCCCGTAAATAATATGGGCAAGTTCATGGAACAAGCTAAACCAAAACTTATCCGCATCTTTTCCTCGAGCCGTAAGACCTACAACAATTTTATTTCCGTCAAGAAACGTTGCCCCCTGCAAAAAAGATCCTTTAAGATGCGGCAAAAATACTAATGCAATGCCACACTCGGATAGCTTTTTCTTTATTTGAGGAGAAAACTCATCAAACTTCATAACCGTCATTTTTCGGATTTCAGGTATCGCTGTAATTAATCCTTTAATATTAATCGGGGATGTCTCAATATCACGAGCCAAAATCTTAGCTTCCTGCGCCCATGCCATAAGTGCCAGATCACTTTTTTCCGTAATTGCTAATCTTCTACATGCAATTTTTGTAAGTTGAGTATTACTTAGCAATGTCAACTCAACTACTTCAAAATACTTTCTTAAATTAATAACCTTGTCTTTAGAATCTCTGGTTCCCGGAACCCAGCCAAGTTTTGCCATTTCACTATAGGGAAATTGTTTTGCCAGCTCTATATCTGCATCCATAGCATTTTCTGCCTCGGCTTTTACTATCTTCTCCCTATAAATGGCCTCAAGGTTATTCCAGAAACTGGCTGGAACGCCAAGAACCATCTCCAATCTGACAGCAACATCGGGAGTAAGCTGTACATCCCCATTAATAAGCTTACTGATATGCTTCTCAGACATATCCATTCTGGTTGCAAACTCCTTCTGATTCATACCTCTGTCATTTAACTGCTCCCTTATGGCCGCCCCAGGCGGCGTTGCAATATAACTGCGACTTCTCACCATAGTGCTACCTCCTTAATTTCTTTCCACATTTAATGATAATCAACAATTTCTAAAATATTTGCTATCTGGATTTCTTCTCCATTCTTTTCAAAAACCAGCCTGTATGGATGAACCAGATCTACCGCATATTGCCCTTTTCTATTTTGCTTCAGCGAATGACAGCGGCCAATATGAAACTGTATCATCATTTCAACATTATCAGCCGCTGATATTTTGTCAACACGCTGATGTATTTTTTCAGCCATCAATAATCTATAAGTTTTCTCAGCAGTTTTCGCGTTCGTACAAATTTTCTCAATCTTTTTGTTTTTATATGTGATATCCAACCAACCACCTCTTTTCAGTTTACCTTTGAGGTAAATTAATAGTAGCACATTGCAAGTTCTCCGTCAAGCGCAAATTTACCTCAAAGGTTAATTATCATTTTCTATTTCTTTTGACAATCATTCACTTATATATTTCGCTGCCAGTTCCCTGATCCTTCGAATCTGATAGTTTGCTGTGCTCTTCTTCAGATCATACTCCTTCTGAATGTCTGCCGATTCATACCCTTCATACAGCATCCGGAAAATCCCTCCATACCCCGGATTCACTCCATCCAGATACCGGATCAGTTCTTCCAGAAGCATCTCCGCTGTCACATCATCTTCCATCGATCCGGATGTCCCCGGCTCAAAACTCAGATCCTCTGCCATCTTTTCCAGGGACTCCATCGGTTCACGATTCTGCGCATTCTTGTCCTCTCTCCAAAGCGGACGCATAAACTCATAATACTCTGTTTCCGTGCATGGAACCCACACAACCTTTACCGGCTTGTTTCCGATCCTTGTCCACGTTACATTCTTCGGATCAATCTCAAAATCACGGATTGTCTCCGGCGTCACCTCCATCGGGATTTTAAACTCTCTGTCCTGCTTGTCCTTATTTGTCATTGTGTTCTCCTGTTCCGCCCAAGACGCTGGCGTACAGCGGGAACACAAAAATCTGCCGGGTTTCATTCCCGGCAGACTACAAAAGGCGCGACAAATCAGACGGGAATTCCACCTGATCCAGCAAACAGTTCTACTGTTTATTTTCTGGAATCAGATATGCATTCTCGCCATACGTCGGCCGCCATAAGGCTTGAAAAATTTTTATTTAACAGGTTTTCGGCCTGTCATGCCTGTATCATACATGATTTTTTACCAGGCAAACCGTACTCTGGAAGTACGGTTATGGAAGCGCATTTTGCCCTGAAACAAAAAAAGCCCGACGAAACAAAAAGCTTTACGCTTCTTTGTCTCGCCAGGCTTTGGTCGCTATGATTACTTCATGCGCCGATTCGCTCAGTGCGAATTTTCATATTCTTTAATGTAATAGCCACTACGGCCTTACAAGTGGGACACTTAATTTTTATAATGCCCTCTGTGTGAATATTAACGTCAAACAGCCGCTTGTTCTTACAACACGGACACCCCACATGAATTTCTTCCACCCTCATTTCCTCCTTACGCACCAAATTCATAAGGAGACTGGTATGTTCTCTGCGGTTTTAATCTTACAGGCAGATGAGCCTGCGCATCTTCTTTTGACAGAAAAAGCCGGCTTCTCCGCACCCGGATAGCTCCATCACGTCCAATACCTACTATGTAAAAATCTCCATTCCGCCTGATAACTCTTGCTTCCGTAATCACACGGCTGCTCTCAATGAAGTACACTGCTGTACCTTCTTCTATTGTTGATAGTTTCATAAGCACCGCCTCCATAGTGAAGGCCAGCCAAAAGGGAAAGTCAAACTGACCTGGATATTATAACTGCCGGTCTGTTTAGCCAAGGTAGCGAACCTGACGATATAATACCAGAACATATGTTCGGTTGTCAATAGGAAATACACCAAATTTACCGTATTTTCCCATGAAAAAACCGTACCCGGCGAGTACGGTTTTGCCAAAAATTTTTTCTGATTTTTTACAAAGGGTCTGCACCCAGCTCAGAAATGATCTTTTTTACCTCTTCAACTGTTTTTCCATAATGCACCTGCAGTACATAGTTATACACAATACGGCTGTTTGTGCTTAAAATCAACGGCGACGGCGAATGGTCAATAATATGCCGGCTTATTCTGTACGGCAGGTGAAGCGCCAGGCATATCAGGATCAACGTGTTCAGAGAAGCTTCCCCGCCACTAATCGCTCTACGGACGGTAGCCTCATTCAGATCTGTCCGCCTGGCAATTTCCGCGGCTGTAATTTTGTCCAAATCCGCGTGTGGATTTTTTTCCTTCTCTGCCTTTATCTGATCATTCCTCCAATCAATTACCTTTTTCAAGCAATCATGAAAATCCAATGTCAGTGTTTTATAAATACGCTCTTCCTCAGCCAGCGTTTCCAAAAGGAGTTTTCGCTGGCGCTCTGGCGGAGCATTCTCATAACCATCATGAAATGCTACGCTGAGATCAACAGTCGAAGCCTTGTCACGGTTCAGAAAACACTCACTGTAGTAGAATTCCTCAACCGTTTCTTTCACCGAAAGTTCAAATACCAGACAGCACTCATCCATATGGTTCCTGGCATAATGGGTAAGCTGCAGATACCCTTCATCTCCCATTTCCAGATACATCGGGTGGTTCAGGACAAAATGGCTGTCAACAAACTGGTACCGGCCTTCTTCCAGCTTCCTCATTAAATCCTGATTACTGACGCTGAGGATCACCGCATCCAAGCTGCTGATGGAAAAAGTTTTATTCTTTTCCAGATATCCGCTTTTCGCTTTATGTGTCTTTACATATCTGCCATCCAGGAAAATAAATGCACCGGCCGCCTCTTCATACCCTGCATCAATCATTCTGATTTTTGCCGCAGTCCGTGAAACGCAAAAATCTGCCGCCAGCTGGTCAATGATCGGTTCTATTATGTCGATCATATCATATTCTTTTAATTCTCTGCGGAATTGTGAGATAAGCCTTTCCACACGGTTTTTAAACATCGTCAGCGGCATCTGTATCCTCGGCGTTAATGCGTTCGCCTGCCATTCCATCCAGCCCACAGCATTCCGTCCAGATTTATTTCCTGCCACACCTCCGGCAACCTTGCATCCAATATTTGTCAGTTCTTCATTATAAAGTCTTGCCAGAGCAAACGCCTTCTTATGCTTATCCCAATGGACGCATTCATGAATAATCGTATTATTGGTCGTCCCCAGTGCATACATAAAAGAAGCCTGCTTGTCTACAAGTATAGTGCCTGCCGGAATATGCTCTGTATAGAAAGCATCCTTTTCCGGATCATAAAGTTCCACATCCCTGTCATAAAAATAGCTTCTTCCGAAAATGGATCCATCTTTAGTAATATACACACTTCTGACAGTCAGCCCCATGTTTTTAGCAACTTCCAGCGGATCCACCCATATCGGTTCCAAAAGCGCCTTTTTATAGTGGTCTCTCAGAAACTGCTCCGCCACTGTATCCAGATTTTCCTTATAAATCACTGGAACCAGGTCATCATCCATTGGATTTTCTGCCCGGTTTTTCCCCTTATAATCGCTGACATCGAAGATCTCAAAATCTTTCAAATCACAATCCAGATCCCCACGGCACCGAACCATCAGCCAGATGGTATGATCCTCACTGCTGTCGTAACGGTAGTTTCCCTCTTTCAGTTCAAAAGTTACCGAAACCGCCACGTCAAACTGGATCTTCATTCCCGG
>Ga0192277_1127_pt1 | contig 14613 bp, 10 predicted proteins | sample Koala_Koa24_J3_FD_131302 | JGI IMG/M metagenome (GOLD analysis project Ga0192277, IMG submission 131302) | Enriched cells from koala feces incubated with labeled cellulose particles, San Francisco Zoo, California, United States - Koala_Koa2-4_J3 ...
GTGGCGGCCTGCGGTTTGCCGTTTGTGACGGTGATTGTTGTTTTTACGCTGAAAAAGGTGTCGCCGCTCTATACCGTTATTCAGCAGAAGCTTGACCGGGTAAATTCTGTTATGCAGGAAAACATTGCCGGCGCCAGGGTGGTGAAAGCATATGTCAGAGAAGAACATGAACTGGAGCATTTTTCAGAAGCAAACGATTCTCTGTGCGATACGAATCTTCAGGCGCAGACGATTCTTGCATTTCTGAATCCGGCGGTAAATATTGTGCTGAATCTGTGTGTGGTGGGGGTTTTGTATGTCGGAGGCTATACGGTACAGCATGATGGCAGCATTACGCCGGGCCAGACGATGGCAGCGATCACATATCTTTCTCTGATTCTGATGCGCATTGTGTTTTTTGCGAATATCTTTCAGACCTTTACGCGCGCGTCAGCGTCGTGGAAGAGAATTCGAGAGGTTTTAGATACACCGATTGTGCAGAGGGAAGAGATAGGATGTGCGGCCGACGTGGACCGAAAAGGTGAGATTGAGTTCCGCAATGTTTCTTTTGCCTACCCAGACGATCCGGAGAATCCGGTTCTGGATCATATTTCGTTTTCTGTGAAGCAGGGGGAGACGATTGCGGTCATTGGCTCGACCGGTTGTGGAAAGACCAGTTTGGAGCAGCTGATCCCGCGCTTTTATGACGCGATAGAGGGCGAGGTTCTGGTGGACGGCCAGGATGTGCGGAAATACTCGATGCGGGAGCTTCGGGATAAGATCGGGATTGTGCAGCAAAAAGCGGAGCTTTTTTCCAGGAGTATAAGCGAGAACATTCTCTGGGGGAGTGAGGAAAGGTATGAGGAAGAGGGAGCGAATCCGATTCGCGGTGCGTTTGGAGTGCCAGATGGGACGAAAGGTTCCGGGCAGGAGAAGCCAATGACGGTGTCGGATACAGCCCGTAAAGTGCGGCAGATGGAGGTAGTCAACAGCGCCGCCCGGATTGCTCAGGCGGAGGATTTTATCCTGCGCACATCGGATGGCTATGAAACACAGGTGACAGAGGGAGGACATTCTCTCTCTGGCGGGCAAAAGCAGCGCATATCCATTGCCCGTGCGGTCATGAAAAATCCGGAAATCCTGATTTTTGATGATTCGGGCAGTGCGCTGGATCTGAAGACCGAGGCGGCGCTCTATGAGGCGCTGAACCGCGAGTTTGCGGATACAACGCGGATTATCGTGGCGCAGCGGATTTTTTCTGTCAAAGGGGCGGACCGGATTCTTGTGCTGGATAACGGGCGTATTTGTGCGTCCGGGACACATGAGGAGCTTATGCAAAATTCTGATGTGTACCGGGAAATCTGCCGGTCGCAGCTGAAAAAGGGAGAGATCGGGGCATGATGACGGAAAACAGCAGTTTTACCCGGAACGACAGGAGGTGCTGGATTTATGGCGGAAAATAATCGAAATACGGGAGCGGCTTCTGCGCCCAAAGTGGATTTGCGCCGCCGCGCCCCGATGGGGCAGGATGTGGAAAAGCCAAAAAAGATGCGGGAAACGATAGGGCGTCTGGTGGACTATTTTATTCAGTCGAAAAATCTGTTACTCGGTTTGCTCCTTGCGGTTGTGGCGGTGACTGTCACCTCTCTGGCTGCACCGGCGCTGCAGGGGCAGGCAATTGATGCGATTACGGAGCGCTCGGGGCAGGAATTCCGTACCGTTTTACTTTTGCTGCTGCTGGCTTTTGTGGCAAACAGTCTTTTCAGTCTGGCGCAGACTTTGCTTGCTGCGCGCTTAAGCCAGAGCATTGTGCGCCATATGCGTTATGATTTGTTTTATAAAATCGATCATCTGCCAATCGCTTATCTGGATCAGCACTCCAACGGAGATGTGATGAGCCGCATGACGAATGATATTGAGAACATTTCGAATACGGTTTCTCAGAGCCTGGCGTCGCTGCTTTCCGGCGTATTGACGATCATCGGAACGGTCGCGATCATGTTCTGGTATTGCCCGCAGCTGACGCTGATCACAATGCTGACGGTGATTCTGACCGTGCTTGTAACTGGTTTTATGTCTAAAAAGATGCGTGTTGTGTACCGCCGCCGCGCCGCCGCACTCGGACGCCTGAACGGGCATTCCGAGGAAATGATTTCCGGTTACCGCACCGTGCTGGCCTATAATCGGCAGGAGCGTACAAAAGAGGAATTCCGGGAATTATCGGACCGCCTGACAAAGGAGGGAATCCGTGCGGAGATTCTTGGAGGGAGCATGGGACCTCTGATGAACGCGATTTCCACGCTGGGCTTTGTGATTGTGGCGGCTTTCGGGGGCTATTTTGCCCTGCAGGGAATGATTACCATCGGCGTCATTTCCGCGTTTATCATTTACGCGAAGCAGTTTTCACGGCCGATCAATGAAATCGCCCAGCTGTATGGTTCTGTGCAGACTGCGGTGGCAGGCGCGGAACGTGTTTTTGAGCTGATGGATCAGCCGGATGAGGATAACAGCGGCACGGAGACGATCGAGAATATGCAGGGAAATGTTTCCTTCCGCCATGTCAACTTTTCTTATCTTCCGGGCAAGCAGGTGCTGTACGATTTTAATCTGGAGGTGAAATCCGGGCAGAAAATCGCTCTGGTCGGGGCGACCGGAAGCGGGAAAACGACGGTCGTGAATCTGCTGATGCGCTTTTATCCGGTCGATTCCGGTGAGATTCTCATCGATGGGAAAAACATAATGGATCTGAAAAGAGACTGGCTGCGCCACAATACCGCTATCGTTTTGCAGGATACGGTTCTTTTTTCTGACACGATTGAAAATAATATTAAGTACGGAAATCCCGGCGCGGATGATGAGACAATGACAAACGCGGCGGAAACGAGCAATTGCGCCGCATTTATCCGCCGCCTGAAGAATGGGTATCAGACCGTTCTGAAGCAGGCCGGAGCCAGTCTTTCCCATGGGCAGAGGCAGCTTCTGAATATTGCGCGGGCGGTCATTGCCGACCCCAGGATTCTGATTTTGGATGAAGCGACGTCATCTGTGGATACCCGCACAGAGCAGGGCATCCAGGACGCGTTGGTGAATCTGATGAAAAACCGCACCAGCCTTATTATCGCACATCGGCTCTCTACCATCCAGGATGCGGATCTGATCGTGGTTATGGACAAAGGCCGGGTGGTCGAGACCGGGACACACGATGAGCTGCTGCAAAAGCAGGGAACGTATTATGGTCTGTATATGGCGCAGTTTGAGGGAAACAGAACCTGAAAAAATATCTGGACTTGAAAGAGAAAACCGTGTATGATAAGGAAAGACAATTAAGAAGAAAAGGAGGACCTTATTCTTATGTTGGAAGAACTGAAGAAACTGGTTTATGAGGCGAATATGGAGCTTCCGAAACGCGGACTGGTGACGTATACGTGGGGAAATGTGAGCGGTCTGGATCGGGAGAGCGGATATTTCGTGATTAAGCCGAGTGGTGTGGATTATGAAGTGCTGACGCCGGACGATATGGTGGTCATGGATCTGAATTGCAATAAGATCGAGGGCCGCTATAAGCCGTCATCGGATACGGCGACACATGCGGAGCTGTATAAGGCGTTCCCGGAGCTTGGGGGTGTGGTTCACACGCATTCTCCGTGGGCGACCTCGTGGGCGCAGGCCGGACGGGACATCCCCTGCTACGGCACGACGCATGCAGACTATATGTACGGGCCGATTCCGTGCGCGAGAAGCCTGACGCCGGAAGAGATCAACGGTGAGTACGAGAAGAATACCGGGCTTGTGATCATTGAGACATTCCGGGAGCGCGGGATCAATCCGGTCTATGTGCCGGCAGTACTTTGCTCGAACCATGGCCCATTTACCTGGGGCAAGGACGCGGCGGAAGCAGTACATAACGCGGTGGTTCTGGAAGAGGTGGCTAAGATGGCCTGCCGTACAGAGCTGATTAACCCGCGCGTGACGCCCGCTCCGGACTCGATCAAAGAGAAGCATTTTATGAGGAAGCATGGCGCGAACGCATACTACGGGCAGAACTGATTCGAGGCGGACAGACCTGTTCCCTGTGAGAGGTGCGGCGGCTATCCGCCGGATGGTGAGCTGCCTGCAGGGACAGGTTGGTGTATTTCCTGCCGGTATCTGAGATGAGAAAGGATTTAATCATGACAATTCTTGAACTTCAAAAAATGGCGAACGAGGTTCGCAAGGGCATTGTGACAGGTGTTCACAGTGCGAAGGCGGGGCATCCGGGCGGATCGCTTTCGTCGGCTGACGTATTTACGTATCTGTATTTTCAGGAGATGAATATTGACCCGAAGAACCCGAAGGATCCGGATCGTGACCGTTTCGTGCTTTCAAAGGGACATAACGCGCCGGGCTATTATTCCGCGATGGCGCACAGAGGATTTTTCCCGGTGGAGGATCTGGTGACCCTGCGTCATCTGGGTTCCCATCTGCAGGGACATCCGTGTATGCAGCACATCGACGGCATTGATATGTCCTCCGGTTCCCTTGGACAGGGCATTTCAGCGGCTGTAGGCATGGCGCTTGCGGGCAAGATGGATCAGAAGTCTTACCGCGTGTACACCCTGCTCGGCGACGGCGAGATTGAAGAAGGCCAGGTATGGGAGGCAGCGATGTTTGCCGGTCACCGCAAGCTGGACAACCTCTGTGTGATCGTGGACAACAATGGCCTGCAGATCGACGGAAAGATCGAGGATGTATGTTCTCCGTATCCGATTGACAAAAAGTTCGAAGCGTTTAATTTCCATGTGATTAATGTGGCGGACGGCAATGATATGCAGCAGCTGGCGGATGCGTTCGCCGAGGCGCGTACCGTCAAGGGTATGCCGACTGCGATTATTATGAAGACACTCAAGGGCAAGGGCGTTTCCTTCATGGAAGGCCAGGCTGGCTGGCATGGCAAGGCGCCGAACGATGAAGAATACGCGATCGCGATGGCAGATCTGGAGAAAGTGGGGGAAGCATTATGTCAGAAGTAAAGAAAATCGCTACGAGACAGAGCTATGGAAATGCTCTGGTGGAGCTCGGCAAAGAGCATGACAACCTCCTGGTTCTGGACGCCGACCTCGCAAACGCTACTAAGACAGATACATTTAAAAAGGTATTTCCGGAGCGCCACATTGACTGTGGTATTGCCGAGGCGAATATGATGGGCATCGCGGCTGGTCTTTCGACGACGGGCAAGGTTCCGTTTGTCAGCACCTTCGCCATGTTTGCTTCCGGCCGCGCGTTTGAGCAGGTGCGCAATTCCATCGGCTATCCGCATCTGAATGTCAAGATTGGCGCGACACACGCGGGCATTTCTGTTGGCGAGGACGGCGCGTCCCACCAGGCAAATGAGGATATGGCGCTGATGCGCACGATCCCGGGTATGGTGATCATCAATCCGTCGGATGACGTCGAGGCGAGAGCGGCTGTAAAGGCGGCTTACGAGCACGAAGGTCCGGTTTATCTGCGCTTTGGCCGTCTGGCTGTGCCGGTGATCAATGACCGTCCGGATTATAAGTTTGAGATTGGCAAGGGCGTTGTGCTGAAGGAAGGCACTGACGTGACGATTATCGCTACCGGCCTGTGTGTGAACAGTGCCCTGGAAGCTGCGGAAAAGCTTGCCGCGGACGGGATTTCCGCTCAGGTGGTCAATATCCATACCATTAAGCCGCTGGATGAGGAGCTGGTTGTTGCCTGTGCGAAGAAGACCGGCAAGATCGTGACGGTGGAAGAGCATTCCGTGATTGGCGGCCTTGGCGGAGCAGTCTGCGAGACCCTCTGCGCGAAGGCTCCGACGCCGGTGCTGCGGATCGGCATGCAGGATGTCTTTGGAGAGTCCGGCCCGGCTGCTGCGCTTCTCGCGAAGTACAAGCTCGACGGAGATGGCGTGTATGAGCAGGTAAAGGCCTGGGTATAACTATGATTGAGAAAAGCGCTTCACTTTTTCTGCGGAGCGCTTAAGAAAGTATATCATTTGCGTCAGGTTTTTGTGAGTATATATGGGGGCCGCGTTTGCATTTTTTGACCGCAGTCCCCTGTCCTCTTTTTTGTAACAGTTCAGAACAGCATCGAAAGGAAAGGACAGGTGCTGAGCGCCTGGCGTGACAGGGAGTATCGTTTTTATGCATCAGATGAAAAAAAGAAACAGCGTTTTTTTGCATATCATTTGTATTTTGTGTGCCTGCCTGATCAGCTGCGCTGCGGTTTTTTCCACGGATTCTTCGGTGCCGGATACAATTGCTTCGGATTATTATGAAGACCTTGCGCTGGCAGAGGACGGAGTTTCCATCCTGGATCAGGTTTCTCTGCGCGGAAAACGCTGCACGCTCGACGGGCTGCATGTGATCTTTGAAAAGCCGGAGGATGAAGATGAGGATACGGACCCGCAGTTTCTCATGACGTTTGAAGAAGGGGCGGGGGTGGAGGTTCGTACAGTCGAGCTGATATTGGAGGAAGCCTTCCCTTATGATGTGACTTGCGTGCTTTTTTATCCGGATGAAGAAGGAACCTATGTGGAAGAGTGCTCTGTCACTGTGACGCTTCCGCGGGAGGAAACCAGGGTTTTCTTTGAGATTCCGGAAGAGCTTGGATATTCGGTGGAAAAGCTGCGTATTGACATTGATGAGGATTATACGATTCAGGACATCCTGATTTCAAATGAGACACCGGTGCAGGAGTACACTCTGGAAAAAACTTCTATGCTTCAGCGGTGGCTGCTTACGTTCGCAGCAGTGTTTGCGCTGGCAGAAGTGATTCTGTACTGTGCGCCGTGGGTGATGCAGGCGGCGGGATACTATCTGAAAAATTCCAAAAAGATCAATACATGGCTGCTGCTCCTGGCGGGGGCTGCCCTGGCGGGGAATGCGGCCGCGTTTCTTTTGTTTCATCTGACAGGCAGGGATTATTCCCAGGTTTGGATTGCGATGATCAGTCTGTGCAGCATCATTGCGGCATACCAGATCCGGCTTCTGGCAGCCAGAAAGGATTCTCTTGTCCCGGAAGCGGGCAGGGGAAAGATTACGGGCTACCGGATCCTGTTCTGGGCAGGGATTGCGGTTTTCTGCCTGTTTATCGCGTTTGAATGGATCGATGGCTCGGAAGAGATACCGGAGGTCGCCGGGCTGATTCGTTTCCAGTTTCCGTTTGTATTTGCCATAGTTGAAGCGGTTCTGTTTGCCCTGCTTTATCAAAAATATGTTCTGAATGTACGGGAGGAAAACGTCTCCTTTTTAAATATTTATATCGGGGTGTTTTTCCTGGCGGGGCTGGCTTATCTGCTGGTTTTCCTGCCCTACGTATCTCCGGATGAGCCGTCGCACTTTGCGTCCGCTTACCATGTGTCGAACCTGCTGCTGGGAAAGACGGGGCTGGTGAGCGGCGACCGGCTGTTCATGCGTGCGGAAGATTTTGTGCTGTATGGTCTGGATGAGGAAGCGCTCAGTTCGGAATACTATATGCAGGTCACAGAGAATTTCCGGTTTTTCGTCAGTGAGCAGGGGTATGTGGCCGCAGATGGGGCGATGGTCACAAACGCGATTTTTTCGTACCTTGTTCCGGGGCTTGGGATTACCCTTGCGCGGATGCTTCACATGAGCGGCACGATGACATTCCTGATGGGACGTCTGGCGAACCTGATTTTCTTTACCGCAGTGCTGCGTTTCCTGATGAAAAAGATTCCCTTTGGGAGAACGGCGCTTTTTGCCATCGCGATGATGCCGATGACGCTGCACATGGCCGCCTCGTATTCTTACGATGTGATGACATTCGGATTTGTCACACTGTTTGTGGTGCAGGTGATGTGCATGGTTTGCTCTCCGGAAACGCCCCCTCCCATGCGGTCGGCGGCAGAACGCGGTTCTGATGCAAAAATTGCTTCGCAATTCAGAACCGCTGATAAGGTCAGCCGGCAGGATTACCGGCAGTGCGTGATTTACGGGATTTTGATGGCGCCTTCGAAGATGGTTTATATTCCGCTGCTGCTTCTGATTTTCCTGGTTCCCTGGGAACGGCTGGGAGAGACGAAAAAAGAGGCCTGGAAAAAGAAGCTTGCTGTGGTCGGGATCAGCCTGGCGGTGACCTGTGTGATTATGGTCATTATCAGCCTGGTGAGCGCGGACTCGACTCTGCGGAAGATGGCAGAGCAAAGTGTCAGTGTGAATATGCTGACCTGGACAAATGAAGAGGGATATACGCTTTCCTGGGTGCTGGGGCATCTGGGCGAATACATTCTGATGCTGGCCCGCACGGTGGTCAAGATGATGGATTATTACTTCTTTACCATGATTGGCTCGAAGCTGGGCTGGCTGGATATCGATATCCCGCAGGTCTATGCGGTGGCTAGCTTCCTGATGCTGCTTCTGGCGGTCAACATCCGCGATGAGCGGTCGGAGGCGGCGCAGATTGGTTCCTGGCAAAAGCTGTGGGTTGCATTTTTGTGCGCAGGCTGTGTGTTTGCTACGATTTTGGTTATGACGGTCAGCTGGACGCCCGTGTCTTATGACTATGTCGCCGGCGTGCAGGGGCGCTACTTTATTCCGCTGCTGATTCCGGCCATCTGGCTGCTGCCGTCGCACCTGGTAGAGGTAAAGAGCGTTGTGCGCAAATACCTTGTTTTTGGGGCAGGGATGCTCAACCTGTGGACTCTGGTGTACGTCTTCGCACAGTATACGGTAGGGGCGTGAGAAAATATGCCGGGAAGCGGTTGCTGGTCACCTGTAGTGGTTAAGATAATGTAAATTGGTCAGAGCGGGAGCTGTAATACTTGCTGCGGCGTGTATGCCCGAATGAGGCAAGCCATAGGGAAAAGCCGGAGAAAGGTTTCGGAGGAGTGTAAATGGGACATAAAGGCAGGCCGGATGCGGAGAGTCATCGGGAAAATGCTGTGACGGAGAAAGAAAGCTCCGGGCGCAGCGGCGCGTTCTGGAATATGATGGGCAGCGGCATGATGTCGGCCAACACGGTTGTGCTGAGCATGCTGGTGTCAAACTTCTTTGAGCTGGGCGATCTGGGGCAGTTTACGCTGGCGCTTACTACCGCGCAGATTCTGTACTCGCTTGCCCTGTTTGGGGCGAACGACCGGCAGATGCTGGATTACGGCCATCGCTATCATTTTTCCCACTATTTCTGGACGAAGCTTTTCAGCACCTTTCTGGCAGCGATTGCCTGTGTTATTACACTGGCGGTCATGCGCGCGGGGGAGGCGACACGGAATTATACCCTCCTGCTGACCGGGTTTATGCTGGTAAATTCCTTTGCGGAGCTGTACCAGGCAATGTTTTTCCAGAACAATCGGCTGGATTTGTCCGGTAAATCGCTGTTTTTCCGCTATCTTCTGTCGACGGTAGCGTTTCTTGCGGTGGTTTTGCTGGGCGGTTCCGCGGTCATGGCCTGTGCGTGGATGCTGCTGGTCGACATTGCGGTGACGCTGTGGTGGATTTTCAGATATGAGAAAAAATACCGGGATTCGGGCTATGCCCCGGAGCCGGAACAGACGAAAAATCTGATAAAAGAGGTGTTTCCCCTGTGTCTCAGCGTCCTGGGCTCGCTTCTGATTATCAACTGTCCGAAATACCTGATTAATTATTATCTGTCGGATGACATTCAGGGTGCGTACAGTCTTCTGTTCATGCCGACGTATGTGATCAATCTTTTGGGCCAGTTTATCTTCAAACCATTTTATTCCCGCTACTCGCAGGTTCTTCTGGAGGAGAAAAAAGGCTTCCGTCCGCTGTTTTCCATGCACGCGGGAGCAGTCGCTGTATTTGCACTTGTGTGCGGGATTGGCATGTGGCTGGTCGGTGCGCCGCTTTTTCAGATTTTCTTTGGACAGGATCTTTATGCATACCGCGGAATGATGTTCCTCTTTGTACTGTCGGGCGGCCTGCTCGCGGTCAATCAGCTGCTGTACTATATTATGGTGATCCTGAGCAAACAGAGACAGATCCTTGTGAACTATGTGATTGGGCTGGCGGTTGGAATCCTCTCTGGGCTGTTCGCAGTGCCGCGGTTTGGTATCGCGGGCGCGTGGCTGTCATTCACGGTGGGGCAGCTGTGCCTGCTCGCGGGATATGCTGTAATCTTATTTCGATTTTTTAAGAATCGGTCGGATGCTTCGTAAACATATTGAGCAACCTTTCAGAATGGCACCGAAATTTTCGAGGAGTTTTTGCTGCTTTAGCAAATTAGAGCGTTGATTTTTTCGGCGCAGGTCTATATACTGAAGATATCACTATTTTAATATACCGCCCTCGCACGGAAGCGGAACATGGAGAGCCGAGTCGTGCAAAATCGCCCTGCGAGCGATGACTTGGTACCGTTCTCGATTTGCGCGACGAATCGGGACATGGCATGGTTGCGAATCCTACCAGTGGAACATGTATCGAGCGAATCTGGCCAGAATGTAACCTGCAGCAAAATATGCGGAGCAGTATGGGATTCAACTTTATGGAGGTGCAACTATGGAAAACATCAAGAAGTACATTGCGGAAGCAATCGGTACCTGTGTCCTCGTCACATTCGGCTGCGGCACGGCAGTGGCAGTCGGCTGTTCCAGCGAAGCGGGGAGCGGCTATCTGCTGACAGCGCTCGCATTTGGCCTGGTCATTGTCGCGATGGCGTACAGCATCGGGAACATTTCAGGCTGCCACATCAACCCGGCGGTTTCTATTGCGATGCTGATCCGCGGCCAGCTGGATGTCAAGGACTTCATTGGCTATGTAGTCTCTCAGGTGATCGGCTCTGCGGTTGGCTGCGTAATATTGGGAATTGTCTTTGGTTTCGACTGCGGCTTTGGTGCAAACCAGATTCAGGCTGGATGGACGAACGGGTCAGTTCCGGCAGCACTGCTGGTTGAGATCGTACTTACCTTTGTCTTTGTGATCGCCATCATCGGAGTGACCAGCAAGGTTGAAAACGCAGCGGTATCCGGTCTGGTCATCGGCCTGACTCTGACACTCGTACATATCCTTGGCATTGCTCTGACCGGTACATCGGTGAACCCGGCGAGAAGTCTTATGCCGGCGATCTTCGCGGGCGGGACCGCGCTGGCGCAGGTATGGATTTTCATCGTAGGCCCGCTCATCGGCGGAGCACTGGCGGCTGTGGTGTATGGATATCTGGAGAAGTGATGCTGATTCAAAGGCGAATGGATATATAAAATACAGAATTGGAAAGCGGAGGGCGTGTACCTCCGCTTTTTGTCCAAAGTAAAATAATAATATGTAATGAAATATATTGACAAAATCATTACAAATGATATATTTTAATCAAAAGAAGAAAGGAGAGTGGCATGATATGGCAACTGCAGTGAATGTTAATTTCCGCATGGATAGTGAATTGAAAAAGAATATGGAGGCAATTTGTGAAGAGATGGGAATGTCAATGACTACTGCTTTTACAATTTTTGCAAAGAAAGTAACCAGAGAGAAACGGATTCCATTTGAAGTATCTGCTGATCCATTTTATTCAGATAGCAATATGGCTCACCTTCGTCGGGGAGCTGCAGCGCTAAATGCAGGTGAAGGAGTGGAACACGAACTGATAGAGGGGGATGAATGAAGAAGATTTGGTTCGATGAAGCCTGGAACGATTATTTGTATTGGCAGTCTCAGGATAAGAAAACGCTTCGGCGTATCAATATGCTGATCAAAGATATAGAACGCAGTAATTTTGATGGGAAAGGAAAAGCGGAACCATTAAAAGGTGAATTGAACGGGTTCTGGAGCAGACGTATTGATGAAACGAATCGACTGGTGTATCGGATTAGCAGCGGATTATTGGAGATCGTTTCATGCCGAGGACACTACGATGATTAACATATTAGATAAGCAAACAGGGGGAGACACCCCCTGTTTAAATTTTATCTAAAGCAATTAGTTTATTTCTACACGCGTCCACACCTGCATTTCTGCTCCTTCCGCCGCTGTGGAAATGCTCCTTTCCATAGGGTCAGCGGCGGATTGCGTCTCTGATGTAGAATTCGCTTCGCGATTCAGAGACGCTTCTGAACGATTCGCCCACATATAGTATGGGATGAATTTCAGGTCGGTCGGTTCTTTTTCGGGCTTTTTCCAGCTGTGATACAGGCCACTGCCAGTCCTGTTGATGGTGTTTTGCGGCAATGACGCATCTGCGCTGCCTTGCGGCGACGGTGAGCCGACGGCAGCGGAAGGTGATGGTGCTGCCGGGAGCGTGTCCGGTTTTTGCCGAAAGCCCGGCCACAGTATTTCTTTTGCCGTTTCCCCGCAGATCTCGATATCGGCCAGGGCAGGCGCGGCGTCCGGATCAAGCGAGAGCAAATGCAGATCTTTGCCATTGTCGGCTTCTTCCAGACAGTAGACGATTGGACCTCTTGTCACGGCCGCTTTGCCGATATCTTCGCGCACCCGGGTATCTGCGGCATTCAGTTTTATCTCCATTGGGAAATGAAGCTCTAGCAGATCTTCCTCTGCCCATTGCTTTGTCAGATAGAGATAGCCGTCGCGCAGCTCCAGCTCGGCGTCTTCGGCGCCGGTGATCTCGAAAAGGGAGCAGATTTTTTCAGTTGCTTCCTTTTTTATGGAAATGCCTTCTTCCGTGCGGCTGGCAGCAGAATACGCCCCGGATGGAGAAAGCGTTTCGCAGTTCAGAGGCGATAAAGCCCAGTCCGGAATCCGCAGGGCAAGCCGGAACGGAGTTCCTTTGGCGTTTACGCGGATGCGAACCGTACCATCCCAGGGCAGACCAGAGGTGACGGAAACGTGAACTGTCTGGTGGGTACTTTCTGGATTCGTTCCGGTTTCCGGGTACTTTTCGGCACAGGTTTGGTCATCCATTTTTGACCTGGGGTGCCCGGTATTCAGGCTTTGCGAGGAAATCATTACGTTTTTTGTAATCTCACTTCCCACATACAGGTGCACAAACAGCGTATCCTCTGTTTCTGTATAGGCATAGGACGCGAGCGAGGAGACCAGCCGCGCGAGGTTCGGCGGGCAGCAGGCGCAGCCAAACCATTTCTGGCGCACAGGCTTTACGTGAAATTTCCGTTCATCCTTTTGGCAGGCCTCCGGATTTACCTCCAGCGGGTTTACGTAGAAAAAGCTTTTTCCGTCCAGCGCCATTCCGCTCAGGATTCCGTTGTAGAGCGCTCGTCCCATCACATCCGCGTAGCGGGAATCCGGTCGGATCTCCAGCATCCGGCGGGCGAAGAAAACCAAGCCGATGGAAGCGCAGGTCTCCGCGTAGGCGGTATCGTTTGGCAGATCGTAGGCAAAAGAAAATGCCTCGCCGATGTGTGTGCCGCCGATGCCTCCTGTGATATACATTTTTTTTGTCACAATGTTATCCCAGAGCCGTTCGCAGGCGCGATAGAGCGCCTCGTCCTGTGTCAGGCGCGCAATGTCCGCCATACCAGAGTACAGATAGACGGCGCGTACCGCGTGTCCGGTCGCTTCCTCCTGCTCACGCACCGGCAGATGCGCCTGATTGTATGCGTGGCGCAGTTCGTCCTCGTGTCCGGGCTTTACCGTTTCCGGATGCTCCTGGTCGAAGTAATAAGGCCTTGTCCCGCGCTGATCAATGAAAAAGCGGCTCAGGTCGAGATATCTCTGCTCGCCGGTGACTTCATACAGGCGCACCAGAGCCATCTCTGCGATCTCGTGTCCCGGATACCCCTTGCACTTGCCTTCTTCCGGCCCAAAAGAATCCGAGACGAAATCCGCGAAGCGCTCCGCTGCCTTCAGAAGCTTATCCTTTCCCGTAGCCTGATAATAGGCGACCGCTCCCTCGACCAGGTGGCCGAAGCAGTAGAGCTCGTGATGGTCGCGCAGGTTCGAGAAGGTCTGATCTCTTCCATTAATAATATAGTAGGTATCCAGATAGCCGTCCTCCTGCTGCGCCGCGCAGACGATGTCAATCGCGCCGTCCGCAATTCGCTCCAGCTCCGGATCCGGATGCTGCGTCAGCGAATAGCCCACGGCTTCGATCCACTTTGAGAAATCGCTGTCCTGGAATACGAAGCCATAGAATTTGTCCTCCAGGTGTGCCGGGTTCTCCGGCAGCGCCTCAAAACCGCGGAAGGTATACTTTGGCGCCTCAAAAGCCTTGCCTTTCTCAGCCTTTTCCCGGTTTAGTTTGCCTGCGATCTGGAAATTGCGCATACAATAACTCGGAGCCGCGCCCTCCACCTGATCATTCAGGGCAGCCCACTGGTAGGGAATCACCTCCGTGCGCACCAGCTCCATTTCCTTTTTCCAGAAATCATCCGTAACCTGTATATCCCGTAGAGAGAGCGGGGAATTGTGTATAGACCAGTCCATGAAAAAAGGGTCTCCTTTCTGCTGTTATTGCTGTGTCCTAAACTACAAAAACATATAAAAACATGATACTTGCACATAATAAATATGGTTTAATCATCATTAAATTTCCAGAAGCATGTTTAAATTTTAATACATGATTGACATCTTTCTGAGTATAATATATACTAATAACAAGTTAACTCGTGAAGGATATGGCTGGGTTCCCGAATGGGAGTAGGTTGTGAAACTTAGAATTCCTTTGCCCCTGGGGTTAGCTTTTTATATTGTCCAAAATATGTTCAGGATCTTTTGTAAGTTCTTCAACAATAAAGTCAATTGCCTG
>Ga0192277_1134_pt1 | contig 13741 bp, 11 predicted proteins | sample Koala_Koa24_J3_FD_131302 | JGI IMG/M metagenome (GOLD analysis project Ga0192277, IMG submission 131302) | Enriched cells from koala feces incubated with labeled cellulose particles, San Francisco Zoo, California, United States - Koala_Koa2-4_J3 ...
TAGATGTACATCAGGCCTTTCAAAAGCAAAGCATCGTCGAGCAGGATCTCATGCGTGCAGTGCGGCGTGATCCTTGCGGCCAGTCCTCCTGTAGCGATTATGGTTGTTTTCTCTCCGATTTCCTGTTCAATTCGGTCAATCATTCCATCAATGCAGGCAGCGTTTCCGTGAATAATGCCGCTTTTCATACATTCGGCGGTATTCTTCCCGATCAGGCGTTTTGGCGCCTCCAGGCTGATGCGTACCAGCTGGGATGTCCGGCTGACGAGGGAATCAAGGGAAACCCGGATGCCCGGGAGAATCATACCGCCAATATAATTTTTAGTCGAATCGATCACAGAGAGCGTAGTCGCTGTCCCCATATCAATGATAATCAGGGGAGCCGGATGCTCGGCGATCGCGGCGACCGCATTGACAATCAGATCACTGCCGACCTGCGCGGGGTTATCCATCAGGATATTCAGGCCTGTCTTGACTCCTGGCCCCACGACCATCGGCCGGATACCGATGATCTTCTGCACTGCATCGCAGAACAGGTTTGTCAGCGGCGGTACAACGGAAGAAAGGATCGCGCCGGAGATCTCATCCCGGTCAATTTTGTAGAGCTCCAGCACATTTTTGATACTGATCGCGTATTCCAGCACAGTACGTGAGGGAGCCGTGGACAGTCTCTCTACAAAGAGAATGTTCTGATCGCGGCAGCAGCCGATGACAGTGTTTGTATTTCCGATATCAATTGCCAGAATCATGATGGAACCTCCTGATTGTGATTACGCGCGTGCGTGCCGCGGCGCTGGTGCCGGTACAAAATGAGCTTTGTACAGCGCAATGCCGATCGCGCCTGTGATAATAGTGGAAGAGATCATTTCACATACGGCGTTGATGCCGACAAAACCGCAGATAAACAAAATAATATTTTTGCCGCCTATCAGGCCCTGCATATATTCTGTATTTCCAAACAGCAGTACGAGAGCGCTCATAAAGAACAGGGTGTTCAGAAAAGCGGAACAGAAGCCGGTTACAAAGCAGGCCGCGGAAGTGTTCCCTGTTTTTCTGACACCGCGGAAAATGTATCCGAGAAGCAGTCCGTCCAGAAACCTGGGTACAAAACGCTGGATAAAAGCCAGGAATGGATTGATACCAAACAGAATGGCTCCCATAGCGCTGGTGCCGCCGATCCCGATACACTGAAGAAAACTGGTCAGCCCAAAGACAGAACCGGTCACAGCGCCCCCGACCGGACCGAGCGTGATCGCGGCGATTGCTACGGGAATGACGTTGAACGTAATGGCGAGCGGGCCGATGTTCAGATATCCAAGCGGAGTGTAGGCCATAAGAAGCAAAATGGCGGTCATGAGACCAAGAATGACGAGCTGCGAGGTGTTGAATTTTGTGTTTGTGTTCATTTGATTTGTCCTCCTTGTTATTATTCCCGCGCGAAAGAGTACCGTGAATTCGCCGGATATGGCAGTCGGAAAGCTACTCTCCATCGAGGTAGAATGCTTTGAGACAATAGGCCGTTCTGTCTGGCATGAAATGGTATCTCTTCTCTGTCGGGATACAACACAACTACCGAGACAGTATACCACAAAGGAAGACGAAGATACAAGGAAAAAATATTTCTCCAAAAAATGCTATAAATTCCCCTGAACTGTCACATTTTGGCAAACTTTTCGTTTCTATGACATGTCAATCGCACGGTAACAGGGGAGAATTGCGGCTGTTTCTGTCGGAACCGCCCGATGAGATTTTCTTGCGAATTCGGACGAAAAAAATATAATAGAGGCAGGCCGGTTCAAACAGCGGCGCAAAGGGAAATGGCAAAGCGCCGTTTCCTGATAATAAGGAGAGGAGTATATATTATGAACAAGTTGAATGTCGCTATTGCGGATGATAATGACAGAATGGTGCAGATGCTGGACCACATTGTCAGCAGCGATGAGGAGCTGCAGGTGGTTGGCAAAGCAGGGAATGGAGAGGAACTGATCGAGATTATAAAGGAAAAGGAGCCGGATGTGGTTCTTCTTGATATTATTATGCCAAAGCTTGACGGCTTGGGCGTACTGGATCGGGTGAACCGGGAACCGGATCTGAAAAAGCCTGCTTTTATCATAATCTCTGCGGTTAATCAGCAGAGAACAACCGTGGAAGCATTCAATTTGGGGGCAGAATATTATATACTGAAGCCTTTTGATCAGACAAATGTGCTGAATCATATTAAACGGGTACGTGCGCGCGGCGAGCGGATCCTGCCACGAGACAGAAAGGAAGAAAGACAGGGAGAGAGCCTTGCAGATTATCTGGAACAGAATCTGGAGACAGACGTGACAAATATTATTCATGAAGTCGGGGTTCCGGCGCACATCAAAGGCTACCAGTATCTGCGTGACGCGATTATTATGTCGGTAACAGACGAAGAGATGCTTAATTCCATCACAAAAATTCTTTATCCGACGATTGCGAAAAAGCATCAGACTACATCCAGCCGTGTTGAGAGGGCGATTCGCCACGCGATTGAAGTCGCCTGGAGCAGAGGAAAAATGGATACGATTGAAGAATTATTTGGATATACAGTCAGTAACGGAAAAGGAAAGCCGACAAATTCTGAATTTATTGCATTGATTACGGACAAAATAAGGCTTGATTATAAAAAACGAAAATAGAACCGCCAAACGATCGTCAGGGAAGAATACCTTGCCGGTCGTTTTTTAAACGCCTGTTTTATAAAATCCGACCAATTTTATAGGATTTTTTCCTTGCAAGAAATGTATACCGGGTATATAATACACTTCGATATCCGAGCAAAATAGTCGGGTTTCGTAGTGGTGCAGCGGAGGACACCGCATGGTGATTACGGAGGATTGATATGAGTGAAAAATTATTACAGGTAAAGAATTTATCTGTCAGGGTAGAGGAAAAAGAGATTCTGCATGGGATTGACCTGGAGATTGGCAGAGGCGAGACCCATGTACTGATGGGGCCGAACGGTGCGGGAAAATCGACACTGGGGCATGCGCTGATGGGGAACCCTTCCTACGAGGTGACTGGGGGAGAGATCCTTTTTGACGGGAAAAATCTGGCGGAGACATCTGTAGCAGAGCGTGCGAAGGCAGGGCTGTTCCTGTCATTTCAGAATCCGCTGGAGGTACCGGGGATTACTCTGAGTAATTTTATCCGCAGTGCGTTGGAGCAGCGCACCGGGGAGCGTATCCGCCTGTGGGATTTTCGAAAAGAGCTGGAGGCGAAAATGGAAGTTTTGCAGATGGATAAGTCCTATGCAAAGCGTGATTTGAATGTCGGATTTTCCGGCGGTGAAAAAAAGAAGGCAGAGATTCTGCAGCTTCTGATGATGAAGCCTTCGCTTGCAATTCTGGACGAGACCGATTCCGGACTGGATGTGGATGCGGTGCGTACCGTTTCCCGCGGCGTGGAGGAATACCAGAAGGACAAGGATGGCTCTCTGCTGATCATTACGCACAGCACCCGTATTCTGGAAGCGCTTCATGTGGATGTGACCCATGTGCTGGTGGATGGAAAGATTGTGGCGGAAGGCGACGCGTCACTTGTGGATGAGATCAATGAAAAAGGTTTCGAGCAGTACCTGTAGAGGTGAAAACACGCCTGGCAAAAGAACATCCCGTCGGTGAGCATTCTGGATGGGAGAAAAGACAGCAGGAAAACAGAAACCGGAGGTAATGACAGAGCATGAAAGAAAAAACCTGGGTTGAGGACGTCAACCGCAGTATATATGATATAAAAAATGAAGAGAAGGATGTCTATCGACTGAAGGCCGGGCTGACGCCGGAGATCGTAGCGCAGATTTCCGATGAAAAGCATGACCCGGACTGGATGCGGGAATTCCGGCAGAAGTCTCTGGAAATATACAATGAGATTCCGGTACCGGACTGGGGACCATCGATCGAGGGTCTGAATATGGACAAGATCGCGACTTATGTGCGGACGAATACGGATATGAAAGGAAACTGGGATGATGTGCCGGAGGAGATCAAAAAGACCTTTGACCTGCTGGGCATCCCTCAGGCAGAGCGTGAGTCACTGGCCGGCGTCGGCGCGCAGTATGACTCAGAGCTTGTTTACCATAATGTAAAGAAAGAGGTCGCGGAGCAGGGCGTGGTTTACACCGATATGGAGAGCGCCCTGAATGGAGAATACGCGGATATGGTAAAGAGCCATTTTATGAAGCTGGTTCCGCCGCGCGATCACAAATTTGCGGCTCTGCATGGGGCAGTCTGGTCCGGCGGCTCCTTTGTCTATGTGCCGCCTGGTGTAAAGGTCGATATCCCCCTGCAGTCCTATTTCCGGCTGAACGCGCCGGGGGCAGGACAGTTTGAACACACATTGATTATTGTAGATGAAGGCGCGGATCTGCACTTTATCGAGGGCTGCTCAGCTCCGAAGTACAACGTCGCGAACCTGCACGCGGGCTGTGTGGAGCTCTTTGTCGGGAAAAACGCGCGCCTGCGCTATTCGACCATCGAAAACTGGTCGAAGAATATGTATAACCTGAATACGAAACGCGCGCGCGTCGAGGCGGGCGGTAAGATTGAGTGGGTTTCCGGCTCCTTTGGTTCCCATGTTTCTTACTTGTACCCAATGAGCATTCTCAATGGGGATGGAGCAAGGGCGGAATTTACAGGCGTCACCTTTGCCGGCCAGGGCCAGAATCTGGATACCGGAGCAAAGATGGTACACAACGCACCGAACACGTCGTCATATATGAACACTCGCTCGATCTCAAAGGGCGGCGGAATCAGCACCTTCCGCAGCTCCGTGGTCGTGAATCCGAAAGCAAAGCACAGTAAGTCATCGGTTTCCTGTCAGTCGCTGATGCTGGATCGCATTTCCAGATCGGATACGATACCGGCGATGGATATCCGCACCAATGACGCGGACATTGGACATGAAGCGAAGATCGGGCGAATCAGCGATGATGCTGTTTTCTATCTGATGTCGCGTGGACTTCCGGAGGACGAGGCGCGCGCGATGATCGTAAGCGGTTTCGCGGACAATGTATCCAAGGAACTTCCGGTCGAGTACGCGGTCGAGATGAATAATCTGATCCGGCTTGAAATGAAAGGAAGCATCGGGTAAAGGATCAGCCTGCAGAGAGGAGTAAAATTTATGGATATGACAGTAAACCGGCTGCCTGCCCCGACCTGGAACTGGCTGCACGTGAATGAGGTAAACTTACGCGATGTACCGGTTCCGGCAGAAGGACAGGTTGAGACGGAGACACCGGATACGATTTCATATAGCTATTATAATAAGGAAGAAAAATTTTTCCCTGCTGATATTCCGGGCGGCGCGGGAGCAGATCTGGATGTGCTTCTGGAACAGAGCAATGGCGGCTTCCACAGCTGGGAGATTGCTTCCGGGGTGAAAGAGAGTGCGCCGGTGCGCCTGCGCTTTTGCTATGAAGCTGGGAAACCAGTACAGAACCGCATTGACATCCATGCCTGTGAAGACAGCGAGATCACGGTCATTATGGACTTTCGCGGAGAAGACGCGGCAGAAAGCGCCGGAGAGAAGACTTTGGCAGACCCGTGCAGCGGATTCGCGGCAGTGCAGACCAGGATTCGCGCAGAGCGCGGCGCAAAGGTGCATCTGGTGCAGATTCAGAAGCTGCCAGAGTATATGACATTCCTGAATGATACAGGTACATCCTGTGACGACAGCGCCCAGATTGATACGATCCAGATTGTGCTGGGAGGCGGTGAAACCTACATGGGGATGCGCACGGATCTGGGAGCAAAGGCAAGTACCCTGGAGAGTAAAATCGGTTATCTGCTGGATAAAAAAGAGTCGCTGGATATGAATTACCTGGCTTATCACACGGGTGCGAAGACGACCAGCCGTATGGATGTCTCCGGCGTATTGCGCGGCGAATCCAGAAAATTGTTCCGCGGTACGATTGACTTCCGGAATGGTTCGGTCGGCGCAAAAGGCGATGAGAAAGAAGACGTCCTTCTGTTTTCAGAGGGAGTCGTCAACCGCACGATTCCTCTGATTCTTTGCGAGGAAGAGGACGTAGAGGGAAATCACGGGGCAACGATCGGACGGCTGGACGATGCGCTGCTGTTTTATCTCGCTTCCCGCGGGATTGAGGAACAGGAAATCTATGAGATGATGGCGCGGGCACGGATCGACGCGATCTGCAGTGAAATTTCCGATGAGAAGACGCGGGAACTGGTGCAGGGATATCTTGCGTGAGAGGGAATGACAGGATTCGGCGAGCCGTCTCCGACTCGATTGAGTCTGCCTGCAAGGACGATACGAAAGGATTATATTTTTATGCCAGATATAAATCAGAATGAATGGAAAAATAAATGGAATATAGAAGATATCCGCCGTGACTTTCCGCTTCTTCAGAATACAGATTACGCGTATCTGGATAATGCGGCGACTTCCCAGAAACCGACGGCAGTGCTGGATGCGGTGCGGGACTTCTATGAAACGAAAAATGCGAATCCCTTTCGCGGCCTGTATCCCTTAAGCGAGGCGGCGACGGAGGCGTATGAGAACGCGCGGTGGATCGTAAAGGATTTTATCAACGCAAAAAGCACAGAGGAAATCATTTTTACACGCAACGCGTCGGAGAGCCTGAATCTGGTTGCCTATAGCCTGGGAAGTGTCCTGTTTCAGCCGGGGGACGAGATCGTGGTGAGTATCGCGGAGCATCACAGTAATATGCTTCCCTGGCGGCAGGCTGCGGAGCGTGCGGGTGCGAAGATTGTGTATCTGGAATGCGATGAAAACGGTGCATTTACGGAAGAAATGCTGCGAGCGGTACTCACTGACCGCACACGTCTGGTCGCTATTACACAGGTTTCCAATGTGTTTGGGCGCAAAAATGACATCAAACGGTTTGCGGAGGTCTGTCATGAGAAGGGTATCGTGATTGTGGCGGACGGCGCGCAGAGTGTCCCGCATATGGCGGTCGATGTGCAGGATCTGGATGTGGATTTTCTGGCGTTTTCCGGACACAAGATGCTCGCTCCGGATGGCATCGGCGTCCTGTACGGAAAGAAAAAGTGGCTGAAAAAGATGCCGCCGTTTTTAAGCGGAGGCGAGATGATCGAGTCGGTCACACGCGAGAAAGTGATTTACGCGGAGCTGCCGCACAAATTCGAGGCGGGAACGGTCAACGCGGGCGGTGCAGTTGGTCTCGGGGAAGCGATCCGTTACATCCAGAGACTTGGCTTTGACTGGATCGAGGAGCGGGAGCAGCAGCTGACCGCGCTTGCATATTCCCGGATGAAAGAGATTCCGGGGGTGCATGTATTCGGCTCGGAGGATCCGACCGACCATCACGGGATTCTGACCTTTACTGTGGACGGTGTGCATCCGCATGATGTCTCAGAAATCTTAAGCGCGGCGAAGATCGCGGTGCGTGCGGGTCACCACTGTGCGCAGCCTCTGATGCAGCATCTGAAGGTTGGTTCCACGACCAGAGTCAGCCTCGCGTTTTACAACACAGAGGAGGAAATTCTGCGCTTCACAAAAGCGCTTGCCCAGGTAAGGAGGAATATGGGATATGGAGAGTAGAACCTTTTACAATGAGATTCTGATCGACCACAATCAGCATCCGGGTCATAAGCATGAGCTTCCGGGGGCAAACCTGGTGCTGGAGGGCGTGAATCCGAGCTGCGGAGACGATATTTTTCTCCATCTGAAGGTGGAGAATGACACGATTGTGGATGGCTCTTTCGTAGGAGATGGATGCGCGATCTCGCAGGCCTCTGCGGATATGATGCTTGACCTGATTATCGGAAAATCCAGTGAAGAAGCACTGCATCTCGCCGATATCTTTCAGCGGATGATCCACGGGGAAATCACAGACGATGAGATGGAAGAGCTCGAAGAGGCCGGTGCGCTGCAGGACATTGCCCATATGCCGGCGCGTGTGAAGTGTGCTATGCTCGGCTGGCGGACAATGAAAGAGATGCTCGATGAAGAAGAATGACGGGATGGCAGGCGCTGAACGGTCCTGCTGTTCTGAATCGTCATAATTAGACAAGAAAAATATGAGAAACATGAAATTTCAATATAAACATACGATTTACGCCTGCTTCGTTGGCTATACGGTGCAGGCGATTATTAACAACTTTGCGCCGCTGCTGTTTCTTACCTTTCAGTCTCAGTACGGGATTACGCTGGATAAAATTGCGTTGCTGACCGGCCTGAATTTTGGCATTCAGCTGTTGGTTGATCTGCTTTCCGCTAAATTTGCGGATCAAATCGGTTACCGTCCCTGTGTGGTTGCTGCGCATGTCTTTTCCGCTGCCGGATTGCTTCTGCTGACAGTTTTGCCGGAATTGCTTCCGAATGCCTATATGGGACTTTGCATCGCGGTGGCGGTATATGCGCTTGGCGGCGGTTTGCTGGAGGTGCTGGTCAGCCCGATTATGGAAGCCTGTCCGGGTGATGAGAAAGCAAAGGCAATGAGTCTTTTGCATTCCTTTTACTGCTGGGGGCATGTCGGTGTGGTGCTTCTCTCCAGTCTGTTTTTTGCGGTATTCGGCATTCAGAACTGGAAGATTCTGGCGGCAATCTGGGCCATTGTGCCGATCGCCAACGGAATCCTGTTTTCAAAAGTGCCGATCGGTTCCCTGCTGGAAGAGGGAGAGGAAGGCTACAGCATCCGTCAGTTGGCATCGATGCGTGTGTTTTGGGTCTTTATGCTGTTGATGGCGTGCGCGGGCGCCTGTGAGCAGGCGGTCAGCCAGTGGGCGAGCGCCTATGCGGAGAGCGGGTTGGGCGTACCGAAGACAGTCGGCGATCTGGCCGGTCCGCTTCTTTTCGCGGTGACCATGGGAAGCGCACGGTTGTTTTACGGAAAATATGGAGAGAAGATTGACCTCAAAACATTCATGTGGGCGAGTGCTGTTCTCTGTTTTTGCAGCTATCTGATCATCGGGCTTTCCTCCGCAGCAGTTCTGGGCTTTGCAGGCTGCGCGCTCTGCGGACTGTCCGTCGGCATTCTGTGGCCGGGAACATTCAGCCTCGGCAGCCGGGCGATGCCCAAAGGTGGGACAGCGATGTTTGCGCTCTTTGCGCTTGCCGGAGATGTGGGCTGCAGCGGGGGACCGACCTTTGTGGGGACGATGGCAAATAATCTGTTTGGAGGACAGCTGAACCTAGGCATTCTCGCCGGGATTGTGTTTCCGGTTCTGCTGTTGATCGGATTGACACTGGAAAAACGTGTGTACGGGAAATGAGAATGTATTGTCCACGCGTTGGAATATGAAGTGGAACTTGTGAAAATGGAGGCGAATACATGAACTGCGGAATCAGCCGGAAAATTTATCTGCAATTGGCTCCTCCTACGGAAGAGGATAACCGTTCCTCCTGGAAGCGGATTTGCGATTCACTGCAGGAAAAAGGCTGCGGGGATGTGAAAGCATCGACCTTCGTATTGCGCAAATTATATCCGCTCTGTGAGGAAGCCGACTGGAAGCTGACAATTTCTCTTTGTTTTGACGGCAGAGGCTGGGAAGCGGTTGACCTGGAGGCGGGCGATACCAGCGACGCGCATTATGGCTTAGCAGTTGACCTGGGAAGCACGACCGTGGTCATGCAGCTGCTCAATTGCAATACAGGGGAAGTAGTTGCGCAGGAGAGTGCATACAATCAGCAGATCGCGTTTGGAGAGGATATTCTGACGCGTATTTTTTACAGTAAAGATCAGCCGGAGCAGCTGGAAGAAATTCGCCTGGCAACGGTAAATACGATAACCGGGTTGATGGAGCGCATTGCAGCGCAAACCGGCATCGATACGAAGAAATGTCTTTCAATGGTAGTGGCCGGCAATACGACGATGATTCATTTTCTGATCGGAATGGATGCGTTCTGTGTATTTTCTGCGCCATATGCGGTGCAGGCAGATCAGCCGGGATTCATAAAGGGCAAAGAACTGGATATCCCAATTCGGGGGTATGTATTCTGTTATCCGGGAAAGGCAAATTATCTGGGCGGGGATATCATCAGCGGGATGGTGGCTACGGATCTGTATCACAGGGAATCGATTTCTCTGTTTTTTGATGTGGGAACGAATGGAGAACTGGTCGTTGGAAACCGGGATTTTCTGCTCTGCGGCGCCGGAGCGGCCGGCCCTGCGCTGGAAGGCGGCGTTGTAAAGACCGGAATGCGCGCTGCGGAAGGCGCGGTGCAGCATATCTGTTTTTCTTGTGCAGATCCGCTTCTTGTGTCAGAAGAGCGTACGGGACAGGAACAAACGCCTGCAGAGAATCCCTCGGAGGCAGGCACATATAGCAGAAGGAGTGACCAGGAGACAATTATAATAGGAAGAAACACATGCACCGTCCAACTGGATGTCATCGGTGGCGGCGCGCCAACGGGCATCTGCGGTTCCGGTATTATTGATCTGATTTCAGAGCTTTTCCTGCACGGCCTGATTGATTTGCGCGGAAAGTTCGTTCCAGAGTCGAGTGATGCGATTGCCTATCGACCGGAAGAGGAAGAATATGCGTTTTGCTATGCGCCGGGACTGTGGTTTTATCAGAGTGACATTCAGGAATTTATCCGTACAAAGGCTGCGGCGTACACGATGATGGAATATCTCCTCTCTGAAACGGGACTTGGGCTGGAGGATGTGGCTGATTTTTACATGGCAGGCGCGTTTGGCACGCATGTAAACAAAGAATCTGCTGTCAATATCGGTATGTATCCCGACGTGGACCTCGAACGGATCCACGCGGAAGGCAACACGTCGCTAAAAGGGGCGCAAATGCTGCTCCTGGATCGGCAAATTGTAGAAGAACTTCCGGAAATTCTTGACCGGATGACCTATGTGCAGTTTGGCGCCGTCGAGGATTTCCTGCAGAAAATGACAGCGGCCTCCGCACTTCCGCATACTGACCTCGAACGCTATCCGTCGGTAAAAGCGCGGCTTGATCACTCTGCGTAAGAATAATAAAAATCCTTATCCGGATATTGCGCGCGCATTGCTTTTGCCTGCTCGGAGGTACAGAAAATCGTGTGCAGATTCGGAAGCGCGTCCAGTCCCTCATAGCTTTCGCAGACACTGGAATAGATTTTCAGCGTGGAAAGCTCTGTCAGCGAAGAAAGACCATAAAAATCCGGGATGGTGGCGTCTTTTATATCCAGAGTCTGTAAGGAAGGTAGCTCAATCCCATCCAGAGAGATGGTTTCCATCGTACCAAAATACACGCCCAGGTCTTTCAGGGTGACAATCGGGGGAAGCTCTCCGAGTGAATAACCGTTCATATGATGTACGTATAACGTTTCCAGAGAAAGCTCTCCCAGCGCTTGTATCACTGGCTTTGAAAGAGAGTCAATTTCCAGAGAAACCAGTTTCTCAAGCAGTTCGAGCTCGGTATAATCCGTCAGACTGACCTGAAAAAGATTCAATTTCTCAATCTGGCAATTTTCCAGCCCTTTAAGGGAAGAAATCGAGGTCGCACTGATGTTGAGTTCCCGCAGGTTGTTCAGACTGGCGATGACAGAAGTATCGGAAATATCCAGTCCGGCCAGGTTTAAAACAGTGATATCGGTGTTCCCCTCTAACGGAGACAAGTCTGTCAGGGGATTATAGCCCAGACCAAGCTCCGTGATGGGAAGTCCGCTTTCTGTCAATACCGAAAGATCCGTGATCTGCTGCCGATAGAGACACACGATGGTCAGATTCGGCATATGTGTCAGATCTTCTAAGGAGGAGATGGTTCCGTCTTCCTCATAAAGGCCGCTTTCGCGCATCTCGTCGTTGTATGCATAAGGGTAATCTCCCTGAAACCAGATCTCATCGTCATCCGTATAAATCTGAAGTCCCATAATATGCAGAGCAGTGATCTGTTCTAGATCCGATTCTGTGACAGTTTCTCCATTTGTGAACCCAAGCTGCTCACGCACGGCTTCTTCGATCAGCGGTTCCGTAAAGGTATATTCGGGTGAAAGATCGACGGTGCTGCCTGTAACTGGTTCGGAAGAAACTTCCGTATTGAGTCCGGAAGTCGGGCCGCTTTCCGGGCGGATGATCAGGCGGGCCAGCAGCGCGGCGATCATGAGCAGGAGCAGGCAGAGCACGACAATCAGGAGAGAGGAAAAATGCCGCCTGCCTTTGTCGGTGTGCTCCTTATCGATCACGGCTTTTGTCTGAAATTTGGCGCTGCCAGGCACTACAGCATCATTCTGAGCGGCCGTTCCCGACTGAAAGGAGAGTGGCTGCTCCTCATTTTTAGAATTTATATATGGATATCTGGCTCTGAGCAGGTCATTCAGCATTTCCTTCGCGGATGGATAACGATTCTGAGGGTCAAACATGGTAGCCCGCCGGATGATGTCAGCGACAGGCGGTTCCATCTCATCCAACAGAGAAGAAGTTATATTATATTCCCCCGTCAGACTGTAAAATAATACCACGCCCAGGGAGTACAGGTCGCTCCGGGCATCACATTGCTGATAGCCAAACTGTTCCGGCGGAGCTGTGAGGCGGGTGCCCATAGGAATCGTATCGCTGTCTTTTCCGGACTGATAAAAACGGGAAATTCCGAAGTCGATAAAATGGCAGACTCCATCTACATCAATTACAATATTCTGAGGCTTGATATCCCGATGAATCAGAGGAGGGGTCATCGAGTGCAGAAATTGCAGGGTATCTGCCAGGGAAATGATATAATCCAGAGCCTGCCAGAGCGGCAGGCCAGGCTGTTCATAGTTTGTCTCGCACAGTTCTTCCAGTGTTTTTCCCTCAATATACGTGCGAATATAAAAAGTCACCTTCGATGACGGGTCCTCATAAAGCAGAACCGCGTAGGGAAAGCGCTGAGAAAATTTGCTGTCCATGGAATTGTGGATCGTATCCAGAATATTCTTTTCGTTCGCCAGCAGTCCGGCAAAGATCGGATCTGAGGCGGTTTTTAAAATATAGAGGCTGTCCGAATCTTTTTCCCGGAGGAGGTAGGAGGCATTCCCATTGGAATTCTTCAGGCAGGAGCGCACTTCATAAGTCTCTGACAGAGCATCCGGAAGGACAGAAGCGTACTCATCAGTCCAGTTATTCATGCGGTATTACTCCTCCTCGCCGGAAGGCATCCTGCGGCTGGCGCGGGATAAATTCCTGGAACGTTTCTCGTAAAGCGGAAGCTCTTTTTCCTGAAGCAGCATATCATTGGCCTGTTGCATGGTCAGCTTCTTTTCAATCGCGTAAATCAGAATGGCATCGCGCCGCACCCGAGGATACAAAGCGCCCTGCCCCGCCAGGCGGAGCATCTGCGAAGTCTCTGGGTAGGTAGCTGACATACAGAACGCAATACGCAGGACAATATTCCGCCCGGGCATCTTCTTCCCGCTTTGCACATGATAAAAATAAGAACGTTCAATACCGCTCTCTACAATAATATCCTTCGGTGCACGCCATGCTTTTCCATCAGATGATACAGGTAATGGCAGAACACCGGATCTTCTGTCTTGTCATTGTAGGCTTCCTTTACTTCCGAAAAGTCATTCGACTTCTTAATGAGATTGAGAAGCTGAGATGTTGTCATTTTTTTCTTGCTGTTCTCTTGTGCCAAAGGAATTCCCTCCTTGAAGCTTATGATTTCTATCATCATTCAAAGTAAAAAACGCAGAGCACTTTTCACCCAGAACTGTCACATTTCTCCAAGTATATCACACAAAGCCGAAAGAAAGCAATCGCTTCCACAATTTGTCGAAAAAAGTCTTCTGACAGGACACAAAAAAT
>Ga0192277_1136_pt1 | contig 13634 bp, 14 predicted proteins | sample Koala_Koa24_J3_FD_131302 | JGI IMG/M metagenome (GOLD analysis project Ga0192277, IMG submission 131302) | Enriched cells from koala feces incubated with labeled cellulose particles, San Francisco Zoo, California, United States - Koala_Koa2-4_J3 ...
AACGCATTCTCCTTCATGCGCTTTCAATGTATCGAGCAGATCCACGGCAATCTGTTTATCTTCCAAAGTTGCTGGTTCCGCTTTCTGCGACAGGAAAATTACGTCTTTCATAATCGGCTGTATCATATCTGGTTTTGACTCCTTTCATTTGCTTCCATCTGTCTCTCAATCCACGCCATCAAAACATCTACAACATATTCCTGCTGTTTCCCTGTCAGCTCTATCCCTTTCGGAATCCGGTGCCATTTCTCCAGGCATCCGCGGCAACAGCATCCGGTCGCGTGCTGTGCAATAAAAACAGGATGTATTGAGCCACGCCATTCCGAATCGCGCATTCGCGCGGCGCTGATCGTCCAGTGGACGATCGTTAAGCGCCGACCGAAGTGTAACGGAGAGGCGTGGCCTTCGCCCATGATTTGCTGACGCGAATCATGGACATGTTTCATAGGGGTCTGCTTCCCATCGTTCTTTGGCTCTTCCGGAGCTAACCTCAGACGGATAAAATCACAGGCATGTGAGCGAATGGTATCCATCCCTTTATTTCTGACATATGCTGTATCCGCCTGTTTCAGAGAGAAACTGCTGCGGAATTTGGAACGCGACAGCCGGTCAAATAAATCAGAAAGAGGCTCTGTATATCTATCTGTAGGTTTATCCGAACCACTATCTGAGAATCCGACTTTAGAACTATCAGATTGTCTCCCATATGGTGCTGTCTGCTCGGCCACCATCGGCAGTTCATCTCTATCCTGATTATTCTGATAGTAGCTGTAAAGTTCATCTGCTTCTTTCTGCGTCAATCCCACTTTGACAGCGTCTTTCCACCCATTTGCAATCCGTTCTGCAAGCTTTGTGTTCCTGGAAGTTGTCGTTTCATTGCGTGTAGCATAGGCAATCGCTTTTTTCTCCCCAATCAGAACCAATATCTTTTTTGCGCGCGTCACACCAGTATACAATAGATTTCGCTGCAGCATCACGTAATGGCTCATAGTAAATGGCATAACTACAATCGGGTATTCCGACCCCTGTGCTTTATGAATGGTTGTCGCATAAGCAAGCGTCAGCTCATCCAGTTCCGTCACATCATACGTAATGTGCCGCCCATCAAAATCGACAGTCAGCTCATTTTCTTCCGTATCCACGTTCACAATAATCCCGATATCCCCGTTGAACACTTCCTTATCATAATTGTTGCGTTGCTGCATTACCTTATCATGCATCCGGTACTGTGTACCTCCGCGCTTCAAGAAAATTGTTCCTGGATTCAAGGCTTCCTGCAAAACCTGATTCAGATTCGCTGCTCCGCAATATGTCCGTGATTTGCAAGGCAAATCATGGACGCAGGCCGCGCCATTGTGCGAAGCACAATTCTGCATGGCGCGGCTTTCCCGTACCGCGCTGCATTGGTGTCAGAACCTGAATGTCTGAAAAAGCATCTACATGATAATAAGATGGCAGATTCTTTGAACAGTATTTTACAAGCAGATCAACCACTTCTTCATTCGTCGTCTCTCTCGATGCAAAAAAGAAGTCCGCATCCCGTCCGCCGCGCAGATCCGGCATTTCGCCTTTGTTAATCCGATGCGCGTTCATGATAATCCGGCTTCCCTGTGCCTGCCGGAAAATACGGGTGAGCCGAACAACCGGTATGCTTCCGGATGCTATAATGTCTTTCAGGACATTTCCAGCACCTACACTCGGAAGCTGGTCGGTATCACCGACCAGTATCAGCGTCATTTCTTCCGGGAGTGCCTTCAGAAGGTTATACATCAGCATAATGTCAATCATCGAACACTCATCCAGAATCAGGACGTCGTCCTCTAACGGATTCTCTTCATTTTTCTGATATCCTTCCGGTGGTTTGTATTCCAGCAGGCGGTGAATGGTCTTCGCTTCCATTCCTGGTCCTGCATTATCGATGCTGGACGTAGGCCGCGCCATCGCGCCATCAGCGCGATTCTGCATGGCGTGGCTCTCCCGTACAGCTTCTGACATCCGCTTCGCTGCGCGTCCGGTCGGAGCTGTAAGGATGACTCTACAGCCTGCTTTCCGGTAAGCAGAGATAATCCCCAGTGTCGTCGTTGTCTTGCCTGTGCCCGGCCCGCCAGTCAATACCATCACTTTTGATGAAATTGCCTCACGAATCGCCTGCAGCTGAATCTCATCATAACGAATCCCGGAATCCAGCTCAATTTCCCGCATAACCTTCTCTACATCCAGCGCCACCCGGCGTTCGCCACTCATCAATCGAATCAGACGCTTCGCGCAGCCAGTCTCTGAAAAATAAAAGGGCGGCAGATAAATCGCGTCTTCCTCTTTGATCACATCAGAAGTACGCAGCATTTCATCCAGCGTCATCTCCAACTCCGGGGCTTCCACATCGAGCAAACCGACTGCAGCTTCAATCAGTTGCTCCCGAACCGCATAGCAATGCCCGCTTTCCGACAGTTTATTGAGCGTATACATAATACCACTGCGTAACCGGATAAAGCGGTCTTTTTCTATCCCGAGCTTCGATGCAATCGTGTCCGCCGTTTTAAAACCAATTCCCCATATATCATCCGCCAGCTTATACGGATTCTCTTCGACAATCTTAATGCTTTCATTCCCATAGGTACGGTAAATCTTCGCGGGGCATGGGCAGTGCTGACATCGTTGCTTTGAAGGAATATCATAATATTTTTAATCTCCTTCTGCTCCTGCCAGCTTTTCTTGACCTGATTCACACGCTTTTGTCCAATACCTGCCACCTCAAGGAGGCGATCCGGTTCCGTCTCGATAATATCCAGCGTATCCTTGCCGAACTGCTGAACAATCCGCTTTGCGAATTTTGGACCAACTCCCTTAATCAGGCCGCTGCCCAGGTATTTTTCAATCCCATAAGTCGTAGCCGGCAGCGTCTCCTCCCACTTTTCGGCAGAATACTGTCTTCCATATTTACCGTCGATCTTCCACTGCCCCTGCATAGACAAAACCGAGCCAACATGGACATCCGGCATATTTCCGACCACCGTCACCAGATCACTGTAGCCTTTTGCGCGGCATTTTATTACAGAAAAGCCATTTTCCGCGTTCTGATATGTAATTCGTTCCACCACACAGCGAAGATTATCCATGCATTGCCACCTTGTCTATCTTTTTGGAATTGAGGACATCTTACCATAAAAAACAGGCAGCTTCAACAAGGGGAGCCGCCATTTAGAAATTTTATATTTCAGACGTTACAGGTCACACCCTAGCCAGGACTTACTGAAACGGATTTGAGGACTAAATTGAAGCCCTTAAAAACTGCACAAAAAGCTTTGTAAATAGGCATACTATTTTGTATATAAATATGCCTATTTATTATTGACTTTTATCTAGGCATATGTTATAATGAAGTATGCCTAGATAAGGAGGTAACCAAAATGGCAATCGTTAAGTACAAAAACCAGTCAGGCGTTACATACGCCTACGAATCCACGGCACAGTGGGATCCGGAGAAAAAACAGTCCCGCCCTGTCCGAAAATATCTTGGAAGGGTAGATCCGGAAACGGGCGAAATCATCCAGACAAAAGGAAAACGTGGCCGTCCTAAAAAAGAAGATACAGCCAAACCTGAAGCTGCTTCTGATGGTTCCATTGATTATGAAGCCCTGTACAGGGAATGTTCTTCCTCTTTAAAATCAGCGGAGGAATCCATAACACGCCTTGAACAGGAAAACAAAGACCTCCAGGCTGCCAACCGGCGGCTGAATAAGGCCCTTTTTTCTATTTATCAGATGGCAGGGAATTGCATCGCTGACTGAATTTAACTCATATTTACCCGGAGGAATATCATTTATGGTGCAGCGTGATGTGATAGCGTCCTTACAGTATCGCAATAAAGCCCTTGAACGGGAGAACCAGAATTTCAGGAATGGAAGTATTTATGTAAAGCTGATCCGCGGCAGGAGAAGAATGCAGCGATACTACGAAAAGCAACTGAGACAGTATGAAAAAAAGCTGGCATCTCACGAAAAGGAATTGAGAGAAATTCTTGACATGTGGTTCCAGGTGCTTCAGGATGTCCAGGACGACTGCGCACGGAAACTGGCCGCCAAAGATTCGCTTATCGGGGAAATGAGACAAAAACTTCAAAAGCAGAAGAAGAAGCTCCGGGATAAAAGCAATGAGCTGGTCGACACGAGGGCGCAGGTTCAGGAGGAAAAAGAAAAAAACCAGAAACTGACGGAACAGGTCAACCAGAATTTTGAGAATTCATCCAGGCCCTCCTCCCAGGTTCCATTTCGTGGGAAAGTGCCCAACAGCAGGGAAAAATCCGGGAAAAATCCGGGCGGCCAGCCAGGGCATGAAGGATACTGCCGGAAGCAGCATAAGGTGAACGGGGATTCTGTATTTCTCCCTGCGCCGCCGGAAATCACAGAAAACCCGGATTATTACCGCATAAAAGGGGAACATGGAATCGTCCATAAGCAGGCTGTAGGCATCACCCTGACCGTAAAGGTGGACGATTATTATGCTTATGTATACAGGAACCGAAAAACAGGTGCCAGATACCATGTGCCATTCCCGTCAAATATCCAGCTGGAAGTTAATTATGACGAGAGCGTGAAAGCATTTATTTTCCTGATGAAGAACCATCTGAACGTATCCGAGGCTAAAATCAGCGAATTCCTGTGCGAAATGACCGGTGGGGAAATCAAAGCCTCCAGGGGAATGATCAACCACATGAACAAAGAATTCGCGCAAAAAAGCGAACAGGAACAGAAAGAGATTTTTGCGACGCTTGTAACTTCGGAAGTTATGCATACAGACCTGACTACAGCACGTCTGAATGGGATACTCAAAAATATCGTTGTATGCACGAACGGGACCGAAACGCTCTATTTTTACAGGGATAAAAAAGGGGATGCCGCATTCAAAGGAACGCCGGTGGAATTCTTTCAAAACACGCTTATCCATGACCATGATAAAACCATGTATCATTATGGAAGCGAGCACCAGGAATGCAACGCCCACCATCTGCGCTATTTAAAAGGTGCAATGGAAAATGAGCCGGATCTGACATGGCATGGGAAGATGCATAGCCACCTGCAGGAAATAAACCGGACAAGGGAAGCACAGGGGCGCATTCTAACGTCTGAGCAGATCGATGCGTTTGAAAAAGAGTATGATAAGCTACTGGATCTTGCAGACCAGGAATACCATGACAATCCGCCATCCGATTGCTACCGGAAAGGCTATAACCTTGCAAAGGAATTTCGTGAGTATAAAGATTCGGTTCTCCTGTTCCTGCGGCGCCCGGAAGTGGATTTTACGAATAATGAAGCAGAACGATGCGGGCGGCAGGTCAAGCGGCATATGGTAAACTCCGGGACATTTCGCGGTGGGACAGGGCATAGTGCGGAGGAATACTGCGCTGCAATGGGAGTTTTGCAGACGGCAAAGTCATCCGGTGAAAACATTTACGAGATGGTTCAGCAGGTATTCCAACGGGAAACCCCGAGAAAAAATACAATGTGACGGTTGAGAAGGATGATTCCCGTAACCATCCGGGAATCATCTTTCGACCGATGCATAAAACGTCAATCTACATCTCCCCTTCACAGAGGAGCTACTTGGCGTGGCTTTTAGATTCATCTACCCTGGCTAGGATGTGACCTGTAACCGCCTCAGCCACATTAACCATCCATTACAATCTGATAATACTCATATCGATTTCAACCGCACAGGTGGAACTTTTTTCCAATCTATGTCTACAAGCTACATTGTCCTCAAGACGTCGTTCCCCTTGAAAATTGTCAAAAGGACGATACCAAGTAATCCTGCTGCCACAAAAATAAGACCTATTCCTGCACCGGTACCACTTCCAACAAAGATTGCCAAAACATCCTGAATCTTTCCTGATCGCGCCATCAATGGCTCAAGCAGATGATCAACCGTAACTGCGCCCAAAATATACCCAATAGGCGAAAGCATCTGGGTTATCATCCCTTGCAGAGAAAAAACTCTTCCCTGCATCCCAATCTCCACTTTTTCGCGGAGTATGGCTGTTTGATAAGTCGAATAAACAGGGGAGCCGAAGCAACCAATAAACACAATTATACACCATTGCCAGATATTTCTTCCCATTCCAAAAAGAGCGATTCCCGCGAGGCACAGATAACTTCCGGCATACATCATTTTCATTTTATTTCCGGGTGATTTCATCACAGACATCATAACGCTGGCAGTCAAACAGCCGACAGCCATAAACGCTGACACAATACCAACAACCATTTCATTATTTTGGGTTCTTGCCAAAAGCAACGGCGAATACATACTGTCAAACGAGATTGCACCCATAAATTCCAGGACACAATACATAACCAGTATATATCGGATTCCCCTTTCCTCTTTTACAAAAGAAATGCCTTCCCTTACACTTCTTATAATTGCAGAAAAAGAAGTGCTTTCTTTTTCTGCTGCAATGTCTGGAATTTTTACCATCAATAACAATGTTAAAAAGGCAAAAAGGAAAGTAAACAAATCAATTACGAGTATCAGTCCAAGTCCGCCAAAGCTTAACAATGCAGCGGCAAGGATGGGAGTCAACATACCTGCAAGAGAGGAAACTACAGACTGTATCCCTCCAACTCTGACATAATCGTCTTTTTCAATCAGGAGTGTAACGGCCACCTGCGACGCCGGATTCTGAAATGCATTCATAAATCCATTTATGATATTAATCGCACAGAGAATCCACAGTGACAAACAGCCCATCTGAAAGAAACATAATATCATCAGGGTTCCACCGGCAGCTATAGTATCGCAAATTAACATGATTTTCTTTTTATTCATGTTATCCGCAACAGCTCCTCCAAACAGACTGACCAGCAAATATGGAACCGCACTGCAAACAGCAAGTAAAGATGATGCCAGGACTTGCCTGTTCTGTGTGTATGCCCAAATAACCAGTGCAAAGCTTGTCATACTTGTCCCAAGCTGTGATATGGTCTGTCCAAGCAAAAGTATCAGGTAATTGCGTAATTTTAAGTTTTTCTTTTCTTTCATCGTTGCACCTCATTTCTTCTTATTCAGGTAACAGTTCTTGTCTGTTTCCTTTTTCGAGAAATATACATGAAACGCACGACAGCTATATGTCGTAATTAGAAAGAAATTTTTTTGCTGTCTCAATTAGTTCATCCCGATAGTCTGCAGGACCAATTACCCTTACTCTGTCGCCAAAGCTTAAAAGCAAAGCCTTCCATAACCTTTCCTTCGCCGGAACGCCGATAAAAATACGATACGTCCTGCCGTTTACAAGAACAATTTCACAGTCAGGAAAATATTCCCGTATTAAGGGAATCTCTGCCTCATCAAAATGCACTTCAATCGATATACAGGTTCGATAATACGCCTGTTCCGACTCATTCATACGTACTGCAATATCGCCATGATCGTATGTATACTGTTCCGCTTTCATCTCAAGGTTCGACATCCTCGCAACCTTAAAGGTTCTATAATCCAGTTTGTCATCCACGTAAGCGAACATATACCATGCATACCATTTATAATGAATTGCAAGGGGTTGGACAGTCTGATGAGATTTATCTCCGTTTGCATTGCAATAATCAAAAGAAATGTACTTCTTCTGGTCGATTGCCTGTTCCAGCACCGCATTACTCGTTTGAACTTCCTGATTCTCCTTTGTAATACTGAAATCCCAGAAGACTTTCTGCCCGCCTTCTTTTTCAATAATCAGATTATATTTTTCAATAAGGGACTTCAGCGTATCACTGGTGTAGGAAGTAGCAAGACTTTCCAGGGCCTGTATTACAAGCTGTTGCTCTTCATTCCGGAAATTCGCATTTTTAATCTTATAATCCGGCAGGATGGAATAACCACCGTTTTTTCCCGCTTCAGCATACACAGGAATCCCGGCAAGAGAAATGCTTACCATATCTCTTTGTATTGTCCGTACAGACACATGAAAACGCTCCGCAAGCTGGCTTGCTGAAACATGGTCATGATTCAAAAGACAAATAATAATTTCAAGTAATCGATCAATCTTCATATCTCCATCTGTAATCCCATCTTACATTTTCTAATTTGGCACCCATAAGTACCAAATTATAATCCCTTCTGGATTATCTGAGTTGTCAAGAATTCCTTGACAACTGATTCCCATCGAACTTTACCATCCTGGCCTAAACCAGGGTTTTATTTCTTCGCATTTTCCTCTAATTCCAGAATATATTTATCAAAATCCGACATAAATAATCTGTCCTGAACGATTCTGTACTTCTCAAATTCTGTCTCTGCTTTAGCCTTTGCAATCTCTGCTGTGATTTTCCCTGCATCCTGCAGAAGTTCTCTATCATCTGCCTTTAAGAATAAATCCAGACGTTTCGACCAATCCTCCATCGTCATTGGTATACGTCGTTCCGCCCGGTCCTCTGCCAAATCCAGATACGCAGACACAATACGTTCCAGTGAGCGCATCTCCTGCTCCGTAAGATAATTCTTTGCTATGCTTACATCACTCTTAACGATTTTACCTTCAGGTGCCGCCGCCCATGTAGTAAGTCCCATATGCTCCTTTTCTGCGTCAGCACGTTCATAAATAAGTTCAGCAGCTGTGTGCCCATGCACTGCGTAGTGCATTTTATTCTGTACTTTTGCAAAAAACTGCCTCGTTGTTTTAGCTGTACGATCATAATCGAGTGCTGTGGCATAGATATCTGTTATCTTCTGATAGAATCTACGCTCAGACAGACGGATTTCCCGTATCTGTTCAAGCAATCGGTCAAAGTACTCCGTTGTAAGTACGGAGCCTCCGTTTTTCAACCGCTCATCATCCAACACCCAGCCTTTTATGGTATAATCTTTGGCAATCTGATTCACCCATTTGCGAAACTGCACCGCACGCTCCGAATTCACCTTAAAGCCAACAGCAATAATCATTTCCAACGAATAATGGTTCGTGTTGTAGGTCTTACCATCCTCGGCAGTTATCCGAAATTTTCGGATAACTGAGTCCTGTTGTAATTCGCTATCGTGAAAAATCTTTTTGATGTGATAATTAATTGTTCGCACATCGACATTATATAATATAGCCATCATTTTCTGCGTCAGCCATATATTTTCATCCTCGTAGCGCATCTCAATGCTGTCCTGCCGGTCACCAACAGAAGCAACATAGGTCAAATATTCCGCCGCGCTTGAGCGGATAGTTATTTCATCCTTTTTCTTTTTCAAATTAGATTCCCCCTAAAATTATCATGATTAAATTTCCTCGTACTTTCCAGAGCAACCATCTCTATATATTTCCGTTACAATGCTTTCCATGCTCATGTCACTTGTTATTCTTTTTTCATTCAACACATCTGAGAAATCCTTTTCACGCCACCATCTGCGCATTTCTTTTTCCCCAAATTCCTGACGCTTGCTTCTGGTCTGATGTCTTTTCAGCGTTTCTTCAAAAGGTACATCAAAGTAATACGCATAGATTTCTTTTCCATATAATTTTGTAACAAATTCAAATAAGGGATGGTACCAGTCAGCATTCATAATACCTTCCAAAATAACAACATTACTATGCTCATTTCCATATTCTAACAGTTGTTTCATGAGTGGAATAGCTTTAGTATCTTTTCCATCTTCAACGTTCAGCATCTCTCTTCTTATATTGTCCTGGGAAATAAGCATCGTATTTCTTCCAAAACGTTTTTGCAGTTCCTTTGCAACTGTCGTCTTGCCGCTTCCGGAATTTCCTCTCAGTATAATCAGCATTTGTAAGTACCTCATTAAATGATATTTTCGTTTGAAAAGCTCTAATATTCCGTTATCGCCCCATATTTCTTCGGATGACGATACCGCTCTCCCATCACCTCATGCTCGCGATAGTCCCTCAATAAATCCATATCAATCTCAGCTATATAAATGCCTTCCTCCTCCGGTGCTTCCAGTATGCACATATCCCGTACTCCTGGCTCATCACGAAGCCACGCGACGCCATCAAAAACAGTGGAATGCCCGTTACAGTCCGGCTGACCAGCAGGATAATTACATGTCGCAATGACAATCTTATTTTCATAGGCTCTGGTACGCAGCGCACAAAGCCGGTTGATTTCCATTGGGCAGGCATTGGGGGCTAACACAACCTCTGCGCCCGCACTTGGCATAATTCTCTATCTCCTGTTTCTAGCTATCTTTTACAAGCTGTTTTATTCTTCCTCTCCAACTTCCTCCGCAATCCACTCTTTTAGTTTCTGTTGCAGTTCTTTCTTATCTGGAAGATAAAGTTTATATTCGGAAGCATATACATTGCTGTCTTCCGGCAATGTAATTTCAACTAACGCATCATTTTTCTCCTTGCAAAGCAAGATCCCTACTGTTGGTGTTTCGTTATCAAGCTTGACATAGCGGTCATAATAATTGACGTACATCTGCATCTGTCCCAAATCCTGATGCGTTAGCTTATCTGTTTTTAAATCAATCAGCACGTAGCATCGCAGGATACGATTGTAGAAGACCAAATCGATGTAATAAGAATCCTCGTCAAATGTAAATCTTTTCTGTCTTGCTTCAAACAGGTAGCCTTTCCCAAGCTCCAACAGAAACTTCTGCAGTTTGTTTATCAACGCCGTTTCCAAATCCGATTCTACATATTTTTCTCTTTCCTCAAGTCCAAGGAATTCCAGAACCGTAGGCTGTTTCACAATATCCTCCGGCTTCTCAATCACGTTGCCTTCTGATGCCAGCCGCATAACTTCATTTTTATCCCGGCTGAGAGCAAGCCGTTCATAAAGACTGGAATTGTACTGGCGCTGCAGTGTGCGCTTGCTCCAGCCACAATTCGTTGCCTCAATCTCATAGAAACGTCGTTCATTTTCATTTTGAATTCGCATCAAAACCAGATAATGCGTCCACGGCAATGTAAATGGCAGCTCATCTCCCAAAATCCGAACCAGTGGTTCGGATTTCTCGATTGCGAATTTCCGAAACACTGATTCGGAAATTCTATCCTTATATGTGAGGTAAAATTTTCTAACATTTTCAAGCGTATCAACCGAAAATCCCTTCTTGAATTCCGCCTGAAGACGCTTCGACAAGGTTTTCAAAACCTGCCGACCGTATTTCGCGCGGTCTTGCCCGTTTTGCTGTTCCTCGACAATCCATCTGCCAAGAGAATAATAGGTCAGAAGATGCACAATATTAATCTGCTTGGCAGCAATTGTCCGGGCATACTTTACCAGCTCGATGGAATTTTCACATAAAGTCTCCATTCCCTCTGGCAGGTTCTCTTCCTGAGTAATCACTTCATTTTTCATGCCAAACACCTCCTTCTCGAATCATAAACTATCCTTTCCAAAACTCGCGCCACTGGCTCGAGTTTTTACCAACAAGCATATAGCTTTTTGTTTCAATAATCCTTTACTTCCCAATACCCGTAACGTTTGCCACCTTTTCGCTCAATAGTGCCTTTATCAACCAGATTTTTTATTACACATTTTACAGTACTTCTGGAAATCTGAAACTCCTCTTCCAGATCTGAATATGTCGTTTTCGGTCTGGCAGCAAGAATTCTCTTGATTTTGGAGTTGAACCATCGGCACCCATATCTGTTCCCCAACCTTCACCGCAATGACGGTATCCAGAATTCTTGCATTCATCCATAACCCCATTAAGATCAGACCCCAGTGCCTCTACAACTACTGTTACAGAATGCTTGAATAATATCCAATATTCCGTCATCGTAATAAGTTGCTCCACCATGTGCCTTGTTCCCTTCAAGTTCATAATAATCAACTTCATGATGTGTGCTGAAAAGCTGATTATACAACACACGACTATTCTCCACAGAAACAACCGGGTCGCATTCACTGTGAATTAATAATACTGGTGGAATTTTGATTTCTTCCCGGATATACATACCACAGGAAGCTTTTCGTGCCAATTCCTCATTTCCCTCTATTTGTTCAACTCTAAGCAGAGCCGCTGACGGGCGAATTTTCAACCATGCCGGAAGATCAGCTTTTGCGCAAATCAGCAAATCGGTCGAGGCACTTTCTAAAACAACACCTGCTATATTGGGAAATTCTTTGCAAAGCCCATGAGCATTAAAAAGAACCGACATCATCGCCACATGACCACCTGATGAATTTCCCATGAGGAAAATTTCATCCATATCAATGTGAAAATTATCGGCAATGCCCGGAATAAATTTTAGCGCATTACAGACATCCTCGATTTGCGCAGGAAAAGCAGCAATATCAGACTCACGGTATTCCATAGCTGCCACAACAAAACCTCTGCTTGCAAGCTTCGCAAGCTGTGGAATATCGTTATACATTTCCTGCTTATGCCACGCTGAACCAGGAATAAATAAAATAAGCGGATATTTTTCATCCTTCACGTCCCCCTGATAAGGAAATAGAATCTGCAGATGCCTTTTGCAATTTCCATAATCAAAATATTCCCAATCAGGCGAATACAGGCCAAGCATTTTTTCCTTATTCTCTATTTGTATTTTTTTCATCATTTTTATCACTCTCCTCTTTTACTGTCCAATCATAGTTTGAACAATTGCAGCCTCCAGCATTGTTATTCATAATACCACATGATCCTGTATTTTGCTACCTCCAAAATCAGAAAAAGGCACCCGATTCTGACGAACCGAATGCCAATCTTAAATGTATTCCTTTATACCTTTATCTCCGTACCATTCTTAAACGCAACCCGGATGTCCTTAATGCTGTAAACCGTCACAAAATCCACCAGTCCAGACCACAGCCCCTCATCAAACTTCGTAATCGGCTCCTGCGTTCGAGTGGTGCCGATAAACTGCTCCATCGTTTTCTTTCTCGCCATGTTTCCGGCAATCCGAGCGGTGACGGAATCGTGCTCCTCCTGCAGCTTCTGGAAACGGTCGACTAGCCCGTCATACCGGCTCTGGTACTCATTCTGGTCAAGCGCATACGCTGTTAATCAGGACATCTTTGCGAGCCAACTCCGAATTCAACGTTGTCATGGCCAAAGTTTGGTATTCATTGATCGTCATCTTTCTCCTCCAAATAGTTGCGCCCTTACTTATTCATTTCATCGACAACCTCTGCCGGCTTTACAGTCATTTCCACCCATCCCGGACAAAAGCCGGCTTTTATGGCTGTTTTTGCCGAACGTATATTAGACCATGCGCAGCAGTAAAAAGGGAGCTTGCCTCTGTCTATCGTTTCCATTGCCAGATTGCTTACTAAAGAAACGGCAATCCCCTGTTTCCTGTAAGACGGAAGAACATCTACCCCGATCTGCCACATATTCTCGGCATCCGCGGAACACCCAGCCAGACCAATCAGTATGCCATTGTCGTATGCGCCTACCCCTAACACATCCAATTCTTTCCTGTCTTCACAAAGCGCATTACTCCATTCATCTGTATATAATTTCTGAAAATCAGACTGCGTTAATACCCGAAGCTCATAGCCACAGGAAATACGCTGCAATTTTTGTAAATCCGGCAACCAATACTCCGCCATAAAACACACCTTCTGCCCCAATGGTTCCAGCTTTTGATTAAGCCAATTCAAATTAGGAGTCTCAAAGCAATGATAAAAATCAAGCTTATGAATATACTCCTTTGTAATTTCCCGATATTCTGTTTTCGCTGC
>Ga0192277_1138_pt1 | contig 13609 bp, 10 predicted proteins | sample Koala_Koa24_J3_FD_131302 | JGI IMG/M metagenome (GOLD analysis project Ga0192277, IMG submission 131302) | Enriched cells from koala feces incubated with labeled cellulose particles, San Francisco Zoo, California, United States - Koala_Koa2-4_J3 ...
TATCAATATCATTAATAACAATGGTAGCGTTACATTTGATTTAGCCAATGAACTTGATTTAGGGGCGAATGGTTCGGTGACAATAGGTAATACGAGTGTTAATAATGACGGTTTAACAGTTGGTAATACCAGCGTAAGCAATAATGGCTTAACCATTGTGGGCGGACCAAGTGTTACTAAAAACGGTATTGATGCGGCAAATACGAAAGTCACCGGCGTGGCGGCGGGGGATATTTCCGCCACCAGTACAGATGCGATTAACGGCAGTCAGATTTATCAGATTGAACAAAATGTGACGGCGGCTAAAACAGAAGTCGGCGCGGGTAAGAACATTAGTGTAAGCAGTACAACCGGAGCAAATGGTCAAACGGTTTATACTGTTGCCACGACACCAGAAGTGGACTTTGATAAACTCACCGTTGGCAATGTGACGATTAGTAAAGACAACGGTATTAGCGCGGGTAACGCAAAAATTACCCAAGTCGCTGCTGGTGAACTTTCTGAAAGTAGCAAAGATGCGGTAAATGGTAGCCAGTTATATCAAACCAACCAAAATGTCACCAATCTGAGCAATGAAGTGGCTAAAGGTTGGGATGTAACAACGGGTGTCGTTGAAGGTTCAACCGGTAACGTAACTGGAAGTGCGACGGCTAATGTAGCGATGGGTGATACGGTAAGTGTGAAAGCAGGAAATAACATTGCGATTACACAAGAGGGTAAAAATATTGCCATTGCGACTTCATTGACGCCAACGTTTGAAACAGTGACGACTGAAACTGTGACGGTAGGTAAAGGTAGTAATACAGCAACAATAGGTACAATCGAAGATTCTCATGGTAAAGCAATTAATATTGCGGGTTCTGATGGTTCTTCCCCAACTCGAATTACCAATGTAGCGGCTGGTCAGGCAGATACGGATGCGGTGAATGTGGGTCAAGTGCGTAATGTGGCACAAAATGTAAGCAAACTTGATCAACGTGTATCTAAATTGGATAAACGTATTCGTGGTATCGGTGCCAATGCCGCCGCCGCGTCTTCCTTACCACAGGTTTATATGCCGGGTAAATCCATGGTGGCTGCAGCAGGTGGTGCATACAGTGGCGCATCTGCTCTCGCAATTGGTTACTCAAGAGCAAGTGATAATGGTAAAGTTATTATCAAATTGAATGGTACTGCCAATAGCGAAGGACACTACTCTGGAGGTGTGGGTGTAGGTTATCAATGGTAATCACTTAGAAATAGATAAGTTAATGGCTAAGTTCGGTATTAATAGGACTTAGCCCTTTTAATTTGATAAGAATCTCGTATTGATGTTTGAGATTATATGTAAAACTAATGGTTATTGGCTTTTAATTGATCGATTTTCTCTTTATTAAAAAAATAATGGGTGCCACAACATTCACATTGCATATCAATGCTACCGTGATGTTCAGCTAGAATCTGATCAATTTCATCATCAGAAATTAACATTAATGCCGCTCCGGAACGTTCTGCAGAACAACCGCAATGGAATTTGATGTTCTGAGCAGGATAAATTTCTACGCTTTCTTGGTGGTATAAACGATAAAGCATTTCTTCAGTGGTTAAACCAAAAATTTCTTCATCTTTTATGGTTGCGGTGAGCGTGGCTAAATGCTCAAAATCTTCTGGCGATCCTTGACCGTCAGGCATAATCTGTAACAACATTCCTGCTGCAACTGGTTTGCCATCAAATTCACCAGTACGAATAATTAATTGCGTTTGTAGCTGTTCAGAACGTACAAAGTAATCTTCTAAACATTCAGTAAGGGTTGGTTTGTCTAAAGCAATAACCCCTTGATAACGTTCGCCATCAGTTGGGGCGATAGTAATGACTAACACACCTTTACCGATCATCTGGTGTAAGCTCATATCATCAGAAATATCCCCTTGTAAACGAGCTAAGGCACGAATTTGTTGGCTATCTGTACCGTTGACTAACGCCAGTTTAAGAGGACCATCACCTTGAATTTGTACCGTGATATTGCCGTTAAATTTGAGGGTAGCTGTTAATAGGGCGGTTGCAACCAGCATTTCACCTAATAAATTCTGTACCGCAGAAGGGTATTGATGGGTATTTAAAGTTTCACTAAAACTTTGATTTAAGCGTACCCATTCACCACGTACGGCACGATTTTGAAATAAGTAGCGGTAGAGTTTGTCATTGTCTTTTGTGTAATCAGTCATATAATTTCTTATTCCTTAGTAAAAGTGCGGTGTTTTTCGCCGCACTTTGGTTGATCTTGCTCGCTATATGAGGTTAAATCACTTTTTTACAAGGTATCGTCCTGATGCTTAAAGTGAATTAACTCACGACGTTCTTTTTTATTAGGGCGACGATCTGGATGAGGCATAGCGTGCATTTTACGAGCTAGCGCCATTTTTTCTCGTGCTATAACACTTTGTTCCGTTTCGCTATACAGTAATTGCGCTTCGGGCGCACCACGGCGTTGGGTAGAAAGTGCGGTAACGTTTATCTCTTTTTCTTCGTTGCCTTGACGTAATTTAATGGTCGCACCTATTTCCACCGTTTTATTCGGTTTAGTACGTTGCCCGTTGTAATGCACCTTGCCGCCGTCAATCATTTCTTTGGCAAGGGTGCGAGTTTTGTAAAAGCGAGCCGCCCATAACCATTTATCTAGGCGAACATCATCATCTTTCTGTTGTTCGTGCTGTAATTTGGTTGATTTACACTTTGCCATGATTTTCCCTTAAATATGTGATGTGTTTATGGTATCGTGATTATTATTTTTTGTAAAACAAGAGATCATCAAATGAAATTATTTTCTGAAAAAAAATTACCCGAAATTTTGCATATTAGCACTGCTTGCCAATCTCGTTTGTTTACCATTCAAACCGTTGAACTCAAATTCTCCAATGGTATTCACCGCACTTATGAACGTTTTAAGCCGTCTGGGCGTGCGGCAGTTATGGTGTTACCCATTGATGGCGATGATTTGCTAATGGTGCGTGAATATGCGGTAGGCACAGAGCATTATGAACTCGGATTTTGTAAAGGCGGCATGGAACAGGGTGAAACACCAGAACAAAGTGCCAATCGAGAATTACAAGAAGAACTGGGCTTAGGGGCAAAGCAATTTATTCATTTACGCACGGTCTATTCAAATCCGACGTTTATGAAAAATACCATGCATATTTTAATCGCTCAGGATTTTTATTCGTCAAAATTAGACGGAGATGAACCTGAACCCTTAGAAATTGTGCGTTTCCCGTTAAATAAATTAGATGAATTAATCAATAAGCATGAATTTGGTGAGAGTCGAAATTTAGTTGCCATTTATTCTTTACGTGATTATTTGAATAAATTATAAAAAATAATCATAAAACAAGATATTTTATAATAAAACGTGCGTTATTTTATATAACAGTATTTGTGTCTTCCCTTTTGGGGATAAATTGCAGTAAGATAAAAAGGTTTTTTATAATTTAAGGAATAAATTAATGTTAGCAAATCAACAATCATTAAAGGAATTGACCCTTAGGGGGACAATTCTTGGTGCATTAATTACAGTCGTCTTTACCGCATCAAATGTCTATTTAGGCTTAAAAGTAGGATTGACGTTCGCGTCATCCATTCCGGCCGCCGTGATTTCCATGGCAGTATTAAAATTCTTCAAAGATGCCAATATTCTTGAAAATAATATGGTACAAACACAGGCTTCATCTGCCGGTACCTTATCTTCGGTTATTTTTGTATTACCTGCCATGTTGATGTTAGGTTACTGGCAAGGTTTTCCATTCTGGCAAACCTTATTAATCTGTATTTCTGGTGGGGTATTAGGGGTTATCTTTACTGTGCCGTTGCGTCATGTCATGGTGGTCAAAAGTGATTTGCCTTATCCAGAAGGAGTTGCCGCCGCTGAAATTCTCAAAGCCGGTGATGATCATTCTGCGGATAGTGGTATTAAAGAAATTGCGACCGGCGGTGTGATTGCCGCCGTGGTAGGCTTTGTGACGAACGGGTTACGTGTCATTGCTGACGGCGCCAGCCTTTGGTTTAAAGGTGGTAATGCAATTTTCCAAGTACCGATGGGTTTTTCGTTGGCATTATTAGGTGCAGGTTATCTGGTTGGTATCGTGGGTGGTATTGCGATTTTACTTGGGATCTTCATTGCGTGGGGCGTTGCAGTGCCGTATTTTACATCTGCTTCTCCAATGCCAGTAGATGCTGATATGGTCGGTTATGCGGTTGATATTTGGAAAAGTAAAGTACGCTTTATCGGGGTCGGAACGATAGGTATTGCGGCAATTTGGACATTGTTAGTGTTAATGAAACCGATGGCACAAGGTATGATCCAGTCATTCCGTGCGTTAAGAGATCCAAACTTCAAAAATAATGACCGCACTACGCAAGATTTATCACCTAAAACTATGATTTATATCAGCATTGTTTCGGTGGTATTGATTGTATTGGCATTATATAGTTTCTTAGAACCAGTAAGCATTGAGCCTACGGTTGCAATTAGCTTAATTGTAGTTTGTACCCTACTGGCTTTTGTGATCGGTTTTTTAGTGGCTGCCGCTTGTGGTTATATGGCGGGTTTGGTCGGTTCATCATCTAGTCCAATTTCAGGTATCGGTATTATTTCGGTCGTCATTACGGCGATTGTGTTGATGTTAATCGGGTCATCTACTGGTGTATTAGATACGGCTGACGGTCAAAAATTCTTAACTGCATTAACCTTATTTAGCTGTTCTATCGTCATTTGTACTGCAGCGATTTCTAACGATAATTTACAAGATTTAAAAACCGGTTATTTAATTGAAGCCACCCCTTGGCGTCAACAGGTGGCGTTAATTATCGGGGTGATTGTCGGTGCTTTAGTCATTGCGCCAGTGCTGGATATTCTTTATTATTCTTATGGTTTTACCGGTGCAATTCCACGTGAAGGCATGGATCCAAGTCAAGCACTTTCTGCACCGCAAGCAACATTGATGATGACCATTGCCAACGGTATTTTCTCGCATAACTTAGAATGGGAATATATTTTCTTTGGTATCGGTTTAGGCGTAGTATTCATTATTATTGATAGCTTATTAAAAAAATCATCCAATAATCGTTTTGCTTTACCTGCATTAGCCATCGGTATGGGAATTTATTTACCTCCGTCAGTGAATGCACCGATTGTGGTTGGAGCAGTTTTAGCTTGGTTAATTAATCGTCATTTAGACCGTTATGCAAAACGTACGGGTAACAATGCCACTGAAATGAAGAAAAACGCAGAACGTTACGGCACCTTATTTGCTGCTGGTTTAATTGTTGGTGAAAGTTTAATTGGCGTATTACTTGCCTTTATTATTGCTGGCTCGGTAACATCTGGCGGTTCAGATGCACCATTGGCGTTAAGTTTAGAAAACTGGGGGAGTACCGGCGAGATTCTCGGGTTAATGGTATTTACTGCGGGTATCGTGATTTTTGCATTACGTGTACTTAAAGCAAAAAAATAATATAATAAACGCTCTCAAGTGAGAGCGTTTTTGTTTGCATATAACGCTTAGTATTAAACCAAAATAGGAATAACCGTGAAAATAATTATTCTAGGCGCCGGACAGGTAGGAACAACACTGGCAGAGAATCTGGTTAGCGAAGATAATGATATAACCCTTGTTGATAATGAGCAGGAGCGTCTGATTAGCTTACAAGATAAGCATGATCTTCGTGTGGTAACAGGCGCTGCATCATCCCCTAGCGTGTTGCGTGAAGCGGGCGCAATGGATGCAGACTTGTTAGTAGCGGTGACCAATTCAGATGAAACGAATATGGTAGCCTGCCAAATTGCCTATACCTTATTCCATACCCCGACTAAAATTGCACGTATTCGCAATATTGAGTATTTACGGGAAAAAGAAAGATTATTCCAGCCAGATGTGATTCCTATTGATCATATTATCTCACCAGAAAATTTAGTCACCGGAGATATTGTTCACTTGATTGATTATCCGGGGGCATTACAAGTTGCACATTTTGCCAATAAACAAATTAGTGTGGTGGTGTGTAAAGCTTATTATGGTGGTCCGTTAGTGGGTTATGCGATTTCTGCTTTACGTGAGCATTTACCTCATATTGATTGCCGTATAGTGTCTATTTTTCGCCAAGATAAAGCCATTCGCCCTCAGGCTTCAACCATTATTGAAGCTGGTGATGAAGTCACCTTTATTTGTGCGACGGAACATATCAAGGCAGTGATGTCAGAGTTGCAACGTCTAGAACGCCCTTATAAACGAGTGATGATTGCCGGCGGGGGAAATATTGGTTTAAGTGTGGCGCAAAAATTAGAAAACAGTTGCACTGTCAAATTAATTGAACGCAAAGCAGAACGAGCTGCACAATTAGCTGAAAAATTATCTAATACCTTAGTTTTTCATGGCGATGCATCCGATCATGGTTTGTTATTTGAAGAACAAATTGAGAATATGGATGTGTTTATTTCCTTAACCAGTGATGATGAAGCGAATATCATGTCCGCTTTGCTGGCCAAACGACTCGGTGCCAAAAAAGTCATGGTACTGATTCAACGCATGGCATATATCAACTTGATTCAAGGGGGCGGGGTGGACATTGTGGTATCACCACAACAAGCGACTATTTCGGCACTATTAGGACATGTACGTAAAGGGGATATTATTCATGTTGCATCACTTCGTCACGGTACCGCTGAGGCGTTGGAAGCCATTATGCATGGAGATGAAACCAGTTCAAATATTATCGGTCGTAAAATCAGTGACCTAAAATTACCAAATAGCGCCCTAATTGGGGCAGTATTGCGTGGTGGCGAAGTGATTATTGCACGCAAGGATCTGATTATTCAGGAAAAAGATCATGTGGTGGTTTACCTTGCGGATAAAAAACAGGTTTCCGAAATTGAGAAACTGTTTCAACCGACGACACTTTTTATCTAAAAAATAAACAAAACGCTATACAAAGCGTTTAAAATTTATATAATACGCTCTCTTTTAACATTCAACTTAACAACAGGGAAAAGATTTATGAGCTTTATGAAAGAATTTCGTGAATTTGCTATGCGTGGCAATGTCGTGGATATGGCTGTCGGTGTGATCATCGGTGGTGCATTTGGTAAAATTGTGAGTTCGTTAGTTGCTGATGTCGTGATGCCAGTATTAGGTATTTTGACGGGTGGCGTGGATTTCAAAGATTTAAAAATTGTGTTAGCCGAGGCCGTGGGCGAAACCCCAGCAGTCACTTTAAACTACGGTTTATTTATTCAAAATGTATTTGATTTTATTATTATTGCATTTGCTATTTTTATGATGGTAAAAGGCATCAATAAATTGAAAAAACCGGTGGAAGCCGCACCGGCAGGTCCGACAACCGAAGAATTACTTACCGATATTCGTGAGTTATTGAAAAAATAATTTGCCCAGAACGTGAACAAGCCCCGATATATTTTGCGGGGTTTGTTGTTATTTCGCCACTTTGCGTAATTTCGCATAATAAAACCCATCTCCGCCATTTTCTGTTGGCAAAAATTGCATACCGATTTGCTCATCAGCTTGTTCAAAAGGTAATTTTTCGAGTTTTGCATTGTCATTTTTCGCCAAGAAATCCATAATTTGTTGACTATTTTCTTCTGCTAGCACAGAACAAGTGGCATACAATAAGGTGCCATTGGGTTTTAAGGTCGTCCAAAGTGCGGTGAGAATCTGTTGTTGTAATTGTACCAACTGCGGGATGTCCGTTTCCTGACGTAACCATTTAATATCAGGATGACGACGGATCACACCCGTGGCAGAACAAGGTGCATCTAATAAAATTCGGTCAAATTGTACCGCGGTTTGCTTACCTAAGATGGATTTCGCTATCTCCGGCAACCATTGCGTCGGTTGGCTGGCATCACCGCAAATCACTAAGGCTTGTTGCTGTAAACGCGCTAGGTTTTGTTCCACTCGTTTTAAACGGTTTTGTTCCACATCTAATGCCACTACTTTGGCTTGTGGAGCTAATTCTAAAATATGGGTAGTTTTTCCACCGGGAGCGGCGCAGGCATCTAAAATCAATTCGCCATTTTGCCCGCCTAGTAAAATTGCAGACCATTGTGCGTGCAAATCTTGCACCGTTAGCCAGCCGTCAGAAAAGTGAGGCAAATGTTGCACCGCAATAGGGTGAGCTAAACGTAAAGCATGGGGATGATTATCCGCAAAACTGACTAGGTCGGTTTCCGCTAATAATCGCTGCTGATAATCTTTTGCTGTGCAATATTGCGGATTAACGCGAATCCACATGGGGGGTTTTTGATTATTCGCTTCTACAATATCGCGCCAATTTGGATAAGTTTTTTTCAATTTATTTACCAGCCATTCGGGATGATTGGTCTGCCAGTGTTTATCGACTACCGCTAGGATGGTATTTTGTTCACGTAAGAAACGGCGCAATACGCCATTAATTAAACCACGGAAACCCTCACATTTGAGAACTTTAGTCGCATTCACCACTTCATTAATCGCCGCATGAGCAGGGATTCTGGTATAGAGTAATTGATATAAACCGACCAACAATAAACAATGCACAATACGCGTTTTTCCTTTTAATGGCTTATCGACTAATAAGCGAATAATCCATTCTAAACGTGGCAACACTCGACAAATCCCGAAACAGATTTCTTGTAATAACGGTAAATCTTGCGCTTTTAGTTGGTGTTGAATGTCAGGAATTAAAGCCGATAAGGATTTACCTTGATCAAATACTTGCAATATTACTTGTGCAGAAACTGCCCTGACCTCTATTGTTCGGTTTGAAAGTGCGGTGTTTTTTGGCGAATTTTTTAACGTTCTCATAATACATCGCCTATTTTAAACCAGTCTGCACGTCCATTTAAAAAATCTTGTACGGACATCGGTTTTTTGCCTGCTGGTTGCAGTTGGGTAATATTCAACACGCCCTGTGCAGTGGCAATTTGTATGCCTTTTTTATCCACGGTGAGCACAGTGCCAGCGGTTTTATCTTGATGAGGTAATACTTCGGCTTGATAAATTTTTACTCGCTCTTGTACCCCATTGATGTTTAAGGTTAAAAATGCCACGGGAGCTGGATTAAAGGCACGAATATTACGTTCTAACTGTTCAGCGGATAATTGCCAATTTAATTCGGCTTCTGCTTTACTTAATTTTTCAGCGTAGTTTGATTGGCTATCATCTTGTTTTTCAGGTGAAAATTTGCTGTTAGTCAGATTATCTAAAACATCAATTAATGCCACTGGCGCCAATTTCGCCAGTTTATGATACAGTGTCGCAGAGGTTTCTTTGGGTGCAATATCACAATAAACTTTGTGCAACATATCGCCCGTATCTAACCCTACATCCATTTGCATAATGGTGACGCCTGTTTGTTTATCACCCGCCCAAATCGCGCGTTGAATGGGTGCAGCGCCACGCCAACGGGGTAAAAGCGAACCATGTACATTTAAACAACCGAATTTGGGTGCCTGCAAGACGGCTAAAGGTAAAATTAAACCATAAGCCACGACCACCATAACATCTGCATTTAAACTCGCTAATTCGGCTTGTGCGTGTTCTTGACGTAAGGATGTGGGTTGGTAAACCGGTAAATGATATTGTTCAGCAAGCTGTTTGACTGGACTGGCTTGTAATTTCTTGCCCCGTCCTGCCGGTTTATCAGGTTGAGTATAGACAGCAATTATATTGTGTTGGGAATTTAATAGTGTTTGTAGATGTTGTGCGGCAAAATCCGGTGTGCCAGCGAAAATAATATTAAGTTTTTGCATAAGATAAAGTGCGACGCTATGTTGAAAATTTAATGGCGTCAATAATAGCGTTTTCTTTCTATGAGATGCAACTAAATTTAGTCATTTAGTAAAGATAAAATAATAGTTTGGTTTGCACTAAAAGTTAAATAAATATAAACTATTCTCATTAGTAAATATTAAGGATAGACAATGAAGCAAAAACCATTTTTTCGTTCCACTTTAACACTGGCGTTTGTTGCCACATTTCCAACTCTTGCTTTGGCAGCAGAAGAACCTTCGCCAGAGCAACAACAGCTTGAAATTAATCGCCGTTTTGATGACCAACGGATGAGAGATAACAGTTTAGATCAACAAATCCAATTAAAACAAATACCACAGAGCAAGCAACCTGTTCAGCAAACCGAGTCGCATTCTTTATCCATTAGTAAAGAAGAACTGGCCAAACACCCTGAATTAGTGATTCGAGCCTTGATCCCTGCGTTAAGTCAAGGCAAGACGGAAATAGTGGCTATGTTATATCCTATTTATCAGAAAATTGATAGCAGATGGCATGATCCTTTGTTGACGCAGTGGCAACAAGCTATTTTGGCGAAAAAGGAGCGGAATTATAATCAGTCTATCCGCATATACCGCCAGATTTTGGCAGACAGAAACGATATTCTGCCGATCCGATTCCAATTAGCTACGGTATTATTTGAAAATAAAGAATATGATGCTGCTGAAGGGCAATTTGAAAAATTACGTAGTGAAAATCTAACTCCCGCTGTTGCAGGTTTAATTGATGCCTATATTAATGCTATTCACCAGCAGGATCGTTGGAGTTTTGGTGGTGGTTTCACCTATTTAAATGATCCGAATATTAATAACGCTCCAAAATCTGGCACGACCTACGGTAACTGGACGTCACCTAAACGGGAATCGGCACAAGGAGTGGGTTACAATTTTGATGCGAGCAAAAAATGGTCGTGGGGCAATGGGTTTTATCACCAATTAGATCTTTCTCTATATGGTAAATATTACTGGAATAATAAAAAATTTAATGAAATGACCATGCATGAAGGCTTTGGTTTGGGCTATCAAACTGGGCGTTCCGATTTGAGTTTAATCCCTTTTCTGGAACAGACACTCTATGCAGGCGGGCGTGAAACAAGAGAAAGTTTAAAACGTTTCTCTAAATCTGGCGGTAGTACTCTGAGTTTTAGTTATTGGCTTAATCCAAAATGGCAATGGCGAGCGAATTATTTATATAGTGAACAACGTTACACCGAGCGTAAGCATCTCAATGGTAACACCCATTATATTTCCACCGGCTTAAGTTATTTACGCAACGCTCAACAGTATTGGTATATTAATTTAAGCTACAATCGCACCGGCACCCGAGATATAGACGACAGCTATATTCGCCGAGCGATCAATCTAGGCTGGGTACAAGAATGGGGCAAAGGTTTATCAACTCGTGTAAATTTAAACTATGGGAAAAAACATTATAAAGGACCTATGCCAGTTTTTAATATTACGCAACGTAATAAGGAATACGGCGCTGCGGTTTCTGTTTGGCACCGTGCTTTCCATTACAAAGGCATTACCCCACGTTTAACCTATAGTTATCATAAAACCAAAAGTAATCACGTTTTCTATACCTATGATAAACATCAGGTTTATTTAGAGTTAAGTAAACGGTTTTAATTTTTCCTTGTCCCTATAGACTATATAGGGACAAAATTTTCCTACATTTCACCGCACTTTCTCGTTTTCTCTTTGTAAAAAATATCCATTTTTTACTTCAATATCAAAAACGATAGGAAATATATTTAGGTTATGTATATCCATTCATATGAAGTGCGGTGTTTTTCTCAAATTTTTATTGTGGCACAATCCAATGTGTCGTGATCATTACCACCACTAATCCTACTGTCATTGGCACACTGGTGCGTTTTACTACTTCAAAGGGTGAGATATTTGCCATCCCTGAAACCGCCACCACCACACCAGAAACGGGCGACATTGCTCGACCGATATTAGATGCTTGCAACATTGGAATGGTCAGATAAGCGGCATTAATTCCCATTTGACTGGCAAGTCTCGGAATAAGTTCCACAAAGGCATAAAACGGTGCGTTACCAGAACCCGTGGTAATCGCAGCAAGTGCGGTAATTAATGCTAATGCAATCATCATTAACATCCCACCACTACTGAAATTCTGTACCGAATCAATCAGTTCGTGAATAAAGCCGATAGTGCTTAAACCTTGTGCAAATACCCCCGCAGCGACTAACAAAATAACTACTCCGGAAAAGGCATCTGCCATGCCGTGATAAAATGCAGTGAGATCATTTAATACGGTTTTGGCATCAAAAGTGCGGATAAACTCTAATAAACAGGTGATCAGCATACCAATTAAAATAATGGTAATAATATGTAAACTTGGTGCATATTGGCCGGAAAAAATTAATACACCAATCACCGGTAAAAAAGGCAAAATAGCATAGTAATTCGGGACTTTAGTGGTGATTTCCGCCACTTCTAAGGTTTCCACCTGAATATCGGCTTTTCTATCTAAGTAGCGTTGCCAAAAATAATGGCTAATAGCAACGGCAGTGATGGCAACAATGGAAGTGGGTAAAGTCAATTTAATGGCAAAATCTAATAAGGGTAATTGTGCTTTTTCTGCAGCTAATACCACGTCTCCAGATGTTGGCGAAAGAATAATTGAAGACGGTGATGCACAAATGGCGGCGGCAGCACCACGGCTAATCCCGATATTCACCATAATTGGGAAGAGTGTTGCCATTAATAACACTCCAAGTCCTGTGGCGGAAGAAACGGAGAATGTCATGCAACAAGCCACGACATAGGCAAACATCATTAAAATATAGGGGGATTTAATTTTATGTAGTGGACGAGAAATTAATTTTACAACGACATCATTTGCACCAATATGTGACATATATTTAGCAAAGCCACACAATACCATAATTAACATACCCAAATCGCCACCACGATTGAGCAATAGATATTTGACGTATTCCAAAATATCTAAATAGGCGAGACCAGTAGATTTGACCTGTTGGGGTAAAATGGGTTTATCTAACGCGACGCTGAGTAATAATAGCAATAACCCTGTGGATAACAAAACACCGGCAGAGTTATAGCCTTTGATGATGTAATAACCGGTAATGATAATGACACATAATCCGATAAGTAGCTCCATTTTCATCTCCTTTATTTTATTGTAAAAGATAGATGAAAATTATAGCTGAAAGGGGCAAGAAACTGAAAGATAAAATCTATAAAATTCTATAAATATCTAAGATAATTTAGTACAATCAGTTCCGTTGATTCTATGCTATAATTTCCAAAATGAACAAACTTCTTTCCATTGGTCAAGCGAGCAAAGTGCTTGGCGTAACCATACAAACGTTACGAAACTGGGATAAAAAGGGCTTGCTTAAGCCTGATGAGCTCACAAAAGGCGGTGATCGCCGCTACAAACTTGAAACGCTCAAAGCGATTAACCATAATATTGTTTTTAATCGTGATGATTTGAAAACCATTGCTTATGCTCGAGTGAGTAGCCACGATCAAAAAGATGATTTAGTTCGTCAAGTACAAATTTTAGAACTTTATTGTTCTAAACAAGGCTTTAATTATGAAGTTATTCAAGATCTTGGTAGTGGAATGAATTACTACAAGCAAGGTCTAACAAAATTATTAAATCTTATTTTAGACGGAAAAGTTAAACGCTTAGTTCTAACGCATAAAGATAGACTTTTACGTTTTGGTGCAGAATTGGTTTTTTCAATTTGTGAAGCCAAAGATGTAGAAGTAATTATTATCAATAAAGGTGA
>Ga0192277_1140_pt1 | contig 13411 bp, 15 predicted proteins | sample Koala_Koa24_J3_FD_131302 | JGI IMG/M metagenome (GOLD analysis project Ga0192277, IMG submission 131302) | Enriched cells from koala feces incubated with labeled cellulose particles, San Francisco Zoo, California, United States - Koala_Koa2-4_J3 ...
GCAAGGACTGGTCCTTACGAATATTGATTCCTATAGATACTCTCTCTGCCGCACAATTTCGAATGCCAGAACCCCCGCCGCGACGGATGCATTCAAAGAATCAATATTGCCCTTCATCGGTATCGATACGGTAAAATCACACTTTTCCCGGACAAGGCGGCTCACGCCGCTGCCCTCCGCACCAATCACCAGGCCAATCGGTCCGGTCAGGTTCGCGCGATACATCGGCTCCGCGCTCATATCGGCGCAGGCAAACCAGATGCCTTCTTTTTTCAGTTCGTCAATGGTATTCCCCAGGTTCGTCACCCGCGCGACCGGTGTGTAGTTCAATGCCCCGGCAGATGTCCGCGCGACTGCCGCTGTCAAACCAACCGCGCGGCGCTTCGGAATGATCACACCATGCGCGCCCGCCAGGTTCGCGGTACGGATGATCGCGCCCAGAGTGTGCGGAGCCTCCACGCCGGCCAGCAAAATTAAACATCGCGCTGCGCCCTTTTCACGCGCTGCCGCCAGAATGTCCGAAACCTCCGCATAATCATAGGAAGCCGCACAGGCAATCACGCCCTGGTGGCGCCCGGTCTCCGACATATGATCCAGCCGTTCCTTCGGCACAAAATCAATAATCGTGTCCGCCTTGCGTGCCTCCCGCTTGATGGTCTGGATCGGGCCGTCCTGGCAGCCGTCCTGAATCAGAAGGCGGTCGATCGTCTTCCCGGCGCGGAACGCTTCGAGGACGGCGTTGCGGCCCTCGATGATACCGGTGTCTTCCCCGGTTTCGACGGGGTTTTCCGCTCCCGTTTCGGCAATCTCATTCTCTTCGTTCCGTCTGCTGTCCTTATATGGCTTATCGCCTTCTCTGCGCTCAAACCGCTGTTTGCGGTTATTGTTCCGTTCTTGTTTTCCATATCTTCCGTAGCTGTTTCCCTTATTATTATTTCTTTCTTCTCTCACAATGTTTCCCGTACTGCCTTTCTTTTCTATTCCATATGCAAGCCTCAGCTGCTGTCCGACTTTATTTCACGTTCAAAGCATCCAGCCCTTTCGCGGTCAGCTCCGTCATCCGTGCAAACTGTCCATCCAGATACAGATACCCCATCAGTGCTTCAAACCCGGTCGCCTCCAGATACTCGGTCATAGTCGCGTTTTTCGCCTTTGTGTAGGGCTTCGAATTCCGGCCGCGTCGATATATTGCCGCTTCCTCCTCTCTCAAATCCGGTAACAGCGCCGCGATCATCCGCGCCTGCGCTTTTGCGCTGACACAATGAGTCACCCTCTGGTGCAGCTTCTGCGTCTGGGTGTCTTCCCGTTTCACCAGAATCGTCCGAATCAACAGCTCATACGCCGCATCCCCGATATACGCAAGGGTCAGCGGCGCATATTGTTTCCAGTCCTTTGACGGGAGTGCGAACGTGGTATCCAGAATCTGTGTCAGGTTCTGCTCTGTCCTTTGTTCCATCTCCGCTTCTATTTTCTGCATTCTTATGATACTCCGCTATTCATCCTTACAGCTTATGCTGCTCTTTCAAAACCACGCTGCGGCTCCTGTGCGGCACCGGACGGTACCTGAAAATTCGCCTGGTACGAAACACAGGTGATTATGAAGCAGGCATACATTTCAGGCGCGTTTCCACTTGACGCCTTCCCGCGTCTCCAGAAGCGTAATCCCCTGCTCGGCCAGCAGATTCCGTATTTCATCCGCGCGCGCAAAATTCTTTTCCTTGCGCGCCGCCTGGCGCTCTGCAATCAGCGCTTCAATGTCCACGTCCAGCAGTTCTTCCTTCTCTTCCACAATCAGGCCAAGGATGTCGCTCAGGCTCACAATCTCATCATATACCGCCTGCAGCAGCGCCCGGGAATTCTCTGAGGTCAGATTGCTGTTTGCAAATTTCACCAGCTCAAAGATCACCGCGATCGCGTCGGCCGTGTTGAAGTCGTCATCCATCGCCCCATCGAACTTTTCTTCGTAGCCTTTCATACCGGCAAGCAGCCCCTCTTCCACAATGGTCATTCCGGAAGCCGTTTCCTGAGCGCTGCAATCCGACGCTTCCGCAGCTTGTGCGCCGCAATCCATCAGATATTTCAAATTCGAAACCGCGTTGCGGATGCGATCCAGCCCGTTCTTTGCCGCCTCCATCAGATCTGCGCTGAAGTTCAGCGGGCTGCGGTAGTGCGCGCTCAGCATAAAGAAACGCAGCACCTGCGCATCATATTTTTCCAGAATCTCGCGCACCGTAAAGAAATTGCCAAGAGACTTAGACATCTTGCGGTTATCAATATTCAAAAAAGCATTATGCAGCCAGTATTTTGCAAACTCTTTGTCATTGCAGCACTCGCTCTGCGCGATCTCATTCTCATGGTGCGGGAAAATCAGATCCTCCCCGCCCGCGTGAATATCAATCTGCTCTCCAAGGTACTTCTTTGACATCACTGAACACTCAATGTGCCAGCCCGGACGCCCGTCACTCCACGGCGACGGCCAGGACGGCTCGCCCTCTTTCTTCGGTTTCCAGAGGACAAAGTCCAGCGGATCCTCCTTCTGATCCTCACCGGTCACCAGCAGCGAGCGGTTGCCGGAGCGGAGATCATCCAGATTCTTGTGGGAAAGCTTGCCATATTCCTGAAACTTCCTGGTGCGGAAATAGACCGTGCCATCCACATCATAGGCATAACCCTTGTCTACCAGCGTCTGGATCATGGCAATCATCCCGTCGATCTCCTGCGTCGCGCGCGGATGTGTCGTCGCCGGGCGCACATTCAGCGCTTCCATATCCTTCTGGCATTCCGCAATATAGCGCTCCGAGATCTCCTGTGAGGAAACGCCCTCCTCATTCGCCTTCGCGATAATCTTATCATCCACGTCGGTAAAGTTCGATACATAATTGACCTCATAGCCCTTATGCTCCAGATATCGGCGCACCGTATCAAACACAATCATCGGGCGGGCATTTCCGATGTGGATCAGGTTATAAACCGTCGGTCCGCACACATACATCTTCACCTTGCCCGGCTCCAGTGTGACAAATTCTTCTTTTCTTTTCGAAAGTGTATTATAGACTCTCATATTCGCTCCTCATTCTCTGCGCAGGATCAAATCGCTATATCCTGCAAATCATGCAGCTGTTCAAATTCATAGCCAGCCACTGTTTCTGTCCTATTCCTCTGACACAGCATAATCTTCCCTATCAGTTATATCTTAAATGTCTGTCAACAGTCTATGCAAAATCCCTTCGTTTGTCAATTCTTTTTATTCGGGCATCAGAATCAATTACAACCATAAATTTACGGTTGCAGATTACAGGTCTTTTTCCATCTTCATCTTATCCATGTACGTACCGGCTCTTTCCCGAAACTGTACAATGTCAAGAGTAAGACTAAATTTCGAAGCAGTGCCGCTAAGCACAAACTCATCCTCCGGATCCCTCTCCCTGGCTCGTTCCAGGCTGCTCAGACTATCGCAGAAGCTATGATATCGGTTAATATATTTTTCTTCCATATTCTCCTCGCTCATACCTATCTGCGCAAGTCGCATCCCTGGCATCCGATGCACCCTGACGTCTCCTCCGCGCGCATCCGGTCGTCCGCAATTCCATCCATCAGAGGCTGCAGCAGACACACCGCCTGCGCGGAGATTCCTTCTCCGCTTCCGGTAAAGCCAAGTCCCTCTTCTGTCGTCGCCTTCACGTTTACCCGCCCCGGCTCAAGCCGCAGTGCCTCCGCGATATTCTGCTTCATCTGCTCCATGTAGGGCAGCAGCTTTGGTCTCTGCGCAATCACCGTAGCGTCAATATTTTCAATCACCATGCACTGCTCATCCAGCATATCGCCGACCTGTTTCAAAAGCGCCACACTCGAAATCCCGCGGTAGCGCTCATCCGTATCCGGAAAATGCTTTCCAATATCCCCCAGTGCCGCCGCACCGAGAAGCGCGTCCATCACAGCGTGCAGCAGCACATCTGCGTCTGAATGTCCTAACAATCCTTTTTCATAAGGTATTTCCACACCGCCGAGAATCAGCTTCCGTCCCTCCACGAGACGATGTACATCATATCCCATTCCAATTCGCATGGCAAGTCCTCCTGGCCTTCTTTTCCTGCATCGTAGCATCAGTCCGGCATTTTTGCAATGAATGATTCACCGGAAGTGACACTTTTCCATATTTATTCAGTTAGATTTTGACATTCTTTCCATACGCGAAAGTACACATAAAGAAAACAGCGCCCTACCTGTTGTGATACGCGCTGTTTTCATTCATCATTGCGGTTCTTTCTCTATAATCTTTTCGAGTTGATTTTTCAGCGAAGGAAAATCGCTTTTCGCTGTTTGAAAAACATCCTCCATCCTTAGCGTCTGATACTTATGTGCCGCCAGATCCCTCATTCCGGCAATCGCACGCCATGGAATCTGGGGATACTCATTTCTTGTATCCTGTGTAATATTTTTTATCAATTCGCCAATATTAATTACCGTCATGCTAACAGCGCGTTTTAATTTTTCATCTTCCAAAAAGTCCGGCAATTCTGTATCCCCAAGCATTTCCAGGCCAATGTCGATTTCACTTAAAACTTTCCGGATCACAATATAATCTCTATGCTGCATACAACTCTATCTCCTCTGTAGCCTTAATGAAATCAGTATCCTGTATCGGGCCATGAATCACATCAACATCTACTCCCAAAGCATCTTCCAGAAAAATTCGAATCTCTGAGAGTACTAGTAAAGATATGCGTTCCGAAAATTCTATAATTAAATCCACATCACTATCTTCCCGAAAAGTCCCGTTTGCGCGGGAGCCAAAAAGGATTACTTTTTTTATAGGATATTTAGGAATAAGCTTTAATACTGCATTTCTAATCGTATCCTCCATCATAGCACCTATCCTTCCTGCTAGTATCCGCCGTGGCACACGTCCATCACTCGTCTTGGCGAACTTATCCGTTACAGTCCGAGAATCTCCTTCACCACTGCCGCAATCTCCTCATCCTGGCAATTCGCGAAAAAGTATTCCTGGAATTTTTCACCGCTCAGAGCACCCTTTACCAGATCCTGATCCAGCTCCTTTAAAATAGCGGCCAGCGGACGATAGGTGACTGCCTTTACCTGGTCAAGAATCTTTTTATTGCGCTGCTCCGGCACCGCGCGCTCCCGCGGATAGCCCTGGCCGCTCTCTTCCACAAACAGCTTCTCGAAGATGTACTCCAGATTCAGATCGCCGCCCCAGCCAAAGCCTTTCGCGAACGGAATCGCGATGGCGTTGCCGTCATTGATCTGAGCGAATGTATAAGCGTCCAGCGCGTCCTCCACATGTCCGCAGATCACGCCCGGGAAGGAATTGCAGGCCAGCATTGCGCCCTCGCCGGTACCGCAGCCAGTGATCACATAGTCCGCCGCTTTCGAATTCAAAAGCACCGCCGCAAGAATGCCAATCTGCACGTAAGTCAGCTGGCAAGCATCCTCTGCCGTGTACATACCATAGTTAAATACTTCAAACCCCATCGGCTCTACGACCTTCTTCAGAGAATTGCAGATCATCGCGTTCTTCGCGCCCTGGCTGTTCTCATTGATTAATGCAATTTTCATTTCACTCTCTCCTTTTGTTCACCTGGAAACGAATCCATGTCGTTCTCTGTCACTGCTATCCGCCGGGCAGACTGCTTTCCTTCAAAAGCGCTCCCGTCAGTGGTTTCCGCTCCTCATTTTAGTACATTCCGGATATTCTCGCAATCCTTTTCTCACCGGTTCCACGGCAGCTCCTCATACGAAATCCCGTACGGACTGTGATAGTTCGCGAACAGCTGCTTTTTATCCGTGAACTCCTCTGACGACCCGAACTCATTCGACCAGGTCATATACCAGCACCAGGGAACCTGCTCCTTCACGACCGCATCCACATCTGGCTGCGTGCCGACCTCCGCCAGCGCGCAGATTTTTTCTGTCGGCGTAATCCGGATTAGTTCCCGGTAGCCGTCCGCCTGCGAATGGTGCTCATGCGCCGGCAAATAGGTATCCCGGGAAATAATATCCACCACATCGTCGCCCGGATATCCCTCCGGAAGCACCGAATTCCACACCCAGATCAGATGATTCATGCCCTTTTTCTCTGTAAAATAATGATACATAAACTGATAAAGCTTCTTCGCCAGCTCCGGTCCCTGGCTGCCCCACCAGAACCACGTCCCATCTGACTCATGGAACGGTCTCCACAGCACCGGAATGTTCTCTTCCTGGAAGCGGCGCAGATGAACCGCCATCAGATCCAGATCCCGCAGCATCGCCCGGTGCTCCCTGGTGCCCTCTATCAGAGCTTTCTCTCCATCAAAGTCAGTATTTTCCGCATAAAAACTCTTATCCCTGCCTCCCACCGGAGAATACCAGTGCCAGGTCAGGGTCACAATTCCTTTTTTTCTTCCCCAGTCCAGCGCGTTCTCAATCGTCCCCAGGTTCTCATAGAGCTCCTTCAGGCAGGCCTCATTGCAAGTATCCCACTGAACATTTCCCGAATAAGCCAGCAGCTCAAATCCGCAGATCGCCGGAAGCTTTCCCGTCACTTCCTTAATATAGTGAAGCTCCTTCGGATCCCTGGTCTGCGTATGCTGTCCAAGAAGGACTCCCTTTCCCGCCACCTCATCCAGGTACTTCATCAGCACTGCCGCCTCCGGCGTCGCGTTCGCATTACAGGGTGTATTGATTCGACTCATACTTTTTCTTCTCCTTCCGCTTAATGCTGTTCCGCGCGGAAAAATAGCTGCTTCTCGTCTTTCCGGGCGGTATTAGATTCATCTTATCATATAATTGCAAAACAGTCCAGAACCGCATCAAAATGAAAAATCAGCCTGTGCAGATTTATCTGCTAAAGGCTGTATTTTCATTTTGGGATGGGCGGGACGCCCATCAAGCCACAGATATATGACGCGTAAGCGGCATATAGCCTTCGAAGAAGGCGGTCTGCGGCCTGCTGTTCTGATTAACGATAACATCCAAACAGTCCAGAACCGCATGATTCTCTATTGACAGTAAACACCAAAGAATTTAAAATAGCTTCATCAAAACACTCATCACAGAAAGCAGGCTGTGCCCAATGGAATCCTTACGCGATAAATTTCAGGCGCTGCGCGAAATGCGCCTCTCCCGCACTCTTTCCCGAACCCGGCTGATCATGGGCGGGTTTCTGATTATTATTCTGATCGGCGCATGTCTTCTGATGCTGCCGTTTGCTACAAAGAGCGGGGAACATACGACGTTTCTTGGCGCTCTCTTTACGGCGACCTCTTCCACCTGTGTGACCGGTCTGGTCGTGTACGACACCTGGTCGCACTGGACGATCTTCGGGCAGCTGGTTCTGCTCATCCTTATCCAGATCGGCGGTCTGGGCTTTATTACCATCGGTACGTTCGCCATGATCCTCCTGGGGAAAAAGATTGGCCTGGCCGGGCGCGAACTGATCCATGAGAGCCTGAATACGCTGCAGCTGCGCGGCAGTGTACATCTGGTGCGTCGGATTGTCTGCGGGACGCTGATTTTCGAAGGGACAGGCGCCATCCTTCTCTCGATTCGTTTTGTACCGCGAATGGGAGTTATAAAAGGAATTTATTACGGTATTTTTCATTCTGTCTCCGCCTTTTGCAATGCGGGCTTTGACCTGATGGGCTATCAAGAGCCCTATTCCTCGTTCTGCGCATATGCCTCGGATCCGCTGGTAAATGTTGTACTGTGTGCTCTGATTCTCATTGGCGGAATTGGTTTCATCGTCTGGGAGGATCTGCTTCTCAATCGCTGGCATTGGAAAAAATACAGTCTTCAGACAAAGATTGTCCTCACCGCCACAACCGTCCTGACGGTCGGCGGTACGATACTGTTCCTCATCTCCGAGCGGAGCAATCTGTTCGCCGGGATGAGTACCGGGGAGTGCTTCTGGCGCGCACTGTTTTCGGCTGTCACACCAAGAACAGCAGGTTTCAACACCGTCGATACGGCAGCGCTGACCAACGGCAGCAAAATCCTGACCATGTGCCTGATGTTTATCGGAGGCAGCCCCGGATCGACGGCCGGCGGTGCGAAGACCACTACGATTGTCGTGATTCTGCTGCACATCCGCGCCTATCTGCTGCACAATCAGGATCTCACCGTCTTTGGGCGGCGTCTGGCTCCGGACGCCGTCAAACGCGCCTGTGTGGTTGTGTTTATCAATTATTTTCTGGCGCTCGGTGCGATTCTGATTCTTCTGATCGGACAGGATCTGCCCCTCGCAGACGTCCTTTTCGAAGCCTTTTCCGCGATCGGCACTGTCGGGATGTCCACCGGCGTCACGCGCGAGTTGAACACGCTCTCGCGTATTGTTATCATGATATTGATGTTCCTCGGAAGAGTCGGCAGTCTGTCGTTTGCCATGTCCTTTACTGAGAAAAAACGCCCCGGAAAGATTCGTTATCCGGAGGCGGAGATTATTGTAGGGTAAAACGAGAATACAGAACATGCCTTTGACTATAACTATAAAGCATTAAGAAAGTAGAGGGAGAACAATTATGAAATCCATCTTAATCATCGGACTGGGCGATTTTGGACACTACCTCTGCCGTGATCTGGCAGGATTGAAAAATGATATCATGGTGGTCGACCAGGACGAGACGGCCATCGAAGACGTGCTGGATCTGGTGTCCGACAGCCTGATTGCGGACTGCACCCGCGAAAATGTTCTGAAAAAGATCGGTGTCTCTGATTTTGACATCTGTTTCGTCTGCATCAGCGGCAATTTCCAGAGCAGCCTGGAGATCACCAGCCTGCTGAAAGACCTGGGCGCAAAATATGTCGTCAGCATTGTGCGCAGCGAGGTGCACGCAAAGTTCCTGCTGCGCAATGGGGCAGACGAAGTCATTCACCCCAACCGCAGCGCGGCCATGCGGGCAGCGGTCAAGTACAACAATGATCACATTTTTGACTACATCGACCTGAAGGACGGCTATTCCATCTACGAAATCACACCCCTGAAAGAATGGGTCGGCCGAACGATTCTCTCCTCCGATATCCGCGTGAAGCATGATATGTATATCATCGGCATCATCAGCGCGAACGGGCAGACGAACTTCATGCCGGATCCCCAGACCCTTATTCATGAGGGCGACCACCTTATGGTTCTCTCGCACCGTGACACGATCGACCGGATGATGCGGAAGCTGCGATGAAACTATATAATCAAACGTAAATTTGAAGATGATGAACATGCAGTCAAAGCACCCCATCTGATTCTATGAGCAAGTAGTAAGCCACTAAATTTCTTATGCGGCCATACGCATAACACCCCAGAGAATCTTTCTCTCTGGGGTGTTTCAATCAAATCCGGAATTTCTTCCTCATCTCCTGCATGGTCGCCCTCTTCTGGAAGAGAAACAGCCCTACCAGGGTAAGAAAGCTGATACCGACACAGAGAATCGATGCATACAGAATCCGCACGACCCCTGCCAGCATAAGTACCAGCGGGATGAAGCCGAAAGCACAGGCCTGCACCAGATAGAACAGGTATTCCTGCTTCTCAAGATGCTGGACTTTGGCAATCACAGGAACAGAGCCAAGCACGACCAGCGCCGCCACCGGAATCAGGAAATCAACAGACCAGCCCCGCCATCGGGTGAAGCAATCCCAGAGAAAACCGATCACGGAGATCAGGGCCAGCAGCCACATCTCATTTTTCAATAGATTCCGCCGTTTCCGATAGGCGACGACGACCACCAGCCAGGCGGAGAAAACGCCTGCTGTCACGAACCAGCTCCAGCCAAACTGTCGGCTCATCATCGCGTCGATCATGCCACAGATCACCACCACGGCGATACACAGAAAGGTAAATATAGAAAAAAGCGTTTTGCTCTCTCTGTGGCGTTCTTTTTTGTAGCCCGGAAAATCGTTCTCAAGCTCCTGGTAGGGTACCCCGTCTTCTTTGAGGAGCCGCATAAAGTTCCTCTGGATGCTGTCCGCAGGAAGCTTAGAAGAAATCCCGATCTCCAGCTTTTTCCCATAAGTGCAGGAGCAGATCTGCATGGTATCGGTGCTGCAGAACAGCCGGAAAGTGTCAATGTAGGGCGCGTATTCCTCCGGCATACGGATGATGCCGACATTGGAGCAGACTGCAGTAACATTTCTCGATCCCACAGAGGCTCCCGCCGCCAGAGCAAACTGCTTGATGCCCAGCGGCACCGCCCGCAGGACGGGATGCTTCTCCAGACTGACCCAGGCATTCAGCCGCGCAGCCAGCCGATTTTTGTCCAGCTCCCGCTCAAACTGTCCCTTTACGTGGGCAAGTACATCCGTAAGAGTCGTGTCCTCGCGGAACTCATACCCCACTTCGATCCATCCCCAGAAATTCGCCATTGACTGGGATGGAAAATAATTGCGCAGATTTACCGGCACCATCAGAACAATCGGGCGATGCTGTCTCCGGTTCACCGGCACTTCTTCATGAATCGCGAAAAGAAGCATTGAAGCAATCAGAACGGTGAGCGACACGCCGTAGCCCCGCGCTTTCGCCAGCATCTTCCGCACCGGAACCTCAATCTCCGTAATACGCATCTCATCCTGCGCCAGGCGTTCTCCTCTGATCTGCACCGCGAAATGCTTTTTCTCCCGCTCTTTCTCGCCGCGCGCAGAATAATACTGGGAAAAGCTGTCCTCCTCCTGATCCCTGCCGGTCACGTCCGTCTCCGGCGCCAATTCCGGAAAGCAGACATCCGGATGCGCAAGCATCAGGTAATTTTTGACAAGCTCCTGAAGGAAATGCATCGCTCCCGTGCCGTCCGTCAGCGCGTGAAAGACTTCAAAATTAATCCGGTTTCCATAATATGAAACCTCAAACAACAGCGACTTTTTATCGCGGATGTACAGATTGCTGCAGGGCGGCTTTTCTTCCGGAATGACTGTCGCGCGGATGTCCCGCCGCTCCAGATAAAACCAGAACAACCCCTTACGCAGCACCGCCTGATACAGAGGATATTTTTTCATCGTCTGATCCAGCGCGCGCTGCAAAAGTTCCGCATCTACCGCCTCATTCAATTGACAGTAAAAACGGAAAACGCGATTGTTGCTCTCGCCTGCTGCGGCCGGAAAGGCCAGCCCGGCGTTATCCAGTTTTCTCCACTGGGAATATCCAAATTCTGCCATATCCTCACCTTATGTTTGTGTTCTATGTTCGATAAATGATATGCTGATATCATTCCTTCTCCCTGTCTTTCAGGAAACTGTTAATATAGTCAAAGCTCTCCTGCACATGCCAAAACTTAATTCCAAGTGCAAAAAAACCATGCAGCGCATCTGCGATCCGATGCATCTCAACGTCGTTTCCGGCTGCCCGCAGACGCTCCCCGTACGCTTCCCCCTCGTCCCGCAGCGGATCATACTCTGCTGTCAGTATCAGCGTACGCGGCATGTTCTGCAAATCATTCGCCAGAATCGGCGCGAAATATGGGTTCTGCCGATCTTCGGGTGCGCTCTCATACAGCTCAAGGTAGCGCTCCATCTTTTTCGCGGTCAGCAGGTAGCCTTCCCCATTTTCCTGAACCGATGTAAATTCTGATTCTTCCGTATAGCAGTTATTCAGCGCCGGATAGATCAGAATCTGCCGCGCGATCGGAAACTCTCCGGTATCCCGCGCCATCAGGCTTAAGGCCGCCGCCAGGTTCCCGCCCGCGCTGTCGCCGATCACTGACAGTCCGCCCGCAGGCACACGCAGCAAAATTGGTCTGGTGTTCTGCGAATCTTTCTGGGAAGCCTCATTTGATACCGGATGCAGCGAAATGCGGCGTGTCCTGGAAGCATTCGATTCTGTCTGCTGTTCCTCCGTATCAACAGGCCGCTCCCAATAAAGTTCCCCTTTTGATAATGCCCGCGCCGCCGCGTAACAGTCCCGCAGCCCAGTCGGAAAAGGGTGTTCCGGCGCCAGCCGGTATTCTACCGATACGACCAATTGCCCGGTCGCCTGCGCCATACGGGCACAAACCCGGTCGTAATTCTCTACGCTCTCTGTCACCCAGCCGCCGCCGTGAAAAAAAAGCAGTGCTGACATTGGAAAACTGGCCGGCCCGGTTGCCGCCTCGTCTTTCCGGTCACATGCTTTTTCCATATTCTCCATGACTTCCTCCGACGGAAAATACAGCCGAAGCGGCACCTTATAATCCCCGTTGTAAGCCTCCGCGTCCAATTTTCTGCAAAAAATCCGTACCGGATCCAGTTTTTTTAAATCAGCCAGCCGTCTCGACGATTCCAGCTCCATATCGCTGTAAGAAAGCGCATGGAGAATCGCTCTCATCGGTTTTGATATCAAAGACGCTTCCTCTCTTCCATTCTGGTTTGGTTCATACCTTTACTTCATCGGTCCCGCCAGCAGCTCGTCTTCCCAGCGCTGCAGATTCCCCAGGATTTCCATTACTCTCGCGTTTGCGTTGTTCACCTGCCGGATCGCGTCGTTGATCCTGGACTGCACCATCCAGTCTGCGACCGCGCCGTCAAAAAAGAGATCCGCAAAACTCAGAAAGCCGCCCACTTCTATATTAAAATTCATCGGCACATCGATATCCCGCAATTCTTTCTTTAGTACCTGCAGATAATACTTTGCGTCTTCAATCTGGCGCTGGGCTTTGTCCATGCGGCCATGCTTGAACATCGTGGTCATCATGCCGCCCCCAAACAAATCGAGAAGCCCCCAGTTTTTCGCGCCTTTCAGCTCCCGCTGCGCGCTTTCCAGGCTGTCCAGAGCCCGGTTTGCCGCTGTAATCGCCTCGCGGACTTCCTTTAAAGTCTGCTGTGTTGTCATATAGTTCTCCTTATATTCATCATAACAGTTCAGAACAACATCGAAATGAAAAGACAGGTGCCAAGAGCCAATGACGTCTACACTTCGTTTCGGTCCGTCCTTAACGCGTGCCACTGGCACGCAGGACCATTTCTTCAAATATCTCCCTGCAGTCTTAAAATCGATTTTTCTGTCTCAAATCCGTTCGGATACCGCTTTTTCAGCTTATCGATATTCGCCTGCAGCACTGCCTCCAGCGGCAAATCCAGCGCAGTCGCAGCCTCCGCCAGATACCACGCAATATCGCCCAGCTCCTTTGCCAGATGCTCTCTATCCAGCTCATGTCCCTGTGCCAGCCACTTTTTCACAATATCAATCGCCTCACCGGATTCCCCGCACAGTCCCATCACGCTGTTGATCAGGACGTCTTTACGGTCCAGCTCCGGATTCAGCGTCGTCATCGCAAGAGTCTGATATTCATTGATGGTCATTTTCTCCACCTCACACAAAATCCGTCGGCAATGCCAGAAATGCCTCATACACCTCAGGAAACTTACGTTTCAATGAAATCGGCCGCCCGTCTGCACCCAGAAAACAATGCCCGGTCTTCCCTTTGCAGCAGACCACGTCATCACTCTCACG
>Ga0192277_1143_pt1 | contig 13246 bp, 12 predicted proteins | sample Koala_Koa24_J3_FD_131302 | JGI IMG/M metagenome (GOLD analysis project Ga0192277, IMG submission 131302) | Enriched cells from koala feces incubated with labeled cellulose particles, San Francisco Zoo, California, United States - Koala_Koa2-4_J3 ...
AATGATTTTTCAGAAATATGCTTACGAAAATTATTCCACTCCACAGCTTGAGAAACTCCTGTACGACAAGGGATACCGGAACCACAACGGAGCCAAGATCAGCCGGGATGTAATTAAAAACATCATCCGGAATCCCAAATACAAAGGGTTTTATGTCGGAGGAAAGGTAAAGATTGTTGATATGTTTACAAAGAAGCAGGAGTTCCTCCCTCAGGAAGAATGGCATATGTATAAGGATAATGGAGAAACTGTCCCTGCTATTGTCGACGAGGCTACATGGGAAGCAGCAAATAAGCGCCTGGAGGAAAGGGGAAACGCGATCAAGTCACACAGGACTTCCTATAAAAGGGGCAATACCTTTACAGGAAAAATATACTGTGGCAACGACGGCGAAGCATACTGGATGAAACAGCGCACCATCCGTGAGAAATGGGATCCTCGATGGGTATGCAGCTATCGGATCAAAAATGGCGCGGAAAGCTGTTCCTCTTTTGGTATAGCAGAAAGCGAACTGAAATCGATGCTGGCGGATCTGTTCAATTCGTCAGGTAATACAATAGACACTGTTCTTGACGAATATCTGAAATTATTTGAGAAGCTGACTGACAAGCGACAGGAAGAAACGTTATCGGAGCAACACTCACTGGAAGATAAAATCAGTCAGATCAAAATGAAAAGAGACAAGCTGCTTGATTTTAACCTTTCTGGTGCAATTTCGGATGAGGAATTCATTGAACGGAATGCGGATTTCAAAAAACAGATGATAGCTCTGCAGGACAAGCTGGTAAAATTACAGGCACGGCCTGAAACCAGTTCAGAACTGCGGGCGAGACTTGACCAGATAAAAGAAAGCGTAAAACAGTATTCCAATATCACTCCAGAAGACATCACAAAAATGGTCGTTGACCAGACAATACAAAAGATCGTTGTGTATCCAAAGGGGGAACAGGCAGCGGATATCCGGTTTCACCTGAAAAGCGGGGAAGCCTTCGATTCCCTGTATCATAGTGCGGATAGGAAAAAACCGGGTTGTTCTGGGGACATTTTATTAACCATATAACCGCCTACAGATCCGTTCTGTTTAGAAGTCAGGTTGCCGTTGTAACCGTCGGAAAGCGGCACACCAAGCTCATTCGCTACCTCGAATTTAAAGCGATCCATCGCACCCTTGGCTTCCGGTACAGCTGTCGTATTACTTGAACGATTAGACATAATAAACGCCTCCTTTGTTTTTCATCTGTTTATCTTCAATGGTAATGTCGCAGCTATCTGCTGCACTTGTAGTATATGCAGTCCGGACAGATATAAACTGGAAATTGTTTCATTTCGGGTTTTCGTGCGCGAAAAAAATGTGCATTTTATATTTTTTATATATTTTCGCTAAAATTATGCAAAAAAATCTTGTAATTTCAGAAATAGTTGCTATAATGGACTAGACAGTTATGTTATAGGGGAAACTTTTGGAAATCAGAAAGGTGGATATCTTGATGAACATCGGATTTATTGCGCATAATAACAAGAAAACACTGATCGAAAATTTTTGCCTTGCCTATAAATACATCCTCTCCAGGCATCATCTGTACGCGACAGGCGGTACCGGGCGAAGAATCGAAGAAGTGACGAATCTCAAAGTATACAAGTTCCTGCCCGGCTCTGTCGGCGGAGACAAGCAGTTCATGGATATGATCATACGGAACAGCATGGACATGGTGATCTTCTTTTATAATCCGATCACGGCCAGCCCGAATGACCCCGATATTTACGCGATCTCCAGATGCTGCGATGAGTATAATATCCCGATCGCGACGAATATCGCGACGGCGGAATCCCTGGTTCTGGGGCTTGCGAGAGGCGATCTCGACTGGAGACTGAATATCCGATCGGATGATGTCTGAGATTTCTGTTAACGGCAAGCCACAGCGCCTGCTTTATGTTGTGCCTGGTTCCCTGTGCGCATTTGCTTTGTGCGGCAGGGATGTTTTGAGTGCTTTTTATCAGTTATTTTGTTGGCAGAGAAAATGGAAGACTTTTCTGATCATAAAAAGACAGCCCACTGTAGGTGATCTCCCTACACGAACTGCCTTTCTTTTTTGCTGGAGCATATCCCTGATTTACAGCCGGCAGCTGCCATTTACAGAGCCTGTGAACACCTTGCCGCTGCTCTCGTTTTACAGATCTACGCTTCCGGATACTTCCCCGTTGATCACATAGTAAGCCTTGTTCTCTTCCGGCTTCAGATAGAGGGTAATCGTCGCGATGTCGCCGATCTTGTTCTTCATTTCCTTGGTCCAGATCTCTTTTACCTGTTTAACCACTTCATCCTTATTGATCTCTTTGCCGGCGTACTGAAGATATACTTCTTCTTTCAGCGGTTTTTTCGTTGCTTTCGCAACAGCCTTTTTGGCTTCTGTGGTCATCGTATCTGCCTTTTTCGTGGCTTCCTTTACTGCAACTACCGCATCCTCGGTGGCTTTCTTTGTCGCCTTTTTCGCCGTAGCGCTTGCTTTCTTTGCGGTCTCTAATACTTCCTCAACAATCTCTTCAGAACTCTTTTTTGTTCTCGGCATTTTTCATTCCTCCAAAAATTAATCGTATCATAACTGCTTTTGTATCAGAATTTCCCGGTCAAGTTTCCTCTTATTGTAAATATAACTCTGTACATCGCAATCATATAATAATTGTTCAAACATTACAAGGCTAAATATTCCCAAAATTAAAAGAGAAATATTCTGTTTTCCATGGAAAACAACGATGCAGGAAAAACCTGGCACTCAAAATATTGTGCAAATCTGAGCAAACAGACACATTTACAGGCTGATCTGCCCGCTCTGGCGGTTTTTCTGCCGCTGGTAGATGGCTTTCATTTCCCGATGCTCCGGAAGGGATAGCTCCGGGTCTTCGGCAATGATCTTCGTCACGGCTTCATTCGCCAGCTGCAGGACATCTGCATCCATGTAGACGTCCGCCAGGCGGAAATTCATCAGGCCGCTCTGGCGAACGCCAAATAATTCCCCTGGGCCGCGCAGCTGCAGATCCTTTGCCGCAATCTCGAAGCCGTCGTTCGAGTGGTTCAGGATATCCAGACGTTCTGCTATTTCGCTGCTTTTGCCGCTGTGCAGGAAAATACAATACGACTGTGCGTCTCCGCGCCCGACACGCCCGCGCAGCTGATGCAGCTGTGCCAGGCCAAAACGATCCGCATTTTCTATCAGCATGACGGTTGCATTTGGCACGTTTACCCCAACTTCCACTACCGTCGTAGAGACCAGTACCTGAATCTCATTGCGGAGAAACCGCCCCATGACCTCATTCTTTTCCAACGGCTTCATGCGGCCATGCAGATATTCCACATGAATCTCCGCGGGAAGCGCCTTGCGAATGGTTTCTGTGTATTCCATGACGTTTTCGGCGTCCACCAGATCGCTCTCTTCTACCATCGGACAAATGACATAGGCCTGGTGCCCCAGCTGCACCTGTTTTTCTATAAAGTCCCAGGCTTTTGGGCGCCAGGAGGGGCCGACAACACAGTTTTTGATCGGCAGCCGGTTCGCCGGCATCTCATTGAGGACAGAGATATCGAGGTCTCCATAAAGAATAACTGCCAGAGTGCGCGGGATTGGTGTGGCGCTCATGACAATGGTATGCGGCGTACTTCCTTTCTGTGCGAGCATTTCCCGCTGCCGCACGCCAAAGCGGTGCTGTTCGTCGGTGATCACTAGCGCCAGCGCGTGATAGACGGCTTTTTCCTGAATCAGTGCATGCGTGCCAATCACGATGGACGCTTCACCGGATTCCATCTGCGCATATGCTTCCCGCTTCTGTTTTGCCGTCATAGAGCCGGTCAGAAGCAGCGCCTTATAAGGAAGTCCGCTCTGTTCCAAAAGTCGGCAGATAGAATCATAATGCTGCGCTGCCAGTACCTCCGTCGGCGCCATCAGAGCCCCCTGATAGCCGTTTTCAGCTACCGTCAAAAGCGCCAGCACAGCCAGGATTGTCTTGCCGGAGCCGACGTCGCCCTGTATCAGCCGCACCATCACCTTTTCTCCCTGCAGCTCGCGCAGCAAATCCGCCCATACCTTTTTCTGTGCACCGGTGAGCTCGTAGGAAAGCGACGCGATCAGTCGGTCTGCTGCTCCCTTTGCACGGATATGAAAGGAGTGTGTTTCCTGCTCCCGGTGTTCCCGCAGGTTCTGCAGCTGAAGCAGGAAAAAGAAAAACTCGTCAAAAGCCAGGCGGCGGTGCGCCGTCTGAAGCGAGTCAAAGCTGTCCGGAAAGTGCATCTGAGAAACCGCCTCCGCCCAGGGACAGAGATGGTAGCGATTTCTCAATTCTTCCGGCAGATAGTCCGCATAGGTTGTATTCTTTAAAGCTGCTGTGTCTTGCGCAACCCTGTTTTCGGATGTGTGCACGGACGGCTGCAGAGAGGAAAGCACCTGTTTTACTGCTTTCTGCACCATCCGCACCGTCATGCCTTTTGTGAGTGAATAAACGGGCTGCAGTGTAGTCGTCAGAACCGCATACTGTTCCTCATGAAAAACAGCCGCCTGCTCAATGAGCAGGCGTTTTCCCTTTTTCTTTGTTCTGCCGCGGAAAATGTACGTTACACCCGTGCGCAGGGAGTTTTTCTGGTAAGGCATATTGTACCAGGTCAGCAGCACTTCTCCGGTTCCGTCGCTGCAGGCTGTGGTGGAAATACACTTTCCCCCATAATACCGATTGGCAATCGGAGTGGTCAGCATTCCCTGAATGGTCACAATTTCATCCTGCGGCAAATCCTGTATAGAAGCAGGCTCCTCGTAGCGCTCATAGGCCCGCGGATAATATGTGAGCAGATCGCCAACCGTTTCGATGCCTGCTGTTTCAAATAAATGCTTTGTCTTTTCGCCGATTCCTTTCAGGGAATCAAGCGGAGCTTCGAGATTCATGGATTCCTCCAGACTGAAATCGCGTACGGCTCATTTCTGCCGCTGTGCGATGGTTTTCCGATCCGCAAACAGATCGGCGTTATTCCACGGATATAATATAATAGTAGATCGGCTGCCCGCCATAATTCAGTTCGACATCGCAGTCCGGATAGCGCTCCGCGATACGATCAGCAAGCTCGTCTGCTTCTTCCTTTTTCATATCTTCCCCGTAGTAAATACTGATCAGCTCCGCCTCATCCGTCATCATCTCAGCAATCGTGTCTTCCGCTACCTGCTCCGTATCTTTCCCGACGGCGAGAATTGAGTGATCTCCCACTCCCATGATATCACCTGCCGAGATCACTTTATTTTCGATATGTGTATCCCGCACTGCATAGGTCACCTGGCCGGTGCGCACATTCTCGATCTCCAGTTCCATCACCATCGCGTTCTCCTCCGGTGACTTCTCCGGCACATAATTGATCACAGCGGTAATGCCCTGCGGTACCGTTTTCGTCGGGATTACGAAAATATTCTTGTCTTTCGTCAAAGATTTTGCCTGGTTTGCTGCGAGGATGATATTTTTATTATTGGGCAGGATAAAAATATTTTTCGCGTTTACCTGATCAATCGCGTTTAACATATCCTCGGTGCTCGGATTCATGGTCTGGCCGCCCTCAATCAGGCAGTCTACTCCGAGATCCCGGAAAATATCAGCGATGCCATCTCCGATCGAGACGGAAATAAAACCGGTCTCTTTCAATTCTACCAGCTTCGGCATGTCCGGAATCGCGAACGGATCCGCAGTGTCCTTCTTTTCTTCCAAATGCGCCTCACTGCTGTCACCGCTTTTCGCCGCGGTCGTTGCGTCGGATACAGAAGATGGCTCATTCTTTTCCATCTGTGTATTTTCAATCCGGATCTGCGTCAGTGCGCCCAGCTTCAAAGCTTTCTGCAGCACACGCCCCGGGTCGTTTGTGCAGACATGCACGTTTACCCGTCCGGCTTCCATGGACAGCGATACAGAATCACCAACCGCCTCCAGATATGTCTGAAGCGCAAGACTGGCATCTGCGGTAAATTCCTTTTCCGGGATGATCTGACACCCGGTATCATATACATAAGCAGACTTCATCTCCGAAGCTTCCCCTGAAGCCGCCGTGACGTCCTTGCCTGCAGCTTTCCCTGCGTCCGCAGCTACTTCCTCTTCCAGCGGGATTTCAATCCCCCGATAGGCATCAAAAGCACCCTTTAATACCTGTACCAGCCCCTGACCGCCAGAGTCAACGACCCCAGCTTCCTTCAGCACCGGCAGAAGCTCTGGTGTCTCATCCAGCACCTCTTCTGTGCGCTTCAGGATCTCGCTCATCAGGGTTTCAAGGTCAATATCCGGATTTTCCTCGATCAGCTCCGCCGCCCGCTCAGCTCCGCCTCTGGCAACGGTAAGGATCGTGCCTTCCTTGGGCTTCATGACTGCCTTATAGGCCGTCTCTACCGCCTTCTGAAAGGCAGCTGTCAGGATGACCGGCGTGATCTCCTCTTCGGTGCGGATCACTTTCGTAAATCCGCGCAGCAGCTGAGAGAGAATCACGCCTGAATTTCCCCTTGCTCCGCGCAGAGAACCGGAGGAGACTGCTTTTGATAAGGATTCCATCGTCAGAGTGTCCAGGGCAGATACCTCCCTGACCGCTGACATGATGGTAAGGGTCATATTCGTACCCGTGTCACCGTCCGGTACCGGAAATACATTGAGTTCATTGATCCATTCTTTTTTCGACTCAAGATATCTGGCTCCGGCCAGAAACATTTTCGCGCAGAGTTCTGCGTTGATTGTATTTGCACTCACTGTATTGATCCTCCATCTATCAGTCAATCACACGCACGCCTTCGACGTACATATAGATCTTCTCAACCTCCATACCGGTGAACTCCTCCACGCGGTATTTCACGCTGTCAAACAGATTATCCGCAACAGCTGAGATACTCACCCCATAGGCTACAATCACGTGAAAATCAATCGTAATCTTGTTATCCTCAATTCTCACACTCAGTCCGCGCTCCAGACTTTCTCTCTTCAGAAGCCTCACCAGACCGTCCTTCACATTGACGATAGCCATCCCGACAATGCCAAAGCATTCGACCGCGACGCTGCCGGCATAGGTGGCAATGACATTCGGGTCAATCACAATCGAGCCAAGCTCGTTACTCATGCGTCCCTTCATAGACGGGAACCTCCTCTATTCTCTTTCTGACTGACAATGATACTTTCTATACTCTCTACATTCTACCAGAAAAGCGGATATTTGCAACTGAATTTTCTTTAATTTTTAATTTTATGCTTGCAAAACCCTCCTGTATCTGGTAGAATGTGATTTGTTGTGAGCCTTAGAAGAAGAAAAGCTTTTTCTTACAGACAGAGGCTTAATTTGAGGCAAGGAGGTGCAGTCATGGCAAGATGTGCTATTTGTGATAAATCCGTACATTTCGGTAATCAGGTGAGTCATTCACACAGAAGGAGTAATAAGATCTGGAAGTCCAACATCCAGAAGGTCAAAGTGAAAACCGGTGCAACTTCTGCTAAGAGAATGTATGTATGTACTGGATGTCTGAGATCCGGTAAAGTTGAGAGAGCGTAATTGTTCATGAACAGAACTGTTACGGAAAGCGTAGCTGGTTAGAACAGCAGGCCGATTGGTCTGCTGTTTTTATCCCATAAACAGATTATATCCCATCAATAGTAAAAACAGGATCAGAAGAACACTGATCAGAATGCTGTCCATCAGCATCTCCACAATCATCCCAAGCCCGACCCAGAATAAAGTATACCCCGCCAGTCTCCGCATAGAAGCATCAATTCCATATTTGCTGCAGCTCCAGGTACGACTTCAGACTCATAGTCTGTCTCTGCGCACCGGAAATGCTGCGCTTTCTTTACTATATGCAGCCGCCCGGAAAAATATACACGTATTTTCATTCGCTGTCAGGCTCGTCACAGCGTTACAGGTCACCCCCTAAACAATTCATGATATTTCAACCACTACAGGTGTGACCAGTAACGTCAAAGCACATTTTGCGTGTATCATTTCTTCAGAATGTAGATTCTTCTTCCGATGCCGTATGGATCGCCTCATCGACCTCCGGATCTGAATCCTTTTCCCCTCTTTGCCCCGGCATGAACTTATTCACGATATCCGGAACCATATCCAATACTTTTGTAACGGCATCCTGATTTTTCACATTGACCAGCTTCGTCGTGCCATTTGAAATGACGAGTACGGCACTTGGGGAAATCTTGCCGCCCATTCCGCCGCCGCCCGCATTCTTTTTATCTTCAGACTTCGCCGACGCGGCCACGCCAAAGCTGACGTCAACCAGCGGAAGAATAATCGTATCACCCACGGTAATGGGGTCTCCTACTACGGTCTTCGTTGTGATAAAATTATCCATTCCTTTAAACAGCGATGCGACAGTGTTTTGAAAATTTTCAGCCATATCTAAAACTCCTTTTCTCCGTAATGCAGATTATAATCCAGTGTAACGGTCTCTGCCGCTGCACAGTGACTGACCTGTAACATTTATACCAACCGTTCTGAATAGTACCCATTTACTTACGAAATGCGCGGATAAGTCTGCGCAGCTTTTTATTAAAAAATGCCCATAATGCAAAACGAACCAGATGAACCAGGCGAATGTGTCCGCGAACCTCAAGTTCCGTCTCCAGCATGGATTCGGTAAACTGCGGCTCTACCTGCAATTCGCCGCAGCTCGTTGGAAGAAGCAGGTACAAAACACCCGCCAGTTCTCCTGTGAACGCCGGATCCCCAGTGCCGAACCGAAGATAACCGCGTCCCCTGCGCACCCGGAAGTGAACAAGCATACGCTTCACTTTCGCCCAGCAATCCAAAAGCACCTCTTTTGCTTCATACTTCTCGATTTTTCTGAGAAAACGCTGCACCTTCCGCTTCATCCGTTCCGGCTTCTGCAGAAGCTTTTTCCCTTTGCTTATCAGCTGCCTTACCTGATCTGGTATCTGTTTTATTTTACCACAAAATCCCCGGAGTTTATGCAGAAAAGCGCCTGCTTTATCTGGTTTTTCTGTCTCCTCCGGAAAATGCTCCCCGTGCTCGCTTCGTGACGTCCATGAAGCCTGCTCCGTATCTGCCTGTCTGGTAACTTGCGGCGTATCTTGACTCAGCGGCTCCTGGGAAGGCTGCCTTACATCTGTACTCTGTATTTTCTGCTCCTCATGCTCCGGTCGCGCCGACGTCTGTTCAGCTGATACCGAACGCTCCCTCTGACTGGGTTCCCTCTGCCCGGCCTCTCTCTGACTGGGTTGCCGCTCCTGTCTGCCGCTCTCCGTCTGTTTCACCCTTGCTGTGGAATCTATCCGGCTGCGCTTTTTGCGCTTTTCACGCTTTTCGCGATTTTTTTCTGTTTTCTTTTGTTTCCGTTTTTGAAAGTAAGCGCGTACCGCTGCGGGGTCAATCCCCAGAATCCGCAGCTGCACTTTGGTGCGGATCTCAGAAAGACCTGAAAATGGATTCTTCGCGTCCTCCGGATCTGCGTTATCTTCTGAGGCTGTATCACCTTCCGCTTCCGGAGACTCTGCCCGTTCCGCGGATATGGGAAGCTCTACAGAAGCATCCACCGAAATCAGGTGAAGAAGCCAGCTGATTTTCACTTTCCCCTGCTTTTTCTCCCCCGTAAATGCCGCCGAAAGGCGGTAGCGGATGGGAACCAGCAGAACAGAAAGAATCAGCGCTGCCGCCAGCAGAACCAGCAGCAGAAGCAAAATGCCGATCACCTTCAATATTGTCAGAATCACATGAAGTATCATTCTTTAATCCGAAACCTCTCTTGGCCTTTCCTGTTCACACGCAGCCTCGCGTCTGTGTGCATCATTGCAGTGAATGACAAATGAATTCTATCGTTCACTATAAACACGCGCAAGAAAATATGTCCTGAGATCCGCCGTCTGCGTCTCCTCATACACCTGCTCTGTCATCCGCACCAGAAGCTCTTTCGCCTCCCTTTTGCCGGACGCAATCCCCAGAATGACGACGGATGATAAATCGGGAATAGTATCTTCAAGACAGCGCTGCGGAACAACCTCCAGCTGATTTTGCCCGACATCTGTGCGAAGCAGGATCAGGTAAAGATGCGGAACTGTTTTTTGCGCGTCCACCATCCGCATGATTCTTTTTTTCTTCTGCAAAAAAGTCTCTCCGATATAAAGGTTCTGATACCAGTTCACATGGATTTCCCTCTTTCATTGTCGGACAAAAGCGATGCTCCTTCTGTATGAAAAAAGCCGACATTCCACACTGCTGCGAAATCCCGGCATCATTCCAAAAAAGATAAAGTCCCCTTTTTCTTTCGGCAACATTAAAAGTATTTTCGGTTTCCCCAGAGATTGTTCTTTTTTAAGTTCAGATACTCACTGTATGCTTTCTCCAAAATCATCTTCTCATTGGAAAAACGGAGCAGATGATAAGCCTCATGGTACTTATAATATCCCGAATCAATAAAATATTCTTCTCGCTGTGGTTTGCTGTAATAACTGTCCGCCATCATCAGATACCAGTGGACGTCTTTCGACACGATATCATCCGGCACACTGAATGTGTACTGGCTCTTTCCGACATACTTGATAATGGCAGCCTTGACTCCGGTTTCCTCTAAAACTTCGCGTGCCGCGGTTTCCTTATAATCTTCGCCTTCTTCAACCGTACCCTTCGGCAGAACCCAGCCTTCGTACTTATTCCGATAGCTTTTGTACAGAACAAGCACTTTCCCCCTGAAAATCACCACACCGCCACAGCTAATTGCTTCAATCATTGCAACGCCTCCTGTTTGCGTGTGACCCATTTTTGAATGAACTGTGACCAGTATAACTCTTTTTTTTCAATCACGCAACCAGAAAAAAAATTTATTCCTCCATTTATTCCGCCACGTAGTTGTAATACGCCTGAAAAACCTGTGAGGCAATCGGCACTGCTGTGTCGCTTCCCGCGCCTCCATCTTCGGCAATCACAACCACGACCAGATCGGCTTCTCCGCCGTCATCATAAGAGTAGCCGACAAACCAGGAATGGGTGCCGCCATTGCTGTCAGAACCGTATTCCGCGGAACCGGTCTTACCGGCCACTGTAAAATCGTACCAGCCCAGAGAGGTCGCTGTTCCGCTGATGACCGTCTCTTCCATGTATTCCTGCAGAACGCTGGCCTCTTCTTCCGTCATGAGACGTTTGTATCGGGAGGATTTTGTCTCTGAGACAAGCGTGCCGTCATTGGCTTCAATGTAATCCACCAGATACGGCCGCATCATGACGCCGTCGTTTGCGACGGTAGCCGTGATCAGAGCCATATGCAGCGGCGTCACCAGCGTCTCTCCCTGGCCGATCGCAGTCTGCATAATCTCGCCGTAGGATGCGCTTTCGCTCAGCGTAAACTGCGAGGTGCTGTGCTGAAGCGTCGTCGGCAGGGATGTGTTGAACAGGAATTCCTCGCAAACGTCCGCCAGGCTGCTATTCCCCAGGCTGAGGCCAATACTGGCAAATGTGGTATTGCAGGATTTTGCAAAGGCGGTTTTTAAATCCACCGTTCCGTGTACCTTGCTGTTGTAGCAGTGAATCGATGCGCCGCTCTCCTCAAACGTTCCTTCACAGGTAAAGGTAAAATCCGAATAGGTTGACGGATTCTCACGCATATAAGCAAGTGTCGTCAGAATTTTAAAGGTCGAGCCGGGCGGATACAGTCCCTGCGTCGCACGGTTCAAAAGGACACTGCTGGAGCTGTCATTGACAACACTCTCCCAGATCTCATCGATCTGATTCGGATCAAAATCCGGCTTGGATACCATCGCCAGGATTTTTCCAGTGGAAGGTTCAAGGGCGATCACAGCACCATTGTAGCTGCCAAGCGCGCTGTAGGCCGTCTGCTGCAGCGTTACGTTCAAAGTCGTATACACCGAATCTGCCAGCTGTTTTTCATCCTCGGATTCTTCCCGAAGCTGCGTAAGCACAGAGGTATGCGAAGTCATCAGGTCGGAATTGCTGGTCGATTCCAACCCTGATTTTCCATTAGAAGAATAACCAATCACATGGGCAAACACATTTCCGTAGGGATAAATCCTGGTTTCCGTGCCGTCATCCGCCACGCTTGTGTACGCCAGCGTCTGGCCATCCGAGGAATAAATGGAGCCCCGGATATATTTATCCTCATTCGCGTCCTGCTTGGTATTGTACGCGTTAGAATTCAGAGAGTCCGCTTTCCAGACATTCAGATAAACCAGGTAGCCGATCATAAGAAGAAACAAGAATACAAACACATAGGTGACAATGCTGAGTTCTGTATTTCGCCCCTTGCTGTTTACCGGCTCCGTTTCCTGTTCAAAATGAACCTCCCGCACCTTTACCGGAATCTTCTGATCCTGTTCGGATTCCTTTTTTCTCTTTCCGCGCGGCGTTTTGATTCCCATATGCTTCCTCCACTCTATTCACAGCAGCACAGGCCGCTTCCCTTTCCGAACATGTCTTCGCGCTCTGACCTGTGCATTCTGTTCTCAGTTCTTCCGGCTATCGGAATTCTTTCCTCGCAGAAACCGCCGTTTCTTTTTGCCGGAATCCGTATCCTTTTCACTCTGCACATATTCCTCCGCGGAATACGGGGCTGCGTAAAAATCCGTATCCGGTTCCTGATAGCCATTCGAACGATACACACCGGGGTTCTGATAGCCATTTGATCGGTAAACTCCGGTATTTTGCCCGGGATAGCCATTTGGTCCATAATAACTGGGCTGACGCGGTGAGCGCCCCGCCTGTCCGGCCATCCGTTTTCTCTGTTCCTCCGCTATCCGCTGCGCTTCTTTTTCCTCGCGGCCAGCCTCTTCATCGTTCCTCAGCATATAGAGGCCCTGCACAATCGCAAACATAATCAGAGTGCTTAAAACGGAGCTGCCGCCGTAGCTCACCAGAGGCAGTGTCACTCCCGTCAGGGGAATCAGCTTAATCGTGCCTCCAATCGTCAGAAATACCTGTGCTGCGTAAGTCGTCCCCAGGCCGACCGCCACCAGCCGGTAATAGCGATTGGTCAGCTGCATACCGATATTCACAAACATAATAAAACAGCTCATACAAACCAGTATCAGACAAATACCAAAGATCCCGCCAAGTTCCTCCGCAATTGCAGCAAAAATCATATCCTGCTCCACAACCGGTATCGCAGTCGGCGAGCCCTGATAAAGGCCAGTTCCGAACCAGCCGCCTGCCGCGATCGAAAACAACGCCTGCGCGACCTGATACCCTTTCACCTGATAATCCGCAAACGGATCCATCCAGGCC
>Ga0192277_1130_pt2 | contig 13136 bp, 14 predicted proteins | sample Koala_Koa24_J3_FD_131302 | JGI IMG/M metagenome (GOLD analysis project Ga0192277, IMG submission 131302) | Enriched cells from koala feces incubated with labeled cellulose particles, San Francisco Zoo, California, United States - Koala_Koa2-4_J3 ...
CTCGATCAGGGCAGGTCGATTGAGTTTTATGCCGCATCTGACCCACGCGGAACATAAGAGACATAAGACTTCCTGCTCGATTTCAAATATAATTTAGAAAAATTTTAGAAACGTCCATCTTTCTTTAGATGAAATGCAACATTGTGTATGCTATACTAAATAGACAGACTACAAAAAAGTGACTGTGCTATGAGAGAGCAGATGGCGGAAAATCCTGGTTCAAGTGCGGATCTGAGGAATTTTTGCCATACAGACAGGGAGAGAGAATGAAATTAAAAACCAGGCTGGTGATAGCCTTTCTGATTATTATTATGGTACCGTTTCTGATGTTTGGTATCATTATGCTGAGCTTAACAAGATACCGGGTTGCTGTGGAAAATAATTACGGCGTTACGGTTACACTGGACAGCATTACGGACTCAATGAAGATTATCAGCAATTCGACGCAGGAGGTTTATGCGAAGCTGCAGGAGCAGATTTCAGACGATGTGGAAGTATTTTTGGATACCGGGTATCTGGATGAAATTAATAATGAGCTTTCGGAGCGTTATTCCTACCTGCTTGTGAGAATTGAAGAGAATCTTTATTATAATGGTCTGGATGAGGAGGTAGACGCGACCTCAATATTGGAGAATTTGCCGCCCTTTTATGAAGCTGGGGAGGTTACAGACGTCAGCACCTATATTGGTGAGGATACACAGGCTTTTGTGCGGCAGCTGGATGTGCTGTTTGAGGATGGCTCTGAGGGAAGTATTTTTATCATTTCCCCGGTTGGAAGATTTGTACAGCAGACTGCGAAGCTGCTTCAGGATCTGGTACTGGCGGTAGCGGTGATTCTTATTTTTACCGCATTTATCATGATTATCTGGATCTATACGGGGGTCAATGTTCCGTTGAAAAAGCTCAGCGAAGCGACGCACCGGATAAAAGAGAAAGATTTTGATTTCGAGATTGAAGTAAAGGGTCATGACGAGATCAGTATGCTGTGCCGGGATTTCGATGACATGAGACGGCAGCTGAAGATGCAGGAGGAGGAAAAAGAATCCTTTGACCGCCAGAGTAAAGAGCTTATCAGCAATATTTCCCATGATCTGAAAACGCCGATTACGGCTGTGAAGGGCTATGTGGAAGGAATCATGGATGGCGTCGCGGACACGCCGGAAAAAATGGACCGCTACATCCGCACGATTTATATTAAAGCAAACGATATGGACCGGCTGATCAATGAGCTGACTTTCTACTCGAAGATCGACACCAACCGCATCCCTTATAACTTTAATAAGATCGATGCTGTCGAGTATTTCGACGACTGCGCCGAGGAAGTCGGCCTGGAGATGCACGAGCGGGAGATTCGTTTCTCCTATATCAATAACGTAGAGATTGGTACGCTTGTGATCGCTGATGCAGAGCAGCTCAAGCGAGTTATCAATAATATCATTGGCAATTCCATCAAATACATGGATAAGCCGAAAAAAGAAGTGCAGCTGCGTGTCTTCGACGCCGGAGATTACGTACAGGCCGAGATCGAGGATAATGGAAAAGGTATAGAAAACAAAGACCTCGTAAATATCTTCGACCGCTTCTACCGCACCGACCTTTCGCGTAATTCCTCTCAGGGAGGAAGCGGGATCGGTCTCTCCATCGTGCGCAAGATCATCGAAGACCACGGCGGCCGCATCTGGGCAACCAGTAAGGTAGGAGAAGGGACAACCATGCACTTTCTGATAAGAAAGCTTGTGCTAAACAATTCTGCACAGCAGTGAGATGCAAAAACAGCTGGAGCGAATTTATTCGCGGAGAGCTGTAGTTTAATTATATAAAGCAAGGAGGAATTTGTGTGAGCAGAATCTTGATTGTAGAGGACGAGGACGCGATTGCTGACCTGGAAAAAGATTATCTGGAATTGTCTGGCTTCGAAGTGGAGATCGAAAATTCCGGAGATAAAGGACTGAAACGTTCCCTGGAGGAAGAGTATGATTTGATTATCCTGGATCTGATGCTTCCGGAGATTGATGGTTTTGAAATCTGCCGCCAGATCCGTGAGAAGAAGAATCTTCCTATCATAATGGTTTCTGCAAAGAAGGATGATATTGACAAAATCCGTGGTCTGGGTCTGGGTGCGGACGATTATATGACGAAGCCGTTTAGTCCAAGTGAACTGGTAGCGCGTGTAAAAGCGCACCTGGCGCGCTATGAGCGTCTGGTCAACAGCAATGTGCAGGAAAATGATATCGTGGAGATTCGCGGGATTAAGATTGACAAGACCGCGCGGCGTGTATGGATTAATGGAGAAGAAAAGAATTTCACAACCAAAGAATTTGATCTTCTCACATTTCTCGCCCAGAATCCGAATCATGTCTTTACCAAAGAAGAGCTTTTCCGTGAGATCTGGGACATGGAATCCGTTGGGGACATTGCAACTGTCACTGTACACATTAAAAAAATCCGTGAAAAGATTGAGCGTCAGTCTTCTAAGCCTGAATATATCGAGACCATATGGGGAGTCGGATATCGGTTTAAGATGTGAGATAAATGATTGCTTACCCTCTGACCATACATTTTCTGTGTGATCAGAGGGCATTAAATATTCAGGGCAGGATGAAGATGGAGCAGGCAGATGGTTTATAAGGTAAAAGCATCGGATTGCGGCTGTACTTCAAAAATCATTTGTTTCTTTGTCAATGGATGCCGGAATGTGAGTGATACTGCGCAGAGGGCAAGCGGCGAGGAAGGAGTATTATTCAGATTGTATTTGCGGTCTCCTAAGAGCGGGAGTCCTGCGTGTGCCATTTGTACCCGAATCTGGTGGTGTCTTCCAGTCAGAAGCTCGATTTCCACGAGAGCAAGCCCTGTGTGTGTAGTTTCACTTGTCGTTTTATATTTTAAAATTCGATATTTCAATTCTGCGCGCTTTGCGTCTTTTGTTTCTTTTTTTACAACAAAGGATTTGTTGTTTCGTCCATCCTTTACAAGATAATCAGTGAGAGTATGCCAGGAAGTGAAATCAGGGCATACCGCAAAGTCAGCCTGCGGCTGTACTTCTACTACTGCATGATATAATTTACGCATACTGCCTTCTGTAATCTGGCGGTTCAGCCCGGCGGCAGCACGCCTGGTTTTGGCGAAAACCAGAATCCCTTCCACCGGCTGATCAAGGCGATGGACGACATAAATATCGCTTTCCAGATGATTTCTTAAAATACTGACCATATCTTTCTCCCGCACGGAAGCACTCTGTACCGGGATACCGGCTGGCTTGTGACAGACGAGAATTTCTTTATCTTCGTATAAAATCATAATTTTTTCTTCATCATTTCGACATTTGTACAATATTGCAATGCAGTTTCGGCTGTGATTTTCTTTTCTTTATATAAATGAAGCAGGCTGTTATCCATGGAGATCATGTCATCCTTGGCGGAGGTGTAGATGACGCCTTCAATCTGGTGGGTTTTGTTATCGCGGATCATATTGCTGATCGCGGGGGTCATAATCATGATCTCAAAGGCCGGGATCAGGCTGCCGTCGATGGCCGGTACGAGCTGTTGTGAAATGACAGCGCGTAGTACCATGGAAAGCTGGATGGATATCTGGCGCTGCTGGGACGGCTCGAACACGTCAATGATGCGGCTGATGGTGTTGGCTGCGCCAATGGTGTGCAGGCTGGAGAGAACGAGGTGGCCGGTCTCCGCCGCAGTCATGGCGGTCTGTATGGTCTCGTAATCACGCATTTCACCGAGCAGGATCACATCCGGACTTTGGCGCAAAGAGGCGCGCAGCGCTTTCAGATAGTCTTCCGAGTCCGTTGAAATTTCACGCTGGCTGACGATGCTTTCTTTGTGTCGGTGCAGAAATTCGATCGGATCCTCAAGTGTAATAATGTGACCGGCACGGGTAGAATTGATGCGGTCGACAAGACAGGCAAGTGTGGTGGACTTGCCGTTTCCGGCTGGTCCGGTGACCAGAATCAACCCCTTGGTCGCAGAGGCGAGGGAAAGGACGATTGGTGGAATATTGAGGTCTTCCGGCTTTGGCAGATCGAACGAGATAACGCGGATGACGGCGGCAAGAGAACCGCGCTGCTTGTAGGTACTGACACGGAAGCGCGAAAGCCCGGGTACAGCGAAAGAAAAGTCATCGTCGCCATTTTTGATAAAGTGTTCTATGGGACGGCCGCCGGCCATCTGGTAGATTTCGCGGATCAGCTGTTCGGTGTCGGCAGGCATCAGGCGGTCGCCAATGCGGTGCAGAATACCGTTTACTTTATAAGTAGCCGGAAGACCTGCAACAATGAAGACGTCGGATGCTTCCGCTTCCACCGCGGATTTTAAAAAGGAAGTAATATCAATGCTCATGAGAATTCCTCCTCAAATCTGTTTTGTTAATCGTTCTCACCAGTGCGGTAAAGATTTTGGCTTGTGTCACGCGTCCAGTCTTGTGTGGAGACAACCTTCCAGCTGGTGATCTGATAAAGGGTATCGGTTGATTCTTCCGGCCAGCAGATGGAGAGTGCAACATGCAGGTGCTGATCGTCAGTCATCGCGACATCATAGGACAGCATTCCTGCATTTTTCTCTTCCAAGCTCCAGACGAGTTCTGCTCCGGCGACTGTGATCTCTTCGCAGGCCGCGAGATAGGCTTCTTTGGCGTTTTCATCGCCGACCATTTCTTTGAATGTGGCGGCGAGCTGTGTGTCGATTTGATCCAATATGCCATTTGCCTGCGTGACTGTCTCGTAATAAGCAGTGGTACGGTCTGCAGTTTTCTGACTCAGATTTTCATCTGCGGTCGCGCCGGAGAGCGAGAGCAGGGAGAAGGTGATCAGGCACAACGACAGGAAAATCAGCAGCATCAGAGAAATACCTGCTGTTCTTTTCATGAGAGCGCCTCCTCTCTGGTCAACGGCAGATGAAAGGTCACAGACAGTTCATAAAGGAGGTCTCCCTTTCGGTCTTCAATCGTGATCTGAGCCGTCTGATTATGCTTTTTAGCAGAAATTTCCAGGTTCAGCGTGTAAAAAACTTCGTCAGCACTACATTCCTGAAAATCGCTGTTGTAGGTGATTTCATATAGCACTGTCCGGCTATCGTCTTCTTCAGAAGTCAGCGTTTCGGAGATCAATCTGGCTGCTGGAAAGTATTCTTCAATGTCCGCTCCCGCTTCCAGAATCTCTGCAAGAGAGGCCGCTGTGGATTGTGCGTGCGCGAGCGCGTCTGCGTTCCGAGTGGTACTGTGGGCTGTCGCGAAGACGCGCAGACAGACCGTGCCGATGATCAGGAAGAAAAACAGCACGATCAGAAACTCAATAAAAAACAGGCGTGATTTATCAGAAGCTTGCTTTTTCACGGTGCGCTGGCGCCTCCTTTCTATTGTTCAATCTTCAATGCTGACTGGATGGATCAGCAGAGACATTTCTTCTCCCTCCGTACTGATGGCAGTCACACGCAGCAGGTTCTGCTCCTGCTCAATTGTAAAGTCGGACAATTCGATCATTGCAGTACCCATCGCGGCGGTCGGGACAGTTTCTTCCCGTACATATAATTCGCAGAGAGAGCCGTCATAAAAATAGATGTAGGTCACTGTATCTGCCGACGCGTCCGCCGCTGAGTGAAGCGCGAGAGCCGGAATATCTTCTACGGAAGAAAAAGAAATCTGCCCTTCCGAGTCATACTGACGTACTTTTTCAGAAACGTAGGCGATCGCGGTGCGGGAAGTATAGTTTTCGTCCAGACTGGCCATACTGTTCTGATAAACGACCGCTCCGGTACCGGCCAGCAGAAGCGCGAACAGCGCGAATACAAGCAGCAGCAGGAATGTAAAAAGAGAGCTTGTGCTGTGCTGTTTTTGGCGTAGGTACATGGATTTCAGATCTCCTTTCTGTGAAAAATCCGGTAATTCAGGGCAGAAGAATTACAGTGATTGTGGGCATGAGATTGGACCCGAGTATCTCATAGTCCACTACATATTTTTCTGAATTCCAGGTAATTCCGTAATGCTCACATAGATAGTCCAGGCTTTCTGGATAACTGCCTTCTGTTGCGTAACATTGTACTGCACTGCGTATCAGAGCCGTTTGAAGACTCTTTGTCTGTTCAGAATCGGCGGTATCGCTGATTTCGTTTGTGCCGTAAATGAGAAGAGCAGCGGCGCATGCAAAAGCAGCAGCTCCCGTCAGAAGCTGGCGTGCCAGGGAGTGAGATTTTTTTTCATTTGCAAAACGATTCATGGTGAAGCCTCCTTAGCAGATAAATCTGCACGGCCTGTCTTGCTGCATTTATTTTCGTGTTCGCCCAGCATCCGGCTGAAAACTATTTAACCAATGTTTGACATAACGCCGAGCAGGGGCAGCATGACAGATACCAGGATCAGTCCGGTCAGAATGGAGAGTATAGCCGTAATAGCTGGTTCGATCGCGCTGACGGCTGACTGAATGCGTTCGTCTGCCTCATCCTGGCAGCGCAGAGAAATTTCTTCCAGGGCAGTTTCCGCGGCGCCTGTGCGGAAGCCAACGGATGCCATGCGCGCATTCAGACCGGAAAAAATACCGGATTTGCGCAGGGCTTCTCCGAAATCCAGGCCCTCATCCATTTGCAGAGAAGCCTTTTGCAGTTTTTCTTTGGCTATGGGGTCTTCTATCAGATCGGCAGCCAGGGAAAAGCCCTCGCCCATATCCAGCCCACTGTGAAACGCGAGGGAGAGAGTATGGGAAAAACGGGAGCAGGTCAGCAACTCGTTGACTTTGCGTACCAGAGGCAGGTGGTTGAGGATGCCCATAACGGAGTTGCGCAGGGACGCGTTTTTCATGGAGACCAGCACCAGTATGACGAACGCCACAAATAGTACCAGTATGACTGCGGAAATCTGCTGCATGGCATTGCTGAGCCGAAACGCGATGGAAGTGACACCGGAAATTTCCATGCCGAGCTGTTCAAAGACTTCTTCAAAGACCGGCATGACCTGGGACATCAGGACAGCAAGCACCGCAAACAGCATTGCCAGCAGAATGAGCGGCCAGGTAAGGGCATTACGGATGCTGTTGTACAGAGCCTGTTGGCGTTCGTAGTAGGTCGAGAGAGACCGCATAACCTCTTCAAGTTCACCGGAGCGGTCTCCGATCTCTGTCATTTTAACAAAATAATCCGGAAAACAACCGGTGCCGCGCATGGATTCCGCCAGATCGCCGGTTTCTTCAAGAGAGTCATAAACCTTGCTTAAAATCTCCCGTCCTTCCCCCTCTGGGGAATCCTCCTTTAATATGGAAATGCCCTCCAATGTAGAGATGCCGGAATGAAGAATCATCGCAAGCTGTCCGGATAAAAATGCCAGCTCCTCATTATTCAAAACCTGTTGCATAGGATTCCTCCTGTTGGTCATCGTACATATAGTACGGTATAGTTATCATTGTCACTGACGTAGTCATTTACAGAGTCTGAATCACTGTCGGATGCCGAAAGGGTAGGATCCAGGAGCGTCCAGTCTTCTCCGCTGAATTGAATGGCATTTTCCACCCATCCTTTTGACTCGATATAGACGTCAATCCATGCGTGAAGATAATCACCGCTGTAGCCGATTGCGAGCTTTGCCGGAATAGACAGAGAGCGCAGCATGGCGACGGTCAGAGCCGCGTAGTCAAAGCAGATGCCGGTACCGGTATCGAGCGTCTCATCAATATCGGGGAGATAGCCGGATTCTACGGTCGCGGCTTTCTCATCATCATATACCACATGGCCAATCACATAATCGTAGATCGCGTTCAGTGCGTCGACATCTGTGGCAGCGTCCGCAGAGAGTTCTGCGCCCAGATGAATCGCTTCAGAGTCTTCGGTGAAGTTTACATACTGATTCGGGTAGAGAAACGGGAAAAATTCACTCTCAAGCTCTACGTCCAATATGTGGTTGAACAGGGAGACATATTCATCATCGGCAATGTTTTCATACACAAGGACTACATATGTGCCATCTCCCGCGGTCAGAGGAAATGTGACTACCTCATTGACCGTTTCAATAAAGTATTTGTATGTAACCCCGTCCGGTCCGGAGATCTGGATATTGATCTTTGTATCCTCCGCTTTCAGCATACAGGTGAAATATCCCTGGCCGGAGTGAGAAAAATCAATGTCAAGAAGATCATTACTTACGTCAATCTGGCTGAATTCCGGCTCCAGTACATTGGTTATGCCCGGTTCGTACGCAATCGTAACAGAAGAGGTCTGCGTATCTGCCTGGACAGATGTATTTTCTGACGATCCGGAGGAATTTGTCCCGCTGGAGGAATTCGTCCCACAGCCAGAACAAAGCAGACAGAAAACCAGAAGCATGGCAAACAGACGAAAATGGAAATTTTGCTTCATTATTAATATATCTCCTTTTGGCATTTCTTCTGACATGTCCTGGCGTAAAAGCCAAAAGCCTGCGGCAGCAGGCGTAAACGGAATCACTTGGTTTTCACAGCAGGTTCCTGTAATAGACAGTATAGCAGATCAAGGAAAAAAGAAAAGAAAAAAATAAAAAAAATCCTGAAAAAAAGGCTTGACAAATGGATAATTGTGGAGTAGTGTAGAGACATAGAAAAGGCTTTTGAAACAAAAGAGATTTAAAAAAGAATTTTCTATTTAATGTGATTTAAAGGCAAACCCGCCGAAAGACGGGGACGCAAAGCCAAGGGTCTAAGGTCGAAAGATTATGACAGCCGGTTGCCGCATTTCAGATGACATTTGAAGCTACAGATATCATCCATTGGTGAACATTATAGAGTTTGACATCGTAGGGTTCGACATCATGTTACATCAATTAATAAGAAATGTTTTCCTTGGCGACCGCTGATTAAATTTTATTAATCAGGCGGTTTTTTTATTATCATTGGGGTTGTTTTATTAAGGAGTTAAAAGTATAGGAGGGATTAAGTATGAAGGGCGAACAGGTAAGGAATTTATTCAAACAGACGTCAGTGAAGGTGACAGGAGCTGTTTTAGCTGCGGCGATTGCTCTGGGAAGCATCTGGGCCGTGAATTATCAGGCGACAAATGTTCCGGAGCTTGTAAGTTTTGTAGATACAGAAGAAGTTGTGACAGTTTCAGAAGATGAAGTACCGCTTTCCAATAAGCAGGTAACCACTTCGACCAAGACCACGAAGTCTACTGTAAAAGTAAAACTGAGTACAGCGGCTACAAGCACCTATTCTGTGAAAGGAAAGACCACAACATCGACATCAACGAAGACATCGACCACAGCGTCTTCCAAAACCACAACAAAGACAACCGTGAAGACTTCCACTACAAGCAAGTACACCGAAGGATCTAAGATCTGCAAGCAGGTGACCACAGAGAAGACCACGATAAAGAAGACCGTTGTGACATCATCGTCTACGACGAGCAGTGCTTCCACCACTGATACGGCATCTGCAACGTCAACGGCAGCAACGACTACCGCGACAACGATTGAAGCTCTGGCACCGAAGGTGGACAGCAAGGTTGTATCTGCCTGGAACACATTAGGATTCAGCTTTGTGCTGAACTCCAGCGTTTCCTACTCCGGTCTGTTCGACGCAAAATCGCAGACAATCACTCTGAAGAGTGCGGATAATACCGTGTATCATGAGCTTGGTCACTTTGTAGCATTTGTAGCAGGTAATGTAGATACCTCTTCTTCCTTTGTATCGGTTTACAACAGTGAGAAGGATCTTTATACCGCATACAATAAGTCCTATGTAACACAGGACAGTGCCGAGTACTTTGCGGAATCTTTCAAAGAGTACACACTGGATCCGGCAACGCTGAAGGCATCCAGACCGCAGACCTACGCGGCGATTGAGGCAGCGGTTGAGAAGCTGACGACCTCACAGATCACAAAGATCAAGACCGTATATTCATCGGTATGGAATTCTTAAAAATGATTTGAAGAAAGAATGAAAAAGACGAAAAAAACGGAGCGCTAAGCGCTCCGTTTTTTTCGCAATTATAATTTTTTAATCAATTGCTTCATCGACTTTTGATCCATCTTCCAGCTTTACTGTCTCATCCATTTCCAGTACATTTTCCTCGCTTACTGTTTCCTCACCTTCCGCTGTTTCCCTCGGTTCCATCGTCTTATCAACATCCCAGGCGTCCGGATTGCTGTTTTCTTCATCCTTCGGGATATATTTATTGAAGATTTTTGAAAGAAAGTACGTATTGCAGTAAGATATGGTCGCGAAACCTACAAGAAACCAGAACAGCAGCGCCCAGTTCAATGTTGTGCCATTAAAGAATGTAACGATGATAGCTGCTGCCACGATCAGGATCATGATGATCGTCCGTGGAAAATCCGCAATGGCCATGATGAAGGAATTTTTGAACGTATTCTTTACCGTATTTTCAAACCGGGAAAGGATCGCAAACTGATAAAGGAAAATCATCACACAGGCAATGCAGATGATGATAATAATCACGTTCAGCACGGTATAAAAGGTACCTTCCATGCTGCGGAGAATTACCAGATCCCCAGCCAGAACTGCCACTACGAAAAGTGTGATCATCCACATGCCGGTCGCCTGCTTAAAGTTCTGTTTAAAGGACTTAAAGAAGCTGCGGGCAATGTAGCCTTCCTCGCCATCGTGCATTTTCAGTGTCACGTAGTTCAGCCCGGTCAGTGCGGCTCCGATGGTAAAAATCGGAATGCAGCAGAGCAGGAACAAAAGATTCAGAATCATCAGATCTGCCAGCTTGCTAAGGCTGCGCATGAGGGGGCTGTCAAGGTTAAATATACCACTCATTTGTATCACTCTCTCTTTTCTTTTTAAATTTTTCAATGTACAAGGGAATGCTGTCCCGGTGGTTGTTCTGTCAGAGCCAGGGGGCACCGCCGTTACGGATGGCATTGCATCCTTTATAGTGAATGGCAAAAGAATGTTGTTGTTCACTATAAATTAGTATATGAGAGACAGTATAGTCGATTTGCCGGAAAAGCGCAAGTGGCCTTTTATGAAAATTGGAGTATAAAATGGTGATTTGCCAAGATCAAGGATTCTCCAGAGAGAATACCGAACAAATGTTTCTCACCCATTTTTGCCTCGAAATGGGTGATGTCAAACCAGAAAACTTATGATATACTCACAGCATCTTATTATAGATTCATGAAATCTTAACAGAAATGAGGTTGACAATATGAAAATTGCCGCCATAATTTTGACAGACAGACAGACAGACAGACAGACAGACAGACAGACAGACAGACAGACAGACAGGATAATCCTGCCCGTTTTTGCTGCTTCAAAAAAATAGAGCAATTCATCAAGGCGTGTTTTGCCATGGTATTTCCATGGACGGGACGCGTCTTTTTTATGTGCAGATTATATGATTTTTCAGGCTGAGCCCATGAGATGAGCAGGAAGGAGGTGCGGATGGAGACGAAATCGCGGCATTATGAATTCGAAGGTGCGGTATTTGACATTCCGATGTACTACGATGAACTTGCGGAAATGTATATCGAAGAATACCGGAATTTTAACGAGAACCCAGTGTGGACGAAAAACGGCTGTCCCATCACGCATACGATAGAAGAAGCGTGTCCTTTTGGCAAATGGGATAAACCGGAGCGGTTTAATACCTGTGGGGAGTGCCGGTTTTACAGGCAGATCGCTCCCCAGGCCCTGATCGGGGTATGTAGTCAGGAAAAACGTCAGTGGGCAAACAAAATAAACATGCAGGCAATGCGCCAGTCATGAATCTTGTCAGAAAGGAAATATGAGAAAATGAAGAAAAAATTTTTGGCATCGTTTTTATCCATGCTGTTGATCTTTTCCACTATACCGACTATTACGTGTGCAATGGAGATGGAAGTGGAAACAGTTGAGGCAGAAGCAGAGATGGAAGAAGAAACAGTAGTAGAAGAAACGGAGACGGAAGAAGAGACAGCTGCGGTTGCAACAGAGATGGATAAGGAAGTAGCCGCGGTAGAAGCTGTCAAAATGGGGGTGGCAGCAGAGGATGAATCAAATGGAGATACCAATAATGAAGAGAAGGTTACCTTCGATTTGGTTCAGGCTATGATTGACGCACTTCCTGATGCGGAGGATATTTCAGAAGAAAACATGTCTGATGTGGAAGCTCAGCTTGATGCTATTGATGAGGCGAAAAGCGCATTATATCAGGCTGGCGGAGATGTGGATAGTCTGGATATGACCAGATACGATGTAGCATGTGAGGCATTGGAAGCCCTCAGTGAATTGGATGAAACCGGGACATTCCTTCTTGGCTCTACACCATCTCTCACGGCATCTGTCGAAGCCACATGGACTATATCTGGTGATAGCACATCATGTAGTGGCGCATTGAGTGATGCGCTCAGTGCGGCGGCAAATAATCCAAGCAATACAGTAACTATCACTCTTCAAAGTGATATAAGTGTTGATTCCAGTTATGGCTTTTCGGATGGAAATGTTACCTTGAATTTAAATGGGTTTAGCATTACTAACACTAGTTCCAACAGTTCATCATTTTATGTCAGCGGAGGAAATCTTATCATTACTGGCAATGGGGAAATATCTAGTGGATACATTGTTACTATTTTAGTAGCAAGTGGCTCTGTAACCTTAAATGGAAATGAAAATACAGTGATTAAAGGTAAAATTCAACTTAGACCAGGTAATGCCGTGTTTAGTATGACTGGTGGAACTGTGAATGGTGATATAACCGTTAGAACTGCTAAAGTGTCGATTTCGGGTGGAACTGTAAACGGAGGTACAGGCTCAGCTTTATGTTTTTATGATTCATGCACTGTTTCTTTAACAGGAGGAACATTTACATCCGATTCTAAAGCTGCTATTGATATTGATAACTCAAAGACATATTCTACATTGTTGGCAAGCGGGTATATGTACACAATAGACGGAACTCCGATTGTTACGGACGAAAACAGTCTTTCAACCGCGAAGAATGTCAGTGTCGTTGCTGATTCTTGGACGATAACATGGAAAAATGAGGACGGAACGGTTCTGAAGACAGACACGGATGTAGCCTACGGAACCAAGCTGAGCTATGACGGTGCCACACCGACAAAGGCAGCAGATGCGCAGTACACCTATACATTCGCAGACTGGACACCGGAAGTATCTGATGTGACCGGGGATGCAACATATACGGCAACTTACAGCAGAGCGGTCA